>Ga0233428_1000259_pt1 | contig 79197 bp, 77 predicted proteins | sample SI_118_April2016_4_FD_179890 | JGI IMG/M metagenome (GOLD analysis project Ga0233428, IMG submission 179890) | Seawater microbial communities from Saanich Inlet, British Columbia, Canada - SI_118_April2016_120_MG | ecosystem: Environmental > Aquatic > Marine > Inlet | place: Canada: British... | reverse complement strand
AAATTATTGAAATTAAATTCTCCCTCACCTGAGTTCAAAGAGCGAATAGATTTAATAACAATCAGCACGACCAAAAACAGGAGGATAGATCCGACGATAAAAGCTGCGACTTGTGCGGTCCACGGGGCATTCCAGATGGTGATAAAATAATAGATCGTGAAGAAAAATGCGGCGACTGGAATGATGAGCTCACTGCCAATCGAAATCTTCTCAGAGCCTTGAGCCTCGGCATTTTCAGCCATCAACTAAACTCCCCTTTAAAATTTATTTTGCGATTTTATGCTGTTAGAAATTAGAAATGGGCGGCGTTACTACTAAAGGCACGCCGCCCAAACCCGATAGACGTCTCGCTAATTTAAGTCTTTTTACCGGTTAGGAGATCTTTAAACTCCGCTCCAATTTTTGCGATATTTTTCGTATATTCAAGCGCCTGAGCAGCATCACGGTAACCAACGAATTCCCATGGAGATTTCGTTTTTGCATAGGCTTTCTTAAACGCCGGATCTTTGAAAACCTCTTTCAAAGTTTTCTCGATCTTCGCAAAACGATCAGGGTGCTTCGCGATGGCTGATTTTTTGATGCCAAAGGCACGAGAGCCAGCAATCAGAGACGGCATATTGGTTTTGAAGTGATCGTTCATGGTCGGCGCATTTTCAGATCGGCCAGGAAGCGGGTTTTTATGCGAGAACATCAACAACACTTTGAAGCTCTTTTTGCGATTGACAATACCGCCGGATGGCAAAGCACCGCAATCCATCTCTCCAGTTGCAACACCCGCGCGGGTATTTTTACCACCAGAAAGCGGGATCGGATTGAACTTTGCACCCGTATGTCTGCCAAGCGCCAGCGCGCCCAAAGTTGCCGGATGAGCCAAACGGCTAACACCAACGTTTAGAGTGCGTTTCTTACCTTCGGCAATTAGATCGTCGATGGTCTTGAACTTAGAGCGGCGGCTGACAAAAATAATACCGGGATCGCTATCAACTTGAGCAAAATACTGGAAAGTATTGAGATCAAAAGTTGGCTTTTTTACGACCCAGTTAAGAACTTCTGGTCCCATGTTACCGAACAGCAATTCATACATATCGTCTTTTGCAAGACCCATATATTTTTCATAGCCAACACGGCCCGCTGCACCTGGGAAAAATGACGGCTCAAAAGCAGCGCCAAGGTGATTTTTCCAGACGCCGGTAATAGCGCGGTGTAAACGGTCAGCGCCGCCGCCTTCACGGGTTGGTATATAAGATTTAAGATTGTGATCAGGATAACCAGCCGCAAATGCTTTACTAAACGGCATGGTAGAAGCCGCAACTGCACCCGCAACAGCCATAGAGCCTTTAAGAATATCCCGGCGGCTCATGCCGAGGTCAATTTTATCATCGAAGTCCATAGTTAATTCCTCCCTTGGAACGTGAGTTAGTTTTATCTAATTTTGTGAAACGATCTTAGACGTCGTTTTAATTTTTTACCAGTGCACAAATCCGTGAGCACCACTAGCCTTTATAAATAGGCTCAGGTTGTGTCAAAAATGTGTGCAAAATTTGATAAGCCATCAGGTAATTTATCTGCTGGAAACTCGCATGTGAAATGCCAGACATAACCTTGAATTGCTTGTCGGGGTTTGGCAGCAAATTAAAGAATTTCAACAAATCCTCCATCCCCGCAATACCATCCCACTGACCTCGCATGATCAAACTTGGCATGGTTATTTTGATAGGATCTACGACCGGCAAGTTCTCACACATGTCTATATAGGTGCCGTTCGGGATCGAGCTATCCAAGGCACAGATCGCCTCGGCAAAGGCCTCAACCACTTTATCTTCAGCGCAGCCAGGATGATCCCGGCTAAAGATTGAGCGGACAAAATCCAGATCGATCGGACGGCGCCGATTGGCTTTAAACTCAGGTAATTTTTTCCGGCGATTTTCCAGCGTTGGGCTGCCCTCACCGGTCCAAACCATAGCATCCATGGCAAGACGATTAACCATGTCTGGATTCCGTTGGGCAAACAGTGCAGCTCGAAGTGCACCAGATGAAATACCGTAGAGATCTACTTTATCGATGCCTCTGGTTTGGATGATATAATCACAGGCGGCTTTTAAATCATCAGCACTATTCGAAATTAGAAAATGATCATCTCGATCTTTGTCGGAGCGGCCATAACCCTCCATATCAACACACCAAGTATCAAACCCCTGGAGTGCAAACCAATTCATCACCGACGAATAAGGTCGGCCTTCAACATGCAGATCAAATGTTGGCTGAGAGGCCATTGAGGAGCCGTGGACAAATACGATAGTACCTTTTTTATCAGCGGGACTATCGACATATTTCTCCCACAGGAAAAGTTTTATGTCACCTTTATTGGTCCAGTGTTCTTCCCCGGTTACGTCCGCTTCTGAACGTAGACTTTCTTCGCTCATCTATATTCCCCAATGCGCTAGCGTTGATTTATTTTTTTTACACTTTGGCAATAAAATAAAGGAAGAACAAGCCCATATATGAAACAAACTTAAAAAATGATTAGAAGTCTTAGTAAAATCATCGCTACCCTTTAGGTACCGATAATTTAAAATATTCTTCGAATTCCAAAACCACTTTGGTGTCACTGAAGAGCACAGAATTCGCTTCCCTTATGCGCTCTGACATTTGTCCGCGATGGGCTTCGTTCTGGCCTAGTTTCAATGCAATACGGACATAGTCTTCGAGGCTACCTGCAATCATCTCCTCGCCCCCCATCATCCGGTACATACCAGCTGTCACTCGCCCACGCATAAATTCTGCGTCATGGGTTACGACCGGTTTGCCCAGCGCGAAGGCTTCGAATGACGTGTTGCCACCGCTAAAATGCGGCGTATCTAAAATAACATCAGCGGCATTTTGCAGCGCGATGAAATCTTCCGGAGATTGGCGCGGCACGACTTTAATACGCGCTTCAACATCGGGTATCGTATCTCGCCACCGATCCCGCACTTGCACTGTCCACTCGCCAACCGCCCCTTCGACAATAGCAATCTCAGCTGCCTCATCCCCCCGCAATATTTCGCCGAAGATAAAATCCACATCCGGGTGATGCTTAATCGCACTTTGCGGACAGAGATAAAGAGTACAATCCTGGGATAAACCAAAATCGCCGCGGGATTTCATGTCGGTAGGCAATTCAATTGGATAGTACCGCGTCGGCAGGCCTTTTAAGCAATGTAGTGCCTCACTGTAATGACCCCCTGCCCCCTCAGGCTCAATCAACTCGCTCGAAATAAAGCCATCGATATTGGGAATGCCGGTCGTATCGGGATGCCCCCATGTCACGCATTGATGCGGAGCCAAGCGGGCAAAGGCCAGAAAGTAAGTTCTGACATCCATACCTAGATCAGCATAGAATAAAATATCCAACTCCTCTGCTGCGACAATTTGCTGGGCTTCAAAAGTATCATCCGGCAAAAAGACAACGGTGGCGGCATTGCCTTGGATATCGCGAGCGATTGGATCGCGCTGTCCGCGAGGCGTAATCACCACGACTTCAAAATCATCTTTGGAAATTTCAGCAATCAACCCCTGCATCATTCGGCCAATCGAATGGCGGCGGAAATAAGCTGATAAAAAGCCGATCTTGATTTTACCGGTCGGCACTTTTGGGGCTTCACAATGTGGCGCTACAAAGCCCAAAGCAGGGCAAGCCTTCAGGATTACTTCCGCCGTCTTCTCTTGTAGCTCCCGGTCTGATTTAGCTTGATAGGCCAGGAAAAAATTCGTGGTCGAAATCTCCAGCGCCGGATCAACCAGCGCCAGATCATCTTTTAAAAGTCGAGCTAATCCATCACTCAATCTATGTCGCACGTCGTCAATGTGAGCCGCGTCGCGATAGACCACCGGCAAGGTTGTCGCCTGCTTGATGCGAATGCCATCATGGAAGCGATTGCCGAGCACCTGTTCATAGGCATCGATCGCTTTCTCGTCCTCACCTTGGCGGCGATAGGTATTGGCAAGATTAATCAGCGCCCGATTGTTTTTTCGTTCTCCGTCTGGCTCAATTCCGATGGCGGTCTGGAAGCATTTAATGGCCTGCTCCAATTGACCGTTGTCGAAAAAAATATTACCCATATTGACGAGCGCGTCCTGTCGTTTGGGATCAATCGACAGCAATTTTTCGTAGATCAAGAGTGCGGCATCAGGCAATTCCATCTGCTTGTAAAGCTTAGCAAGATTGTAATACCCCTCGGTGAAAGAGCCATCGGCATCAATGGCGTGCTGATAGGCTGCTTTAGCTTGATCATATTTTCCGAGATCTTGGAGAATCACACCGAGATTAACATGATAGGGCGCATTTCTAGGTTTGAGTTCAATGGCCCGGCGTAAAAATTCGACGGCCTGCTCGGGTCGTCCACTCTGTGCCAAGGTGGTCCCTAACAGGTGGAGAGCATCGGCGTGAGTAGGCTCCAAGCGCAGAATTTTGATGTAGAGTTCTTCGGCTTCAGAGAGACGCCTTGCCTGATGATGGGTTTGAGCCTCAGCAAAAAGTGCTTTGATTTGTTTTTTGGGCGAGGTCATGCCACCTCTCAAACCACGCGGCTATATAAGACCAGAAAGCGGCGAAGATGGATCGGCATACATCTTGCGCGGCATCCGGCCAGCAAGATAAGCCAAGCGACCCGCTTCAACGCCGGCTTTCATCGCACGGGCCATTTTAATCGGATCTGTAGCACCGGCAATTGCCGTGTTCATCAACACACCATCACAGCCAAGCTCCATTGCAATCGCCGCATCAGATGCCGTGCCGACACCGGCATCAACCAGAACAGGCACGGAGGACTGTTCCTTGATCAGGCGAATGGTGACCGGATTTTGCACACCCAGCCCAGAGCCAATCGGTGCCGCCAGTGGCATGATCGCGTGACAGCCCATGTCTTCGAGGCGCTTTGCGATGATCGGATCATCGCTGCAATAAACCATAACTTTAAAATCTTCTTTGAGCAGAATTTCTGCCGCTTCAAGCGTCTCGATCATTTTCGGGTACAGCGTTTTCTCATCGCCCAAAACTTCGAGTTTCACCAGATCCCAGCCCCCAGCCTCTCTCGCCAAACGCAAAGTTCGAACCGCATCATCGGCGGTAAAGCAGCCAGCGGTATTTGGCAGATAGGTATATTTCTTGGGATCAACATAATCGACCAGCATCGGCTGGTTCGGATCGGTGACGTTCACCCGGCGCACGGCAACGGTAACAATCTCTGCGCCCGATGCCTCGATCGCAGCCGCGGTTTCTTCGAAATCCTTATATTTGCCAGTGCCAACCAGAAGGCGTGATTTAAAGACCTGCCCAGCTACCTCAAAGGTATCGTCGGCACTAACCGCACTCGTTCCTTCAGGTGCACCGCCGCCAATGAAATGGACAATCTCAAATTTATCGCCATCAGTTACGGCGACTTCGCCATATTGGGATTTGGGCACGATTTCCAAATTGCGCTCAACCGCCACCTTGCGACCATCCAGCCCAAGATTTCCCAAGAGTTGTTCTACCGTAGCGGCACCGTCGATGGTGCGACCTTCACCGTTAATTGTTACGTTCATAGATCTTCCGTCATTCTTTACAAAATAATGAACCGCAGTATGTGCCGCCCTTCCCGACCTTTCAACCCGCTTTGCAATTATATGACCAGTTAAATATGGAGATTAAGGGTTCCTTCATCGCTTTAATTTAGGGTTGAATTTAAAGTTGTCCGTGTTAGAAACCGGGCGTCTTACAGGAAGTGGATAATGACGCAGTCAGTTTTGATAATGAACGGCCCCAATTTGAATATGCTGGGTACCCGCGAACCAGAGGTTTACGGAAAGCAAACGCTCGGCGATATAGAAAAGCTTTGCCAGACCCGCGCTGGCGATTTGGGACTGGAAATTGATTTTCGCCAAAGCAACAGTGAAGGCGAACTTGTCGACTGGATTCAAAAAGCCAATGCGGACCATGCGCTGATTATCCTGAACGCTGGGGCTTACACCCACACCTCAATTGCCATCTTAGATGCGCTGCGTGCTTCTGGATTACCGGTTATCGAAGTTCATATCTCCAATATTTTTCAGCGCGAAGAATATCGCCATGCCTCCTTCGTTTCTGAAGCTGCAACCGGCGTTATTTGTGGGTTTGGCAGCAAAGGCTACGAATTGGCGTTAGACGCGGCCGCAGACCTAATCGGTTAAAAACTCAAAATTCGCCGTATATATTGTTGGTTTTCTTCCAAAAACGCCTATTTATTTAATACCCCATACTGTGTGGGGTTTAGTAGATGGAAAGAGTTCGATGACCAGTTCTGACGGCATGTCACCAGAACAGATCAAGCTAACCCCCGAAATTATATTGCGGGCCTATGCGGCTGGCATTTTTCCGATGGCGGAAAGCCGGGACGATACGGATCTGTTCTGGGTCGATCCGGAAATGCGTGGCATCTTTCCATTGGATGGACTCTATGTCTCGCGCAGCCTTAAAAAACGCGTGCGGCAAAATAAATTTGATATCCGCTACGATTTCGATTTCAACTCTGTCATTCGGGCCTGCGCCGATTCAAGTGATGACCGGCACGAGACTTGGATTAATGGCGAGATCATCCGCCTCTATACGCGACTGTTCCAGATGGGCCATGCCCATACGGTGGAATGCTGGCAGGACGATGAGTTGGTCGGGGGCTTATACGGCATATCACTTAAAGGCGCTTTTTTCGGTGAGAGCATGTTTTCCCGAAAATCTGATGCCAGTAAAATTGCCTTGGTCCATCTCATCGCCCGCTTGGTCGAAGATGGGTTTACGTTGCTCGACACGCAATTTGTTACCGAACATCTAACCAGCCTGGGCGCCATCGAAATTCCCCGCGATGACTATCACCGCCAACTCGATAACGCCCTCTTGGTGGAAGCGACTTTCAATGGACAGGGCAATGCTGCTACCCACCAGACCCATATTGAGCGATTATTTGAGAAATAAGCCGAGACAAGCCTTTCGTCAGCTCTATTTCTGGATCGAGGTATCACCGGCATTTTTGCAATCGAGCACCCAGACATCATAGACCGGATGTTCCATCGCCGCTAATGCCGGGCTGGAGGCAAACATCCAGCCCCGATATATGCTCGCAGCCGGCTCACCTGGGCGCACTTCCCAGACATCAATAAAAGCTGCACTTTCAGGCGTTTCTTCGGGCGGGCGTTTATCGCAGGTCCGGGCAATAATTTCGAGCGTGCCAAATTTCACGGTTCGGCCAATCGGTGCAATAAAAGTAGATACCCGGGCCGTCACTTTATCCAAGCCCTGCAACACGGCCATATTGTATTGAACAGCATTGGCAGCCGAGCTCAGCATCACGGCTAACACCCAAAGGCTTAGACCTAACCCAGTAAAGATAAATTGATTCTTCATGTTGGTGAGTTCACTTCAAAAGCAGAACGCTTGCTACTTCTTTTTGTCACCACTTGTTGCCAAGAAAATAATTTCCCCGACCTGATCTTCAAGTGATTTGAAATCTTCTGTCTTACCAATCGCACCATCTGGCTTAATAAAGGTTTTAGCATTCCCTGGACGAAGCCGGACATATTTACCGCCGATCATGCCTTCGCTGGCAATCATTGCGACCGTGTCTTTTGGTAGTTTAACCGTCGGCTCGATCGATAATTTCACCACGGCATCATAGGTTTCAGGATTAAGCCCACTATCGATGACCGTGCCGACATTGATGCCACTGATGCGCACGTCGCTGCCTTTTTGAAGGCCACCAATTTTAGCAAATGTGGCCGAGACGTTATAGCCTTGGACAGCGGTTACTTGGGCCGTATTGACAAAGAAATAAAGGAAGACCAGGGCAACCGCTAAAACCAAGCCACCCATGACTGTCTCTGCGAGATTTTTACCCATAATATAGTGTCTCCCTTATTTCTTAGTTTACTTCTTGGCGCGCTTTGCTTTTGCTTCACCAATTATCAATTCGAGCAGATCTTGCACAACGACAGAATCCTGCGTCATGGTTATCTCATCACCAGTACCGAGATATTCTTCGTCGCCGCCCGGTTCGAGCGTAATGTATTTTCGGCCAAATAAGCCGTCGGTATGAATGGCCGCAGAGGTATCGTTCGGCACCTTAATCGGATTATCAATGCGCATCATGACAACGGCGGTGTAATGATCACCTAAATCGAGGGTCGAGACCTTGCCGACCACCACGCCTCCCATGCGTACGTCATCGCCAACGGAAAGCCCATCGATCTGATTAAACACAGCTTTGACGAAAACGCCTCTAGGTGCGTCCATATTGCTGCTGGAAAAAGACAGCCCCGCAACCAGCATGAGCACAACCAATGTGGTTAGGCCGATGAAGATATGGCGAACTTCTTCTTTCATTTAAATCACTCGAAGTTGACGATTACTTTGGTGACCAAGCCTCGTAATCACCGGTTGCAGCATCGCGCTGACCACCTTTGAATTCGTGCCCGGAGGGCCGATACGCATTGGCAGTGCCCGTTAAATTTGGAATATGCGGTTGTTGCCAAGGACGCGACTTGGCCGCTTCTTCAGTCAGCGGCTCCTGAACCGTGTGGTGGAGCCAGGCATGCCATTCAGCCGGCACCTTTGACGCTTCAGGTCTGCCTTGATAAACCACCCAGCGGCGCTCGCGACCATGCAATTTCTTACCTTTGCCACGATAATAATTATTGCCGAACTCGTCCGTTCCAACGAGATCGCCATTTAACATCGTATAAATCCAGGTACCCAAACTCATGTTTTTTGATCTTTCCTTAAGGTCTAAGCCGCTACTGTTATTCAAAGCGGTTACACTATACTCCTTAAATGAGGCCAACGAAGCGTTAAGTCAACTAAAATGCCCAATTTGATGACGCCATTGCGTAGGCAGGAGCTTATCGGTAAAGACATTTGAATGTCCGACAATAAAGCACAATTACTCGAACTCTTATTTAGCCAAGCTCAGGCTTGCGAGCGCGACGGCGATTGGCCGGGGGCGATTGAGCACTACCGGGCGTCACTCACCGAGCGGGCTGATTTTTTGGAAGCGCACCACAATTTGGCTGTCGCTTTGCGCCATACCGGCAAAGCCGCCGAGGCCTTAAAATCCGCCCAACTGGCAGCCACCCTCGCACCTGACCACCCAACCGTGCAATTTTCACTCGGTGTATCGCTGGAGCAGGTCGGCCAAAGAGATGCGGCGATTGTTGCCTATAAAATTTCTGCTGAACTCCGGCCCAATTATGTCGCTGCTTTGAGCAATCTTGGGCGATTGCTCGAAGTTAAAGGCCGCATCCCCGAATCGATTGAAATTCTGGAGCGTGCTATTGCCCTGGCACCGACCACAACTGCCGTTCGCCTCAATCTGGCCAATAGCTACTTACTGGGCGGCAGGCCGGATCAAGCAACGAAATTGTTGCAGAGGTTGATCCAGGATGATCAGGAAATGACCGACATTTCCCTATCCCTGGCCTATAACAGTCTCGGCGTTGCTGCCCATGTTGAGGGAAAATGCGGCGCGGCGATTGACCATTTCAGAGCAGCGATCGACCTGGCGCCGGAATTTGCCGAGGCCCATGAGAATCTCGCTCAGGCACTGTTATTTGAGGAAGACTATAACGAAGCCTGGGTTGAATATGAATGGCGCTGGCTGAATGAAAGTAACCGTCAAACCAAGCGACTTTATCGTGAAATTACGGATAAAGCGGTTTGGACGGGAGCCCCCCTATCGGGTCAAACGCTACTAGTCCATGCTGAGCAAGGATTCGGTGATGTTATCCAATTTGCCCGATTCGTGGGCCAAATCAATAAGATCAGTAAGGGTGTTGGCACCCTCATTTTTGCCTGCCACGCCGCATTGATTGATCTCTTTTCAGGACTTGAAGGCGTCGATCAGGTGATCGACATTGATGGGGAAATTCCCGACTTTGACGCTCACCTGCCGTTATTGAGCCTGCCGCGCCTCTTAGGCATAAATGACACCAATATACCTAAAGATGCCTATTTGCCATCTGGGAAGTCGCCAAAGGACGCCGATTCGAGAGCGTTGAAAGTCGGTATCAACTGGGCTGGTATGCCTCGGCATGAATTTGACCCCCATCGCAACCGTTCTTGTCCGGTTGAGAGCTTCAAATCCCTGTTAAATCTGCCTGATATCGAGTTTTATAGTCTTCAAACCGGTCCAAATAGTGTTGAACTGGCTAAAATCAATCCATCAGGGGCGATTGTTGACCTGAACCCACAGATCCAGAGCTTTAAAGATACTGCCACGTTGATATCTGAGCTGGATTTGGTCATCACAATCGATACCGCGCTGGCCCATTTGGCCGGTGCTATGGGGAAAAAAGTCTGGATTTTGCTCGCCACTTGCGCCGATTGGCGCTGGCTGGAAGAGAATCAAGAAAATCCCCGGGACAATCCATGGTATCCAACAGCCCGTCTATTTAGACAAAAAACCCCAGGAAACTGGTCTGACCCGCTAGATGATGTAATTTCCGAATTGCAGGACTTGATTCTCTAGATTCGCGTCATTTGTGCTAAGTACTTCTATCCACACAAAAAATAAGAATTCTGATCGCTTGTGAATAACTTTAGCTAACTATTTGTTTTAAAAGCATAAAGTTATCCACAGGGAAATTGCACTTTAAACATGCAATTTTAAGCTATTGAAATAAAACAACTTTTCATAAAGCAATCCATTATATTGTGATTATTTTCACCCAAAACACTATATCTTGCGGTTTTCACTTGCGTCGAAAATCAAGCAGGTCTACATTTTCTGCTTCGGAGGCCAACGCCACACTAAATGTAGTGGCTGCGGGAATTACAATTTTAGTACCGGCCTGGGAGACTATAACAGAACGCACCGCCTGACATCCTTGGGGAGAAGGCAAAAGTTCTTTAGTCAGGTATGCCGGGGAAGACGTCGGGGGACGCATGCAAATACAACGTTATTTTACGACCAAAAAATCTGGCCCTTATGCAGGAATTGAATTCCGCACAACCGCAAGCGAAATCCGTAATCCGGATGGCTCTGTCGTATTTTCACACGATGCCATTGAGGTTCCGGCCGATTGGTCGCAGGTGGCTTGCGATGTCTTAGCGCAGAAATACTTCAGAAAAGCGGGTATCCCGGCAGCTTCTAAGAAAGTTGAAGAAAATGATGTGCCGTCCTGGCTATGGCGCAGCGTCCCGGATGAGAAGAAATTAGCGAAATTACCCGAAGAGGAACATTACCGGGGCGAAAACACCGCCCAGGAAGTTTTCCATCGTCTCGCCGGTACCTGGACTTACTGGGGCTGGAAAGGTGGTTATTTCGATAGCGAAGAAGATGCCCTCGCTTATTACGAAGAAATGACACATATGTTGTGCAAACAGATGTGCGCACCGAATTCGCCGCAATGGTTTAACACCGGATTGCATTGGGCCTATGGTATTGATGGGCCATCGCAGGGTCATCACTATGTTGATTTCCAATCAGGTGAGTTAACCCGCTCCGAGTCTTCTTACGAGCACCCACAACCGCATGCCTGTTTCATTCAAAGCATCAATGACGATCTCGTCAATGAAGGCGGCATCATGGATCTCTGGGTTCGTGAAGCACGATTGTTTAAATACGGCTCCGGCACCGGCACCAACTTTTCTAATTTAAGGGGTGAAAACGAGCCTTTGTCTGGCGGCGGTAAATCCTCCGGCGTGATGAGCTTCCTTAAGATTGGCGACCGCGCAGCCGGTGCGATTAAGTCCGGTGGCACCACGAGGCGTGCCGCAAAGATGGTTATTTTGGACGCCGATCACCCAGATATCGAAAGCTTCATCAATTGGAAAGTTAAAGAAGAACAAAAGGTTGCAGCCCTCGTTGCCGGCTCAAAAGCCGCCGAGATTAACCTCAATAGCGTGATGGCGGCGTGTCATGAAAACGACTTAGATAACGACGACGCAGATCGCTTTAATCCTCGTAAAAACAAGGCGTTAAAGAAATCTGTTATAGCGGCACGTAAAGCACTTTTACCGGAAAATTACATCCAGCGAACGATCGATTATGCCAAACAAGGCTTCACGACGATGGAGTTCCAAACCTATGACACCGATTGGGATTCTGAAGCTTATTTGACGGTTGCCGGGCAAAATTCCAACAATACCGTTCGGGTAACGGATGAGTTTTTACGTTCGGTCGAAGAAGGCGCGGATTGGAATTTAATCCAGCGTAAAGACGGCGAAATTGCCAAGACAATCAATGCCCGTGATCTTTGGGAACAGATCGGCGAAGCCGCCTGGTCTTGCGCTGATCCAGGGCTGCAATATGACACTACAATCAATGATTGGCATACGTGTCCGAATACAGACCGGATTTACGGCTCTAATCCCTGCTCTGAATATATGTTCCTCGACAACACAGCGTGTAATCTTGCCTCGCTTAATTTGAAGGCGTTCCAAGATGAAGACGGCGTGTTTAACGGCGAAGCCTTCGCTTATGCGACCCGCCTCTGGACGGTTAATCTGGAAATTGCGGTCCTGATGGCGCAATTCCCGTCACCTGAGATAGCTCAACTTTCATACGAATATCGGACTTTGGGCCTCGGTTTTGCCAATATCGGCGGACTTTTAATGTCGATGGGCATTCCTTATGACAGCAATGACGGCCGGGCCATATGCGCTGCGATTACCGCGCTGATGACCGGCGTTTCCTATAAGACATCGGCTGAAATGGCATCACTTTTGGGCACGTTCCCAGGCTACGAGGCTAATGCAGAGCCGATGCTACGCGTCATCCGTAATCACCGCCGAGCGGCTCATGGTGAAGCGAAAAAGTATGAAGATCTTGCCGTTTTACCCGTACCGCTCAAAGACAGTAAACATGAAGAGGCACAGGGCCTCATCGAAATGGCCCGGAAATCTTGGGATGAAGCCCTCGATCTCGGCGAAAAGCACGGCTACCGCAATGCGCAAGTCTCCGTCGTTGCCCCAACCGGCACGATCGGCTTGGTTATGGATTGCGATACCACCGGTATTGAGCCTGATTTTGCCCTGGTGAAGTTCAAAAAACTCGCCGGCGGCGGATATTTCAAGATCATCAACCACACTGTTCCGGTCGCCCTGCAAAAACTCGGCTATGACGAGGCGCAAATTGAAGCAATCATCCAATATGCGGTGGGTCATGGCACGCTCGACGGCTCTCCTGCCATCGGTCACGATGTGCTGCGTGAAAAAGGCTTCACCGATGAGGCGATTACGGCTCTCGAAGCTGCCTTAGGTGATGCATTTGATATTAAATTCGTCTTCAATAAATGGACGCTCGGCACCGAGTTTTGCACATCTGCACTCGGCTTTACCGAAGAACAGCTGGACGACATGAATTTCGACATGCTGGCTGAGCTTGGCTTTTCCGGCAAAGATGTCGCGATTGCCAACAACCATGTTTGCGGCGCGATGACTTTGGAAGGCGCACCTGGCCTGCAAGATGAGCATTTGCCCGTCTTTGATTGCGCCAATCCGTGTGGCCGTGATGGCAAACGCTATCTCTCAGTCGAAAGCCACATTCGCATGCTGGCTGCCTCGCAGCCGTTTATTTCCGGCAGTATTTCCAAAACCATTAATATGGCCAACACAGCAACCATCGAAGACTGCAAAGACGCTTACATGTTGTCTTGGAAGCTTGGTTTGAAAGCCAATGCGCTTTATCGCGACGGCTCTAAGCTCTCGCAACCATTGAACTCACAAATTCTCGATGATGACGAGTTGGAAGAGGATTTTGCAGAAGAAATCACCAGCCAGCCGACGGCTGTTAAGGCTGAGAAGATCGCCGAGCATGTGGTTGAACGCTATATGGCCAAACGCCTCCGCCTACCCCATCGCCGTAAGGGCTACACCCAGAAAGCAACGGTTGGCGGCCACAAAGTTTATCTCCGTACCGGCGAATATGAAGATGGCCGGGTTGGCGAGATCTTCATTGATATGCACAAAGAAGGCGCGGCCTTCAGAAGCCTGATGAACAACTTCGCCATCGCGGTTTCAATCGCCCTGCAGTATGGCGTGCCGATGGAAGAATTCGTTGAAGCCTTCACCTTCACACGGTTTGAACCATCGGGCATGGTTGAAGGTAATGATTCGATCAAAATGTCGACCTCTATCCTCGACTATCTGTTCCGCGAGCTCGCGGTCTCTTACTTAGGCCGCAACGATCTCGCTCATGTGCAGCCGGAAGATCTCATGCCGGACAGCGTTGGCCGGGGTGAAGGCGACGAAGATATCATCAGTTCCGCCACGCAAGAGGTGATGGAGCGCCTAACCAGCCAAGGCTTTATTCGATCCAGCACCGTCACGGCAAATGGCGGCGGGAATGGCGGCGCTAGCACACCAACAAAGCCAGAGCCGATTACGACGGCGGTAGATGCCGTCGGTGATTTGGCCCTGGCTGAACTGGAAACTTTGAGTGTTGAAGCGGTCTCAGTCGAAGCGACTTTGACAAGATCTGCCCACACGCAAACAGATCAAGTCCGAGAAGCTCGGATGAAGGGATATGAGGGAGACGCCTGCGGTGATTGCGGCAACTTCACCCTCGTTAGAAATGGCACTTGCCTGAAATGTAACACCTGTGGCGCAACGAGTGGCTGCTCTTAAGGAGCCTTTCGCGACGACCACTTAATTTTTATTGGAGTAAACACACAAGCAGTACAGGAATTAAACAGAATTTGAGCGAGAGGGCTCATGAAACAGTTAACCAACGAGAGAAACATCGCTTTCCTCCCTGGTAGACGTGGGGTTCGGATTGATCAGTGGCTGCTACACACACCCGCTGGTTTTTCTGCATCGCAGTCAATCTACCCGGCGGATTTCAAAGGGAAAACCCGGCAGAAATCCAAAGAGGAAAGACCAGAGTTCCTCCCTGGATACGTACTTTTTGTATGTTTTCAAGGACTTCACCACTTTTATTGGTCAAAAAAAATCAATAGCAATCAATACGATGCAAAAAAAGTGGTGAAAACTTTGGGTAACAATTAGACCAAGCAGGGTTGTAATTCCCCGTTAAGCTTAACGGTTCCTCCCTGGTGACTTGGGGGTGCAAACGGTGCGGGCCTGCCAGCCAACTACTACGCCGATTGCACCCCACTTTTTTTTACCAGTGGTTTTTCAGCAACCTTTTTCTTTTTCGATTCCTCCCTGGTGAACCTGTGTAGTTGGGGTGCTTAACAGTTCTGATCGTTCAGTTCTTTAGAACAGGCACCCCGTTTTTTTTGGGCTTGGGAAAACTTGAAATTATAGTTACTGCCAGCGTAGCACCATTCTGTTTCGCCAGGGATCACTTGCTAAGTAACCCACCGATATATCCGAGTGAAGCGAGGCCTATTCCAGCAATGGAGGACGCTAAATCAAGACGTATACTATTGTCCAAAAGCATTGCGGCCCCTAACATGAGTACGACAAGAACTAATACGATGCTGGCAATATAAAGAGCGGCGTTTTGTGGTGACCCAAAAAGCAATCCGAGCTTGCCAATTCTTTGAGCTTCCATCGCAAAAGTGTCCTCATACTGATCCTCAGTTTCAGAACCGTTTCGATTTGCACTTAAATTATTGTCTATTTTCATAATCGGTAAATCGATCAATGTGTCTCAAATGATTCAAGACTAATTGTCACCTTCTTTAATGATTGCCCTGATAGTTTCGCGGTTAAAACTAGTTCGTTTAACAATCTCGGGAACCGTCATCCCATTTTTAGATAATTGAATTATTTCATTTCGTATATCCGGAGTTATTCCCATTTTTCGCGACTCCATCAATCTATCCAAATAATTCTGGACGCCCTCATCCCCTTCACTCTCATAAATTTCTTTTATTGCGGTTGGGCCACCTGGTAAATTTCGATAAACCGAAGAAGGAGTTAATTTTACCATGTCGGCAATACTATCCATATCAACTCCGTTCAATATAGCCTGAACCATCATTTCAAGCTGTTGGCGAGAAAGACTAAATTTCCTTCCACCAATTCGGCCTTTTGCAGCAGCTTCTTTTATACCTGCGCTAGTTCTAATTTTATTTGCTTCTTTCTCGAAATTAGAAGCGTAAGTAATGTGGGTGACAAAGTTTTTGAATTCAGCTTCTCGCGAATCGATTTTCTCGTCCAATGAAACAAGATGCGCACCACCATCTTGTATTGCTTGAAGCGCCTCACTTAACTGCTTTAAAGAGCGGGCAAGCCGATTCAAATTCCATACGTACAAGACATCTCCCGAACGAATTAAGTCGAGACATTCAGATAACTTTGGTGTGGCAGGATTGCGGCCTTCTAATTTATCGTAGAAAATTCGCGTGTCGGAAATGTTATTGGCCCTCAACGCATCAATCTGAATTTCTGCACCTTCCCCAACAGTGGATTGGGCGTATCCATATTTAATTCCCTTATCTTCGGTTATACGATGAAATTCAGGCTCAATCGGGTTAGATTCAATTAAGCTCGTCAAGGCAATTATATACTGATCAACTGGTTCACCATTCCAAGGAAGTCGCCACTCAGCTAATACCTGATCATATTTCGCATCTGGAGAATGTTGCGCAAAGGCTCTTTGGTGCGCATCGTTGTTTGGTGCATCAATAAACAATTCTGAATCATTTAGTCGAGTATTATAGGTAAAACTGACCGCCATTATCGTCTCGTATATTAAAGGGGTATATTCTTGTAACTATGCCTGAATTTATCGTTATTGTCAACGAGGTATTATAAGAAAACAAACCTTCTACTTTGCACAACATCAGTCGATGCGGTAGTGATCTTAAAAGTGGTGAATCTTTAAAAGTGGTGAAATTCTCCCCCTAAGCCATTGATTCTATTGTTTCCAAGTTCCTCCGTAGATACCTCGTTTTCGTTTAATTTCAAATACTTCACCACTTTTTCTCATCTGAAATAAATTCTTATATATCAATAAGTTGTAAAAAAAGTGGTGAAACTCCTAGCCTCAATTAGATTCCAAGTCAGATGCACCAAATTTTCTGTCAGAGGGACCTATGGAGGGTTGAAACCGTTGATCTAACCAACCGAAGTACGGAATTTACTCGTGAATGTAACAAGAACAAATAGTGGTGAAGCTAAAAAAGTGGTGAAATAGCATGTCTAAGTCATTGATTTTATTGACCCCAAGTTCATCCCTGGTGAACCTGTGTAGTTGGGGTGCTCAAAAGTCCTGGTGGTTTTTCTGTCGCAATGACAGATCGTCAGGGCTCATTATATTACCGAGCACCCCGTTTTTTTTAATGTATTTTGAGATAACTCGACGGCGAAGCACATCGTTTGCTGTCCCAACAATGACCACTATGATCCCAAAAGCAGACATTGGTTGAATTTACCTAAATCCGATTTATTTTCAGCTTTGATTTCATGTCAGTGCGGCATTTTTATTTCGGTTCTGGTTAATGTTTTATATCTAGTATCTGGGCAACTTCCGGCCAACTTTGAGTGCCAAAGTTCCTAAGATCATTTGTGAGATCTTCCGGGCACCAATCGAGGAAGCTGGGTTTGAAGCTCGGGCGGGATTTAATACGTGAGAACCAGTCTGTGACCCTCGGCAATCGTCCTTTTTCCCACATTCCTGATAACGCCATCATATCCAGTCGGTTGACATAAGGCGTTAACGCGATGTCGGCAAAAGTAAAATTCTCTCCGGCAAGCCATTTACGATCAACCAGCACGTCTTCCATCTTATGGAGATATAGATCGTAAAGTTTCACTTTTTCGGCGGCACCTGTCACCTCAAATCCACTTTTCACAATGGATTTTTTTGTTTCATGCCAATTAGCCGTGACAGAAAGAGCCGGAGTCGAGTCCAAAAATTTCTGCACGCCTTCCTCGCCCAAGCGCAAAACGATGTGCCGATGGGAACAAAGGAAAGTTACAAATCCGCAAGCGGGATGCAGTTCCTCATCAACCGCCTTTGTCCAATAGAGAACGCGGGCGTGCTCCAAAGCATCAGTTGGCCGCAAGGGGTGGTCAGAAAATACGTCCTCGATGTATTCACAGATCACTGTTGAATCACAGATAACCTCACCATCATGGATCAGCGTCGGTACTACGGCCTTCGGGTTGAGTTTCAAATATTCCGGATCGAACTGATCGCCTTTGAGAATATCAATATAGTGACCGTCCCAATCCAAATCTTTTTCATGCATATACATACGCACTTTTGCCGCACAGACTGACGAGCCGTGATGGTAGAGTTCGAGCATCGTATTTTCCTCACACTAGCTGGTTACTCGTAATATTTTACTGGCAATATTTTCCGCCATCGACATTCATTGATTGGCCCGTCAGGAAATCGCTATCCTCAGTCGCATAAAACAGCAGGGCGCCAATCAAATCTTCAGGCATCATATCACGTTTTAGCATACGGCTTTGTAGCGTCGGGGCACGGGCAATATCAAGTTGCGGATGATTTTGAACACCTTCACTTTCAGTGAAGCCCGGAACAATGCAATTAACAAATATATTTTTGTCACCGAGTTCCCGCGCCGCTGATCGCGTAAGACCGAGGATCGCTCCTTTAGAGCTGACATAGTTCGCAAAACCGGGTCCGCCGTAGTAGAAGGTGCCAGAGCTGATGTTGATGATCTTGCCGCGACCATTTTTCAGCATGCTTGGAACAGTGGCTTTGATCCCTTGAAAAGAACCACGCGCGTTTACTAACATGACGCGGTCCCATTCTTCATTACTCATCTTCATTATTGGCGTAATCATAAGTTCGGCAAACAACGCGGCATTATTTACCAAAATTTCAATAGGGCCAAACTCAGCTTCGGTTTTCTCAACGAGAGCTGCCCAAGACTCATCGCTTGTCACATCGGCTTCTATCGCAACGGCACTACCGCCATCGGCGTTTATCTCGTCCACAACACGCGTGGGATCGGCAATATCCGAGACAACAACTTTTGCGCCCTCTTTGGCCATCGCCTTGGCATAAACTTCACCGATACCTTGCGCTGCTCCGGTCACAACAGCAACTTTTCCTTCTAAACGTCCCATAATTCTCTCCTGTTTTGCTAAGTTTTCACCTTTTCAGCTGCGAATAAGCTATTTGAATCTAGACATAAAATCTATTTATGATTTATTATATATATTATGAATAAATCTAATATATATAAATTAGATGGTGATATTCTAAGGACCTTCCTCATAATTTTGGAGGAGACCTCTGTCTCGAAAGCCGCTGTCCGGCTGAATGTAACTCAGCCCGCCGTAAGTCACGCTCTAACTAAACTAAGACAAACGCTCGATGATCCTCTTTTTGTTCGATCGGGACAGGGTTTGACTCCAACGCAAACAGCCATCTCATTGAAAGAGCCGATCCAGCAAGTGTTGGATGGCCTAATGAAACTTACGGACCAACGACCGTTCAATTCAAAAACCGAAGAAATGCACTTCGTTGTTGCCGCCAATGATCTTCAACGGGAACTTTTTTTTCCGAAACTTTGGCGTGAAGCACGTTTGGAAGATATTCGCCTCAGTCTAGAATTTATTCCCTCCGGTATACCTAGCATCTCCTTGCTAAGAGACGCACGGTGCCAAATTATTTTGACGCCCTTCCCTCCAGATGCACCGGATGTATTTCAACGTAGACTGTTTTCTAGCGACATGATGTGTTTTTATGACGCCAACATGAGGGATGCGCCGACCTCATGGGGAGAATACATTAACGCGGAACACATCTCGGTCCGATTTTTAGGTGGCAATGACACCAACGAAGCGCTTCGCGGAATTGATAAATCTGAAATTCGCGAACCGACAATTACCGTCTCTAACTTCAACGCAATTCCTTCGTTTATCAAAGGGAGTAACTTAATTTCGACCGAAATAAGTGCTATGCACATAGGTCCGTTGAAAGAGCTATCGATGGCGCCTCTTCCTTTCAAAAGTGAAAAAGTGTCCCTCTATTTGGTCTGGCATGAACGGAGCAATAACGACCCGGCGCACAATTGGATTAGACGCAGGATCGAAAAAATAGCTGCCAAAAAACTGCAACACATTTCGGCACGCCCTGTCGCTGGACAGTGAAATATTCCGCGAGCAGCCAAAGGTCATCAGGCCGAGTAGAATATCTCGAATAAATTCTGTTAAACTTTATTGCCGCTTTTAGCTAAGAGCAGGCATCAAGCAGAATTTATGAAAAAATTTGTTTCTGGCCCATAAGTGCCGTCGGAGTGGCGGGCTTGAATAGAAAATTTCTAACGAACAGACAAACCGAATGGACCGGATCCTTCCGGAGGTTCGAATTTGTCGAAGAAAGCAGCAACGAGATCCCGTTCGCCGCTGAGTAGAACGTCTCCAGAATCAATTCCGTCGCAAAACGATACAGTGCCCCCCGCCCAAGTACTTAGAAAGTTCCGCGGAAAGCTTAAGGTGGCATCACAGGACTCAGGCAAAACATCATGGAATTGACAAACACCGCGACGGATTTCAAGACCACAGCTTTCGCCGGTATCAGTTGAGACAAATCCCATGGTGACATGGGTATCCAGCGTCTTCTCTGCGATCAAACGGACGGTCATCAGTTCCAACAGGCCGCCGGTTGGGTAGTTACGAGCTTGACCAGGCTGGATCTTATGTCCACCGCGTTGTTCTCCAAGCTTATCCTCCAGCTCTAAGGCTTGACACAAGCCCCAGTTCCGCCAGGTGCTATTTTTCTGCTGATAGGCCCACCCCCTAAGCGCTTGCGCCTTGAGACCACGGGCTTCCATGTCATCAATGTTCGCGCGGACCGCCCATGTCGAGATGTCCGCCGCCCATCTGTAATCTTCTTGTTCAATTGCTTCGCGAGCTTGGTCAAGAACCGAGTCGCGCCCACCCATTGCCGTCACATAACGTTCTGCTCGCTCTCGCCATGGAAGTGGGTCGAGTTCAACGGCATCACCCTGGAACCACCCAATATAACCCGTATAAACGCTGCGAACCGAATGTTTGTAGCTGCCGTAAAATTCTCCAAGCCATGGATGGCCCGCGAGTTGCTTGGGCATCGTGACTTTGTCGGCAAGCTCATCCCACGTGTAGCCTCGATTGATCCATCGCACTGATTGGTCGTGGAGATACTGAATGGCGTCTCGGTACGAGGTTAGGACGTCCTCCACCGCATCGGCGCCTTCGACAGTCGGACCGTGGTGCGGAATTAGAATTTCAGCTTTGAGATTGCGGAGAGTATCAAGCCCCTTCGCCCATTGCATAGGATTGCGAAATTGAGTTCCACGCAACGCATAGATGTTGGGAAAGGTCATTCCTTGCACTGCATCAGCGGAGATTAGGACTTTTTCCTCGGGCAACCAAACAACGCTTTGGTCGTCTGTCTCGCTCGGCACATGAATTATTTGTAGCTTGATACCGGCGATCTCAATTTCCAAAATACCTTCAAAGGTGCGCGTTGGATCAACGAAGCCCGCTTTGCCCCGTCTCGGAGGCGCCCCGACCATACTCCCGTAACCACCGGTTACGCCATGATCGAGATGACCACCGAACTGGAAAGGTCCACGGCGAACTCGGATCGGGGCCAGGATGCCACCGTCACGCAATAGATTTGGAGTTAGCTCTTTTTGTCCGATGACTTCGACCGCGCCGCTCTTAATGTCGTCTTCTGAAACGAAGCTAAAAATTCCGCTGACATGGTCTAAGTGAAAGTGCGTCACGATCACGGCTTTGATTGGCTTATCCGTAATTTCTTTAAATGCCGCGGCAACTTCATCGCCGGGCAATTCACCGGTCAAGGTATCGACAAGCACTGCACCATCCTCGCCTTCAATTAAAGTGCAGTTGGAGCCGGTATAACAATGAGCTGTATAAATATGGCCGAGAGTCGTGATGATGCGAGGCTTCTCGTAAAGCGCCATTTGCGCCTCCAGCTCAGGATGAACAGATGGTTTTATTTCATTAGGAGCCATGACGCCGCCTCGCTGTTAAAGATTAAGAATTATTTATGTGAAGTTTAAGATAAGACAAACAAACTTGGGAAACAAATGATTGATTCTAACGAAATTCATTAGTATTTCTAACTAATGTTTAAGAACCTTCAATCGATTTCAATCAACGGAATTAGAGTGTTTGAAGCGGCTGCAAGGCTAAGTAATTTTGCCGAGGCTGCAGCGGAACTCAACGTCACGCCTGCTGCCGTGAGCCAGCAGATCAAAAAAATTGAAAATCGATTAGGCGTGCAACTTTTCGAACGAACTGGACGAAGTATCAAACTTACCAAGGTTGGATACCGCCTTCATTCGGGCGTCTCTGACGCACTCACTGGACTAGATGAGGCTGTCGGGCGGGCCAAAGATCGGTCATTCTCAAATCACATATCGATAAGTACAGCCGGTGCATTTGCAGCGCGGTGGCTCGTGCCACGACTAGACCACTGGCGGGCCGCAAATCCAGACGTCGATATTAGGGTTTCCACCAGCGGGCAATTGGTCGACTTTGAGCGTGATCAAATTGATCTCGCAATCCGTATTGGAGATGGTCAATACCCCGGCCTATTTAGTGAAATCCTCTTACCGGAAACCATTGTTCCTCTGTGTCATCCGAACTTGTTAGACGGCGACCATCCATTGAACACACCGGAAGATCTCGTGCATCACACGTTGATTCACTTTAAGCCTGTTGTTGGGGACATAAATACTGATTGGGGAGATTGGCTTGCCACTGCCGGTGTCGAAGGCGTCGACCATACCCGGGGACTGTTTTTTAATGACCACTTCGTCGCCGTCAATGCGGCGATGACCGGGCAAGGAGTCTTACTTTCCCCACGCACGTTTATTGCTGATGACCTTCGCCGCAAAATGTTGGTGGTACCATTTGGAGATAAGATACCTCAGAAGCTTGGTTGGCATATTGTCATGCCTCAATCAAATCTTGAGCAGCCGAATATTGCCGGCTTCAGGGAGTGGTTAATCTCAGAATCTGCAGAGCGCTATTAACCAGGCATTAAGGCTGCCGTGTTCGCTTCTGGCTAAAAGCGGACCGATACGAGGTTGCTAAATTGCATCTCCTTTGCGCTCGAAAGCAGACGCTCCCTATTATATTCACGTCATCCAGCGCGCCAGCGATTTTCGGATGATTTGGATCATTTTTTCAATTTGATCTTCTTCTGCAATAAGGGCGGGCGCAGGGCGACTTTTTCTGCAAATAATTATTAATTTCTTATTTCAAACTTTAGTAAATTATAGTATTCTCATATTCTCGACAAAAGATGGCACCAAGCCTCGATGTCGCAAGGTTGGCTTTAACTTCTGTAAACTATTGAAAATGGAGACTAAAATGCGTTTTACAAAATTTCTACTTCTACCAGCACTGGCACTATTCTTATCCGTTGGACAAGCCCCCTCCGTCGATGCGGGAGAGCGTTACTCTAAGCAAAAAGTTGTCTATCACATCAACTATCCGGGCGGCCCCAAAGATAAAAAATATGCCGGCGCCATGAAAAACATTCAGAACCACATCAATGCCGTTGGAGCTGATAAACTAGACATTAAAGTTGTCGTTCATGGAAACGGAATTGGACTTTTGCAATCCGCTAAGAAAACTGGAAAGTTGCAATCAGCCGTTGCTAATCTGAAAACTCAAAATATTTCTTTCCAAGTTTGCGCCAACACGCTGAAGGGTCGCAAGATTCCAGTGGATTCTCTTTATGAAGTCTTCAAAGAAGACATCGTGCCATCAGGCGTTGCCGAATTGGCTCACCTGCAGGCAAAAGGCTACACCTACATTAAGCCTTAGAGCATTTCTACAATACAGTCATACCGTCGACTTTGCGGCCTGCGTGAAGTCGACGGCTTATGGTTGCGCTGAGCTAGCGAATTTACCGGCTGGCTAATATTTTGGTCATGATTTCGGCCATCTAATATGGAGAATGAACATGCACGGCCCCCACTCCGCCGATCTCTCGAGTTCGACACAAAATCTACCACGCCGCGATGTCTTAAAAATGGCGGGTGCCGGGCTCGCGGTCCTTACCCTGGTTCCCTTCGAGGCCTCGGCTACACCTGAAAGCACTTTGGCCGCTATCAAGAAACTGATTGGCAGCAAAGCACCCAAACAAAGCCGGATCAAAATTAACTTACTCGACATCGCTGAAAATGGCAGCACCGTACCAATGACGGTTCATGTCGAAAGCCCCATGAGCGAGGCCGATTATGTCAAATCGGTTCACCTTTTTGCCGACGGCAATCCTTTGCCCGATATTGGCAGCTTTAATCTCGGCCCGCACAACGGTAAAGCCCAGATATCTGTCAGAATTCGCTTGGCTAAGACCCAGCACATCGTCGCCGTTGCTGAGATGAGCAATGGCGAGACATTTATTGCTCGGCGCAAGATCAAAATCACCATCGGCGGCTGCGGCGGCTAAGGAGGTAGGAAAATGGCAAAAATCAACATCAAACCCCGTGTTCGGGTCCCGCGCAGCGTCAAGAAAGGCGATGTCTTCGAAGTTAAAACTTTGGTTTTTCACAAAATGGAAAGCGGCCAAAGGGTTAACAAGAAAACCGCGAAAAAAATTCCACGAAATATCCTAAATCGTTTTGTCGTTACTTATAACGGCAAGGAAGTCTTGGACGCTGTTTGGCAGCCGGGCCTGTCCGCCAATCCCTATATGGCGTTTTTCTTGGTCGCTGAGGAAAGTGGTCCGCTGGTCTTCACCTGGACTGACGACAACAAAGAAACCTATAAAAAGCAGGTGATGCTCAAAGTCCAATAAATCGATCCATTCAAGCTGAGGGATAATTGAAATATTGGAAAAACTTAATAAATCCAACAGATTGATTTGGCTAATTACCGCTGCATTCCTGCTGTTTAGTGACTTAGGCGCAGGCGTAAATGCAGCCACTCTGAAGCCAAACGGCCTACATCACCAGCCTTGGATCAAGGTGCAAAGTCAATTTTCGATCAAGGAAAGTTTAGCCGAGGCAAAAGCGGCCAACAAAGGGCTGGTTATTCTCTTCGAGCAGCGCGGCTGTCATTTTTGCCAAAGACTGCACAACGAGAACTTTGCCCTACCGGATGTCACCAATTATATGACCAAGCATTTCGTTTTCATGCAGATCGACATCTGGGGAGATCGAGAAGTAAATCTGGCAAACGGTGAAACGACCACCGAAAAAGAATTCTCTCGATCACTCGGTGTCGCCAATACGCCGATCACAATGTTCCTTAAAAATGATGGCAGAGAACGCTTTCGCTTGCCGGGCTACATTGAGGCACCTTTTTATAAAGCCGGATTTCAGTATGTGATCGAAAATGGCCCGGAGAGTGGCGTCGGTTTTATCCCTTGGGTAAAGGCAATGATCCGACGCGCCGATGGGAAATAGGTGCTAGGCATTTACATGGTACGCCTGCGTGTTACTCTTTGGCCTGATCTAACCATACATTAATCAGAGGAAGAACATGGCCGGCACAATTGACGCACGTCTTGCTGAACTTGGCATTGAACTACCAGAAGCTGCCGCTCCGGTTGCGAATTACGTTCCTTACACCGTTACCGGAAATCTGGTTTTTGTCTCGGGTCAGGTGCCCATTGCAAAAGGTGAAATTCAATATTCCGGCAAGCTCGGTGAGGATGTCTCAATCGAAGACGGTCAAAAAGCGGCGCGGTTGTGTGGCATGAACCTCATCGCGCAATTGAAAGCAGCCTGTGGCGGCGACCTCGACCGGGTCACGCAAGTCATTAAACTCGGCGGCTTTGTCAACGGCACGCCCGACTTCACCGACCAAGCCCTGGTCATTAACGGCACGTCTGATCTGATGGTCGAGGTGTTTCAGGACAAGGGCAAACATGCACGGGCCGCTGTCGGCTGCATCGCCCTACCGTTAGGCTCAGCCGTAGAAGTTGATGCGGTCTTTGAGATCGCCTGATGGTAGCCTATAAGCGCATCGATCATATCGCGCTTCATGTCAGGGATCTTGCGGCCTCAGTCAAATTCTACGAAGATCATTTCGGCTTTGAAAATTACTATGAGCAGGAAACCCCAACCGGCATTCAAATCGCTTATCTTAAAATGGGCGATACGGTTCTGGAATTGGTTGGCCGCGCCGAGCCGATGAATGGCTTCCATTGGTGCCTGGAAACAGACGATTTTAACGGTGCGGTTGCTGAGTTAGAGGCAAATGGTGTCGAAATTGCCCAGCGTCCCCATCCAACCGATGCCCGCGAAGCGGGCTGGCGCCGGGTTGTTTTCAAAGGCCCCGACGGCGAACAGATCGAAATACGGGGCTAACACACCATCTTGCGACTTGCTCTCAACTCCAATCAGTTTTATCAATAATCCATGCCCGATGGCCGCGAAGAAATTTCTGTAAAAGTCTTAACCAAGATCAGCGATATCCCCGCTGAGGATTGGGATGCCTGCGCCGGCACCGGAAATCCGTTTGTCCGCCACGCCTTTCTCAATGCTTTGGAAGAAAGTGGCTCGGTCACCGATAAAACCGGCTGGTTGCCGCAACATCTCTATGTCTCAGATGAAAACGGCCAAGCCGCCGCCTGTATGCCGATCTATTTGAAAAACCATTCCTACGGTGAATATATCTTCGACTGGGGCTGGGCAGATGCCTATGAGCGGGCCGGTGGCAGCTACTATCCAAAACTGCAATCAGCCGTACCGTTTACACCGGCGACCGGCCCTCGCATGTTGGTCCGCGAAGGCGCATCGGATCGCTATTACGATGTACTGACAGCCGGCGTTATCCAGCTTGCCCGCCAACATGACGTCTCCTCGCTGCACATAACCTTCCCACCTAAAGATCAGTGGGATCGCCTTGGTGCGGCCGGATTTATGAAGCGTACCAGCAAGCAATTCCATTGGGAAAACAAAGGTTACGAGTCTTTTGATGACTTTTTAGGTGAACTCACATCCAGAAAGAGAAAAGCCATCAAAAAGGAACGTCGTCAGGTTCAAGAGCAAGGTATTGAGCTTCACCGCCTCACCGGCGATGAACTGACCGAAGATCATTGGGACGCGTTTTATCACTATTATATGGATACGATCGACCGCAAATGGGGGCGCTCCTACCTCACCCGTGAATTCTTCTCTATCTTGGGTGAAACCATGTCGGATTTAGCCATGTTGGTGATCGCTGAGCATGAGGGCAAACGGGTTGCTGGCGCCCTTAACTTGATTGGCGACGACACGATATTTGGGCGCAATTGGGGCTGCACCGAAGACTTCAAATTTCTCCATTTTGAGGCATGTTATTACCAAGCCATCGATTTTGCGATCGAAAACAAGCTGCACTGGGTCGAAGCCGGGGCGCAAGGCCCACACAAAATTCAACGTGGGTATCTGCCGCGCGAAGTCTATTCTGTTCATTGGATCGAAGATCCTAACTTTCGGGAAGCGGTCGAACGATTCGTCGAACAAGAGCGCAGAGACGTTGATTACGAGATCACTGGCCTGATGGAATATTCGCCCTATCGCAATACCGACAACGATTAGCAATTCGTTAGCTCTTCACGTGTAGCTTTCCGTCGAGACTTAAGCTATTCAGACAGACAACTAACATTGGCAACTACTTTTGGGGAAATTGGAGGCACTTTAAAATGGATATAGAATTTTTCGCAATGTCGGCTTTTGCCGGAATCATGGGGACTTACGCTCTTCTCTCACTGGCGAACTGGGCAGATAGTATCGGCCTACCGCGTCTCGACTTTAGCCGAGCGATGGCAAATGTCACGTTTGCGCGCACATTCGATAAGGGCGTTGCGCCAGGTGCCGGCGTCGATGCACCTAATACGCCCTATTGGCCGGGCGTGGGTGTCATTATGCTGAACGGTATCTTCTTTGCCCTATTTTACGCTTCTTTCGCACATCAATTTATTCCGGTCGCCTTTTTAGCCGACATTCTGCCAATATCCGAAGCCGTGCTTAAAGGTGCCGTTTGGGGAATCGTGCTGTGGTTTGTATCAGGCGTGTTTTACGTGCCGTTTTACCTGCGCGAAGGCTTCATGCTCTCCGGCATCCACCCACTGGCCTGGCTTACCAGCCTCAAAGTGCACATCTGCTATGGCCTCATGGTTGGCTGGATTGCCCCCATCGCGGCATAGAATGCCCCCTCAATCGCGGGGCGCGTACTCCGTACGCTTGGCTGCGGTGCATAAGCGCCGACCAACAGACGCTGGCGTTAAGAAATAAAAAAAGGCGCTGCCTCATTGGAGGGAGCGCCTTTTCTGTATTTGCTTCAGAGCATCGTCACATGAGTCCGAATTGCAGTAGATAGGTACTCAGCGCTGGATAATTGATCAAAATAATCAAAGTCAGCAGCATCGTTACCGCAAACGGGAAAGCACCCGAGAAGATGTCGAACAGCGAGATATTCGGATCATTGATTGTACTCTTAATTACAAAACACGATATCCCGAGTGGCGGGGTCAGCAGACCGATTTCAGCGCCCACAACGGTCACAATACCGAACCAGACAAGATCGACGTTATAGGCATCAAGCGCCGTTAGGAACAGCGGAACAACAATCAAAATGATCGAGCCCGTATCCAATATGGTCCCAAGAAGTAACAAAAGAATGACATAAACCGTCATAACCTGCATTAGGGTGAATTCCATCCCACCGAGCCATTCGCCAAATTGGGTCGGCAGAGCGGCCACACCTAACATGCGATTGTACATCGTTGCTGAAATAATCAGGAACAAAATAGCAGCAGTGATATGGCCAGTTTCCACCAGGACTTCCCATAAATCGGCCCAGTTGATCGCCCGTTTTGCAACGGCAATTACAAGTGCCGAGAGCGAACCCAGCGCGCCCGCTTCAACCGGTGTGACGATACCGCCATAAATACCGCCCAGCACCAAAGTGATTAAAAGGACAATCGGGAACATCTTTACGACCAAATCCCACATCGTCATTTTAGCCCAATCTTCACCGGCAACATCTTTGGCATCCATACCACCGACCCAATTTGGAACAATGTAGGCCATCGCAAGAATGAGGATGCCATAAGCGACGGAAAGCAGAATTCCAGGAATAATACCAGCAACAAACATTTGACCGATGGATTGCTCCGTCACGATCGCATAAATGATCAGCATCGCACTTGGTGGAATAAGCATACCAAGAACAGAACTGCCGGCAACAACACCGACGGTAAAGCGTGCTTTAAAGCCAAAACGCTGCATTTCGGGGACAGCAACACGGGTAAACACCGAGGCTGAGGCTATCGAAGAGCCCGTCACCGAGGCAAAAACAGCATTCGCGAAAACTGTCGCGATACCGAGGCCACCTCTAATACGATAGAATAGAAAGTTTGCGACTTCATAGACGTCTTTACCAATCCCTGCCTTACTTACAATAAGCCCCATAAGGGCAAAGAGAGGCACCGAGGCAAAAACAAACTCGGTTATCGAGTCGGCAATGGCCTCAGATAGAAGCGCAACCGCCATGTCCATGTTGTCACGAATAAGAAAAACACCCACAAATGAGATAAGTCCGAGCGCAACGGGAATATACATACCCAAATAAATGAGGACGATAATTAAGGCAACGGAGGCGATGCCAATTTCAATGCCAGTCATATAAATTACACTCTAATCTGCGGGATTAAGTTGTTCATTCGGCATGTCTGAGCTTGGCAATAAATACTGATAGCCCATGCGAATGAAGTGAAGAAACGTTACAATGCAGCCAAGCATAATAACCACCTTGATGGGCCATTCAGGTGCGGTAAACAGCCCCTGCTCACCAACAAAGTAATCATTTACCCAGGCATCATATAGATCGGGGACAGCCCCCCAGAGCACGATGCCAAAAAAGATCGCGCCGAGGAAATCAAATGTGGCTCCCATATAGCGTCCCACCACGGGATTGCGCCTTTTCACCAAATTGAAAAAACCATCCGAACGCGTGAGACGCCCCTGCCGGGTCGCATCGCCGAGTTGCATAAAAACGATGCCGACAATTGACAGCTCTACGAGTTCAATAACTCCGTGAAATGGATGATTGAAAAACGTCCGCGCGAACGCATCGGTATCGATCATAATCATGAGGACAAAAATCCAGAACGAACCGATGGTATTCATCACCGTTAGGGTTTTGTCGAGGATTGCACTAAAGGCGCCGCCTTTCGGCGACGCCTTGATTTGTGTATCGGACATACTTTTTATCCGCTAAATAGACGACCAGCGCCTATTATTTGTCCCAATGACGTACAATCGGCTGATTAGCAGCCCGCATTGCATCCATATAGGTTTTCAAAATTGCCTTACCTGGAATACCTTTTTTCTCAAGGCGACCAGCCCAAGCACTAGCGACATCGGGCATTTCATTAGCCCATTTAACACGCTGAGCTTGAGCCAAAACATTGATCTTACCGCCTTTAGCGACAAATTGTGCTTCTTTGGCTTTAGCAACAGCTTTAGCAGCTCTTGTTACGTGCTCACGATATGCATTCGCTGCAGTGGTGATAACTTTCTTGGCTTCTCCGGGGAGTTTGTTCCAAGAATTAATATTCATGGTGATTGCTTTAGAGTTTGCTGAACCAAGATTTGCTTTCAACATGTAAGGAGCAACTTCGTACATCTTACGGTTAACAACTGATTCAGTCCAAAGCATAATAGCACCAACAACACCACGGCTCAGCCAGTTATGGTATTTAACCAAACTACCTGCAACACCGACAGCACCGGTATTCTTAAGCCACAAAAGATTCAAACCAGCAGAGCCAGTTTTAATACCCTTCATGTCCGAAATGCCTTTGATCTCTTTTTTACTAAAAATGTTGTAAGTATCAAGAACCGCAGCATTCGTCAGATAATGCTGATTAAACTTTTTAAACGCTGCCCGGTATTGAGGGTATTTACCCACTAATTTATCAACGGTACGTGCGATCAAAACTGGGTCAGAAGTCACGAATGGAGTTGCATAAGCAATCATTTGAAGCGGCACTTTATCACTATGGAAAACGGTGGTCACAACACCAATGTCGCCGAGACCTTTTTGCATGGCACCCATGACGCCGCGAGGCTTCACGATTTGGCCACCCCAAGCTTGGTTCCATTTGACTTTATAATTACCCGTTTTAGCCAAACCTTTATCAATTTCTGGAATTAAAAATTCAATAAATTCCTTAACCCACATTGATTTTGGCGAATAGCCATCAATCGCGGTCAGATTAATCATTTCAGCTGACTTAGCTGGTGTCGCGGTGCCGAGACCCAGAACCATCGCACCTGCAACGACTGCCCCAGTGGCAATCTTGAATTGTTTGGTAAGCATTTTTTTGCCTTCCTGTAATTGGTTAAAAAAATAAATAACTCGCTTTTTATTCCAAGAGGAAAATTATTATATCGAGTTGTGGCCAAAATAGGGCACCTTGATCGTGTATGTCAATGCAGGAAAGGGATTTGAGAAAATTAAAAACACGTACACCAATAGGAAATTCTTATTATTTGAGACTTCAAGAGTATCCCTGGATTCAGGATATATGTAGAATTGAATCTCAACTAAAGTTGATCAGCTTTATTATTGTAAAAAACCTTTATTTTCTGTAGTTTCCAATCCGAGATTAAGTAATTTTGGAAAAAATATATAATTTCCAAATTCGGCACGCATATGCCGAAATGGGGCAATAAATAAATTTAGGAGTAAACATTATGAACGCACCAGCGAAACCTCCAATGGTTTACAACAATGAGCATTTTACGGTGAAAGAATATGATTGGGACGTCTTTGGCGGACCGTCGGCCGGTGAGCAATTTATCGATTGCGAACTCTATGACCTTGAAACGGGGAATCAGGTCAAATTTTCAGACTTCAAGGGACAATGGGTCGTGCTTGAAACCGGCTCGTCGACCTGCTCGATGTACACTAAGAATATTCCTGATATGAAAAATATGGAACAAGACTATCCAGATGTGAAATTTTTACTGATCTATGTGCGTGAAGCACATCCCGGAGAACGTCTGCACGCCCACAAGAATTGGGAAGAGAAACTGGCCGCGGCCAAGCTGGTTAAGCCGCGCTACAATGAGCATCGCCAAGTATTGGTTGATGGCGTCGAAGGCGAGTTCCACCGGCAATACGGCATGATGCCAAATATTCTTTATGTCATCCGTCCAGATGGCACGATCCATTATCGCTGCAACTGGGCGACAGCTGATGATCTTCGCTCTGCCCTCGCCGACCGTGAAAATTTTCACACTTATGAAAATGCGGATGTGAAAAAACTGAAAGCGGCGCGTGGACTTTATACCACCATCCGCACCATGTGGACCGGTGGATTTGTCTCATTGTTTGATTTCATGAAAGCAAGCCCAGGCATGGCAATCCGCCATCAGCGGGTTGATAAATTCTACAAGGATAATGGCGGCTTTAATAAAAAGCCCGGCCTCTTCTCGCAAGGCTCAACCGGCCTGCAGGAATACGAAGCGACTGAACAAGCTGAGAGTGGCGAGCAGAAAGAAAGCCAACCTGCGTAACAAGCTGGCGAGTAAAGCCAAAAAACTTCAAAGAGGCTCCTGGTGCAAATCAGGGGCCTTTTTTTTATGGAAAAAGTTAAGTTTAGGAATTACCAGGAGGAACGATCAATGAATGGACCGAAACCCAAAACAATGAATACCGTCACCATGGGTGCGACCTGTCCATCACATGCTCGGACGGATTTAGCGACACGCGATGTCGAGCTTGTCACGGATGAGCCGATTGCCAGAGGCGGCACAAATCTAGGCTTTACGCCGACCGAGACTTTTATCGGCTCCCTCATCGCCTGCACGAATGTCATCGGCAACCGATGTGCAGAGAAAAACAATGTTGAGTTGGAAATCGTCAGCATTGATGCCTCCTATGATTTCCATTTTCTGGGCGCCCAGATGAAAGAAGAAGTCGGTCTCCCCTTCTCCGAGATTCGCCTGACCATAAACGTTAAATCCGACGCTTCAGCCAAGCAAATCGCCAAAGTAAGTGAAGACCTCGGGAAATATTGCCCGGTAGCTAAAATGTTCCGCCAAACCGGCTGTAATGTTGTGGAAGACTGGGTCGTTATTTAGGACGTAAATCGACCCCTAACGGCCTTAAAATTAGTCCAAGATTTTCTTCTTTTTAGGTTGAAATATATTGAAATAAACACCATCTCACTAATTACACTAATGCAGCTTTTAATTACGCACCTATAAAATTAAGCGTCTGGAAGTCTGCAAATACAATTATTTTTTTACGGTGAGATTTAATAACAGTGAATTCCGATTTTAGAAAATCGCCTATCTGGGATGGCGTTGATCGGCGAAGCGGAAATCCAACCGCCCAAACATCGCCCAAGGTTATCGTTCTATCCGTTTTAATAGCCATTGCAACTTTCGCTTTCGATCTAACGGCACCGCTTGGAATTGCCGGCGGAATTCCCTATGTCGCTCTAGTGCTTATTGGCTGGTGGTATCGAGACCGCTCAGCACTTTTATTCCTCGCGACAACCAGTTCAATATTGACAATATTTGCCTTCTTTTTTTCACCGGTGGGCGCTACTGCTTGGGTCGTCTTAACCAATAGAACTCTCACATTATCAGCAATATGGATAACGGCAATCGTTCTGTGGCTCGGTTGGAATGAACGCACGATGGGTGCACCTCAAACTGGAAATATCGCAAAATCCTATTCAATCAGGAAACGTGAACTCCTGTTTGTCAGCGCGCTGATGATTATTATTCTTGTCTCCTCATGGGGCGTTTTGACTCACATTGACGGTGATGCAAGGAATGATCTTAAAAAATCCTTACATTCTGTGTTGAATTCGGTCCATTTGAATATTCGCAATCAATTGGAAGAACACAAAAAAGCAGCCAGGGTTTGGATTACTCATAAACAGGCCTCAGAAGCAGTTTTGGCTTTGACGAAATTACCATTTGATCCAGCAACTTTGATCACCAGTCCTGCTCAAATTAAATTGCGCAATTGGATGAAGCCGGTATTTGTCTCGCATAACTACCGTGGCTTTTTTGTCATCGGGAAAAACAACATAAATCTCGCCTCAAGTCGTGACGCCAATATTGGTGTGGTAAATTTGCTTAGTGGACAAGGTAATTTTTTAGACCGGATATGGGCCGGCGAGACATTGATTAGTCTACCACGACCTTCTGACGTCCCTCTCAAGGATGTGTTTGGCGATATGATCGAAGGTTTGGCCACCATGTTCGTCGCCACGCCGGTGAAAAATGAAAATGGAATTATTGTCGCCATATTGGCGTTTCGTCTTGATCCCGATAACAGCTTTTCGCCAATTTTTGAAAGCGGTAGAATTGGTAACAGTGGTGAATCCTACGCCTTTGATAGCAAGGGTCTTATGATCAGCGAAAGCCGCTTCAATGACCATTTGCATAAAATTGGTTTAATTAAGCAAAACCGACACTCAGACCTGAATGTTGAGATTCGTGATCCGGGTGTCAATATGGTGATGGGACTTAAATCGCCACTCCCGAGGATCAGGCATCCTCTCACCCAAATGGCCAAAAGCGCGACCAGGGGCGAAACAAGTTTCGATTTGAGCGGTTACAATGATTATCGCGGTGTACCCGTCGTTGGCGCTTGGCTTTGGGACAAGAACCTTGGCTTTGGAATTACCACAGAAGTCGATGTTGAAGAGGCATTTGCTTCTTTTAATGAAATTCGTTTTGCCATTGCTGTGTTCACACTCCTATCTATTGGCGTTTTGATTATTTTTACAGTCGCATCGTCGCGATCGCGCAAACAAATCGCTTCAAGCGAGGAAAAATACCGCGAAAGCATCAACTCAACGTCGGAAGGTTATTGCCGGATTGGTCTAGACGGAGAATTACGCGAAGTTAATCAAGCCTTCTGCGCCATGTTGGGATATCCAGAAAACGAGCTTCTCGGACAAAAGATGATCGAGTATTTTGCCCCTGAGGATGTTGAACGTCAAAAGGCAAGCATGTCGAGAGCCGCAACGACAAACCAAAGAAATACCGAAGCTATTTACCAGAATAAACAAGGTGACAGAATATATACCCAGGTCAATGCGACGACGATTTGGGGAGCCAATGAAGAAGCAATTGGATCTTTCGCTTTCCTTACCAACATCACCGATCGAAAAAAAATCGAAGACGAATTGGCTGAAAAAGTTCGGGAATTAGACTTCCAGAAAGACACCCTTGATCAACATGCGATTGTCAGTATCGCCGATGTCGAAGGCAATATCACCTACATGAACGACAAGTTCTGCGATATCAGCGGCTATTCGAGGGAGGAATTGCTGGGCAATAATCACCGAATGCTTAAGTCTGATGAGCACCCACCCGAATTCTACGCGGACCTATGGAAGACCATTGCCATGGGAAATGTGTGGCAGGGAACCATTAAGAATTTTGCAAAGGATGGAGGCTCTTATTGGGTTGATGCGACCATCGTTCCTTTTTTAGACGAACAAGGTAATCCTTTCCAATACGTTGCTATTCGAACGGATATTACGGAACGGAAAAATGCTGAAGAAATGCTGAGCACGGCCATTGAAAACATTTCTGACGGCTTCGTTCTGTATGACGAAGATGACCGCTTGGTACTTTGCAATCAGCAATACCGCAGAATTTATCCCAACACCTATGATCTTATTATTCCGGGTGCCAAATTTGAAGATATCATCAGAGGTAGTGCCGAGCGCGGAGAATATCCTCAAGCCATTGGCCGCGAAGAAGAATGGATTGCAGAACGCCTTGCGCAGAGGGACCGGGATCAAGAAGTTTATGAACAAGAGCTCGCCGGTGAGCGTTGGATCAGGGTCTATGACAAAACCTTACCGAACGGCATGAAACTTGGCGTTAGGATCGACATTACCGAGCTCAAGCAATCAAAGCAGGTAGCCGATGATGCCAACCAAGCGAAGTCGGAATTTCTTTCCTCAATGAGCCATGAACTCCGCACACCGATGAATGCTATCCTGGGTTTTGGCCAGATGCTCGACTTTAATCCAAACGAACCTTTGACCGAGGCACAAAAAAAATGCGTCGACCATATTTTAACCGGCGGTCAACATCTCCTAGACCTCATTAACGACATCCTCGATCTGGCGCGCATCGAAGCTGGAAAAGTTGACCTATCATTAGAGGCTATTTCGCCAATAGACGTTTTGAAGGAATGTCGTTCTTTAACCAGTGCAATGGCTGAGAAACGCGGGATTGATATTTCAATTCCCGATGACGCGGGTGACCTCCCAAAGATTAGGGCTGATTACACGCGTTTTAAGCAAGTGCTCCTTAATTTGATGTCCAATGCGGTTAAATATAATAACGAGAATGGTTCGATGATCATCGACTTTGAGGAAATGCCGAATTCGATGTTACGCCTCAACGTAAGGGATACCGGCGACGGTATTTCAGATGAGCAACAGCAGGAACTGTTTAAACCTTTCAGTCGTCTCGGCGCGGAGAATTCCGAAATTGAAGGGACCGGCATCGGCCTTGTTGTCTGCAAAGATTTAATGGGCTTGATGGGTGGTATAATAGGGCTGGAGAGTGATGTTGGAAAAGGGTCAAACTTCTGGATCGGTCTCCCTACTGCGGATGTGGTTGGCATCGAACCGAGCACCGTATTGGAGCTTCCTGAGGAAAACGCCCTCCCTAAAATTGGTGGCACCGTACTTTATGTCGAAGACAATCCGGCCAACCTTCAACTGATGGAAGTTATCGTCTCGCGTATCGAAGGCCTTGAAATGATTTCTGCTCACACTGGCGAACTGGGAATAGAATTAGCGAGAGCAGAAAATCCAGACATGATTATTTTGGATATTAACCTGTCAGGCATCAGTGGCATCGAAGTTCTTGATAGACTGCGAGGCTTTGAAAGCACCAGAGACATACCAACTGTTGCGTTGAGCGCTGCGGCAACGACACGAGACATAGAAAGAGGAATGGAGGCTGGGTTTGTCAAATACCTCACAAAACCCATCAATGTTCAGGAAGTCGCCGAGACGATCGGCAATTATATAAGAAAGAATGCAAATGCCGGAAACGATTGATCAAAATCACGATGCCAAAATATTGATCGTAGATGATAAGATAGAAAATGTTCAACTCCTGGAAATGATGTTGACCTATGCCGGCTATAAAAATGTGACCAGTACAACTGACTCGCGAGACGTAGAGCAGCTCCACCAGGACAATAATTTTGACATTATTTTGCTCGATATCCGCATGCCTCATTTGGACGGCTATCAGGTTATGGGAAAGCTGTCGAGCCAGGTCAAAGATGACTATCTTCCCGTCCTGGTTCTGACAGCACAAAAAGATATGGAAACTAAGCTCAAAGCCCTGGAGGCGGGAGCCAAAGACTTTGTCACCAAACCCTTTGATAAGACTGAAGTACTCAATCGCATCGCCAATATGCTTGAAGTTAGAACTCTCTATAATGAACGCAGACAGCAAAATGAAATTTTAGAAGCCAAGGTTCAGGAGCGTACGCTCGAGCTTCAAGAACGCAATAAAGAGCTCGAAGAAACACGGTTGGAAATTATTCGTAGGCTCGGTCGAGCCGGCGAATACCGCGACAATGAAACCGGCATGCATGTCATCCGCATGAGTAAAAGCTGTCAACGCCTTGCCCTTGCTGCCGGGCTCGGCGAAGAGCATGCGGAGCGCATACTACAAGCGAGCCCAATGCATGACGTCGGCAAGATTGGTATCCCCGATGGCATTCTTCTTAAACCGGGCAAACTCGATCCCGAAGAATGGGAGATTATGAAAACCCATGCTGAGATTGGTGCAGACATTATGGGCGATTTTGATTCTCCGCTTATGCGAATGGCTGGAATGATCGCGTTCACCCATCACGAAAAATATGACGGCTCAGGTTATCCAAATGGAATTAAAGGTAACGGCATCCCGATCGAGGGTCGCATCGCTGCCATCTGCGATGTATTTGATGCCCTAACTTCCGAGCGCCCTTACAAAGAGGCATGGTCGGTAGAACGTGCCGTGGATTTGATCAATGAGGAATCCGGGAAACATTTCGACCCCGAGCTTGTCCGCTTATTCAATGAGATCCTGCCCGATGTTCTCACTATCCGCGAGCAATATGCTGACGAAGAATAAATCCTTTCGCCTCATTTAGCTGTTTTCATTTCTTCAATAGTTTCTATAATACAAAAAACTAATGTTAAATGAAGCTTGCGGAGGCCCCTATTGAAAAAATCACTCGCAACAACTCTATTGGCGCTCATCTTAATTCTCGGGTTTAGTCCCGCCCAGGCAGAGACGATAAGACTTCCGTTTAACGGCCTAAATCTCATCGGCGAATTTGTCCTAGGCGACAACCGAAAACCAACCGACAGAACCATATTGGTGCTCCATGGCACCCTCGCCCATCTCGGTATGGAAACGATCAAGAATCTGCAAGGTGTTTTAAAAGAGCGTGGCCTTAATTCTCTGGCGATCAATTTGAGCTTTGGCCTGAACAACCGCACTGGCATGTATAAATGCGACGTGCCCCACCGCCATCTTTATGGTGATGCGATCCCCGAGCTTACCCATTGGCTGGGCTGGTTAAAAAAGAAGGGCATCAAGGATGTCACCCTGTTTGGCCATTCCCGCGGCGGTGGCCAAGCAGCTTTGTTTGGCGCCACCTCGGATCACCAGCTGGTCAAGCGGCTGGTCTTACTGGCACCCGCCACCTGGAACAAGCAACGGGTTGCAAACGGATTTAAGAGATCTCATAAGCGCCCACTCGCCGATGTCTTAAAAGAGGCGCACGCTTTGGTGAAAGCCGGCAAGGGCAAAGACTATATGAAAGGCACCGGCATTCTGTATTGCCCGGGCGCAGATGTGACGGCTGAGAGTTTTTTATCCTATTACCAGCCCAGCACCCGCTATGACACACCAACCCAGCTAGCTAAGATCAAACGACCTGTCCTGGTCGTCGCTGGCGGCCAAGATAAAGTTGTACGAGATATTGCCCAAAGAACCAAACCCATCGCTGCCGCGCGTGATAATATTCATCTCGTCGTTGTTGATGATGCCGGGCATTTTTTCCTCGACCTCTATGCCGAGGACGTCGTCGACGCCATGGAGGAGTTTTTGGGTGGTGGCAGCTGAATAGCCAAATGAAAGGCTTGCACCCTCGCGGTAAAACGGCTTTGGTAAAGACTTAATCCAATGTCCATCAGCGAGAAACATTTTGCTCAAACCAATCGCCATTAAAATTGATGACATCTATGTGCCGGCAGACCGTCGTAAAGAGCTCGACCCAGATAAGGTAGAGACCGTTGCCGAAGAAATCATGGAAGAAGCTGAGGAGCAGCCGATAATGGTGCGCCAGGGCAAAGATCGCTACGTCCTAACCCGCGGCGTTCACCGTCTCGAAGCCCGCAAAGCTCTTGGCGAAGAAACCATTCAAGCGATTGTTGTCGGCGCCAAGCTGCACTGAACATTGGCTGCACCGACAACGTAAGCGCCTAGATTCGAATAAGGTGTCGTGAGCGCAATCATATCATGAGATGCACCCCCCAGAAAGCCTATTCCTCTGGCGGGCTTGTTGAAAAACTTAAAAGAGTTACTCGACGAGTTCTGGCTTTTTACCGCCGGAATTGCCTTCTCCGCTATCTGGGCCCTTGCCCTCATCGGGTCCCTTATCAGGGCCTTTACCTTTCCCCTTACGGCCAGTGTTATTTGGCAGCGCAAGCTTGGGATATTCGAAAGCGAGCTTTTTATCTTTGACGTCCACTTGAACCGTACCCCCTTTGGCAAGCTCACCAAAAAGCAATTCTTCGGAGAGTGGTTTTTTGATGTACTCCTGAATAACCCGAGACAAAGGCCGGGCACCAAAACGTTTATCGTAGCCTTTTTTGGCCAACCATTCCCGAGACTTATCGGTTAGTGTGATCGTCACATCACGGTCGCTCAATTGAGCTTCAAGTTCCATAACGAACTTATCGACAACTTTGCCCATAACTTCGGGCGACAGACTGGCGAAGGAGACAACAGCATCAAGACGATTACGGAATTCAGGTGAGAACATTTTCTCAATTGCTTCCTCATCATCACCTTCCCGCTCACCGCGCTCAAAGCCGATTGAGGCTTTAGCCATTTCAGCGGCGCCGGCATTGGTCGTCATAATCAAGACAACATTGCGGAAATCGACGCTTTTGCCATTATTGTCGGTGAGTTTGCCGTGATCCATGATCTGCAGCAAAATATTAAACAGATCCGGATGCGCCTTTTCGATCTCATCCAACAACAAGACGGCATGTGGCTGCTGATCAATGGCATCGGTTAGCAAACCACCTTGATCAAAACCAACATAGCCCGGAGGCGCACCGATCAAACGTGAGACTGTGTGGCGTTCCATATATTCGGACATATCGAAACGCACCAACTCAATTCCCATTGAGCGCGATAACTGGCGGGCAACTTCGGTTTTACCAACACCGGTTGGTCCAGAGAACAGATAATTGCCGATCGGCTTCTCAGGTTCCCGCAAACCTGCGCGCGCAAGTTTGATCGCACTGGCTAACTCTTCAATTGCGTTATCCTGACCAAACACCATGGTTTTCAAATCGCGCTCCAAATTCGCCAAAACTTTCTTGGCGTCGCGCGAGACGGATTTTGGTGGGATCCGCGCCATTGTCGCAATGACGTTCTCGACGTCTCTAACAGAGATGGTTTTCTTACGCTTGTTTTCCGGCAACAGCATACGCGAGGCACCAACTTCATCGATAACGTCGATGGCTTTGTCGGGCAATTTGCGATCATGGATATAGCGTGCAGACAACTCAACCGCCTGGCGCAGCGCTTCGGCCGTATAGCGTACATTGTGGTGCTCTTCATAATAAGGCTTGAGACCACGCAATATTTTCACAGTGTCTTCAACCGACGGTTCATAGACATCGATTTTTTGGAAGCGACGCACCAGCGCCCGGTCCTTTTCAAAGTGACCGCGATATTCTTTATAAGTCGTTGAACCGATGCAGCGCAGTGCACCGTTTTGTAGGCTTGGCTTCAAAAGATTAGAGGCATCCATCGAGCCACCACTGGTCGCACCTGCGCCAATCACAGTGTGGATCTCATCGATAAACAGGACCGAATGCGGCATCTCTTCAAGCTCGTTAAGCACTGCTTTGATGCGTTCTTCAAAGTCACCCCGGTAACGCGTACCGGCCAATAAGGTGCCCATATCGAGCGAATAAATCACGTTATCCAGCAAAACTTCCGGCACCTCGCCATTGACGATACGGCGCGCTAGGCCTTCGGCAATTGCTGTCTTACCAACGCCCGGGTCGCCAACGTAAAGCGGATTGTTTTTGGTCCGGCGACAGAGCACTTGGATGGTGCGTTCAATCTCTTTTTCGCGGCCGATTAACGGATCAATTTTGCCGTCTGCCGCCTTTTGGTTGAGATTAACGCAATAGGCATCAAGCGCTTCGGTACCTTTTTTGACATCCTTCTCTTCTGCCAATTCATCTTCAGCTCCATGGACTTCCCGCGTATCAGAAAATCCAGGGACTTTGGCGATGCCATGCGAGATATAGTTGACGGCATCAAGGCGCGTCATGTCATGCATCTGGAGGAAATACACCGCGTGGGCTTCGCGCTCAGAGAAAATTGCCACCAAAACATTTGCGCCGGTGACTTCTTCGCGTCCCGAAGACTGCACATGAATGGCGGCGCGCTGCACAACCCGTTGAAAACCTGCTGTCGGCTTAGGCTCTGAGAGTTTTGCTGTGACCAAATCATTGAGATCATCATCGATAAAGCTGGTCAAATCTTGACGTAATTTATCTACTTCCACACCGCAGGCGCGGAGCACTGAGATACCATCCTGATCATCTGTGAGTGCGAGCAAGAGATGCTCAAGCGTTGCATATTCATGATTGCGCTCGGTTGCCAAAGCGAGGGCGCGGTGGAGACTTTGTTCTAGATTACGAGACAGCATATTTTTTTACCATAGTTTGTTATCCAAACTAATCCTTCTCTATTGTACATTGTAGTGGATGTTGGTGCTGCTGCGCCAAATCCATGGTTTGGTTTACTTTTGTCTCTGCGACCTCATAGGTAAATACGCCGCAGACCCCTACTCCTTTTTGATGAACGTGAAGCATAATCTTGGTTGCCTCATCGTGATTTTTAGCAAAAAACTGCTCCAGCACCTGAATGACAAATTCCATTGGCGTATAATCATCGTTCAGCATAAGAACCTTATACATCGAAGGCTTTTTCGTCTTCGTCCGGCTCTTTACGGCGACGCCATGATCTAAATCGTCTCCGCTACCATTTCCGCCATTATTATCGTCGTCTCGTTTCATTCTTGCACTTAATTTCTTAACAGTTGATTATGTTTAAAACTTCTCTGAACTAGGCAGCAAAACCTTGAATTGCAACCGCAAACTCTACGCCGAGCGTCCCATTGCCGTTATTTATATATTGGTATTCCAGCGCTCATATAAAAGTCCATTCTAGCTTAAAAATACCCGAAATTAGCCAATATCCCTCATAAACTTTAGTTTATAGTAGTGTGACGCAATAAGCCGTTACTGCCAAACCGAAGATCAAAATGATTTCGGTATTCGTCCGTGTCATTTGTGCCATAAATACTGAAATTTGACGTCTCGCGCGGTGGATTAATTGGAATATCCGTGAAATCCCAAGCACTTAGGAGCTTGCCGAATTGCGCCTGGGTGAATTTCTTATCTGGCCATAAATACGCATTTTGGTGAAATTTTCCATCTCGACAGGCTGAAACGACCCAATAAAAGCCGATTGAGGGTAAATTTTGGTCAGGCGGCGGAGAATCAAAAAAACCGGCATTTTTCAGCGTTTTTCGTAAAATGGCGACATCTGATGCAGATACATTCGTGGCCGAGACTTTTGGCCGCCAAGGTTGGAAGATATCCGGATTACCGAGATTTAGGGAGAAAGACGTAATATCGGCTTCTTCCGTTACATTGATCTTGATTTGATAGCGTCCCTGCTCAGCCGGTTTAATATCGTAGCTTCGCACCTGCTCGTTATAGACACCATTATAGACAAATCTGTAGCGCTCCCCTGGCACACGTCCACATTGGTGGGCGATATCATCTCCGGCGATAAAGCTAAACCACGTAAACTTTCGAATAACCGGCTGATCTCCGCCGCCCTCATAGGCGCAGGCAGATAACATCAGCGCGGCTAGAATAACCAGCTTACTGATTCGAGATTTAATTCGTAACCGCCTGATTTTCATGGCCCAACCGTTAATCATTTATTCACCGCGACTGCTTAAAAGTAATATACCTGTTTTTGATCTAACACCTTGATTTTGGCTTATGAATCCATATTCGTCTGCACTTAATATAGTTGGCTTACGCGAGATGTCCAATTCATTGGACTTCACGAATGATGCCCCCTACACTCCGGCAATCCACAAAACGATGGCAGGCCCCCGAGTATTTATGCAGCAAATTGCCCTAAAATTCAGAATTTCGATAAGTGAAATGCGAGGCATCCATTGAGGCTCGCCAGTAAAATCCTTTGTCTCCTTATTGGATTAACCGCTTTTTTAGCGGGCAATGCCGAAGCCAAATATGCCGCCTATGTCGTTGATGCCAAAACCGGCAAGGTTTTTCACGCCGTCAATGAGAACACGCGTAACTATCCGGCGTCCCTCACCAAGCTCATGACTCTCTATCTGTTATTTGAGGCGGTAGAGAAAAAGCGGCTTAACTTTTCGACCCGGTTGGCTGTTTCGCGGAAAGCGGCAAACCGCCCGGCGTCTCGCCTCGGCCTCAAGCCCGGCCAATCCATTAGAGTTAAAGATGCCGTGATGGCCCTGATTGTAAAATCAGCCAATGACGTGGCTTCTGTTGTTGCTGAATCCGTTGGCGGCAATGAGAAACGCTTTGCTTTAAGAATGACAGATAAAGCCCGCAAGCTCGGCATGTCCCGCACAACTTTCCGCAATGCCTCAGGCCTGCCTCATCGTGGTCAAATGTCGACAGCTAAAGATATGGCAACCCTCACCCGCGCCATTATCAATCGCTTCCCACAATATTATCATTTATTTTCTAGGCAGGCTTTCACCTTTGAAGGCCGTACCTACCGCACCCACAATAAAGTCTTAAAAACCTTTCCGGGTGCCGAGGGTATGAAGACCGGCTATATCCGGGCATCGGGCTTTAATTTAATCACAACGGCGAAGCGCAGTGGTAAGCGGGTTATCGGTGTGGTATTTGGCGGCAACACGTCACGGTCGCGCAATCGTCACATGAAGACTCTATTGACCCGCGCCTTTAGTAAAACCACCGCCCCCATGCAGATGGCCAAAATAGCCAAACCGGCACGCTCCAAGGAATCTAGCACCACTAATAAAAACCGCATTTGGGGCATTCAAGTCGGCGCCTTTTACACTCACCGGCCAGCACTGAATATCGCCACGGATATTTCAAATAAATATGCCAGCGTCCTGAACGGCGGCAAAGTCAAAGTCATGCCGCTCCGCAAATCCCGCAACAGGGTCCTCTATCGTGCCCGCATCCTGGGCCTCAACCGCCGCAACGCCTACCGCACCTGCCGACTACTTAAAAAGCATAGAAAACCATGCCTAGCGCTTAACCTGCCCTCAAACGTCGAAGTCGCGTCGCGCTAATTTCAGAAAATAATTCAACTGGTTTACGACTGAAAGCGAAATTTTTGGTAGATTTTATTGGACGTTAATCATCAATTTTTCGCCCGAAGGAAACCACGATGTCGGCTGAAATTGTATTACTAACAGGCGACGCGGAAGTGCCGCACTTGACCGAAAGTCTGCTTAGCCATCGACCGGACCTCGTAGTTACTCCTGTCCTCTCGCTTCCAGAGCTTGAACAAAGCTGCCAAATCTCAGACCACCAAAGCCGCCGCCTGATTGCCTATTGCACGTCACTGATTGTACCGGCTGAGATTTTGAACACATTCAGCGGCCTAGCCTATAACTTTCACCCCGGACCACCCACCTATCCCGGCGTCTACCCCGCAAACTTCGCCATCTATGACGGCGCATCCCGATTTGGTGTGACGTCACATGCCATGACAGAAAAAGTCGATGAAGGCTCGATTGTCGGCACAGAGGCGTTTGATATCGCCCCCGGCTCTAATTTTAATGACCTAGAGATAAAAGCTTATCTGGCATTGTTTGAGCTGTTTAAAAAGCAAGGCCCAGCGCTCGTCAAAACAGAGGCACCTCTTGCAGAACTCGATATTCAGTGGGGTAGCCGAAAGACGACAATGCAAGAATACGAAAATCTACGCAACTCAGATCCCGTTCGCAACGCCCTCTTAAACGACACCGAGAAAGCCCGCCGGCACCTGGCGTTTGGGAATGTCACATAGAATATAAAGAGTCCGCTATTGGCCAATAGTTGACATTGTGGTTCTGTTACGTAGGGAGTCGCCCGACCAATTAGGCTCAGAGGACAAATTTTTTTATCTAATCAACAGAAATATATTGAAATATAATGATACATAACCAAATAGGTATTAATCGACATTCTTGGCAATTTTCGGCGAGGCGCTATAGTTTTGCGAGTTTGGGCGAATTTAATACCTTCTGATCAAGTACGGGCCAGGATGTTACCATATCTTGCTGCCCTAGCCGTTTCCATTGCCATAATCGCGTTTGATTTTTTCCTTCCACTTGGTGTTGCCGCAGGAGTGCCTTACGTTGGGTTGGTTCTGATAGGTATTTGGCTTCCGAGTCGACATCATGTATTTATCTTGGCTGTTATAGGCTCCGTACTAACCATTGCTGGATATTTAATGTCTCCTAGTGGCGGCATATATTGGGTAGTGCTCACTAATCGGGGATTGGCCCTATCTGTCATCTGGGTGACGGCTATTCTAATTTATCTCCGCAAAGGCGCAGAGGAAGAACTCGTTACAGCACATCAGGAGTTGGAAAAATTAGTAAACTTACGCTCCGTTCAATTGCAAGAAAGTGAAAATCGATTTCACCATTTCATCCAACATGCTCCAGATGCAGTTTATGTGTTAGACGTAGAAGGGAATATTCTAAGTGCTAACAATCAGGCGTGTGTTGAAACCGGATATACCCAGAACGAACTTCTGAAACTCTCCATCAGAGACATAACACTAAATCTTTCCGCCGGTCGTGAAAAACACATAGACCGATTGAGAAAGGAAGGGCATTCAACAAATTACCGCACCCACCGCCGCAAGGATGGTTCTACATTCGAGGTTGAAGTTCGAGCAAGTTACAGTGAATTTGGCGATCAAAAGAATGTCATCACCCTGGTTCGCAATATATCGGAACGCAACCGAGCTAATGAAACGATCAGGAAGCTGTCTTCGGCGGTCGAGCAGAATCCTTCAATGGTGATTATCACGGATAAAGATGGCACCATTGAATACGTCAATCCGAAATTCTCTGAGTTAAGCGGCTATGATTCGCAAGAAGCTATTGGAAAAAAGCCTAGTTTGCTCCAATCAGGTGTCACTCCTCGTGAAACTTACACCGAAATGTGGGCCACCATTCTTGCTGGTCGTGAATGGCGCAGTGAAGTACTAGACAAACGCAAGGACGGTGCAACTTTTTGGGTGTCAGCTTCGATAAATGCAATCAAAAACGAAGCCGGGGAGATAACTCATTTCGTAAGTATGGAAGAAGATATATCGGAGCGGAAACGCGCTGAATTTGAGATGCAGGAAGCCAAGGAACATGCTGAAATAGCCAATCGTGTTAAAACAGATTTTCTCGCCAATATGAGCCACGAATTGCGAACCCCGCTCAACGCTATCATTGGTTACTCTGAAACGCTTAACCATGAAATATTCGGTGCATTGGCAAACGAGAAACAGAAAGAATACGTTGAAACAATTTATGCCTCGGGAAATCATTTGCTTGAACTTATTAACGATATACTTGACGTTTCAGCAATCGAGGCAGGCAAACTCGAATTGCACGACACAACCATTCAATTAGATAAACTTTCAAATGCGGTTATGCCGTTGGTCCAAAAAAGGGCAGAATATGATGGTGTCGAATTGATCAATGAAATCGACCATGATGCGCCTGTTATTCGAGGTGATGAACTAAGAATAAAGCAAATCCTTGTTAATCTATTATCAAATGCCGTTAAGTTTACGCGGTTAGGCGGCACGGTATCTTTGGCGGTCGACAGAACAGATGATGGCTGCGTTGACATTATTATTAGAGATACCGGCATAGGCATGGATGCGACAGACATTGCCAAGGCAATGGAGAAGTTTGGTCAGGCTGAGCGCGGAGACCTTATGCAAAGTGGCGAAGGGACTGGTCTTGGTCTGCCGTTGACCAAAGGGCTTATCGAGGCACATGGTGGCAAGCTTCATATTCAAAGCAAACCGGATAAAGGCACGATAGTCAGTGTGAGTTTTCCACAACAGCGGGTATTAAATTAGACGACGCTTTTACGTTTGCGCGGTTTTACCACCCAACGTCTGCTTTGGGCCAAAAGCAGATATTGGTTAATCGGGATAACTTATTACATAATCCTCAGATATCCCGAGCCACTGTTTGGCCTCCTCAATATCTCGGAACAACCTTCGTTCAATCTGAGTTACCATAAGTCTTGTAGACACGATATATTGATGAACCTTAGCGTAACTCGTGGTATCACCGACTACTATCGCCGCATTGCATTTGCCAAACTTACGGTCGTAATCCTCCATTATGGATTTGGATGTTCCCGAGAGTAAGTTGAAGGTTAAATCAGATGGGAAGGTTTGATCACGATAATCGCGCAAGACGTTCATATCTATACGGAAGATGGGGTTACTTAAATTTTCCTCCAAGGATTCTAATACCTCACCTAAGTCAAACGAACCATAGTGGCGTACAAATAAACAATTGGCGTCAGGATCTATATATGTGGAGAAGGACATCAGTATAATTAAGCGCAAGATTTTGAAAAAATCAATATCGTAAAATTACGTATTTCGTAATACGTGTATGATGTCCGCTACGGATCAAAAGCGAACTCTTTTGGCAGACCATGAGAATGCCTGCTTTCGGGAAAAACAAACACAAACTGACAAGTAGATTACCTGCCTAATAATTTCGTACAGTTATTGAAATTTTGTCATGACCGTTTGACCATCATCACCCCGGCGAGGGCGATGACCATTCCGACGATTGCAAGTATGCCAAAGGTTTCTCCGAACAGGAAATAGCCGGTGATTGAAACAATCGGGGGGACTAAGTAGAAAAGGCTGGAGACCTTGGCGATGGCGTCATTGCGGATCATGAAATAGGTGATGGCAATCGCGCCGGCGGAGACGCCAAAGGATAACCAGCCTTGAACCAGAAGAAATTCTAGTGTCAATCTGACTTCCATAGATTCAAATCCAGAGGCCAAAATAGCGAAGATGGCGGTGGCAGCCGCGAACTGGATGGTCATGCCGGTGCGAAGATCGACCTCTAACGCGTAGCGTTTTTGGATCAAAAAGCCAAGAGTGAGGCCGAGGGGGGCGAGGAAAGCGATGGCAGCCCCAATCATCTGATCGTCATCGAGTGAAACTTTGTTGGCAACCACCAATGCGACACCTGCTAAACCCACTCCAAGACCCATCAATTGGCGGACGCTGATCCGTTCGTTAAGGATCGGAATAGCCAATACAGCGGTGAGAAGAGGTTGGAGTGCAGATATGAGTGCAACCAGACCGGTGGAAATTCCACGATCCACGGCAAAGTAGCTGCCGCTCAGGAAGATGCCGTGGACGAACAGACCGACGCAGGCGGTCCAGGCGATGATCCTGGGATCCTTCGGCCAGGAGGCGCGGGCCGCCAGGCTGACAGCCAGCATGGCGGCGGCAGTCACAGCACATCGCCAGAAAAGTAGAGTAAACGGCTCGCCGTAAGCCAGGGTCAGTTTAGTGCCAGTGAAGGCTGTGCCCCACAAGGCGACCATCAATATTGGGATGATGGTAACAAGGGAAATTCCAAAAAAACTACGATCGCGGGGCATTAAATTCAGCCATGAAGTTCACGTGGCAAAGCCCACGCACAGGCCGAGTATTTCGACAAACGTATCGACTGTCTTTAACCCTGATCAAGCAAAGAGACGTTCTGCCAATCAGTCTTGATCACGTCTATTATTGGTGTTTGATTTCCTAGATTGGATAGAATTACCAATGTCCGCTTTGGGTAATTTTCGCTTTCAGTAGAATCCTCATTCCGGCCCCAGATTATTTTGGCCGGGATCCAGAATACTACATTCATATTCCATTCGGATTTAAACTGGGTTCCGGATTAAGTCCGGAATGACAGTGGAGGGAGGATGTGGGGTGATTGTGGTCTAATTAAAATCTGCAGGCGGTTCGATGTCGCTGGCCACAAGCTGTTCACGGACGGCATCTTTGAGGCGGCTGAGACCGGCTTCATCGGATGACTCGCAGCGAGCGACTAATACGGCTTGGGTGTTGGACGCGCGGAGCAGCCACCAGCCGTCTTTGGTTTCAACGCGGACGCCATCCATGTCATGCACTTTGATGTCAGGGGCATCAGCGAGACGAGCTTTGACTTCTTCGATCACTTTGAATTTACGATCTTCCGAGCACTCAAAGCGCAGTTCCGGGGTGTTCATAAATTTCGGCAGAGCGTTCTGCATGTCGGCGACGCTTTGGTCGGTATTGGCGAGAATACTCAGCAAGCGCACGGTGGTATAAATAGCATCGTCGTAGCCGAAATACTTATCAGCAAAGAAAATATGGCCGCTCATCTCACCGGCGAGCGGGGCCTGCATCTCGGCCATTTTGGATTTGATTAGGGAGTGCCCAGCGGCCCACATGACAGGGGTGCCGCCGGCTTTGGCGACTTCGTCAAAAAAGGCTTTGCTGGCTTTAACCTCGGTGATGATCGGCGCACCTGGATTGTCTTTCAGAACTTCGCGGGCCAGAACGATCATCAGTTGGTCACCCCACAACACGCGCCCCTCTGCATCGACAACGCCAATACGATCACCGTCTCCGTCAAAGCCAACGCCGAGATCGCAGCCTTTTTCGGCCACAAGTTCCTTGAGTTGAACAAGGTTCTTCTCAACCGTCGGATCAGGATGATGGGCCGGAAAAGTGCCGTCAATTTCTTCATTGATCAGGAAGTGCTGGCCTGGAAGACTTTTTACGAGCTCCGCAACAACCTCTCCCGACGCGCCATTACCCGGGTCCCAGGCAACGCTCAACTCCGTGCCGGGCGCAAAGTCTTCCAATATACGTTCAATGTAGCGCGCAAAGACCGAATGCTCCCTGAGAGCCCCCTCGCCTTCGGTGAAGTTCCCCTCAGCAACGCACGCGCCCAAGGCCTGAATGTCATCGCCAAAAAAGGAATGGCCGTCCAGCACCATCTTAATGCCGTTATAGTCTGGTGGATTATGAGAGCCGGTGATCATCATGCCGCCATCGGTCTCAAGCTCATGGGTGGCGAAATACAGCATCGGCGTTGGGCCGCATCCGACATTAATGACATTGACGCCGGACGCCGTAAGACCGGCACAAAGGGCATCGGACAACTCAGGTGAGCTTAAACGACCATCATAACCAACAGCGACAACAGGCGTTTTATCCGAATTGGAATGTTCTCGCACAACAGAGCCGAAGGCCCGGCCAATGGAGCGGTATTCGGCAGCGTTGAAGCTGTCACCGATGATGCCGCGGATATCATATTCGCGTAAAATTGTCGGATCGAGTTGCCGAGTATCACCCACCGTTTGCGCGCCCGATGCAGTAATAGTCGAAACCAGAGGCTGTCATTTCCGCTGGATTATAGATGTTTCTGAGATCAACCATCACCGGGCTCGCCATCAATTCCTTCATTCGTTCAAGATTGAGAGCACGGAATTCATTCCACTCGGTGACAATCGCCACCACATCCGCACCTTCCAGCGCTTCATAAGCGCCATCGCACCAATTCACGCCATCGAGCATTTCCTTTGCCTCAGCCATGCCTTCCGGATCATAAGCCCGCACCTCAGCGCCGCCTTCGATTAAAGCCGGTACAATGGCGAGGCTAGGTGAATCTCGCATATCATCGGTGTTGGGTTTAAAGGTCAGACCGAGCACAGCGACTTTTTTGCCTTTTAGATCACCGCCACAAGCCATGGCAATTTTCTCGGCCATCTGCCGTTTGCGCGTTTCATTTACTTCAACGACGGTCTCGACAATCTTTATCGGGCTGCCGAAATCCTGTGCGGTGCGAACCAAAGCCAGCGTGTCCTTTGGAAAGCACGAGCCGCCATAGCCGGGACCTGCATGGAGAAACTTATTGCCAATGCGTCCATCAAGGCCAATGCCTTTAGCGACGTCCTGGACATCCGCGCCAACCTGCTCACAGAGATCAGCGATCTCATTGATGAAGGTGATCTTGGTCGCGAGGAACGTATTGGCGGCATATTTAATCAGCTCAGCTGTTCGGCGTGCGGTAAACAGGATCGGTGTTTCGATCAGGAAGAGCGGACGGTAAATATTGCGCATAACTTCTTGGGCTTTTTCACCCGTCGCGCCAATCACCACCCGGTCGGGCCGCATGAAATCACTGATTGCCGAGCCTTCCCGTAAAAACTCTGGGTTAGAGACCACGGCAAATTCATCAGCCCCCCGAATTTCGCCAACGATCTTCTCAACCTCATCACCCGTACCTACCGGCACCGTCGATTTGGTCACGATCACCGTATAGCCATCCATAACTTCCGCCACTTCGCGCGCTGCATCATAGACGTAAGTAAGGTCCGCATGACCATCGCCCCGGCGGCTCGGTGTGCCGACGGCGATAAAAACCGCATCAGCCCCTTTGACGGCAGCAGCTAAATCCGTGGTGAAGGAAAGCCTACCTGCCGCGACATTCTTTTCAACAAGGTTGTCGAGTTCCGGCTCATAAATCGGAATCTCACCGTTGTTCAAGCGATCGATCTTGCTGGTATCTTTGTCGACACAAACAACATCAACACCAAATTCAGAAAAACAGGCACCGGATACCAGACCAACATAGCCCGTCCCGATCATCGCAATACGCATAAATAATTTCCTACAATCTAACTATATTTCTTGAGCATTTCCTGCACGCCTGCCTGCATATCTTCGCGGTCGAGGCTAAAGGCCAAATTTGCTTCGATGAAGCCCAACCGGCTTCCACAGTCGTAGCGATCACCTTCAAACCGAAGCCCGTGAAACGGCACATCACCGATTGTGTGGGCCATGGCATCAGTTAATTGAATTTCGCCACCGGCGCCCTTTTCCTGGCGGTCTAATTGTTCAAAGACCTCGGGCTGCAAAATATAGCGGCCGATGATCGAGAGCGTCGATGGCGCATCTGCGGGCTTTGGCTTCTCCACCAAGCCCTGCGCGCTGGCCAATTTACCGTCGTCATCAACAACATCCAGAATGCCATAACGATCTGTTTGATCTTTGGGCACATCTTCAACCGCCACCAGATTGCCGCCAATTTCCTGATAGGTATCGACCATCTGTTTGAGGCAGCCAGGCTTGGCCAAGATTAAATCATCGGCCAGCAACACGGCAAACGGCTCATCGTGGATGTGATAACGCGCGCACCAGACCGCATGGCCGAGACCGAGCGGTTTTTGCTGGCGGGTATAAGACACCTGCCCGGCTTCGGGGATAATTTCTCGGATGGTTTCCAGAATTTCATCCTTGCCGCGATCTTCGAGCGATTGCTCAAGCTCGTAGCTGTGGTCAAAATGATCTTCGATGGCAGATTTAGCTCGGCCGGTAACAAAAATAAACTCTTCAATACCGGCTTCGCGCGCTTCATCAACCGCATATTGGATTAAGGGCTTATCAACAACCGTCAGCATTTCCTTAGGCATCGCCTTGGTCGCCGGCAGGAAACGTGTTCCTTGGCCAGCAACGGGAAATACAGCTTTTCTAACGGGTTTGATCATCAATTATTACCTTGGTCTTACCTCGGGCCTACTATTGCACCGGTTAAATGCCCAATCATACGATAATTTTGGGACTTTATTGCCACAAGCTAACTCTCGCCGCAAGTCGAACCTAAGGGTATCTCGTTGAAATAGTGTAAAGAATCAGGGTTACTGCAGCTATTTTTGGCGATTTTTGATAATAAGTTCGTCGCGCCATTGAATAACCTGCCGTTGCGCTTCGGGACACAGCTTTAAATAGCCAGATCCCTTCATTATATCGGGCGAGCCGCCGATAGCCTTTACCGCAACAATTTCGTTCCTGGTCGCCTCACATTCGAAAGCGATATCTTGGATTCGCCCCGTCTTGGTTTTGATGCCGCGATACCATCGATTGGCATAATCCATGTTGGTCTCAATTTTCTGGCTGATCGACGCTGATTTTGCCGGATCTTCGCCCGTCGATTCCAAACGGGCCAAGACCGCTTTGAGCTTCTGCGCTTCGCGGTACCCCTTGAAAGCCTTTTGGTCCTGCACCGCATGGGTGCCCTCATGGATAAAGGTTTGGAGAAAAAACAGCGGCGATGAAAATAGCACTTTGCGCCGGACAAACATCATCCGATGCCCTTCTGAGCTTAGCGACTTGATATAGAACGCGCCTTTCGAATCGATCGTGCCGGAGCGAATGTAGTGTTTCGACGCCGGGTTATAGTGAATTTCATCGATGATGTCGAAATAGGGCCTGAGAGATTTGGGCAAGCGCTTAACCATGGCGAAGGCCTGGCGCATCACTTTAAAATAATTGCCGTTGCGAATATCCGGATAAACAGAGCCATAGACTTTCTTACCATCGATCACCCGCATCAAGGGATCCCTGAATTTCGAATCCGGCAGTTGGTCATAGACCCGCCGCTTGGCCATGTGCACAATCGCCTTGGCGAAATAGTCCGGCGCTTGATCGGAGAAATTGCTCACCGAAATTTTGAGCACGTTCAGGTTTTTATTTTTAACGCGCTGAGCGGGCTTCCAGCCGACATAGCGGTCGTAGCGCGAGCCATTATAAAAATCGAACTGATCGATTGCTGACAAATAGATTTTATTGGCGCTATTTTGTTTCAGTGCCGTCTCCAGGATCTCTGGTAACCGCTCGTCGATGAGCTGGACATTCTCGGGCGTAAGACGCTTACCCTTTGATACATGATAGGCCAATTTAGTGGTGTGCGGACTATCCTTCGCCCGCCCTTTTTCGCAAATGACTGAGCGTGCCTGCCAGGCGGTCAATTCGGCCTGGAGAGCGCTGCGCTGCACCGGTGATAATTTGACACGTAAATCACTCGAGAGCCGCCGGGCGGCAATATCACCACTGCGAAAAGCCAGCTCCGCCCACAGCGCCGCTTTGCCGGGTAATTTTTCAAGCCCGATCCCGGCGGCATACATCTTGGCAATTTGGCGTTGGGCCGGACCGAGACCGGCTTCGGCTAAGGGCACCCAACGCACCAGCGCCCGATTGTAATTCTTGGCGGTGAAATGGCGGAGACCGGTTTGATAATTGCTAACGATATCCTGCAATTTACACGGAGCGGCCTGCACCGGTGTCAGACCACCAAGCATAATCACCCCAGCCACCAAACCTCCGACCTTAAGAATAGTTTTCATCCACATACTATGAGCCCAGCAAAAAGTCTTTCGCCTGATTAATTTGGGTTGCCAAGAAAGTCGAGCCACCGTGATCAGGATGATTTTTATTCATCAGGCGATGATGAGCTTCCTTTATTTCTTCATCGCTGGCTCCAGGCTCCAGCCCCAAAATCTCATAAGCCTGCTCCGCCGTCATAGAACCATTTCCAGAGCTGCCAGTTTCATGGCTGCCAGCTCTCTCTCGCCACTCATCACCGTGATAACGATCCAAATAAGCTGTTAGGACCTGGACAGATTGCTCATCAGCGCGCGCCTCAACCAACAGGCTCAGCAACTCATCCAGTGATAAACTACGGAGCGTCTTGCCGGTAAAGCTACCTTGGATCACCTCACCGTTCATTTCACCCGATTGATGATCGAGATACATTTTCAAAAATTTAGTTTCGATTTCAGATCCCTGCCCAGCAGGGCCGCCGCCAGCACTGCTTGCCATGCGCGACCAATTTTTTGCCGTCCGGGCAACAGCCCTGGCCCGCATGATCCAGGGCAAAAGCACCGGCACTGCCCAAAGCGCCCATAGCTTTGGCCCGGCGATCAGGAAAAAAAGCACGATGGAGACGGCCAGGACAATCGCTGACCATTTAAACACTTTTACCAAAGTCGAAGGGGGTGCGTTTACATACCAACGGGCGACCAATAACGCGCCAATGAGAAGTGCTACACCAAGAATAAAATAAGGCATGATTTACTTTACTCTATTCTAACCGGGTTTTGAAACTTGGTTTGAGATTTGCCGGACGGCCCCGCCTTCTTTTTTCGCCATATCAGCGAGCGCCAACCTGCCACCAGCGACAAACACCGCGACAGCACGCAACAATTCCCGCAAGGTTTGAGCGCTGGTCGAATCCAACCGACAATAGGCGCCATTAGACAATTTGGCGATTTGCTTAAAAGCGTACTCGGCGATTGGGTCTTCGCCTTCTTGGAAGACAAAAGCCGGCACACCCAGTAAGCCGAGCTCTCCGGCCAATGCGCCCAGGGCATCGACATCCTCTTCGACACAATCGCCAATAAAAATTAACGCATCAACGGATTGTTTTTTGGTTTCATTTAAGGCGTGGCGCAGGACTTTTTTAATTTGGGTCTCGCCGGCCATACAATGTACCGCCGTCATCAGACGCAATAGATCATCTGATGCACTGGCCCAGGAACTTGCCCGGAACTCACCAAACCCGCGATAATACGCGAGCTGAATTTCGAGGCCGCCAAGCGTGGTTGTCTCGTGGAACATCTCACCCTGTAAATGACAGGCGCGATCCCAGCTTGGCTCCCGGCTCGCCGTCGCATCCATGGCGAAGATCAGCCGCCCCTTTTCCCGTGATGATTTGCGCACCGGCGTTGCCGCCACTTTCGTTAAGAAAGCCTGCACATCAGCATCGGAAGTTTTGGTCGGCAGCTTATCGTCGCTCATTACATACTCAAAAAATAAACCGAGGCAGGAGTTTAACCCTGCCTCGGTTCGAAAACAACAACCTCGCTTGCTTTGGAGAGCTTCTATCGCGTGTGATGGAGTTTTCCTTTTGGTTTAAACGCATGGAACGTGAAGGCGAAAGTGACATCATGCACAGCATCCACCAATCCATTTTTAGTTTTTCGTTGGACAATGACATTGCCGACATCTTTGCCTTTTGAGATATCGCGCGTATCGAGGGCTGAGTTTTGACCCGCTTCCCAGGTCAAAACCAAATCCTTAACCTCGATACGTTTTTGCTTGCGCAGCAAGGCAATACTCCAGGCTTCATCACCGACCGCGACAACCCGCATCAAAGGTGGGATGCCGTTTGGTAAGGGACCGCGATAGAGAAACGGCTGAGCAGAACTGTCATAGCCGCCATAAGGGTTGCCGCCGAAGCCCATGCTCGGGAAGGCTGCCAGTAAGACCTTACCTTTCGGATGCGCCTTTTTATATCGCCCCCAGGCCTCAATCCGAGACGGTAACATCTTTAGCCTCTTGCCGGTCATTGAGCCGACAATGCCTTCGCCTAAGAATTGCTGCCACCAGCTCTCGGTTTGGCGGTCATACATGACGAGATCGGAGTTCCGCAATTTGCCGGTCGTGCCGAAATCCAGAACTTTGCCGTCGAGCCTCGCATCAAACACAATCGCTGCATTGCAAAGCGGGCAATAGGTAACGGCAACAGGCACACCGCCAACCCGGTCATTGACGATCTCGTGGCGCATCAGGATGCCAAGGGGATAGGCTTTGGACTCGCCGTTCAGCGTGAAACTGATAACAGGAACCGTCGGTGCCAGACCTTTGACTTTGCTGACATCGGTAAATTTGGGATTGTCGATCGGAGGAATACCGTCTTTTGGCGGACCGCCCGACATAATCTCGCCATACTCAACCGACTTATTTTTGAAGTCCGTCCTAGGCCATTCAAATTTCCAAAAAGAAGGATTGGCCATAACACTGCCGGAGCCGACCAAAAACACAATACCCGCCACGAGACCCAGTACGAGCGTCCGGCGAGCGCCAAAATATTTTCTCACAAGTTTTTTCATCATAGGGTAAAGGTGGCATCGCCGTTGATGAGGCGCAAATCACGTCGGTTCACATCTAGGTTACATAATGTGGAATACGAAGCTTAAAAAACCTTTTTTTCTGCTGCGATCTGCTCTATTGAAAATGCCATGGCTGATCAAAGTACCCCAGCTGAGAGAATAGACTGTGCGGTTATTGGCGCGGGTGTCGTTGGTCTCGCGGTTGCCCGGGCCTTGGCGCTGCAAGGCCGTGACGTCATTATATTGGAATCCGAATATGCCATCGGCATGGGCACCAGCTCGCGCAATAGCGAAGTTATTCACGCTGGGATTTATTACGATACCGGCAGCCTCAAAGCCAAACTCTGCGTTCAGGGCAAGCACGCTCTCTACGATTATTGCGAAAGCCACGGTGTGCCGTTTAAGCGCTGCGGTAAATTAATCGTTGCGACCCATGACGGACAGCTCGAGAAACTCAAGGCGCTGCATCAGAAAGCCCAAGACAACGACGTCAATGATTTGATCTGGCAGGATCAGGCGACAACCTTGGCAATGGAGCCCGCCTTAAACGCCGTCGCCTCCCTACTCTCCCCATCGACCGGACTAATTGACAGCCACGCGCTGATGCTCGCGTATCAAGGCGATGCCGAGGCCAATGGTGCGATGATCGCCTTTAATGCGCCGGTTTTGGACGGTGAGATAAAGCCAGACGGCATTCGGTTGAATGTGGGTGGTGAGGCACCGATGGCGCTTGATTGCCAAGTGGTAATAAATTGCGGCGGCCTGCATGCACAACATGTTGCCGGCAGCCTGGTTGGATTCCCCGCCGAACATGTTCCCGAGACGCATTATGCCAAAGGTAATTATTTCTCACTGGCCGGCAAAAGCCCCTTCACGCATTTAATTTACCCCATACCGGAAGAAGCTGGGCTCGGTGTTCATCTTACTCTCGACCTTGGCGGACAGGCGCGATTCGGGCCAGATGTCGAATGGGTGGATGATATCGCCTATGAAGTAGACCCTCAGCGCGGCGATAAATTCTATGCCGCCGTCCGAAGCTATTGGCCGGATTTGGAAGACAATGCCTTGCAGCCCGGGTATTCCGGCATTCGGCCAAAACTCAAAGGGGCCGGAAATCCACCAATGGATTTCGTCTTTAATGGTCCGGCAGAACATGGTGTGCAAGGACTGGTTAATCTTTTTGGGATAGAGTCTCCTGGATTAACAGCTTCATTGGCAATTGCCGACGAAGCGCTAAAATGTCTAGATTAGTATAATTTACAGGTTTTTAGTGGGCTCAGTGTGATGAAACACGCAATTCTTAACGCCGCTTTTGTTGCCGTCTTACTTATGGGAGGTGCGACAGAACTGCTTGCGCAAGGCACTGTCCGTCAACAGGGTGAGGACGTTGATTTAGGCGGTCCTGGCCAGAATTCTCAAGGAACCGGTAGCCAAGCTCAGGAAGCGGTCGATCCGGCACAAGCCATGCGTGATTTGGTGCGCGATATTAGTAAATATGCCCGCAAATTTAATCGAAACTTCTCGATTGTCACTCAAGGCGGCATAGAACTCCTTGAGAAAATAGACGCGATTGATACGTCGCGCCGCTCACCGGCTGGGACTTATATGCGAACACTAGATGGGGTTAATATCCAAGGGCTCAATTTCCATCCCCCCGTCGAAGGCAAAGCAGAAACCGTCACCGATAAAAAAGTTCGCGCGAATTTAGTGCGGCTCGCAGATCTTGGAAAACGGCGCGGCCTTAAAATTTTTGTGACGGATTTTGGCGCCAATGCCAAATCGGTTCAGGAATCGATTAAAGTTAATCAGGCCAAAGGGTTTGTCACTTTTGCAGCAAAAGGTGCCGGCTCGAACTATATTTTTGACAGCATCCCTAAATTTCCTCAGCGCCCGATCAGCGAAAACCCAAAAAATATCGTCGGTCTTGGCGGGGTTAAGAACTTTCTTTATTTGACTGATTCGTCGCAGTTTGATCGCCAGCAGGACCTCGTCCTCGCCCTCAGCAATACAAATTTCGACGTCATCATTACCGACGTCTTCCATAAAGGCCGCCGCCCCTTCGTCAAGGCGGCGATCCAGGGTATGAAATTTAAAAAGCTCGGCGCGCGTCGTCTCGTGTTTGCCTATATGAATATCGGTGCGGCTGAGAGTTTTCGGTATTACTGGAAAGACAATTGGAGAGAAGGCAGCCCTAATTTTCTTTCAGGCCCGACGCCCGGCAATCCGGATAAGTATAATGTTCAATATTGGCAGCCGGGTTGGCGCAAGATTATAACCGGCAACACCAAATCCTATCTCTATGGCATCGTTGCCCAGGGATTTGATGGCGTTGTTCTGGATGGCTTGGATAGCTACAAGTTCTTCGAAGGCGGTTAGCTTTTAACACTCAGATAATTTCTGAACCACAAAGCCTTCTTCACGTGGATAGCGCATATCAATCAAATTTAGAGCCTCCACTTCATCACTTGCCATGACATCTTGGATTTGAGCGTCTGCCCAATGGTCGCCATAGATCACGTGGCTTTGATTGTCTTTGACCGCCGCTCTCACATCTTTGTTGTACAGAGTAACTTCAAACGCCTTACGTCCATTCATCGCATGTTGTAGCATTTGGCGGACCTTTCCTATCCGTTAATACAATACCTACATGACCTAATTTGGAAATGCGGCAACATTTGGTGAATTTTAAGGCGGGAAAACTTAATAAAGTGTTGAGCCCAGTAAAATCTTGATTATTTAAAAAATTTTCTTTTCGACGGAGTCGATAACAAAACCCCGGTCTTCCGGATAGCGGCGCTGGATTTTAGAGCGCGCTTCTGCGGGATCGGCGGCTTCGATATCGGAATAATGGATTTCCGCCCAATCATCGGTCAAATTTGCATGTCGTCGACCTTCGGCAACGCACTCGCGAACCTCTGAATTATAAATTCCGATTTCATACTCTGGCATCGTAGCCAACTTTCATTTTAAATCTGGGAGAGATATTCAGCTGGGTTTGGTACGTTTCTGCACAACCAATTCTAAACCAGAAAGCAATTGATCACCGACTGCCCCGCCGTTGCCTTTTAACTGCTGGCTAATGACAGCTTGCAGCGCATTGATATGAAGCTCAATGACCTCAATTGCTTGCTTCGGGGCAGCACCCTCAAGGCCTTCAATGTAGCGGCACAGCATGTCGCCGATAATGGTCATTAATTCATAGTCAAAACTGCCGCCCTGGCCCTTAATATCGTGAGAAATTTGGAAGACACCATCGAGAGGTTCAGAATCGCCGCCGCTCGATTTCAACTCTTCAAATACAGTTTGAATTTTTGTTAAATCCTCACGCGCCCAGTCGATGTAGCTCTCCGACAGATCGCCAATAACCTGCTCGGCACGCTCCAGCGCGGCCTCATCGACGGCACCTGGACCACCGACGGTCACTTTGTTGCTCAATTTATTCGGCGGTTGGATCAGTTTTCCAACATTTTCATCACTCATTTAGTCAAACTCACTCAAATTTATCCGACAACAAATAGCCTTATTCGACATAAGACAATATAAGTCTATATCTCTTATTAGCCACCTAATAAAGCTTCGACCTCTTCTTGAGACAATTCGCCATCTGCCTCTTCAAGATTGGCAACACGCCTTTCGCTTCCCTTATAGCCGCCCTGATTTCGACGACGATCCGGTCCGAAATAGTTCTTTATCTTAATAAATTCTCTGGGTTTCTCAATAATCGCCCGAATCCGCGCATAAAGCGATTTGGCCGAAATCGGCTTTGCCAGAAATTCATGAACGCCTGAATCGCGGGCCTCAATGACTTTCACGAGTTCCGTATGACCGGTTAGCATGATGATCGGCACAAATGGGTTCGGACTATCACCACCTGTGCGAACCAGTCGCACAAAATCCAACCCATCGAGTGGCGACATATTCCAGTCGCAAATAATAATATCTGCCGGGTAATGGCGCAGTTCCTTGAACGCATCAGCGCCGTCGCTTGCTTCGTGACAATTTTTAGCACCCAGGGCATGCAAAATGGTTTTGACCAAAGCACGCATATGCTTGTTGTCATCAACGATCAAGAAATTTAGACGTTCTAAATTATAGCTTTTACTACTCAAATTTCTTCTCTAAGCCCAATTCGCCAGAAAACTGGCACAATCCGCATTCATTTAAATCATGCTAAGCATAATATGTGGGAATTGTTTCTCCAATGTAAATGCTTGAAAACAAATAATTGCTTGAAATTTCGGATTTTTCCCATTCACGACGGATTTATCCTAATTTTAGCCAAATAATCCGTTTAGATGCCACCACAAATAATTGACAGGTATGAGAATTACTAAACCAATCAGGGTCATCCAAAGTGTCAATTTTGCCCCGTCTATCATGCGTACGCCACCCATCGCCATGGCAATGATGAGAGGAGAAGCCTGATAAGGCAGGACAATATTGGTAAAGCCGATAACCTGTGTCATCAGCACGGTTTCCAGCGGCAGTCCTGTGCTGGTGGCAAAATCTTGTGCCAAGGGGCTGAGAACGGCCGGGACGCCGGGATTTGTTACCAATAACGGTATGAAAGTTGAAACTGCGGATAGCAGACCATAATTGAGCGCCTCTGCTCCTTTTTCGAACGGAAATAGGGCGAGAAACGTCTCTCCGGCAATACTCGCCAGTCCAGATTTTGACAGTACAACACTCAAGCCTAGCACCGCCGCAACATAAAAAATGGAACCATAATCGATTTTTTCACTTAACGCTTCCGGTGGCGCCAGATTGAACCCCGGAATAAGAATAAGAATAGCCGCACCGAGGGCGATCCAAGCGGCCGAAATGCCATGGGCAAAATCACTCACCCATAACCCCAAAGCTGCGATCAAAATAATCGTCAACAACCGCTCTTCTTTAGAAAAAGGCTGGTGCTCGCTTGCCATTTGTTCGCGGTAGGGTTTTTCGCTAAAAAGCCACGTCGTGACAAGAATAATGAAAATGCATTTTACGATCCCTAATATCGGGAAATGAAGTGTCAAATAGCCGCCATAGGTTACCGGAATTCCGTAAAGACTTTCCGACAAACCCGCCAGCGTCATACCGGGTACCAAGGCCGGCAATATGGTACCGGCCGAGGTGAAGGTAATCAGGGCCGTCGATAAGATCATGCCGGTCTGCCCCCGACCGCCGCGCTCAAACCCCAGTTTCTCACCGAGCGCAATGATAATCGGCACCAGCAACACAATCCGCCCCATACTGGACGGCATCACAAAGCCTAAAATCATGCAGACCAGAGCAATGCCGGTAATCACAGCCAAATAGGAGCCGCCAAATCGGGCGACGAGCGAATGAGCCAAACGTTCGCCAAGCCGTGTATGATTGACTGAAACACCGATGACCAGCCCGCCAAATATCAACCAGAGAGCTGGTGAGGTGAAGCCAGAAAAAATGACTGGCAACGGCTGGATGGCGAACAACGCGGCAATGAAGAAAAACGCGATGGCGGTCAGACCAATTGGCCAAATCGCCGTCGCCCAAAAGCCAATCGCGAAGAGCGTTAATCCGCCTGCTCGCATAACAGTCTGAGAGACGCCCTCAGGTGGCGGCAGGAGGAAGAGGCTCAACGCCAGCAAGACGATGATAACAGAAGCAATCGGCTTAAATTTTAGTTTTTTATTCAGCGTCGTTTGTTCGCTCACTCAACCCCCTCCCTAACGTCTATAACAAGCCCAATTCTTTAAGTTCCGCCATCATTTCGGGTGGCATATCTGTCTCGGTTTCAGCCGCCCGGCCGGCAGGCAGGTCAAGCGGTGCTTCTTCCTGCTTTAAATATCGCCAGCCCTGAAAGGCCTTTTGACGCCTTGGCTCCAGCAAAACATGCTCAGGACTCAGCTCAATCGCGCAATATTTGCGCCCTTCATCATTGGTTTCTTGAGTGATGCCAAGTATCTCCTGACGCACGCGAATCAGGCGTTTGACGACCCAATAGATCGAGCCGCCATCGGTTAGCTCATCAATCCGACGCGGCACATTCCTGGTAAATGTATGGAGCCGTTTTCCTTTGGTCGAAGCCCGGCGTTCCGCCTGAATTTCTTTAAGTTTAGCAATGCTTTCGATGCGCACGGCCATGCGCAGAAGATGAACCGTCATAGGAGAAAATTTCCGGATTTATGGTATTTACGTCACCTCAACAGGTAACACTCAGACGACAAAGAGTCTAATCCCTATTCGCGGGATTTCCGGATCATAAAATTTAAGTTGGTCGAATTTTTTCCCGCTCGGCTTTCTTGTACTCATATTCTTCGAGGCGTCGATTTTCCTCAATCAGTTCCAACTCCCGACGCCGACGATCGGGGCCAAAAAAGGTTTCCGCCTCAACAAATACGCGCGGGTGCTCGACAATTGAGCGTAGGCGATAATAAACCAGTTTTCCCGATATCGGTTTGGCCAGGAACTCAGTCGCGCCAATATCGCGGGCGGCCAAAATCTCACGCACTTCGGTATAAGCAGAAACGACGACGATCGGGACAAATCGATTAGCGGGGGTATTTCCGGCACGAATTTCCTGAATTAATTCCAGCCCGTTCATGTCGTCCATCATATAATCGGTAAAAATGATATCAGCATGGAAAAATTCGAGTTCAGTGATAGCTGCTTTGCCGCTGGTCGCTTCGGCCACGCGAGCAACACCAAATTCTTTGAGAATCCCCCGCATGATCTCATGCATTGGAAAATAATCATCAACCACCAGAGCATTTAACTGTCCGAAATTGTATCCCTCAGACATATAGATCCTATCGTCCTGAAATATAAATTCTATTCCCATACTCTGGACTTAAGCAAAAAAATGCAAGGGAAAAGGATAGAGATATTGATAAGTAAAACTAATACAATTAATTGGAGCGCAATATTGTATTATTAAGTTTTATACCAGTTGGGTGTGCGCTTTTCCAAAAAGGCAGAAAAACCTTCGATGCCTTCCGGCGTATCTCGCCCACCGGCACTCATAGAAGCCAAGCGATCCGCTAATTCATCATCAAGTGGTAAATTTGCGATGTCATTGATCAGCTTTTTGGTATCACCAACCGCTTGCGGCGCACTCCGCAAAATCGCATCAATAACGGGCGCCAAGGCCTCATCCAGCCCACCAACGGGGCAAATTTCATGGATCAATCCAATCTGCTTAGCCTCGTGCACATCGAAGGTTTCAGCAGACAACGTATATCGCCTCGCCTGCCTGACACCGATGGCGCTGATCACTTGCGGTAGTATAGGCGCGGGCGTAATACCGACCCGGACTTCGGTAATGGCAAAGCGCGCATCTTCCGACGCGATAACGATATCGCACGCAGCGATATAGCCGACACCGCCGCCGAAACAGGCATTTTGCACCAATGCAATGGTCGGTATTTCCAACTCAAACAGCTTTCGCATCGCTCCTGTACTGAGATTTGCGGCATGTTTTTTGTCAGCATCACTAGCCTCGGCCAGCTCTTTAAACCAATTGACATCAGCGCCAGCGGAGAAGTGTTTGCCAGCCCCTCGAATGACCACCGCGCGGACTGAAGCATCGGCTTCAATTTCTGCTAAATGAGTTGCCAAGCTGGTCAATAATTCTTCATTGTAGCCATTAAATACAGTCGGACGGTTGAGCGTGACAGTCGCAATACCATTTTCATTAATTTCTTTTAAAACAACATCTTCTGACATTTTTATAACCTTAATTATTAATTTACCAGCCGCCCGTTTCGAGCCATTCATCGATCATATCCAAGCGGTCATTTCCCCAGAATGGCTCATCGCCAATAAAGAAAAATGGCGAGCCGCAAACATTCCGTTCAATGGCTTCAGCGGTAACCTCTTTGAGTTTTAATTTATAGACGTCGTCCTCCATCGCCGCCAAACAGGCTGCTCCATCTAGGCCAAGACCGGTAGCAACTTCAGCAATCACTTCTTTTGGACGAATATCGACACCATCGGCAAAGTATTTTTGGTAAGCGGCAAGGGCAAATTTCTTCGCTAAACCCCGGTCCTGATCATTGATCCAATAAAACGCCCGCCCGGCTGCCTGAGTTGGAATGGGGAAAATTTCCGGCAATGTCCATTTAACCCCATAATGACGAGCGGTGCGCGAAAGATCATGGCTTGAATAATCCCACTTCAGTGCCTGATCTTTAAGCGGTCGCTGGTCATTAACCTGAAAAATCGCGCCCAACAAAAACGGCTTCCATATCACCTCACGCTCATGCTTTTGACCAATTTCTTCAATACGATGGGCCGCAACATAGCCGTAGGGTGATGAAAAATCGAAAAGAAACTCAATCGGATCAGACATTGTATTTTCTCTCCCTTACCAGTCGATATCCGTGCCATCAAAACTGAAAAACTGGCCGCTTTCGGCAATCGTCAACTGGTCGATGACGGAACGCATACCGGTGACGCTATCAACCGGCTCTACGGCAGCATTAGGGCCACCCATATCGGTTTTGGCCCATCCAGGATGCAGAACCACCGTTGTGATGCCTTTATCAGCCAGATCGATCGACAGAGATTTATTGACCATGTTTAGGGCCGCCTTCGATGTCCGGTAGGTATATTGTCCACCGTCATCATTTTCAGCGATGCTTCCCAACCGGCTCGAGATCGATACGATCTGCTTTCTGTCCGAACCCGCGACTTGTTCAACGAAACATTCCGCCATTTTTAGAGGTGCTTGAGAATTAATGCGCAGCACTTCCGCCCAGGCATCGTAATTAGTCTCGCCAAAGTTCGACTCGTGTGGACCAATAACACCCGCGTTATTCAGCAAGAGATCAATCTTTTCGACACTCAAAATTCTGGCAACGGTCTCAATCGCCAGAAAATCACTGACATCCAGGGGTAAAACCTGAATATTACCAGAAAGCGCATTTAGCGCGTCAGCACTTTGTGGCTCACGACAGGTGGCCAAAACTTTCCAGTCATCGGCAGCATATTGCCGGGCAAATTCCAGCCCGAGCCCTCGATTGGCCCCGGTTATAAGAACGGTAGGCATTCAATTTTCTCCAAATTATCTATTTAACGCGCTCAATTGCGATCGCTGTTCCCTCGCCGCCGCCAATGCAGAGTGAGGCAACGCCTTTGGTCATATCATATTTCTCCAAAGCGTTCATCAGTGTCACAATTATCCGTGCCCCTGAGGCTCCGACAGGGTGACCGAGCGCGCAGGCACCGCCATGAACGTTCACTTTATCGGCCGATAAGCCCAAATCCTGCATCGCGGCCATGGTAACGACGGCAAAAGCTTCATTGATCTCGTAAAGGTCAACTTCATCCTTATCCCAACCAACCTTATCTAGCACCTTTTTAATAGCGCCAATGGGCGCTGTCGTGAACCATTCCGGCTCCTGGGCGTGGGACGCATGGGCATGAATGATGGCCAACGGCTTGAGGCCGCGCTTTTCAGCTTCGGATTGGCGCATCAAAATGAGCGCTGCCGCCCCATCAGAGATCGAGCTGGAATTCGCTGCCGTCACCGAGCCATCTTTGGCAAAGGCTGGGCGAAGCGTTGGGATTTTTTCCGGCATGGCGTTGCCGGGCTGCTCATCCGTATCAACGACCGTTTCGCCTTTTCTGGTTTTGACCGTTACTGGGACAATTTCCTTGGCAAAAGTACCGTCTTCTGAGGCTTTTTGGGCTCGATCCAGGGATCTCAAGGCAAACTCGTCCTGTGCTTCCCGGGTAAACTGATAGCTTTGCGCCGTTGCTTCGGCATACGCACCCATCAGCTTGCCAGGCTCATACGCATCTTCGAGGCCATCCAGGAACATATGATCTTTAACTTCACCATGTCCCATCCGCATGCCACCTCTGGCATTTGGCAGAAGATACGGCGCGTTGCTCATGCTTTCCATACCACCGGCAACCATCACATCGTGCGAGCCCGCCAAGATATTATCATGCGCGAACATCGTCGCTTTCATGCCGGAGCCGCACATTTTATTGATTGTCGTGGCGCCCTTATCTTTGGGAATACCGGCACCGATCGCGGCTTGCCGTGCAGGAGCCTGCTTTTGGCCAGCCGCCAAGACAACCCCCATAATGACATCATCAATATCTTCGGCTTTGATGCCAGCACGCTTGATGGCTTCCGCAATTGCTGCCGAGCCTAACTCCGGCGCCGGCACGCTATCAAAATCACCCGCCAAACCACCCATCGGGGTTCGCGCGGCACCAACAATTACGACAGGGTCTAAGGACATTTTTTATCTCTTTTCATAAGGTCAATTTGCGATGAATTTTGAGCTGATTGTAACCATCATTTTGTTAGGTGCCAGAACAAAAGTTAAGAATTTCAGATTAATTCGTAAATGAAACCAGCGGCAGATATCACAATAATACCTCTCGCAATATAGCCCCAGCCCTGCCAATTCACATTGAACGCCGAGCGCCAGATGCCAACACCGGCATAAAGGGAATAGGCGAGCAAGATTAAAGCAGCAGCCAAGTCCGGCAATAGGTCAAATTGAACTAGATTTAGAACCAGCGTCCAAAACACCCAACCGCCAGCCACACCTATCAGCCAATAGGCCTGCCACAGGCGCGCCTCGCCTTGCCAATGCCGAATAATGAGGTGGCGGTATTTTGAGTTATTTTGCGTTTCATCAGTCATTGGAAAGCCATACACCAGAATCAACAAGACGTCATGACCTAGGATTTATCGAAGCAAACCAAGAGAACACGTACCTTATCTAGTGACAGGCAACTATTCGCTCGGCACTATGGCACCAAAGTTAAAGGGAATTTTATAGATTTCATGTGGTCTTTCGAAAATCTAATCATTATTACCGTCACCTTTATTCTGGCGGGCTCGGTAAAGGGCATCATTGGCTTAGGCTTGCCTTCCGTCTCACTGGCACTTTTGACGGCAACGCTGGGTCTCAAAGATGCCATGGCGATCATGCTCATCCCAACATTTTTCACCAATATATTACAAAGCTTGGTTGGCGGGCATTTCAAATTTATCGCTAAGAAATTCGCCACACTGATCATCGCCGCGTTCATCGGCACGTGGTTTGCTGCCGGCATTCTGGCAAAATCAGAAGCGGCTTTATTATCCGGTTTGCTTGGTCTTTCCATCTGCTCTTATGCCGGCGTCTCACTGTTCACACCACAAATTCCGCCGCCCGGAAAACATGAGACCTGGTTATCGCCAATTGTCGGCGCGTTTAGTGGATTTCTCACCGGCTTGACCGGCTCGTTCATCATGCCGGGCGTGATTTACCTGCAAGCGGTTGGTCTGCCGAGAGATGTATTGATCCAAGCCATGGGCGTCGTCTTCACCATGGCCACCCTCGGGCTGGCCGTTGCCCTAGGCGGGCATGAGTTACTGCCCAAAGAGACCATGATGGTTTCCGCTGCTGCTCTGGTTCCAGCATTTGGCGGCATGTGGCTTGGTCAAAGAATTCGCAAACGCATCCCGGAACCACAATTTCGCCGCGTTTTCTTCATCGGCCTGCTATTATTAGGGATTTACATCATTGTTCGGGCTTTGCTGAGAGAAGAAGTCAGGGTGTTTTTAGGATTAGCGAGTTGAACCAACCAGATCATACCGCCCCACCCTCATGGCTTAGGACCCCGCTGGTCCTTCTTCTTTTGTCGCAGATTTCAGGTTTTATCATTGCCTTCGCCGGCGCAATATCGACGACAGCGCTGACCGGCCAGACCATTCATCCTCTCGTAACCCTCTTGGTGCAAGGCGTCGTCAGCGCGTTTATTGGTCACCGCTTGGGCTTGGCGCGATGGTGGGTGCCGGTTCAGATTATTCTGCCGCCTGCGACATTGATTGCGACCGCCTGGCAGGTGCCGCCGTGGATATTTCTAGCCGTCTTTGTCGCCTTGCTGCTGGTTTACTGGAACACGGCGCGCAATCGGGTGCCCCTATACCTCACCAATCGGACAACGTGGTCGGCGCTGAGCGAGCTATTGCCGGAAGAGAAAGGTGGACGTTTTGTCGATATCGGCTGCGGCATTGGCGGTGCACTTTTGTACATGGCGCGAAAACGGCCCGACATGACTTTTGTCGGCATAGAATCCGCACCACTTCCATTTGCCCTGGCTTGGCTTAGACGTCTCCTCACCAGCACCCGTAATCTCGAGCTCAAATATGGTGATTTCTGGAAAGAGGATTTGTCCACTTATGACGTCGCTTATGCATTTCTGTCGCCCGAACCGATGCCCCGGTTATTTGAGAAAGCCAAAGCCGATATGAAAGCTGAAACCCAGCTTATCAGCAACTCGTTCGTCGTTCCTGACCACCCGGCAAACGAAATTGTCAGCGTTGACGACAGCCGCGAAACCAAACTCCACATCTGGAAGAATTAAAGCAAGAGGCTGGCAGCCAAGCCTAAGAACACATAGAAGCCCACAACATCGGTGATTGAGGTGAGGAAGGCGCTTGAGGCGACTGCGGGGTCGTAGCCCATGCGCTGTAACAAGATTGGCAAAGCGCTGCCGGTAAAGCCGGCGACGATGAGGTTAATGACGATGGCCAATCCAATCACGCCGCCAAGGGCCGGACTGCCGAACCAGGCCCAGGCGACCGCGCCGATCAGGATCGCAAATAAAATACCGTTCAAAACACCGACCGCAACTTCCTTGCCAATGGTGCGGTAGGCATTGGACATTGTCAGCTCTTTCATGGCGATCGCACGCACCGCCACGGTCAGCGTTTGCACCGATGCCGTTCCTCCCATCGTCGCGACAATTGGCATCAGCACGGCGAGCGCGACCATTTCTTCAATGGTCCCGGCAAAAAAGCTGATCACATAAGCGGCAATCATCGCCGCCCCCAGATGAATGAGCAGCCAGGAAAAACGTGACTTCATCGTATCAATAACAGCAGAGTAGAGATCATCTTCCTCACCTACACCGGCGAGACGCATGATATCTTCTTCATGTTCTTCATAGATAACGTCGACAATATCATCGACGGTGATGACACCGACCAGTCGGCCCGCCCCGTCAACCACCGGTGCCGATATCAAATCACGCTGGCGAAACAGAAAGGCGACTTCTTCCTGATCCATCTCGACCGGCACAATCTTGATGTGCTTGCGCATTACGTCGGTCAGTTCAACATCACGGCCCGTGCGCATCACCCTGCTTAGCGGCACAGTACCGACCGGATTGTGGAGCGGATCTACGAGGAACAAATCAAAAAAATCGGTCGGCAGGTTTTCGGTATCGCGCATATAATCGATCGCTTGGCCGACCGTCCAATGCATCGGCACGGCGACGACTTCGCGTTGCATAAGTCGGCCCGCACTGTCTTCGGGGTAGGACAAGCCCTGCTCGATGAGCGAGCGCTCACCTGCCGGTAAGGCTTCCAGAACTTCTTGTTGCTCATCGGTATTTAGCTCTTCAACGACGTCCAGTGCATCATCCGTATCGAGCCCGGCGACAGCTTCAGCAATATGACTGATACCAAGCTGATCAATAACGCGCTCACGGACCGTATCATCCAGCTCAGCGAACACGTTGGGATCAAAATCACTTCTAAGAGCTTCAACGAGTTCAGCCCGCCTTACATGAGCAAGGTTCTCCAAAAGGTCGGCGAGATCCGCATAGTGGAGCGACTGGGCGAGCGAGATCGCTTCGGTCGTCTCGTTTTGATCTAGGGCGAGATTTACCGCGGCAATAAATTCAGGTGTTAATTCATGGGCAGCGCCTGAGTTATTGACGCCGATAACAGTCTCTTCCGTCAAAGGGGCAACTCCCCGTCGGTCTCGCCTTGCGCCTCCACGACAGCTACGGCGGTCATGTTGATGATGCCGCGCGCAGTGACACCTTCGGCCAAAATATGCGCCGGTTGGTTCATGCCGAGCAGCATCGGCCCGACGGCCAATCCTTCGGCCAGCATCCGCACCAAGTTATAGGAGATATTCGCCGCATCAAGAGACGGCATTACCAATAGATTGGCCGATCCTGTAAGCGGAGAATCGGTCACAAGCTTGTCGCGCATTTCCTGGGACAGAGCAGCATCAGCATGCATTTCGCCATCGACCTCAAGCTCGGGATCAAGTTTGCGAATAAGCTCAACAGCATCGCGCATTTTGCGCGCGGTCGGTCGATTTGAACTACCGAAATTGGAATGAGACAGCAAAGCGGCTTTTGGCGTAATGCCAAAACGCCGAATGTTTCGAGCGGCCAAGACCGTAAAATCAGCAATTTGCTCAGCGCTTGGTCCAGGGTTAACAAAGGGGTCAACGAGGAAATATGTTCCCTTAGACATGATCAGCATGCTCATTGATGCAGCGCGGCTGACATGGGAATTCAAGCCGATAATTTTAAACAAATGAGGGAGGTGTTCGGTGTAGCGCCCGGTCGCACCGCAGATCAAAGCATCGGCCTCCTTGCGCTTAACCATCAGGGCCGCGATTACTGTATTATTTGTTCGCACCATCGTTCGGGCTTCGTTCATCGACGTACCTGCCCGGCTCATCAATGAATGATAGAGCTCCCAATATTCGCGGTAGCGGTCATCGCGCTCTGGATCAACCAGCTCGAAATCTTCGTCGATTTTGAGACGCGAGCCGAGTTGTTCGATCCGCAAAGCAACAACGTTGCGGCGGCCGATCAATATTGGCTTAACAATACCCTCATCGACGCAATTTTGAACGGCCCGAAGGACGCGCTGAGATTCTCCTTCGGCATAAACCACGCGCTTGGGATTTTCGCGCGCCTGCTCGAAGACCGGCCTCATCACATAGCCGGATCTAAAGACAAATTCATGGAGCTTTTGATGATAGGCGTCAAAATCCTCAATTGGCCGCGTCGCGACACCGGACTCCATTGCAGCTTTGGCAACTGCCGGCGCAAGCTCGACCAACAATCTTGGATCAAACGGCTTCGGGATTAAATATTCCGGCCCAAAGTTTAATTCCTGAAGACCGTAAGCCTTCACGACTGTCTCATCCGACTCAGCTTCCGCCAGTTTACAAAGCGCATGAACGCAGGCCAACTTCATCTCGTCATTGATGGCCGTCGCGCCAACGTCCAGGGCGCCCCTGAACAGAAACGGAAAGCACAAAACATTGTTCACCTGATTGGGATAATCGGTACGCCCGGTCGCCATGACCGCATCATCGCGCACTTCTTTGACGGCTTCAGGGCGAATTTCAGGCTCGGGATTAGCGAGCGCCAAAATGAGAGGACGCGCCGCCATTTCTTTAACCATCTCAGGCTTTAAAACGCCGGGCGCGGAAACGCCTAAGAAGACATCAGCACCGCCAATTACATCACCAAGGGTGCGGGCGTCGGTTTTTTGGGCATAACGCGCATTGTACTCATTGGTCTCTTCGACACGGCCTTCATAGATCACGCCAGCGATATCAGAGACGAAGATGTTTTTCTTTTTCACGCCAAGTTTGACCAACAAATCAAGGCAGGCCAAGGCCGCCGAACCGGCACCGGAGCAGACGAGTTTGATATCATCAATCTTTTTGTCGACGACTTTGAGTCCGTTGAGAATGGCAGCACTCACAATGATCGCTGTGCCATGCTGATCATCATGCATCACCGGGACGTTCATGCGCTCTTTAAGAGCCGCTTCAATGACAAAACATTCCGGTGCTTTGATATCTTCGAGATTCACACCGCCGAAAGTCGGCTCCAACGCAGCAACGATATCGACAAATTTCTCAGGGTCAGTTTCATCGATTTCGATATCAAACACATTGATGCCAGCAAATTTTTTAAACAGTCCCGCCTTACCTTCCATGACGGGCTTGGAGGCGAGCGCGCCGATATTACCCAGCCCCAAAACAGCCGTGCCGTTGGAAATCACGGCGACCAAGTTACCGCGCGACGTCATATTGGCCGCCTCGGCTGGGTCTTCAACGATCAGCATAGAAGCTGCGGCAACTCCCGGCGAATAAGCCAGCGACAAATCATGCTGGTTGGCGAGAGGTTTCGTTGCAACCACCGCAACCTTACCCGGTGTCGGATAACGATGGTAATCTAGTGCCTCTTGATCAAGTTTATCAGCCACATGCCTCTCCCAAATTTATTCACCACTAATGCATTGGTTATGCATCACAAATCATAGCGTCTTCCATGAGTTACTTTAGGTTTTTCTGCAATATTTCCAAACATTCTTTTCTAAACGCACTTAGGAATTTGGAATGCATCTTCAAAGTAACCACATCATTGCTATGGCCTACCAGTACTCTATTCATCCCGATATAAATTGCGTCTATGTTGAACATACCGGCACCTTTGAAGTCGACGAGGAACAACACCAGCTCATCGAAATGGAGGCCAATCCGCATTTCACTCGTGGCATGGATATTTTGCGCGATATATCGGCAACATCTTTCCCAGAGATCTATAATTTTGAATACTTTAAACACCAGAGCCACTCTCAATTTAAAGATATTGCCAGTGGTCTAGGGCGCTGTAAAATTGCTTGGGTATTAGGCAATGGACGGGATTATGGATTGGTTCGTCAATGGGTCACGACGTTAAATCTAACAAGTGCGACCATCGAAAGAAAGCCGTTCCGCGATATTGATGCTGCCAAAGACTGGCTTAATGTTCCCAAGGATTATTCTTTTTCTTGAGCTAGAATAAACCAGTTTATCCAGCTTTCAATTTACTATCCACTTTGACCTCGGAATGCAGCGTGCGGTGAACGGGACATTTTTCAGCAATTACCAGAAGTGACTGGCGCTGCTCTTCGCTGAGGTCGCCATCCAGCATTATTTCTCGCTCAATTTGGTCAACTTTACCGTCCTGAGTTTCACAACCTTCGCAATCTTCAGCATGGATTTTATCATGACGCAGTGTTACCGAGGCGCGCTTCAACGGTATCTTTTTGCGATCCGCATACATACGAATTGTCATGGTGGTGCACGCACCGAGCCCGGAAAGCAGCAAATCATACGGCGTTGGGCCCGTGTCCGTCCCGCCATAGGACGGAGGTTCGTCGGCACGGAGAATATGCCTGCCACCGACCGAGACAATTTGAGCGAATTTCCCTTCGCCGGTTTCCTGAACAACGACTTCGCCTTGCAACGATTTAGGAGCCTCAATGGCTTCTTCTTCCCCGAGATAACGGCCGGCCCACGCGGCGATCACTTCTGCGACATAGATAGCATCTTGTTTTTTAGACAATAAATGGTCAGCCTCATCCAAGGTGACAAAGCTTTTGGGGTGTTTGGCAGCGCCATAAATCTCGGCGGCATTCTCAATTCCAACTTGGACATCTCCCGGCGCATGGAATACCAGCAAGGCCTTACCAAGATTGGCAATGCGGTCGCGCTGATTTTGCCCGCCAATATCGTCGAGGAATTGCTTTTTTATAACAAAAGGACGCCCGCCCAGCGTAACCTCAGCTTCACCATTTTCCGAAATATCTTGAACGGCATGAGAGAAATTATCCGAGACATGGGCTGGGTCATACGGCGCGCCAATGGTCGCGACCGCCTGCACCGCAGCGATTTCCCCCGCAGCAGCCAAAACTGCAGCACCGCCTAAGCTGTGACCGACCAGAATGCTGGGTGCCTCATGAGTGTCGGTCAGCCAATTCGCGGCGGCGATTAAATCGCCAACATTTGAGGTGAAGTTTGTATTGGCGAATTCGCCGTCACTATGGCCAAGACCGGTAAAATCAAAGCGTAATACTGCAATCCCCCGCTCGGCCAATCCAGCACTCACTCGGGCAGCAGCAAAGATGTCCTTTGAGCATGTAAAACAATGGGCAAACAAAGCATAGGCCCGGGGTGTGCCAATCGGCAAATCCAACCGCGCCGCCAAATTTTCGCCAAGCGCGCCCGGAAAGGTGATTTTATTGTCTGCCACCATCATTACTCCTCAAGTTTCGAAGAATTACCCTAAACAGTCTATAACTCAGCCTCAAACCACAAAAAATTTACTTGTTGTTAGCTGTTTTAAATTAACTTTTTGGTAGGAAATGACCTATAAGTATAGGTGCATACTGGGATACTCACTGAATTTAAAATATTAAGGACCTATCTAAGATAGGAAAGTGACATATGAATAAAGTAGTCGGCTGCCTATTTGTGTCTTTGGCTCTCGCAGTTATCTTGGTTGTTGACGTTGTTTCAACGGCGCCGCCATGGACTGTCTATGCCGAATGGGCTGGGTTGGTTTTGTCCATTATTGCCGCAATTCTTTATTTTATGCAGGCCCGCAAAGATGGAAAATCACAAAAAGCAGCACGTAAGAAAGCGGGCAAAAAGATTACCGACGAGCCTACTGGTGAAAATCTGGTTAAAACCTAAGTTAGGTTTCAAAGCCGATAGCTAAGCCACATAAAATTTTCTAAAAAATTGGTGCGGACGAGAAGACTCGAACTTCCACCCTCTTGCGAGGACAGCGACCTCAACGCTGCGCGTCTACCAGTTCCGCCACGTCCGCACTCATTTGATGACATCGGCTGGTAATGGTTCTGACGAACCCCAATGTCGAGGCATGGGGAATAGCAAATCGGCTAAAGCTTATCAAGCTATTCAGGGCAAATAGGCGACGATTTTGGCTGCACCATCGTCAGAACAGTTGAATATTGATGCCAGAAGCAATAAACCAACAATCAAGATGGACACGAACCTTAAAAATTTACCACTTGAATGGCAAACCAGCGACGGTTTGGTTGACTATGAGGCTGCTCTGGCCACCATGGAAGCGCGGGTCGCAGGTATTCACGATGCGACCCAAGCCGAACTCCTTTGGTTCCTGGAGCACAGCCCGCTTTATACCGCCGGCACCTCCGCCCGCGAAGAAGATCTCTTGGACCCAACGCGCTTTCCGGTTCATCACGTAGGCCGCGGCGGGGAGTATACCTATCATGGTCCTGGCCAACGGGTTGTCTATACGATGCTTGATCTCAAAAAACGCGGGCCTGATGTACGCCAGTTTGTGCGTAATCTGGAAGGCTGGGTGATTGATACACTAGCTGAGTTTGGCGTTACCGGTGAGCGCCGTGAGGGCCGGGTCGGCATCTGGGTTGACGATAGAGGAGCGGAAAAAAAGATCGCCGCCATCGGTATCCGTATTCGTCACTGGATCACCTTCCATGGCATTGCCATCAATGTCGATCCTGAGCTCGAACATTTTTCCGGTATCGTCCCTTGCGGCATATCCGAGTACGGCGTAACTTCTTTAAATGACTTAGGAATTGACTGTTCCATGGCAGATGTTGATGCTGTTTTAAAAACTAATTTTCGGCGGAAATTTGGCGAGAGTATCTAAAGAATGAGCGACGATCTCAAAACAACTCAAAAACTGCGGCAGGAACTTAATCATCTGGAAGCAGCCGTCTCCGCGCATATTGCCTGGCTTACAGATTGGCATCTCAAAATTCTAGACGCGGCTATGAACGGCAATTCCGTTTCGACCGAAGAAGAAGATTTTCAGACACCTTTTCGCAATTGGTATTATGGCACGGCTCAAGAAATCTTCGGCCACTCCCCCGCTTTTCCGGCCCTCGGATTTAGCCTCGAGACAATGCGTTCACTTGCCCGCCACCTGGCAGAGAAATTAAACGAAACCGGACAATTTCCACCGTTAGAATATAAAGAATTTATGGAAGCGGCCGCCTCATTTAACGAGAAGATCTTCAGGCTACAGCGCGAGACGGTATTCCAAGTTGCCCATATTGATAACCTTACCGGCGCCGGTGATGCGCAGGCGATGCGAAATGACATTGAGGCCGAACGAGAACGCGTTAAGCGCATGGACCAGGATGCCAGCATCGTAATCTGTGAGTTGGCTGATTATACAGATCAGGCAGGCGAGCCGGTCGATGCTGATCGGTCTGAAGTTTTGCTGGAATTTGCCGGAACAATCGCCGATCAGTTGCGGCCCTATGACCAGCTTTATCGGATCGACAATGATGAATTTTTGATCTGCCTTCCCTATACAGACCTCACCGTCGCGGAACTCGTTATCAAGCGCCTGCACGGCAAAGTATCTGAAAGCCTCCTGCAAATGAAAGATGGAGCTAGAATTAAACTTCGCACTCATATGGGCATTGCACCAATTGGCGGTGAAGAAAGCGTTGAGACAATTCTTGAACATGCCAATGAAGCTTTGGAACTTGCGCGGGTAAATTCCCTATCCGACGTCTACTCCTGGGGCGGATAACCGCCCTTCTAAAGTGTCGCCACCTGTTTGAAGCCTGGCTGAACATCTTCTGTTGTCGGCTCGGTTATGACCTCGGTCACGCGCGCCGAAGGGGGCCCTTCATAGCACTTCTTTACCATCTTATCGATATTTGATGAAGCACCGGCAAACACCGCTTCGACAGAGCCATCGCGCCGATTTCTAACCCAGCCGGACAAGCCAAGTTCCATGGCAGCCCGTTCGGTCCAGCCGCGGTACCAAACGCCTTGAACCCGTCCCTCAATTCTAACATGGACGGCATTTCCAGACATTTTGCTATTCTAATTCGAGAATGATTTGCCCAACTTCTAGACTGTCACCAGGTTCCAGATGAACTTTGGCAACGACACCATCGCGCTCAGCGAAAAGCTGGTTCTCCATTTTCATCGCCTCGACTACGGCCAGCGCATCGCCGCTTTTGACGTCCTCGCCTTCCGCAACTTCAACCGAGACCAGCAGCCCCGGCATCGGTGAGAGGAGTTGCTTCGATGTGTCCGCCGCCTGCTTCACCGGCATACGATTGAGCAGTTCGGCGGCAAAGGAAGACATAATTCTGATCTCGCCCTGATAGCCGGCATGGCGCACGCGGAATCCTGTGCCGGTTCGCTCCACTTGCATACAGATATCTTCGTCATTTACGATGCCATCGAAAAGTGAGCGCCCGGGTTGCCAATCTGAATCAATCACATAGTTCTTGCCATCGGTATGAACTTCGACTTTTGAATCTTCAGAAACGGCAATTCTGATCGGATGGCTTTCTCCGTTTATGATCGCCATCCACTCATCACCATATTCAAAGCGCTCGCGGGCCAATGAGGTGCCCGATAAGGCACGACCGGTGATCCGGTTGTTACGCTCCACCTCGCGGCGGTGCATCATGGCAGCAATGGCCGCCAACATGCCGAAATCCTCATGGGCGGTTTCTTCCGGGATGAACCGCTCGCCGAATTCCTCAGCAATAAAATTGGTGGTGAGCGCCCCTGAAACAAATCTCGGATGCGCCATTACTGCTGACAAGAAACCAAGGTTATTGCCAACGCCGCGCACATAATATTCTTCGAGAGCACGCCGCATATGCAGGATCGCCTCCTCCCGCGTCTCACCATTGGTGATCAATTTGGCAATCATCGGGTCATAAAAGCGCGTGATTTCATCGCCTTCGTTCACACCGCCGTCGACGCGCACATTTTTACTGGTGCCAAACACGCCGCTAACCGGCTCGCGGTATTCGATCAGGCGGCCAATCGCCGGCAAGAAGCCACGAGTGGGATCCTCTGCATAGAGCCTTGATTCCATCGCCCAGCCGGTAAGCGTGATATCATCTTGGGTAAATTCGAGCTCCTCGCCGGCAGCAACTTTGATCATTTGCTCGACCAGATCGAGACCGGTGATCAGTTCAGTGACGGGATGCTCCACCTGCAGGCGGGTATTCATCTCGAGGAAATAAAAGTTTTTGTCGGCATCGACAATAAATTCTACCGTGCCCGCTGATTCGTAGTTCACCGCTTTGGAAAGAGCGACCGCTTGAGCGCCCATATCGGCGCGCATAGCCTCGTCAACAAACGGGCTCGGCGCTTCTTCAATAACTTTTTGATGGCGGCGTTGAATGGAGCATTCACGCTCACCAAGGTAAACGCAATTGCCATGACTGTCGCCCAGAACTTGAATTTCAATGTGGCGTGGATTGGTGATGAATTTTTCGACGAACACCCGGTCATCACCAAAGCTGCTGACCGCCTCGGCTGTTGATGCCCGGAGCCCTTCTTCGATCTGGCTCTCTTCTTCGACCATCCGCATACCCTTTCCGCCACCGCCGGCAGAGGCTTTGAGGATGACGGGATAGCCAATCTGCTTGGCAATTTTTTTGGCCTCTGCTGCCGATGAGACGGGAGCCGTGTGACCGGGAACTGTTGAAATACCAGCTTTATCTGCGAAGAGTTTAGACTCGATCTTATCACCCATCACCCGCATGGCTTCTGGCTTGGGACCGATAAACGCAATCCCTGCCGCATCTAATCTTTCGGCAAATTCCGCATTT
>Ga0233428_1000257_pt1 | contig 79325 bp, 65 predicted proteins | sample SI_118_April2016_4_FD_179890 | JGI IMG/M metagenome (GOLD analysis project Ga0233428, IMG submission 179890) | Seawater microbial communities from Saanich Inlet, British Columbia, Canada - SI_118_April2016_120_MG | ecosystem: Environmental > Aquatic > Marine > Inlet | place: Canada: British... | reverse complement strand
GGAACTCGATCTCAACCATCACTTCGTTGCGTCGAAGAAACCAAGGCATGAAGGTGGGTCGTAGCGGGCTAGAATTGGCTTCCCCGCTGGCTCGAGCCCGTCGACTCTCAGTGCCTCGAGCAGTGCTTCGGTTTGGGCTTGGTATTGTTGCTCTGTCCATCGCCCCGAATACGTTCGGACCGCCATCGTGCGCGGCCATTTCCATCTTCCGCTCGGCCTCATTGCTGCCGAAGGGAACCTGGTAGTCGCTCTCGTGTGAGAGGATCTCAAATCCCGGCTTTTTCAGAGACATGGCCCTCTCCGCTGTCACGAGGAGGGAACTCAACAGGAGGGTGGGTAATTTCATGGCACCTCGAAAAGGTGAGGGGACGATCTCGGCTCGGGATCTTGGAGTGCTGAGGTCGAGGTGTTCAAAAGCAAACTTCAGAAAACAAGATACTCTATTGTCTATATTATGTCTAATAAAACTATTATCAAACATTGAAACCCTAAGTTATTGACAATACATAGTTTATACAATAGTTGGTGAATATTCCACGACATCAGAAACAGAACATTGAGTCAATATTTTGACAAAGAATAGACATTCCCTATCATCTCCTCCGTAAGACGAACCGTGGAATACTTCACCCATCCAAGGAGCAGATGATGACACGCTTTCGCAGTTTCGCCCTCGCCGTCCTCGCCACCGCTGGTCTAAGCAGTCAGCCGACGCATGCACAGGACGCGGACATCGTCGATGTCGCCATCGGCGCCGGCTCATTCAATACACTCGTAGCAGCCCTGCAGGCCGCGGATCTGGTGGATGTTTTACGAGGTGATGGTCCGTTCACCGTATTCGCCCCGACCGATGAGGCCTTCGCCGCACTACCGGAAGGAACCGTCGAGAGTCTCCTGGATCCCGCCAACAAGGCCCAGCTGGTCTCAGTCCTGACCTATCATGTCGTTCCGGGTCTCGTCGCTTCAGCAGACGTGGTTGCCTTGACGTCGGCCACTTCCGTCGGGGGCTCCGATATCACAATCAGCGTCTCTGATGCAGGCGTAAAGGTGGACGGCGCCAATGTCGTGCAGGTCGATATTGGTGCCACGAATGGCATCATCCATGTCATCGATGCCGTCATCCTGCCGGCGGCGCCGACAGCTGTCGAGACACAGAGCTGGGGCGACATCAAGAATCGATTCTAAGAACCACTACGATATCGTTCGCGAAGAGGGAAGGTGTGCGCTTGCACATCTTCCCTTTGTGTTTCGGAGTCGTAGAGAGATACAGGGAAACACCAGCCACTTGAGCGAGTTGGATCGTGCTCGCCGGCAGGGTACTTTGTGATGGACGGCCCTCGTGAACCGCGGGAGCATGGTCAGCTTCTTCAGACAACGGAAAGAATAGGGTCCTTTGAGCGACATCACCTACCAGCCCCGCTCTGTTCAGATGGTCTGCGACGGCTTCGCCGACGTGCCGCAGGTGGCGCTGCCGGCGGGATATCGATTTCGCGGGTATCGCGCCGGCGATGATGATGTGTGGATGGCCATTCAGCGGGCGGCGGAGCCTTTTATCAACATCGTGGATGAGCTGTTCGAGAATGAGTACGGGGCGCACCGGGCGGCGCTGCCGCAGCGGATGTGGTTTGTCGAGACCGAGGCAGGAACGCCCGTGGGCAGTATCAGTGGCTGGTGGGAATCCGGACCGGACGTGCCCAATGATCGCGGGCGGATTCACTGGGTCGTCGTGCATCCTGATCATCAGCGACGTGGCTTGAGTAAACCGATGATGACGTTGGCTATGAATTACATGTCCGAGCACCATCCCGGTGCGGTGCTCGGCACATCCTCTGGACGACCCTGGGCGGTGAAGGTGTATCTGGACTTCGGTTTCCTGCCGGATCCGACGAAGTTGGCAGAGGCCGAGACATTGCAGGCCTGGCGGGATGTGCAGTCGGTGATCGACCATCCAGCGCTTGTGCCGTTTCTGGACGCCTGAATTGTTTCCGGAGTTGGTGTATCAATGCCAACCTAGTCGGGCCTGATCTTGGGCCGGCTGATCTGGGCTGGCCGATGTGGGCTGTTCCGTTTTACGGATCGAAACTGATCTGATGTGTTCCTGCGGTGATGTGAATCAGCTGGCCTGTCGCCCGTGGTGTCTCCTGATCCTGCGTCTGTGGTGCCACTGCTTGCGGATCAACGGTCTCGCCATCGAGTTGAATCGGCCGGGTTGTCATAAACAACACGTCCGTGCCCGGTGATTCGATCTGACCTGAGTCTCCCTGCAGGACGATGCTGATGGGCTCATCCGCTTCGAATCCAATCGCCCCCGGTGCCGTCAGCCTTCGCGCTTGCCGTGCGAAGTAGAATACGGTCGCGTCATCTCTCAGGCGCACCAGCACGGCACGGCCGCGCGCCTCCACATCACCATGTCTGGCGACACTCTCACCATCGCTCACCAGAGACAGATCGCGGATTCGGCTACTATGGCGGATTTCGACCCCTGTGTGACCTCGGGCCCCGACTCGGTTCATGGCGGGCGTCGTGTCCACTCCTCTGTGTGGTAACAGGACGGTCAGCGCCTGAGTCGATTCGGTGTCGAAGTCGAATTCGGCGTGCAGATACATCGGCGCCTGCTCAAACTGGGACAAGCCGCCGCGCTTGAGTCTGGTACCCTCAGCGGTCGGTGTGGCGACGAAGATCGTCAGGAACACATCATCATCGAAGGCCCAGCGGTACTTCGTGCCCTCTGTGACGACCTGTTCGTGATTGGACGCCGGATGGAGAGCCACACGAAGAGGCGTGGGGGATGGGTCAGCATCCTTTAGCGAGTCGTCTTGTGCGGTGTCTGCGCCGTCACCGTAGTCATTGCCGCCGACCGCATCTGCAGCCTCCCGTGTCATCTCATCGATGAGCAGGAAGTAGGGGAGCGTATCACTCTCCCGGTCCTTTACCAACACAACACTGCGCACGTGGTGACCACCCTTCACCGCCGCCGCTGCATCTCCAGCCACATAATCGACGACCGGCTGCAGGATGCCTTCCTGTAGTCCACCTCCCGTCTTGGATACGTGTGGTTCGTCGCGATCCAGATAGGCGATGTTACCTCCCACGGCGTAGTCCCACTCTGGTCGGATATCGAAACGACTCAGATAGGGCCAACTGAACTCAGCGGGCGCGTTCCCCCAACCCTCGTATCCCGTATTGCGCAGCAAGGTCTGGCCATAGCCGGTCAGATGGATCGCGTTAATCTCGTAGTGGTCGTGGTGGTAGGCACGATTCGTCGCCCACAGCGCTGCCATGAGTGCGTCCTCCCCGTCGTCTTCCCATAGGGACGCGTAGCCGGACATCCACAGATGGCTCAGCGGTGGGCGGGGCGCTGGCAAGGCTTTGTCGATGAGCACATAACCGAGCAGGCCTGGTGTCGGTGGGCGCGGTTGTAGCCAGGCGGCGTGTTCAGCAGCTTTTCGTGAGAATCGATGCGCCCGATGATTGGCGATCATGCCCTGGGTTCCGGAATGTGCCAGTTCGCGGCAATCCTGGAAGATGGTGAAGTGTTTCGTCGGTGTAAGCATGCCGGCGTAGAACCACTCGTAGAAGGCGCCCATCAAGGGATCGGCGTAGTAGTCATACCATCCATGGATGGTCAATACGTCCATGAAGTAGGTCTTGGCGAGTTCGCCTCCAGCGAGTCGTGCGGAGGCATAGTTACCACCCACGAGTGCGACGCCATCGTCGCTGAAGTGCTGTCGCAGGCGTTTATCGTAGGCACGAGCGTGTGCTTCGAAGGCATCCTGATCGTTCAGATACAGAGCCCACAGACCCATGGCGCCATACTTGGCCAGATACCAGGAACCCGACGCCTCGTCTCTCTCGTATTCGTACCACGTCTGCAGGCGCGTTTCGATCGTCACCAACTGCGCGGGAGTCAGATCATCGTGGATGATGTCCAGGGCGAGAATGGAGGTGAAGAACGCGTCCCCCCCATTGATCATGCTGGCCCAATCTGCCTTCGGGCGTTGTCGACGGATTGCGTTGAGATCGTCCCAGTGGGCCAGCTGATCTACTATGTGATCGACATAGCGTTGGCGGTCCTGCGGATACAGGATGACTGCCAGGGCGGCTTGCCGCATCACCGCGGTGATACTGGAGTATTGACCGTAGATACTTGCATCTGGTGTGTACACGAGACTCGTGCAGGAGCGGACCCCCTCTTGCATGCTGCGCCAAGGTTCGGTCTGTGCTCGCCGGCGCAATTGCTCATACTGATCGCTGCGCACCAACAGACGCGGATGCTCATCTATTGCACGGGTCTGGGTCGCCATGGCCATCATCATCCCAAAAAACAGGAGGATCGGACAAGCCGACCCTCCTGTGAGATACGTTCGAAATGTCTCAAACACGTCTACTGTCGACGCCCCTCAATCATCTTGCTGATCATCGCCACGACGTCACCGACACCCTTGAAGGCGACGACGGTGACTGTGCAGTAAAACATGAGACTGGCGAAGAAGAAGATGAAATACCAGGTGCTCTGCCAACTTGAAATGTCCATGATCGATCCTCCTATTTCATATCGCTGAAGTCTAGGGGGCGGGGTGGATTGCTCTTTTGCGTGAGCAAAGAGCCAACGATCATCCCGAGTGCACCCATGATCAGACTGGCCATGACCGTGAGATTCGAGTTCTCCACAAAGCTCTGCATGAAGGCCGGTACCAGTTCGGGTACCATGGACATGACAAGGAAATTAATCGGCCCCATGCCACCGAAGATCAGCGCACAGTAGGCGCCGACGCGATTGGCCTTGCTCCAGTAGAGTCCGAGGACGACGGTGCCCACGGTACCGGCGAAGTAAATCGTGCCCGTCAGATACATCCACTTGAAGGCTGTTTCGGGCAGCCGATCGATGAAGAACATGCCGAATCCCGCCAGCAATGTCGCCAACAGAATCACGAAGATTCGCGTCCAGTAGATCTCCCGTTCACTGCTGAGGCCGCCCCATGTATCGTCGGCGCTGCGTCCCTCAGGGGCGCCTTCCATCATCGCCTTGATCGGCGAAACGACATCGCGAACGAACACGCCACTCCAGGCCAACAGATAGGAATCATGTGTCGACATGAAGGCGGCGAACATGCCTGCAAGCAGAAGTCCTGCCACGCCCACGGGTAAGATCTGGCCGAGCATCTCCGGCACGGCAGACTGACCATCGCTGGCATAGGTGCCCGTATAGGAAGGCAGGTGAGTCCAGGCGAAGGCGGCAGCACCCCAGAACATGGGGATCACGGCGCGACCGACGGAGGTTAGTCCCTGAATCCAGAAAACCTTGCGGGCGACAGAGGAGTCTTCAGTCGACAAGGGTCGTGATATCTCCGGTTGCCAGACGATACTGACAAAGGAAATAGAGATGAAGTAGAGAACGAAGATCCAGCCATAGGAGGGGTTGGTGATGGGATCGAAAGCATCAACTCCCTTATGCTGCTCCAGGGATGTCGTGATCGTATCCCAGCCGAGATCTGGATGGACGAGGATGAAATAGGTACCGAGCAGGAAGCCGATGGTGAGCAGGACAAACTGCGCGAAGTCCGTCAGGACGACGGATACCATGCCACCCATGAGCGTGTAAAAGACGACGATGATCAGCAAAATGATCATCACTGGATTCACCCAACTGGGGTCCATGCCGGTGAAACCCACGACAAATTTGGATCCGAGGATGGGGAACAGGCACATGTTCAGCGTGCCTGCGAGTCCCAGAATCGAACCACCCAACAGGCGCACACCCCGAGAGTACTTGATCTCATACAGTTCGGGAACGGTCATCACCTGTGTATGACGCAGACGGCTGACGAGGAAACCCGTCTTGCCAATGACGATGTGGGCGACCGTCGCGATCACGCCCACGATGAATGGCGAGAAGCCATTCACAAAACCCTCCTGGGCGAAATACATGACCGTTACCAGTCCGAGACCGGTACTGACCATGGTCGCGACCGCCATATGCGTCTTCAACGCGCGACCCGCGACGAGAAAGTCCGAAATGCCTTTGATCGATGATCGTGCCAGGACGCCGGCGGCAATCGTGCCGCCCACATAGACAAGGACGATCAGTAGATCGATCCAGTGCAGATCCATTGGTGGGTGCCTGCCTTTCTTCTATCTGATCTCGAGGATAGGGGGCGAAGTATAGTGAATGGCAGGGCGGTGAGCAGCCTGGGGCGGATCTATTCGTCGATGTTGGGCAGGGCGTCGAAGTCTGGGACCTGCGCCAGATAGACGTTGCCATAACCGGTTACATCGCTCGTAAATACAACATGGCTGCTATCGGCACTGAAGCGAGGGTGCACGTGCAATTGTTGGATCTTCATCGATGAGTCGTGGCGACACAATAGTCTTGGGCCATCATAGGCTTCGCCCGTCCACTTCCACAGGCGCACCTGCTTGCCGCCGTCTCCGACGATCAACTCTGGTCCATTGGAATGGATATGACCCGTCTGGCCCGGGAAACTGTTCTCCACGTGATCCGTATCGTCGTAGCGGCAGTGACCGAGAAACTGGGTCCCGTCAGGGTTTCGACCGTGATAGCCAACTCTCTCTCCATCTGCGTACCAATACTCGTGGCCCACGGCCTCGCCGCGCTGTGGGGCACGAATCTTCCAGGCACGCCCTGTCGTCGTATCGAGACCCCAGATACGCTGGTCGACCTTTGCCCACGGTCCCTCGTGGCAGAAGGTGAGAACGTCACCGGCTGTGGGAGACGTATTCACATGACCGATCCAGTATTTCTCCTCGTAGAGCACATCGCTGCCTGATCCATCGGTGGCAACGCGCAGCACACGACTCAAGGGTTTTGCCGCCCACGTCTCGGCAAAGCCGACATATCCGCGCAGGTAGTCGACGCGAAACTGTGAGGACAGGTCCTCACTGAGGCTGGCATAGACGAACTGACCGTCTGCACTGCAGTTGATCATCGATACATCCCACCCCTCTGCCATCTGATAGAGAATGCGTGTTTCAAGGGATGTCAGATCGAGTGCCACCAGATCGAGGCCATACCAGAAGTAAACCTCCTCAACCGTTCTACTGACACACGCGCGTAAGAACTCGACCTCACGGGGCAGGGCCAGCGGCGCAAGGTCCGTCACCTGCAGCAGCTCCCCCGTGGTCAGGTCGATGCTATACAGATTCGTCGCATTGCCACGGTCAGAGGCGATGAGCAAGCGCGTGTCGTTGGCATGCCAGCCCGTATTGGTGAAGTAGAAGTGGTGGCTATGTGCCCGATAGTTGGTCAGCTGCCGCACGCTTGTGGCTGAGTCGACATCCGAAAATGTCGTCGACTCCGACGGCCAGAGGCGGCCGACATTCGGGCCCTGTTGCAGCGACTGGGTCATCGGCGTCTACCCGGCGGGAATATGGTCGAAGATGCGGAACGTTGGATCGCCCACGAGCAGGGCGCCAAAGTGATCCGCAGTGCCTGATTCACCACGCCACTTGAGGTAGGCTTCCTGTTTCTCTCGCGAGATCCACTTCTGGAATACGACGAAGCTGCAGGGATCGTCCTGATTGTGCAGCTCTTCGCACATCAAGTTGCCATCGCGATTGCGTGTGACTTTCAGGGCATCGTGGAGTTCGCGTGCAAACTCGGTGGCGGCTTCAGGTGTTGCCTGGAATTCGACGATTACGGTGCAGGTCATTCTGGCCTCCATGTTTGGTTGAGCCTTAGGGCGATTGACTACCGATGGACCTGATGCTGGAGCTAAGTACCGATTCTCGAGGTGTTGTCAGTTCAACACTCGATCCTCGATGCGTTCAAGCAGGTCTTTCAACCAGGCATCTTGCCCACCATGCATGGCAAACTTGCTCTGCACATCTTCATTCGTGTGGCTATCCGACCCACCTGTAGAAAACAATCCATGTTCCTCGCAGTATTGGCGATAGATCGGCGTAAAGTCAGTCGGTACACTCTGATGTGCACATTCTACGCCATCCAGCATACACTCAGTGCGTAGAGTATCCATCCGTTTGCGATTGCCTTGAGCGAAGTAGCCATGCGGGTGGGCGATGGCTACGACGACACCCAACTCTTTGACACTTGGGATTACAAAGTCCGCTGCAGGATAGAGTGGAAAAACAACCTTCTCACCAGCTGCACGCAACAGATCTCTGTAGTCATCGATGTGGTTGATGAAGCCACGCTCAACGAAATAGCTGCGTTGTATCTTGTTGCTCACATGCGTCTGTCCTTGTACATCGATGGTACGGGAGGGCCGATAGCCAGCAAGTAGTTCAGCACGATGTGCATCGGTGTAGTCGTGGCCCAGTGCCTGCAGACCCTTGCACGTAGCTGCGCCGAAATCCTGCTGCCATGTATGGTAGGCATCAAGTACGGGTTGCAGTGAAGCGGTTTGGGAAGGAAAGCCGTAGCAGAGCAGATCAACGGCACCGACGGAGGTTGTGACTGTGAGTTCCGCTGCAGGAATAACACGCACCTCTGGATACTGGGAGCTCATAGCGATCACGTCGGGTATCGAATCGAGCACATGATGTTCAGTAATGGCGATACAGCCAACACCAAGTGCCTTGGCGCGCTCGAAGTGATTCTGCAGATCTGCGTGGGCGTCATAACTCCAATACGTGTGCAGGTGGAGATCGTAGTTGGCCGGTTTGATCGAGTGTTCGCTCAAGGCATGACTCCTGATCACTTGTGGGGAGGAGCTGTCCAGATATCTAATACAGCCAGCACAGGCGTGACCACAACCAGATGAAACTGACCGGTATCTGCGTATATCATCTACAACTCAGACTCACGACGAAAGGTTCAATATGGCACCAAAGAAGGTGATGATCACAGGCGTCTCCGGTATCGTCGGTAGCTCGGCCTATCTGCTCATGCGGCAATCTCCGGATCGCTACGATCTATACGGTCTTGGCAGAAGACGTTCTCTCTCTGACAGGGTGAAGGACGCGCGTGAGATCGATCTGCCCGCGGAGAAGCATCGTGTGGCGGATATTGCAGACTTCGATTCTGTGCGTCAGGCAGTGGATGGCATGCATACGGTCGTACATCTGGCGGCAGATCCCGCCGGCGGCGAGTGGGAGAGTGTGCTGCGCAACAATATCATCGGTGGCTACAATGTATTTGAAGCATGTCGCCAGGCAGGGGTTCAGCGGATCGTCGCGGCGAGCACGATCCAGGTATCGACGGGTCACCGCCAGCAGGAACCCTACAACGCGGTGAGTTCAGGTCGGCACGCAGCGCTGCCTGAAGGGGCGCCGGCAATTGGTGCGCAGGTGCCCGCTGAACCGCGCAATCTGTATGCATCCAGCAAAGTCTTCAATGAGTCGCTGTGCCGGACCTATGCGCATGCCCACCAGATGTCATGCCTGGCCCTTCGGATCGGATGGGTCGTGGGCGAGGATGTGGTACCGAATGCGACAGGTGAGGATATCTGGTGTTCGCAGCGCGATATTGGCGGCATTATTCAGGCCTGTGTAGATGCACCTGGCGAATTGCATTTCGACATCTTCTACGGCATGTCCAACAATCGCTATGGCTGGGTGGATATGACCAATGCGCGGGACAAACTCGGGTTTGTGCCACAGGACCGTGCTGAGGATCACTTGCCTTCGCAGTAGCGTCCGAAAATGGTTGCGTTCCTGACCATGATTCAGGAGCTCAGTCGTGTGTACAGGCGTGATCTCAGATCTCGGAGCATACGAAAGTGATCGCGCGCCCGATCATTCTTCAATCCAATTGGTGTTCGACCCAGACGTTCGGTTCCAGATAGACCCCACTGTCATTTTCGCAATCCATTTCGACAGGTAGCAACGCTCCGGGCACGATATACTTGCCCGTCTCGGGAAAGGACATCTGCGTCCAGTCTTCCCACTGGGCGATGGTGCCCGCAATCGTCATCGAACGCTCGCACGCCTTGACGATGCGAGCTCCAGCACGCACATGGACACGGAGCCATGGGTCGAAGGGCAGTCCATCGCGGGTCCAGGTGATATAGCGGCTGATGGGTGTCAGCGGATATAGATGCTTCAGGGTCGGTCGCAGGGGAATGACCAGGCGCCGCAGTCCCATGGTCTGAGCGACGTGGCGGAAGTGTGAGACGAATTGGGCGCTCAGACCTTTCCCCTGATATGCGGGGTCCAGGGCAATCTGGAGGCCGACCAACGTGTTCGGCGTCGTCCCCCGGTCAGCGCCATCGATTCCCTGCAAAAAAGCCCAATCCCAACCCTCGTCTGGTAGCTGTTCAACGTCCCCATCCCAGGGAATCGGGATTGTGTTGCCCTGACCGATCACGCGATCGCCATCGACAAGGGCGACCTGACATTCTCCGAAGGTCGAATACAACCGACCCCAGTGTTGGCTGGCGATCGGGTCCTGCAGCATAAAGGTGGGCCAGATACCCTCGATCAATTCACCCATGGCATCCGCCAGATCGGGTTGTTGCTGAAGGGTGATGAGTCTCGGATTCATTTGGGCTCGGCCCCCTCTGGTGGCTCTAGACGACGAATGAACCCCATGTCCCAGCGACGTTCGCGCATTCGTGTGCGTACTTCGACAGAGTCACCAATGAAATTCGCCGGCAGGGCCCAGTGATGGACACTGAAGAAAGTGTCGTCCACGGCGACCGGCGCAGGAGGTGGCAAAGCCTGCCAAGTACCGTCGGCAAGACGGAACTCGACAATCTGTGTGGGGTCAGCGAAGAATAGATTCAGTTGCTGGTCAGCGTCTCCTGCACGGCCGACGATTTCGCCGTGCCAATCGGCAGAGCGCGCCGCATGGTAGTCGAGCTCTACAGCATGCTCAGTCACATCAAGAACCAACCAGCCCCGTGGGCTGTTGTCGGTGCAGCGGCTCGAGTCACCTTGTTGCCACCAGCGACCACAGACAGATCCAACTGAGATCAGGTGAAGGTCTTCGACGTGTAGATGCTCGTTCTCATGCAGGTGTCCCTGGCACACGATCACGGGCGACGTCCATGCGTGCAAACGTTCGAAGACGGCAGTTGCGTTGGTGACGCGCCAGACATCGGTCGTCGCCTGATCAGCACTGCGACGCTCGGGATAGCTTGTTGCCAGGGGAATATGGACGAACAGGAGAAGCGGACGGTCATCGGTCAGACCAGCCAATGTGGCGTCGAGCCAGGCGAGATCATCTTCGCCAACTTCTGCCCGCACATTGCGCCAACCTTCTTGTCCCGGATCCATGCGACACGTATTCAGAACGACAACGTGTGCATCCCCCAGGTCTACATAACGATTACGTGGGCCGAATCGTGTCGAAAAATCATGATCAAAGGCGGAGGCTGGCGAATCGTGATCCGTGGGTTCACGATCGCCGGGCAAGCGATCTGTGTCATGGTTTCCCATCACACACACGGTCGGGAAAGACGCCTCGCCAAGCAGTTGCTGCAGCCGATCTCCCGCGCCGGTTTCCCACAGGCAGATATCACCACCCATCACCAGCAGATCGGGGGACAGGGCGGAGATCTCCTGAAGATCGGTCGTGAAGGGGCCCAACCCTCCCTGGCCCTCTGTCAGATGGAGGTCAGTGGCGAAGACGATACGTGACATGTAAGCAACCTCATTGTCGGATGGCCTTGGAGGCAAGTGGCCAACGCTCGATTGGACCTGGAACTACGCCCGAAGCTAAGCAAGACCAGGTGCCACGATCAGGCGACGAACCAGCGGATAGAGCATGACAACGTGCGATCTTCAAAGGCGAGTGAGTAGGGATCGCAGCGTCGGTACACAACGACCCCGTCTGTGCGCAGCACCAACCAGCCAGCGTCCCAACCGCGACTCTGGTACTTCATCGGTACGTCCGGACGCACTCTGACAATTGGATGGGAGCCGGCAATAAACAGCGATTGTGCTGTGTAGTAATATCCCGACCCGATCTCGACGAATAGCTCATGCGCCAATGCGTCGTGATCCTCATGCAGATCAGCACACAGACCTGACACACCGACCTTCACGGCGCGCCCTTCGCCAAAGGCCTCGGCGAGGGCTTCGATCGAACCGGACTGCACTTCACCCGCCGCATTGTGTGCTAGGACCTGTTGCCATCGATCGCAGACGAAGTAGCTGAATGACTCGAAGTCGTAGACAAAGTTGTGGCTCGGTGCATTCGTCCCCGAATCCCAGCCGTCCTGGGCGTGGTATTTGGGCATGTCAGGAGAAGCCTCCGATGGCTCAGACGCTCCGGGTTCGCCGACTGCAGGCTGCCCATCGAGATGCAGTCGAGCAATCGCTTGTCCACCGTCTTCATTGTAGAGGAAGTACGACATAGAGGGTCTCGGGCCGAAGCCCGTGGGCAACTCTACGGGTTGACGCAAACTCATCACACCTGCCGTCCAGCGGTCATCGACCAAATACGTGACGGCAAACTCAGCCACTTCGTTGACCATTTCGTCGCTGTCGGAGGTGACATCGATGTGTTCGTTGTGGCGAAACTGCGTCCCAATTCGCAGATCGGCACCGCGTCGAATGGCGTCGGCGAGTTGGTCCGACGAGCCCTGAACCACACGCCGTTCACTGTCGAGCCCTAGTGCACAAGTCCAGTCGTTCACATTGGCCCCTTCTGAAGCCGGCTGAGGTGCCTGGTCAAGTCTGCGCTCAAGCGTCGCCATCCTGGGGCACGAAACCCGTCACGGCCCGCGTGTGTTCCAGATCAACCCAACGATAGGGACCATCGGACAAGGCGTAGCAGACATCGTAGACGCCGGATGCAGCGGTCTTCTGCAGTGCATGTTCGAAACTGCTGGCAATGTCGCGATGGGAGCACCAGATCGAATTCGAAAAGACACCAGATGCCGTATCCTCTCGATTGACCCAGCCAATGCGGAGGCAGATAGCGGACAGATCATGGGCATCTGCATAGGTCCGGCATGCCCCTTCCGCCCACACCTTGCTCATCGAGTAGGGTTCAGTCGGTCGCACTGGGTCGCGATGCGTTACCCGCGCCCACTGCTCGGGAAGCTCCTCAATGCGTTCCTCACGAATCAGTTTGTAGGGTTCGACAAACTGAGCATACCCCCAATTGGTCATGATGGAACTGGCATACACGAGGCGCCGGATACCGTGCTTGCGACAAGCTTCCAACACATGATACGTGCCGTGAATATTGCTCTGTGACACTTCTTCAAAGCTGCAACTCGGATCCGGAACCGCACCGATATGGAGCACCGCATCGGCGCCCTCGAGGGCGGCGTCTACAGCATCGGCATCACTCAGATCGGCGATGCTGAAGTGACTCTCCGGGAGTTGGCTTCGCTGATCCGCGTCGGCCCGATCTGAACTGAGTGTCCTGCGCCCACTGCCGTACACATCGTATTTCCCCGATCCGGCCAAGTGTGAGTACACAATATTGCCAATCAGTCCATAGACACCGGTGATGTGGACTCTGATAGGTGTGTCGGGCATTCGGTCAGCTGCTTTCCTGCTCAAGGGGAATGAATCGGTTGCTTGTAACCGGGTGTCTGTCAGTCAATACGCCAGCGTATGATAGCAGCACGGCGAACGTCACCATTGTCGCCGAGACAACACCCGGTCACCGTGACCAAGGTATCATCCGTCAGCACCAGCGTACCAGAGTAACCAAAGCCAAACATCAGCCGATAGCGTTGTCGTCGCCAAGTCAGGCCCGCATCATCACTGACGCGAGCGCTCAAGGTAGATCGGCCGCGGAAGTAGCCCTTTGCTGCGTCGAAGCTTTCCGCGTAGCGGGTCTGGTGGATGAGCACGAGACGGCCATCGCTCAGCTCGACCAACTCACCATTGCTCTCTCCGTGTGCCATCAGTGGCGTGCCATCCGCGGCCAGGATGGGTCGCAGGTTCCGCCAATGGCGTCCGCCGTCGTCAGATTCACCCAGCACCACGTGGCGGAATAGTCGGCCGTGACTGTCCGGCTCAGGGTGGGGAGGCTCTCCCCAGGACGCAACCCGGTCCTGATGCCAGGACCGGGGAGGGCCAGAAAAACGAAAGGCTCCCATCATCTGGCCGTCTCCACGTTCGATGAAACCTGTCTCATAGACGCCAGGAAACGTGCCGCCGGATCCGGGCCAGACATAGTCCGGTCCATCGTCCTGCACCGACTGCTCACCAGACTTGACGGCTGCCCAAAAGTTGGCTGCACCATAGCTACTCCAGGTCACTCCACGATCCATTGAGCGCAGCAGATATTGCGGATACTGGCCTGCCAGCAGCGGTGCGCCCTGTGGTGGATTCAGTCGAAGATTGACAGCGAGAAGGACGGTTCCATCACGCAGCTGCAGGAGATTGCTGTCGATATGGTGCGCGTCGAACAGACCAGATCGGATCTGTCCTCGATTGGACCATCCGACTCCATCGTGGGAGTGAAGGATGCGAATCGGCCCGTCGCCACCGCCGCAGGCAAGCAGAAAACCGTCATCGTCGAGAACGGTGAAGCCTCCCGCCCCCGGGGTGTCGATCTGTGCGCCCTCCCACGTGATCCCACTGTCATGGGACTGCCAGTACATGCAGGCGTTACCGCCTGAAACGACTGCATGCAGGCTTCCGTCACGTTGCTGGCCGATATGACCCTGCACATGATGAGACGGCCAACGTTCGTCTCGTGGCAGCAGAATTCGTTCACATGAGATTCGGTCTACGATCTGCAGGCCATCCGTCACCAGCAGTTCGTCGACGCCCTCGTAGAAGGGATGATCCTGCTGGGCGAGGGAGGGATCGTTGTGTGTGGATCGCGTCATACCCAGGAGATTAACCTCCTGGCCCAGGTGAATCCAGCGGCGTGACGCTCGCGCGTCAGATTCTTATCGTTGCTGCCGATTCAGAAACTAGCCCCCCCGATTTCGGAGCATGCCGTGCTCGATAACAAGCAACGGGATTTCTACAACACTTTTGGGTTTCTCTTTCAGCGTCAACTCTTCACAGTCGAGGAGATGACCCAGCTCACGACGGCCTTCGATCAAGTCATGAAGAAAGCGCGAGGCGACGCCCCCCTGGATGGTGGGGGGCAGTCTATCGCCGAATTGATCGAGGCGACTACTGAGCTCGACTGGATTCTCGATGATGCACGCATCTACGAGACGGTCACCGATCTGCTCGGTGCAGATTTCATCTGGGGTGGTTCGGAATGCAATATCACCACACACGATGAACACCGCTGGCACGCTGATCGGTTCGGGCCGACGGAAACGGAATTTCATCGCTTGAAGATCATGATCTATCTCGACGAGACACGAGCAGATCGTGGTTGTCTGCGTGTTCTACCAGGATCCCATCGCGAACCCTATCACTCGACGCTCGGGCCACTGATAAAACAAGATGCTGAGGCAGTGGTTCGAACCTATGGAATAGAAGGTGCAGATCTTCCGGACCACGCCGTGGAGGCAAAACCGGGTGACGTGCTGTTCTTCTGTCACACCTTGTGGCATGGTGTCTATCATTCCTTCCCCGGACGACGTTTCATGGCGCTCAAGTATGCAGAGCGACCCACAACGAAGGCTCATATTCGATCTCTCGATCTCTATAGCAACGGCGTCGTCTTCAAGCCACCTCTGGTGCTACAACAGAGTTCGAAGCCGTGCCTGCGAAGAATGGTCGAGGGCCTGACAGAGTTGGCGCCCAATCCATGAAGATCACCGGTCTGCGCACGTACAAATTCAGTGTTCCCACGGGACAACAGATCCGTGATCCCGCGACGGGTCAGCTTCTGTGCTCAACGTCCAAGCCCTGGCTCTTCCTGCGCGTGGAAACCGATGGGGGCATCATCGGTTGGGGCGAAGGCACCGGTGAGTGGCTGACCGAATCAGTAGAGGCCACGTTGCACGCCTGGTCTGAATTGCTTGTCGGCAGAGATCCGCTACAGGTCGCCGCCATCTGCGATGACATTCAGGATCGACTGCCTTGGAAAGGTGGGCCAGTTTACGGCACGGCGATCTCTGCCATCAACCAGGCTCTCTACGACATTGCCGGCCGTGCCTGGGGCGTACCGGTGCACACGATCCTCGGCGGCGCGCGACGCGATCGAGTACGTGTATATGGGCACACCTCTCTGGATACTCCAGAGGCGGCCGTTGAAGGTGCCCTCGCGGTGCGGGATGCCGGCTTTGCCGGTGTGAAGGCGAATCCTCTCGAAACGCGTGTCTGGACACGTGATCATCAAGCGGTGACGCAGTCGACCGAATGCGTCGCCGCTCTGCGCGCCGCGTTGGGCGATGACTTTGACATTCTCCTCGACGCCCACGGCAGTCCGACGGCCGAACTCTCCCTCGAGTTTGCCGAAGCGATCGCTGAATTTCGCCCGCTGTTTCTTGAGGAGCCGGTGAAGGTGGGCTCCGTCGAAGCGCTTGTTGAAGTGTCGGGCAAGAGCCCCGTGCCCATCGCGACAGGGGAGAAGCTCTTTCACCTACGCGATTTTCTGCCGCTCATCGAGGCACGGGCCTGTGCCTATCTGCAGCCCGATGTATGTCACGCTTTCGGCATCAGCGGTCTTGTCGACATCGGACGTGCTGCCTTGCACGCACAGATGCAGATGGCACCTCACAATGCGGGCGGACCCTTGTCGCTTGCGGCGACGCTGACGGCGAATGCCGTGACACCCAACTTCCTGATCCAGGAGCTGGTTGAAGACTGGTTCCGCCGTTTCGGGGAGTATGTTGAGCACGACTGGCGTATCGAAGAAGGGCACATCAACGTGTCAGATGCACCTGGACTCGGTGTGACGGTCAAGGAACAGCAGCTTGAATCCCTGCCGTATGAGCCCATGCCGTATCGACAGTATCGTCACGAAGACGGCAGCTGGAAGGGTTGGTAGACCAAAGCTCTTGAGGATTTTCCTGCTCGTGGTCGGCAGTCTCAGCGTGGTGGCCGGTGTGATCGGCATTCTACTGCCCCTCGTCCCAACGACACCATTTCTACTTCTGGCGGCGTGGTGTTTCGCCCGCAGTTCGCCACGTTTCTATGGCCTCCTTCTGGGCAATCGCTGGCTGGGGCCCTATATCAGAAACTATCGCGATGGCCGTGGCATGACAGCTGGAGCCAAGATCTCCACACTGATCGTCTTGTGGATTGCGATCGGTTTCGGTGCTGGGTTCGTCGCACCCATGATGTGGCTGCGAGTGGCTCTGATCGCGATCGCCACGGGCGTGACCCTGTTCCTGCTGCGATTGCCCACGACGCCCACGCAGGAAGCGGCTTCAGACTGATCCGGATGGCGCGGCTAGGACGCCCACAACAGTTGTCTTGCTGTTCCACCGAGGATCAAACGCTTGTCGTGATCGGTGAGGAACTCTGCTCGCCGAATGACATCGACGGCGGCAAGAAGATCTCTGGGTGGATCTGCAAACAACAAGGGTCCACCCGAATCAGTCTCCCACATACAGCGATCAGCGCCGAAGGTATCGATCACAGGGCGCAATAGTGGGACTGAACCGGAGAAGGGTGCCTCCGCGTCACCGAGACCGGGGATGGGACCGAGTTTGACGAAGACCCGCGGATGTGCTGCCAGATCGAGTAGTGCCTGCAGTTGTGTTGCGTCGATGGCACCCTCTTGCACCCGCACACCTCCCACGTGATCGATGATCACAGCCGTCTCGGGGAATCTGCTGCACATGCGCCCGATCTCAGGTAGATCCGTAGGGCCAACGAGGAAGCTGAGGACCAGATCGTCTTCAGCCGCGGCAGCAAACATGCGTTCATAGCCATCCTGGTCGAGCCACTGGTCAGTCTGGCCCCACTGTGGTTGCGCCGCACGGCCACGGATGCGGAAGGCGCGGATACCATTTCGAGCCAGATCGCGCATGATCCGCTCCGGCGATCCCAGTGACACATCGGACACAGCAGGCACGATACCGGTTCCAGTGAATCTGTGCGGATCAGACTCGATCAGATCGAGGATGTAGCGATGATCAAGACCATACCAGGTCATCTGTACGAGGTTGATCCCCGCCACCGGTTCGCCGAATAGTGACGTATACATGTCGTGATCGTCGGGCGTAAAGCTGGGCAGCCATAGATCGCTCGACTCGAAACCAGGCGCAAGAGGAAAGCGCTCGATGTCGGGACTCCAGGCGTGGATGTGGGCGTCTACGATCTGGACATCGCTCATAGCGCTCTACTGCCAGTAGGATAGAATGGTGGAAAACAACAGCAGTCGGACAAGATCAAAACTCGAGTTGATGACAACGAGTCCCCATCTGCGTCCTTCCCAGGCAACGCGGCCGATCTGCAAGGGCACGAAGAAACCTATCCAGGTCCATAGAGCCGCATTCAGAGCGTAGACAGAGGCCGCATCATCCACCCCGGCACCCCACGTGGACGGTTGCCATGCCTCGATATTGTGGGCGAGTACAACAGCGATCAGCAACGAGCCCAGTGCGTAGAGAGCGAGGGATTTTGCCATGGCGCCACCACCTGGCTCCTCCATGTCTTCCATCCCCATATGTCGCGCCCACGCTTTGCCAAAGACGGGACCAAACCACAGGAAGCCGACGGGCATCGAAGCGACGACGCAGACGATGACGGTGGCAAAATTGACAGCGATCTCAGGTTGCATGGGTCGTCTCCTTGATCTGGACGTGGCACCGTGCGTCAAATGATGGCGTTTTCCTAACACTGTCGCAAAAGGAAAGGATATAGCGGCGAGACAGCGCTAGTCGCCAGGCTCCCAGGCATTGAGAGCAGCAGCAAAATCCAGGTCGGCGCGGGTGATGCCTCCGGCACTATGCGTGGTCACCGACACGGCAACGGTGCGTGTCCCCGTGTCGAGGGAAAAATCGGGATGGTGATTCTGGGCGGCGATGGTACCGATCAGATGCTGCAGGAAGCCAGTGATGTCCTTGAAATTGGCCAACTCAACATGCCGCTGAATCAGCGTGCCGTTTCGAGTCCAACCGACGAGGGACGTTAACTCGTCGTCGACCTGGTCTGTCGTGAGTTGTGTCTTGTCCTCCATGATCTTCTCCTAGGCGTTGGAAACCTGCGCACCGCCAATGGGTTGCGACGCGGCAGACTGGATCTGTTCTGCATAACGCTCTTCGCCGAGTACTTGCTTCTTGTTGAGCAGGCGGCTGGGAGCGGGTACGATCCCCAGGCTGCGGTCCTCAATGGGGAAGTGGATGGGGGCGAATCCACGCCGGTGTGACTCGCGCAGTCCCACAGCGATCTCGAGCACTTTGCGCATGTTGTCGCCACTGCATCTGGGTTCGCCGCCTGAGTCGAGAGCCTCCACGATCGACTCGATTCCGCCTCGTTGCCGCGAACCGGAGGGCTCCATCCAACCCTCAGTACCCAGTTCGGCGAAGACATCATCGTCACGCGTCCGTTCCCCGCCAGGCTCTCCACGCCAAAGGTGGCCGGCGCCCCAATTGGTGTGATAGACCCCCTTTGCGCACACAACTTCGATGCCCTCAAGGATCGAACGCTGATTGGAGATGAAGGCATCGATGCCATTGCTAAAGCGCACATGTCCTCCCATCCCCTGATCATCATCACTGGCGGCGTCGTCTGAGCACCAGCCCGTCAGCCATTCCACGTCGGCATCGTCGGCAAAGAGGCGCATCACGCTCAGGCCCTGACAGCCACCACCTGATATCTCCTTGGTACCTTGATAGAGATTGATGGTGTGCACCTCGCCCAATTCACCCGCATCGATCAGCGCCTTCACGCGCCAATGATGGGGCATGTTGCGATACGCGTCTCCCGCCGCCAGGGGAATGCCACGAGTCTGGCAGGCGGCAACCATCTCGTCTGACTCGGCAAGGCTGACGGCCATTGGTTTTTCACAGTAGATCGCCCCAACACCGGCCTTCGCACAGTCGATGACGACCTGCGGATTTGGCTGAACCGGCAAAATGGGAGCGACGATGTCGAGTTGCTCATCGGCCAACATCTGCTGGTAGTCAGCGTATCCGGTCACGGCAAAACGCTCAAGGAAGATCTCGAGATTCGCCGGGTCCGGATCGGCTGCGGCGACAACCTCGGTACGTGGATTGCCGACATAACCCCTTGCATGGCCGTGTCCTTTGCGACCGCAGCCGATCAGGCCGACGCGATATGTTTTGTCTGCTGACATCAGCTCATTGCTCCTGTGTGGTCATTCGATCGATACAATACAAGACAACTCAATGGTTGAAGGCGAGTATCCCCTTGCGACTGCGTGGTCCTGGTCGCATCCTTCGATTGGACTATATGACACTGCAAGGAGATGTCCCACCTGTGATGACGCCTGAAGAAGCACTAGACCGTATGCACGAGTTCACCGCGTCTGATGCCCTGCGCAAGCATATGTATTGTGTCGAACTGGCGATGCGTGCCTATGCCAGGAAGTCTGGCGCTGACGAGGATGCGTGGGCTACGGTGGGCCTGCTGCATGACTACGACTACGAACGTTTCCCAAATGATGCGCGCTCTGCCACCCAGGAACATCCGGCGCATGGCGTCGGCCTGCTGCGTGACGGAGGCTATCCAGAGGAGTTCTGCGAGGCGATCATGGGCCATGCGCAATACACGGGCGTTGCGCGCTCAACGGCTGTCGCCAAGACCTTGTTTGCTGTGGATGAGTTGTGTGGCTTCCTCGTCGCTTGTGCTCTTGTGCGTCCGTCGCGCAGTTTGCAGGATCTGACAGTGAAGAGTGTTAAGAAGAAATTGAAGGACAAAGGTTTTGCCCGCGGCGTGAATCGTGAGGAAGTTCTGCAAGGCGCCGAGGAACTGGGTGTTCCCCTTGAGGAGCATATCCAGTTTGTCATGGAAGCACTCAGACCCGAGGAAACGAAGCTGGGCCTTGGATCTGACTAGGTAAGCACCCTGCCCACCATCGAAGTGGAGCACAGATCGCAGCATCGCATGCTGAATTGAAAACCCAACATCCGGAAAGCCTATGCCTTCTTTCGACGTGGTAAGCACAGTGGACATGCAGGAGATCACCAACACCGTGACCAATGCGGGCAAAGAGATTCTGCAGCGCTACGATTTTCGCGGCTCCAATACGCAGGTCGAGTTGGACGCCGATGGCAAGCAGATTGTCATACGCACCGAAGATGAAATGAAGATTGAAGCGGTGCGCGAGATCCTGATTACGCACGCGACGCGACGCAAACTAGATGTGGCATGTCTCGACTTTAAGGAAGCCCAACCTGCCGGCGGCAAGACCATGCGGCAGGAGGTTGCCATTCAGGATGGGATCGAGCGGGAGACGGCACAGAAAATCGTCAAGGATCTGAAGGCCACGAAGATCAAGGTGCAGGTCGCCATTCAAGGTGAAGAATTGCGTGTCACCGGCAAGAAACGAGACGACCTACAGGAGGTGATCACCTTCCTCAAATCGCAGAATTACGGGATCCCGCTGCAATTCGTGAATATGCGTGATTAGGCGGGCTCTCACATGGGGCAGCTGATCAGGCCAGGTGTTTGGTAAACCAGGCGATCGTTCGCTCCCATGCCAATTCGGCCGCCGCTTCATTGTAACGGTGTGTAGAGTTGTTGTGGAAACCGTGGCCTGTATCTGGATACGAGTGCATCTCGTATATGGCACCCGCCGCCTGCAATGCTTTCTCATAGTCCGGTCGGGTCTTGTTCACCCAGCCATCCTTCTCAGCGTATTGCACCATCATGGCGGCACGGATATTCGGCACCATGGACGTTTCGGGGGCCTCGCCATAGAAGGGGACGGCCGCCTGCAGGTCTGCGCCGAGTGTGGCGGCGAGGAAATTCGTCGTACTGCCGCCCCAGCAGAAACCCGTCGCACCCAGTTTTCCATTGGACAATTCGTGCCTCTTCAGGAAGCGGGCGCTATTCACCATGTCTTGCCGGAGCTTGTCACCATCGAGGCTGCTCTGCATTGATCGGCCGTCGTCGTCATTGCCGGGGTAGCCACCCACCGGTGCCAGTCCGTCCGGTGCCAGTGCCAGGAAGCCAGCGACGGCGACGCGCCGTGCAACATCCTTTACATAGGGATTCAGGCCGCGATTCTCGTGGACGACGAGAACGGCGGGAAAGGGACCTTCGCCACTGGGTTGCACGAGATAGCCGCGCATGGTGCCCGAGTTGCCACCAGGCGACGGATAGTCGACATACACGGGTCGGATCCGTTCATCCGTGAAGGAAATGGTCTGCGCCTGTGCATACTGGGGCAGCAAGGTTTGCGCGAAAGCCAGGGCAGAAACACCACCGACTGTCAGCGCTGCAGATCGTTGGAAGAAATCGCGCCGCTCCATCCGGCCATGGCAGTATTCGTTGAAGAGATCGACGACCTCATGCTCTTCAGAACTTGTCTTCACGGTTGAGACTCCTGTATCAAAGCACCGGGGTTCGGCAGAAGCGTACGACGAGGCATAGACTTTCCACAACCCCCACACCAACCCCCCAGTTGCAAGGAAACAACCATGTCAAAGAAGAAGGTCCTCATCACCGGCGCTGCAGGAAGTATCGGGCAGGTCCTGCGTGAGGGACTCAAAGACCGTTACGATCTCCGCGTGCTCTACAACCGCACGGTGCTGCCGCAACAGGAGAATGAAGAAATTCGCGTCGGTGATATCACCGATCTGGGGCTCATGGAGGACGTTGTCGACGGCTGCGATGCTGTCATCCACATGGCGGGCAATCCATCGGTGCAAGCTTCTTTCGAGGATGTCCACCACCAGAATAGTCTTGGCACGTATTGTCTCTATGAGGCATGTGTCCGCCGCAAGTGTCCGCGCGTCATCTTTGCCTCAACGAACCACGTGACGGGTGAATACGAAAAGGAGGGCATCTACACGACGCCGGATATGCCTGTAAGACCAGATAGCTTCTACGGCGCGTCCAAGGCGCACGGCGAGGCACTGGGTCGCTACTACACAGACAACTTTGGTCTTGCCGTGATCTGCCTGCGGATTGGCTCGTTCCAGCCTGTGGCCAGTGTCACGGGTCGCACCGGTGATCGCATCCTCTCAACATGGCTCAGCCATCGAGATACGGTGCAACTATGCTGGCGCGGAATCGAGACAGAGGAGATCAAGTTCGGCATCTACTATGGAATTTCTGGCAACAAGCGGGGCTACTGGAGTATTCAGAGTGCGATCGATGAGTTGGGTTATGCGCCAGAAGACAACGCGGAAGATCACGCCTGAACTTCGCTCCGAAGTCTGCAGCAGGGCTTCAGCGCTTCTTCTGCGTCAGTTTTCGTGCCGCAATCAACAGGCCGAGCAGGGGCCACATCAGGCCTGCGCCTACATTCATTCCCATATTGCGATTGCCGATCAGCTGATTGGCCAGGTGGTCGACCATGGAGTCGTCGTTGACGAGATAGGTCCACGTGGATGAGGGGCCACGCAGGCCTTCGCGATCCAGATCCATGCCGTCCGCCGTGATCTGTACAGTCCGAAATGTGTCGATCATCGCCGCGCCGATCCCACCCACAGCGGCGTCATAGAGCAGGCCCGCTTCCTTGTGAAATTCATCGACGGGACTCAGGCCGCCAAGGCCGACGAGATGAATGCCATCGCGCAAGGCGGCAATCTGCGCAAGATACTCTCTCCATGCGCCGTCTATATGGTGCAGAGTGATGATTCGCTCCATCTCGTCCACCATGTCGGCGCTTACAGTCTGGCAACAAGAGGCATAGAGAACCGGCTCGAGTTGCCGAAGCTGCCCGCCTTGCCCCAGGAACACGCGCTCTCGACGCTCGAACAATAGACGTCGCTGATCTTCGACGAACTGACTATAGCGAAAGAGGGTGCGACGGATGTCGAAACTCTGGCCTTCAACGATCCGCTGCGCACGGTCGATCTCCCGTCGCACTACAGGATGATCGAAGGGGTCTGCCTGCAGCGCCGGCCGAAAGCGGTCAGGGATCAAAGCATCGATCCCATGTCGTACGATCAGAGGATCCTGCAGACTGATGTAGAAGCGTGAACTGCCTGGATCACCCTGTCGTCCGGCACGACCACGAAGCTGATCATCAATGCGGCGACTCTCGTGCCGATTGGTGCCGATCACGCAGAGACCGCCACTGGCGACGACGACCTCACGTTGCGACTCATCATGGCCTCCGAGGCGTATGTCGGTGCCTCGACCTGCCATATTCGTCGAGATGGTGACAGCGCCAGGTGCCCCCGCATCCGCGATCAACTCGGCTTCGATGGCATCATTGCGAGCATTCAGGACCTGACACCGAATCCCCGCAGCCCGGAGTAGCTCGCCCAGCTGATCCGACTCGGCAACGCTGGCTGTACCAACCAGAACCGGGCGGCGCGCGTCATGCCATGTCTGAATCTGCCGAACCAGGGCGTGATGTTTGGCTTCCTGATGGGTGAAGACAAGGTCTGCCTCGTCTCGTCGCACACAGTGGCGATTTGGTGGCACCACAACGACAGGCAAGTCATATAATTCGGCCAGTTCATCGGCGGCAGGGCAGGCCGTCGCCGTCATCCCACACACGTGCTCATACTGTTCGAGAAAATGTTGGAGTGTGATCGATCCCAGAATCGATCCATCTGCCCGCCCCTGAACAGACTCCTTGGCTTCCACGGCCGCCTGCAGGCCATCGGGCCAATGGCGATCTTCGACGACACGTCCCGTGAGTTCATCAATGATGTCGATGCGCCCATCACGGACGATGTAGTCCACATCCGCGTGCAACAGAGCGCGAGCGTGAAGTGCGAGATTTAGTAGGGTGAGTCTGTGCAGATTCTCTGGATCGTGCAGTGGCCCACAGCCGAGAAATTGCTCCACGTGGGACAGACCTTCCTCCGACAGATGCACATTGCGCTCGTATTCGTCCGTGTCGAAGTGAGTGCCCGATTCCAGGCTTTTTACGAGATGAGCTATCAAGCCGGCGTCGGAGTGATCGCCATCGACGGCACCAGCGATGACGAGGGGAATTCGAGCCTCGTCGATGAGGATCGAATCCGCCTCGTCCACGAGGGCAAAGGCGAAACCGCGATGGACCCGCTCCTCAGGGTGTCGGACCAGCTGATCGCGCAGGAAATCGAATCCTGCTTCTTTGGCTGTTGCATACGTAATGTCACACGCATAGGCGGCCCGTCGTTGCTGCGGTGACATGCCCGCCTTGATGGTGCCCACACTCAATCCCAGGAACCGATAGACAGGCCCCATCCATTCGGCGTCCCGGCCTGACAGATAATCATTGAAGGTGAGAACGTGAACACCATGGCCCTGCAAGGCGTGCAGAGCGACGGGTGCCACTGCAGCAAGGGTCTTACCCTCCCCCGTCTGCATCTCAGCGATCTTGCCTTGATGCAGTGCGATGGCGGTGATCATCTGGACGTGGAAGGGCCGCATCCCTAGTGTGCGTTGGGAAATCTCACTGACAAGGGCGAAGAATTCCGACCGGACATCGCCTGGCGCGAGCATGTCGTCCTGGATCTGCTGGCTGATCAGAGCTGCCCGGGCACGCAGTTGTTCATCAGACTCATCTGCCAGACGATGCACGTGGGTATTGATCACGGCGAGGATCGACTGGTAGGGGCGAAGATCTCGCTCGATGGTGGAGCCGCGGATGTGCTCGAGAAGATGTTGCAGAGTAGGCAAGCAGATGTATCCATCAATGGTTGGCGTTGGCGAGAACGTATCCATCGTACCGCACAGTTGCCAGCATGAAAAGGAGAGAGAACGTGGGAAGTTTTTACGACAATTCCATCATCCCCGATCACCTGCGACGTGACTTCGACGTCTACGATCGCATTCAGAAACTCGACCTCGATCTAGGCACCTTCGACAGTTGGATGGGGCGTGATCTCAAGGGGGCGAATATCTGTTCCGTCATCTTCCACGAGTCAGGCCTCGTTTACCTGTCCGGCTACGGTTATGGGCCTGGACAGATGTATGACGACCCGGAACGACTCAAGGAAGGGCAGGACGCGGCGCAATTTGTCGCCGATTCGATGATCGGCCGCTTACACTGGTCCCTCGCCTGCGGTGGCGAAGGTGGTGATCTCAATGATGTGCTCTATACCGTCAAGGGTCTGGGGATGGTTGTATCCACCGATGTCGCATTTCATGGCGCACCGACCGTGATGAATGGATTCTCCAGTCGCTGGCAATCGGTCTTTGGTGGCGGAGCTGGGGCCTTTGCCGAAGACGGGCAAGACAGCAGCTACTCAGGTGTCCATGCGCGCAGTGCGATCGGTGGCTTTACGGGTCGATTCTCTATCGAGCCGGAACTCATCGTCGCCGTTGCACCTGAGTTGGCGAAGGCCATTATCAGGAACCGCGGTTGGATTTTTCCATTGCCACCGACGGAGGCCGAACGAATCCGTAGCGAGTACAAGGCGAATCACGGTACCTCGTGACGACAAGCCGTCCCGAATTGTCGGGATCTCCCGAGATTTCGCGCACTTTCAGACCCAGTAACGGAGTGAGTTTCCGATAATTTCATCGGTCGCAACTGTTTGTATATGTAGTCGCTTACGGTGAATGCTGAGAATTTCCCCAGGGGCACCAGCGGCGGATGGTGCCCGTGTTCAGAGTCTGGAAGGACGACTGGTAGGGCAGTGGGTCGGTCTGGTTGGCGATCTGGTGCGTCAGGATCTGGCAAGAGTGGAGGATCGCCGGTTGGTCCTCGATCTTGCCGGGGTGCAGCACGCAGGCAGGGAGGGCGTCGAGCTATTGCGCCAACTTCAGGCCGAAGGGGTTACCCTGCGTGCCTGTCCTGCCTACTTGCGCCAGCTCTGCGATGCAGAGTCTGCCTGAGAGAGCCCACCAAGCGACGAAGTTCGGCATCATCATAGAATTCTGAGAAAGATTCTCATTTGGTGACAAGTTCACGGAGCCCTTGTGGGTTGTCGCCGACCTTGATTATATGGTGGAACTTGTACTACCCAAATCGAGGGACTCCGTGGCTGAGGATCCAGACGCCCGGCTCGTTGAGCTGGAGGCGAAAGCCCAGTTTTATCAGGCGGAATATGAGTATCTGTGTCGAAAGATGCCGAATGCCATGTTCGTCGTTGATCCTGAACAGGATTGTATTGTAGAGGCCAACGATGCTGCCTGTCGCCTCCTGGGATACTCACGCGATCATCTGCTGTCGAGTGTCACCATTTCGGATATCCACCCGCATGAATTGGAAGAGCTTCAGGAATTCGCCGCCGAGATCGTGCGACAGGGCTCTGCCGCGTCCGACCGACTGTCCTGCTTAAGCGCTGCTGGGCGGACGATCCCGGTGACCATTCATGGATCTGTCTTCGAGGATCCGCAGGGACGGCAGCTGCTGCGAACCATCGTCGTGGATATGGGGCGCCGACAAGCTGTCGAGCAAGCCCTTGATGACGAGGTCCGGTCCACCTACGACTACGATGAAATCACGGGTGGGTCACCGGCGCTGCGCCAGGTGCTGGAGCAGGTTCAGCGCGTCGCTCCGACGGACAGCACCGTTCTGATCCTCGGCGAAACAGGTACGGGCAAGGAGCTCATCTGCCGCGCCATTCACCATGATTCACTGCGTCGTGCCCAGCCTCTGGTGAAGCTGAACTGTGCAGCGATTCCGTCGGGTTTGATAGAGTCGGAGTTGTTCGGCCACGAGAAGGGCGCCTTTACCGGCGCCATCCAGCAGAAACGTGGGCGTTTCGAACTTGCGCACGAGGGCACGATTTTCCTCGATGAGATCGGTGACATTCCCCTCGAGACACAGCCGAAATTGCTGCGTCTGCTACAGGAACGAGAGTTCGAGCGGGTCGGGGGCACGACGACGATCGACACGGATGTGCGGGTGATTGCCGCGACACATCGTGATCTTGAACAAATGGTGGCAGATGGCAGCTTCCGGCAGGATCTGTTCTATCGACTCAATGTCTTCCCTGTGACGCTGCCACCGCTGCGGGCGCGGCGTGAGGATATCCCCATCCTCGCTCGCTATTTCGCCCATCGTATGAGTCAGCGTCAGGGTCGAAGGCCACTCGAGTTTACATCCGACGCCGTCGAGCGTTTGCTCGGATATCACTGGCCCGGGAATATCCGCGAGTTGGAGAATATTATTGAACGTGCAGTCATCCTCTGCGATGGTGACACGATCGATTCAAACCACGTTTATCTCGGCGAGGCTGCCGCACCGGCGGGTCTGGCGGGAGAAGTGCGACCATTGCAGCAAGTTGAGCACGACGCGATTGTGGCGGCCCTGCACGCGTCCCGCGGCAAAGTCAGTGGCCCTGGCGGCGCGGCACAACTTCTCGGTCTCAAGCCGTCGACGCTGGAATCGCGCATGAAGAAGCTGGGGATCGAGCGCCTCGGAGCCAGCAGCTAAACGAACAGCAACCAACACTCAGCGTTTGGCGACTACCCTCAAGGGCCCACCACAAGTAGCCGCACCGCGTCCAACCGCACGCGCACCGTGCTCAAGCCGCCCTGCAATTGTCGAAGTTGCTCACGTGCTGCCTCTACCTCCAGCATACCGACGGAGGGGTTCAGGTCGGCCAGTTCGGTCAGTCGTTGCACGACGGGCTCCAATTCTCGAGACATAGCCGCCAGAGCCGCTTCGACGATGGGTGCCGTTTGCCCTTCGGCTTTCTCGCGAGCCGTGTCCAGCAATTGCGGCACGAGGGCAGTGACTTGGGGCATTTCGAGAATCGCCGCGTCCGTTGCCGACAAATTGTCTCGAAGTGCTTCTTCCTCAACAGTTGTGGTCTCCCCCTCAACGTCAATCAGCACGTGAATCGGAGTGGGTGGAAGAAAGCGATCGGCGCGCCACTGACTCGAGATCGTTGGCTCGGCAACGAACAGTGCCTCCAGGCACAGGCCCGGCGTGCCACCTGAAAGCCGTGCGACGCAGGCATTTCCACTCTCGTGTGCGAGCAAGGTATCCACCGTGTCGCGAACCATGGGATGATCCCATGTGAGCAATACACGCTCGGGATGTCGCATGGCGATATCACGGTCGAAGGTCACCCCCATTTGCTCGCCGTGGAAGCCCGGGAAGGGTCGGTGATAGTCCATGCCGGCGCGCACAGCATAGCTGCGTTGGGCGATGCGCTCTACATCGAGTCCGCCCCCCTCAAAGGCTTCTACCATAAAGGATTCGAGTTGGGTCGAGTCTTCTGTCTGTTGAATGTGGGTCTGTAAATCTCTCGCGGCGGCCAGATCAAAGGACGTCAGCTCCAGTAGCCGATCTCGGCCATCCTCCAATTCGGTGGCAATCAGCTGGTTTCGTTCTTGAGCGCTTGCAAGAAGCTGCGCAAAATCACCATCGTCCTCAGCCACCAGCGCCGCCAACAGTCGCTCGCCATACTCACGCGAAATCGCGGGCGAGCCATGCCACGGCGTCGTGAAGATGTGCAGTGCCTCGTCGTGCCAGCGGAGCAATCGGTGCTGGGGTGAGCCTTCGACGACGACGGCATGCAGGAAGATCTCTTCTCCCTGACCGATGCGATCGATGCGTCCGATCGATTGCTCGAGTCGGTCCGCTTCCACCGGCAGATCGAGGAGCACCAGATGGCGGGCTACCTGGAAGTTGCGGCCCTCGGCACCGACGGCGGAACAGATCACAATTTGCGGACCCTCGTCATCGAGGAACCACGCTGCCTGCCGGTCGCGTGCGACACTACCCATGCCCTCGTGAAAACAAGCGACTTGCCGTGTCTGCGTGCCCAGTGCGTCGACGAAGGCTTCTGCCTTGGCCTGCGTCGCACACAGAGCGAGAACCTTCTCCTCAGGGTGTTCGTCGAGAAAACGCGCCAACCAGGAGATTCGCGGGTCACTCTCTGCGTCGGTCAGGATCGATCCACCACGAACCCCGATGTCGCTGAGAAATTCCTGGCGCAGCCGGCTGACATCGCCGCTGACGATCTCTGGTCGTGACAGGCGTACAGGAAATCCGGGAATTCGTGCGCGCACATTGCGATACATGACACGGCCAATGCCATGCAGATCGAGCAGTCTCGACAACAGATTACGCTGTTGGCGCCGGTCTGTTGGGTCTGCCTGCAGGGCTTGCAAGGCCTCATTGCCCAATCGATCCTGCAGCAACTCTTCGTCCTTCTCATCGAGGGCTTCGCCCTGTTGCAATCGATGGGCTGTGGCTGCCAACTCCCGATAGTGACGTGTCTCTTGCTGATACGCCGCCGCATCATGGAAACGCGCCGGATCAAGCAGAGCCAGCCGTTGGAAGTGGCCTTCCTGACCATCCCGGTCTGGTGTGGCACTGAGCAGGATTACGTGATCGGTCCGGGCGGCCAAGCCGTTAACGAAGGAGAATTCGTCGGTGTCGGGTTGAAGGTGGTGCGCCTCGTCGACGATGATCAGGTCCCAGGTTGTGTCGTCGAAGGCGGCACCCACCTGCACACCGAGGGGGCAGACGAACAACTGGGAATTCAGCAATTGCTCGGGCAGGTCTTCACTCTCAAGATCAATCGTGCCACCCTCGTACGTATCGTCGCCCATGACCTGCAGGATCAGATTGAAACGCAGATAGGCTTCGGCGAGCCATTGATGAACCAGGGCAGGTGGAACCAGGATCAGGGCATTTTCAATGCGACCCGACAGTAGCAGACGGTGGAGGATCAACAAAGCTTCGATCGTCTTGCCCAACCCCACCTCATCGGCGAGCAGAACACGCACCCGGTGACGCTCGCACACGTCGCGGGCAATCGATAGCTGATGATCAAACAGCTGGATGCGGCCACCCAGGAAGCCGCGGGCGGGGGAGGCGAGTAGTTGGTGACGCAGGCGCAGAGCGTCGTGGCGCAGATCGAAAAGTTGATGGTCGTCGACCTGACCGTTGAGAAGACGATTCTCCGGAGTGGCCACGTCGAGTTCAGCATCGAGGTCGGCCTCGCCCAGTCGCTCACCACCACCGACATAGGTCAACAGATCACCCTCTTCGACGACCTGCTCGATGCAAAAGTCCAGACCCGCACCACGAATCTGCTGACCCGGAGACAGGCGCGCACGTGCAAGAGGTGGATCGTCTGTCGAATAGCGTCGGATCACGTCGCGCGCAGGGTAGGCTATCACGACTTGACGGCCTTCGACTGCGTCGACGCGACCCAGACCCAGTTCGGGCTCGGTAAGACTGTGCCAGCGCTGGCCAGGTGTGAAGCTCATACGATTCGACTCGTTGTAGAAAGGGTCAGGATATCAGCGGCGGATCGGCATTAACGCATGTCACGATCGAGGTCCAATCACGCCAGCGCGAATGATTGCCTTAGGCAAGGGGGATAATCTACGACGCGCCGGCACTTCCGGGTCGCTTCAGCTTGGCACAGGGCTTCCAGGCAGCAAAGCGTGACACAGAGCGTTGGCTGTGTAGCTTAGGCGCCGCATGAAATCTTCAACCCATTGGTTTACTGACACCTTCGGCTTCGTCCGCGGCAATATCCTGGTCCTGACCATCTCCGGTAGTCTCGGAATGTTCAGTCGCAGCATGGTGTTCCCCTACGTGCCACTCTATGTCTTGTCCCTGGGTGGCGATCCTGCCCAGATCGGCATCGTCTACGCTCTCGGGCCACTCGGCGGATTGTTGATGTTTCCCATTGCCGGGTATCTCGCCGATCACATGAATCGGCCAAAACTCATCGCTGTGGCCAGCTATTTCTCCGCTGTCATGCTGCTGATCAATGCTGTGGCGCCCACATGGGAATGGGTCGCAGCGGCGCGCCTCTTACAGGGTTTGGCGGTGTTCCACTTTCCCGCTTCCTCGGCGATCATCGCCGACTCCTTGCCACCTGAGCATCGCGGTCGCGGCATGGCGACGATGGCGGCCATGACGGGATCTCTCGCCCTATTCGCTCCCTATCTGGCGGGCACAGCCCTTGATACGTGGGGTGTCGACTACGGCATGCGCATTCTCTACGTCGCCATGGCCGTCGCCTACGCTGCGGGGGGCACGATCAACCTGATCTTCTTACGTGAGACCCGATCCACTTCCACTACACCCATCCGTGTGGACAATCTAGCCGAGACGTTCAGAGGGGTTTACGCCGATATCGTGCCCATGGTACGTGGCTTCTCACCAGCACTGAAGGCGATGTCTGTCGTGGTGACCCTGTGCTTCGTCTGCAATGGACTGGCCGGGCCGTTCTGGGTCGTCTACGTGACGACCCAGGTGGGCCTGTCCTCTTCGCAGTGGGGGCTGATTCTTCTGGTCGAAGCGGGACTGCGGAATCTGTCGGCGATCCCCGCAGGGTTTCTTGTCGACCACTTCGGGCGGCGTCGATTCATCATCATGGCCTTGCTGGTGAGTTGTATCATTCCGCTGCTGTTATTGGCGGGCACCTTTGTGCAGGTGCTCGTCCTGCGTTGCGCCATTGGTATTGTGTCCGCGTTCTTCAGTCCCGCCATGGGTGCGCTGATGGCTGATCTGGTGCCAAGCGCCAGTCGTGGCCGCGTGATGGCGGCGATCGGTCGGGGGACGGTGATGGTCGGTGGTGCCACAGGAGGCATCGGCGGTCCAGGTGTGGGATTCCTGATTACGATCCCGCTGATTGTCGGATCTGCCTGCGGTGGGCTGCTCTATGCCATCAGTCCGAGCATTCCCTTTCTGTTCGTCCTGGGTGCCATGGGTATTGCGCTGCTTCTGACCATCCGTTACTTGCACGAACCGAAAAACGCCGAAGTCTGAGAAAGGTTGGAGAAGGGATGAACTACCGAAAACTGGGACGCACGGGTGTACTTGTATCCCCTGTGTGCCTGGGAACTGCATTTCGCAGTCAGGAAGACGAAGACGTCTGTGTGCGGGTGATCGAACATGCCATCGATCGCGGCTGCAATTTCATTGACACGGCGCTGTATGGAGAGGGGCGGTCGGAGAAAGTCGTGGGCCGAGCGCTCAAAGGGCGCCGTGATGAGATCGTTCTCACAACAAAGATCTTCGGCACCCTTGGGGAGGGACCAAATCGCGGGCGTCTGAACCGGCTGAATCTGATGAGTGGTGTCGAAGCGAGTCTGCAGCGACTGGAGACGGACTATATCGATCTCTATCTGCTGCATTCCTTCGATCCCCACACACCCCTCGATGAAACACTTCGTGCCCTCGATGATCTGGTGCGACAGGGGAAGGTTCGCTATATCGGCTGCTCGAACTTTGTCGCGTGGAAAATCATGGAAGCTTTGTGGATTTCATCAGAGCAGGGCCTGGCGCCTTTTGTCTGCACACAATCACAATTCAATCTGCTGAACCGCTTCGAAGTTGAACCGGAACTAATGCCCCTCTGCCGCGAATTCGGCCTGGGCATCATGGCTTACAGCCCTCTCGCAATTGGTCTGCTCACGGGTCGCTTTCGGCGTGGCCAGGAACCGCCTCCGCATACGCCCTGGAGCACGGGTGAAAATCGAGGTTTGAGTCCGCACCAATACAAGCTGGATGAGGCGCTGGACGAGTTCAATGATCGCATTGTGCAGACCCTCGTTGACATCGGTACCCGCCACAGCCGTGCGCCGGCGCAGGTGGCGATCGCCTGGATCCTCGATCATCCTGAGATCAGTGCGCCGATTCTCGGTGCGGATCTGCCGGAACATGTGGATGAGATCTTCGATGGTCTCGAGTGGGAACTACCTGCTGAAGAACGGCAATTGCTTGACGATGTTTCCGAGCGTCCGCTGCCACGCAAGTTTGCCTGAGAGACTATCTACTTCGACTACTGACCCAGGCGCTGCTTCTGTTCTTCAAGCATGCGCTGCTGCCGTAGCTCGCGTTCCGGTACGATACGTTCTCGTTTGCCCGTGATGACGAAGTCGAGCTCGTCCACTTCGAGGGCATGCAGAACGGCCTGCTCAATGAGAGAATAGTCACCGCCCGGGCGGCTGAACTGCATCGGTTCCACGAGGCTGACGGCGGGATTGGTGATGAAGCGGGGCCGACCTGAAGGATTGTTCGATGCGGCATGCAGCATGTAAGGGTGAATGATCAGGACGTCACCGACCTGCCCCGTGACTTCCTCGAATTCGTGACAGTGTTCAATCTGCGTACCGAATCGAACTTCCCCGGGGTGCAGTCCCTCTGGAAACTGTGCCAGATAACGAGCGACGGGTGCGATCGAATCGGGGGCGATGAAGGTGCCTCCGCTCTGCGGTTCGATGTCCGACCAGATCACAATGGTCAACAGGCCCTGTTCGGGACTGTCGAGAAAATGACGGAACCAGTCTCCATCCTTGTGCCAGCCAGGTGATATGGCAGAGGGCGGTTGCCACGGATCTTGAGCACCTACATTGAAATTGATGATGAAGCCATCACCCCAGCGAAGAGGGCCAGAAATTTTCTCCTCGCCACCGGCAAGCTGACAGATCGCCGCATGTGCTTTGGGGGCGACATCATGCACATCGACAAGATTCATCTTTGGTAGATGTATACGCTCTTGGGTCCACGAGGTGGGATCACCCGGATCGCATCCCATCCGTTCGAAGGCCAGTTTGCGCCACTGATCGGCGAGCTGACGATCGAAGCAGCCACTGAGTCGGACATAGCCCCGCTGGACAAAGTGCTTTGTTTGCTCGGTGGTGAGCGCTGCGGTCATAGTCGCTTTCCTGCCAGAGGTTTCCGTCATTATCGGTCCACTTGATGTGATTGGGCAAGCGGCTGGTTGCATCTGATGAGCCGCAGTTGACTGGACCGTCCGTACCCACTGCCAGCGAGATATCCGAATGTCAGACGAAAACTCCGCCGAGCGCATCACGCGCGATCAAGGGGATGCAAACTACACCTGTGGTCAGCGTGTGACGTTTACGATCGAATTGGGAGCTGATGCGCAGCAGGCGCATCTCTGCCTGAGCAATGACGGCTATCAGGTATTGTTGCAGCAGCCGATCGACACGGCCCCAACGACGATTACCTCTACCCTTGAGCAGCCAGGTGTTCTGCGTTGCCGCGTCAACTTTCTGCGCCATGGCGAACCGCAGTCTATGATCTGCGCTGCTGCCTACGAGTCTTCGCGGATCGAGCCGACGACGACGATCCCTGATGACTTCGATGCGTTCTGGCAGAGGCAGAAACAGACGCTGGCTGGTATCGGGATGGATACCCAGATACAGGCAGATGCGGCAGATCACACCGAGAGAGAAGTCGATTTCAGTAAAGTCACCCTCGCCAATACTGAGGACACTCGCGTCTATGGTTACTTCGGCCGACCCTCAGGGCAAGGGCCTTGCCCTGCCATTCTGACGCTGCAAAATCATGGTGGGGGCGCATGGAGTGTGCCCAGGGATTGGGCGACGAATTTTGCCCAGCAGGGCTTCCTGTCACTGGCGATCAATACCCACAACGTCGACAACGGGCTCGGTAAGGCCGACTACGACCAGATCAATCGTGGCCCTCTCGCCAGCTATACCCTGCGTGGGTTCATGGATCGAGATAGGTACTACTTCAAGTCTGTCTACACGCGTTTGGTAAGAGCGATCGACTATCTGACCTCTCGTGAAGACTGGGATGGAAAAACCATGATCCTCACGGGTCGAAGTCAAGGCGGGGGATTGTCCCTGGTTGGTGCTGGCCTCGATCCACGCGTGACGGGAATTGTCTGTGCTGTGCCGGCCATGTGCGAACACGGTGGGCACAAGTTCGGCCGTCCCGCTGGTTGGCCACGATTCGTGCCCAACGATGAACATGACTATGGCAAGGGATGGATGAATGCGGAGACGGGCAATGGTCACGGCCCCGTCAGTGACACTGTATGGCAGGTCTCCCGCTACTACGACGCCGTGAATTTTGCCCGTCGCATCACGTGCCCGGCCGTCGTCAACCTGGGACTCATCGACACCTGTGTACCGCCAACGACCGTCTTCAGTGCCCTGCAAGTGATCCAGGGCTCAAAGACGGCCGTTGTCAGTCCCGATCTGGGTCACGATGCCGATCGCAACCCCGCGTATCGGCGCGACGAGTTCATTCGCACTATGGCGAGGGATGCGGGCTCCGTTCTGCCGAATGCGTAGTCAGCGTTGGGCCAACTGCCAGCTGAGTGCGCTCACTTCGCCCTGCCGCGCGTAGTCGACGGCTTCACCTAGAATTCGTGCAGCCTCCTGTGGGGCGTGGAAGCCCATCGAGTTTTCTGCGGCGATGTAGTCGAGGCGCCACTGGGCCTTGCGTTGCAATTCCAGAGATTCGACCAGATCCTGGGTCGTTGCGCCTGCCGCCTTCGCCGCAGCAATGGCGTCGAGCTGTGACATCAGGGCTGCGCCAGCCCGCTGCAGCAATTGCTGATTGCGCTCCTGAATGCCATCCACGCGGGCGAGAAGTTCCTCTTCGTCGACGCGGTGACAGGTCTGACAGGCGCGATTCACATTCAGCAGAGGCGATCGCACCCAGTGGTCGGATACCTTCGACGCGCCATCGCGCATGTAGGGCATGTGACAGTCGGCGCACGCAACACCTGAGCGCGCGTGAATGCCCTGGCTCCACAGTTCAAATTCCGGGTGCTGCACCTTCAGAATTTCGGCGCCACTTTCCTTGTGCCGGTAGTCGAAGAAGCGTTGGCCATTCTCGAACTCGACGTCATTCCAGAAGGACTCAAGGTTCTCCATCTTCAGGCCCTGCCCCCAGGGGAAGGTGAGAGGCATCTTGTTCGCACAGTAGTATTCGACATGACACTGGCCGCAGACATAGGACCGCATCTCAGTACGGGTCGCGTCAAGATTGGGATCGTATGCCTCGTCGCGGTCGCCCTGACGCCAGCGTTCGATCGATGGCAGGTGCGGCACATCGGCATCGGACACAGCCAATGCCTGAATGCCATTGATGAAACCGGGACGTGTCACGCGTAATTGCATCGTCTCAGGACTGTGGCAGTCGACGCAGCTGACGGGGTGGCCATGACCCATGTCGTGAAGCTTGCTGTTGAGATCCTTGTACGACCAGGAGAAGGTCTCTTCGAATCCCTTCATCGCGTCACCATCCCCCAATTCTCTATACAAGGGCATGATGGCGGCATGGCAGTGCAGACAGGAACCACTTTGTGGTTTGGTCTGGCGCTCGGTCTGTTCCTGGTCGACGAGCATGTATGCATGGCCACGACGATCACGATAGTCGATGGAGAAAGCGTATCCGAGGAACATCCGCTTAAGCCACGGATCACGTTCGATCTTCTCTGCCGGCAGTGCTTCGCTGCCTCCGTGGCCGCCGAAACGTGTACGCGTTGCCAGGGCTGTGCGCTGATACGATTCGTATTGGCGCGGCCAGTTGCGTCCCCACTTCTCGGGATCCGTATCGTCCTCGGTCAATTCGACAAGTTCGACGTAGCGGTCGCGCTCCTCGTCCTTGCGATCCATGATATTGACGAGCAATGCCGCCACGGCAAATGTCGCTAGCGCCGTCACGATGACGATTCCTGCGGCCGGTTTCCATCCTATGTTCACTGTGAGACCCTCTCTGATGTTGTTTCTGGTCCGCCAAGACCGACACGTTCGCCATGGCCAACGGTGGCGTGACAATGCACACAACCACGTGATGAATCCTGGCCATGATTGAGCAAGTCAGCCGTCATAGGCTGGTGGCATGTCAGGCAGTTGTCTTGCAGGATTTTGCTGTTTTTCTCTTTGATCGCGATGGGTTCATGGAAATCCTGGAAGGTGAAACCCTTCGAGTGGTAGTAGCCATTCTCAGCCTTGGCCAGATAACGTTCGACAAATGGCTGCGGTAGATGGCAGTCGACACATGCGGCAACTGTATGGTGGGATGCCTTTTGCCAGGAGTCGAACTGAGGTTGCATGATGTGACAATTGGCACAGGCTCTTGGGTCAGCACTGAAGTATGAGAGACCCTCTCCATACTTCAGTGTGAACAGACCAAGTCCGGCGAATAGTCCGACGCAAATCAACGCCACTGTTGCTGGCCGGCTCACCCCCGATGATGATGCACTATCTCTCAATGTTCAGCCTGTCAAAATGTGCCGTTGATGCCGACGACAAAGTTCCGAATATCGCCCAGATTTCGCTCGAGCTGCGTGTAGTTGTAGTTGAACAGATTGTTGACACCCAAGGTCCATGACAAGCTCGACCAGTGAATCTGGGCACGTACATTCAGTTCATGCTGCGGCACTCGTTCATCGCCCGAGTACACGGAGACCTGCTGCAGACGACTGGAATATCGATAGTCGAGGCTGCCCGACACTCGGCCAAGATGTAGCGACGGGCTCAGTTGCCCGGTCCAGCGCGGCCGGTAGGCCAAGGGTCGTTCGAGTTCCAGATCTTCCGAGTCCAGCAAGGTCAGTCCACCATCAAGGTGGAGCCGCTGATACCAAAGACGAGTGCCCGCGCCCATCTCCACGCCACGAATTCGTGCATCATTCACATTCTGAAATCGCACAACGATGAGAGATGCCGTCTGTGCAAGGTCGACGAGAGGCTCGACAAAGTCACGGTAGTCGTTCTGAAAGACAGCAGCATCGACATAACTGTGGCCTCCAAGTGTCTGACGGGCACCCGCCTCGTAAGACCAGGCACGCTCCGGTTCGAGATGATCACTGGAGATCACCTGGAAGTTGCCCGTCTTAAAACTCATCGACCGTTCCGCCGTCGTCGGCACGCGAAAGGCACGACCTGCTGAGGCTCGCAAAGAGAGCGTCGACGTTGGACGGAAGTTGACACCCAGGCGTGGACTCGTCTGCCGATAGGGTTCATCTCCATCAAGATCATGTTGGTCGAATCGAAGCCCCGCTGTCAGTCGCACATTGTGACGCAGGTGCCATTCGTCCTGGACGAATGCGGCCAGTGCCAGCTCCGTGTGACTGCCATCAAAGAATCTGCCATCGACGAAATGCACTTTCCCATCGACGCCGGCGGAGATGAAGTGGCTTTCACGTGGCAGCCAGTCAAACTGGATCTCGAGGCCCGGGCCGTGAGCGGGTGAGAATGCGCCCCCTCGATCGAACTGATTGCCGAGCATGGAGCGCAACAGGGAAGCTCGAACCCGCAGGTGACTGAGAGCGCTCAGGGAGCGTGAGTATTTCAGATAGGTGTTGAGCCAGGTGACCTTGAGCACATTGCCCTGGTCCTGCGACAACAGGGGGTGAAAGAGTTGTGCTGGCGTCGAGTCAGTTGAATCTGGCAGGAAGGGCGAACGCCACTGTACAAATACACCGGAATGGTCACGCAACCACGCTACATAGAATTCCAGTTCAGAAGCATCTGCAAAATGCCGACTGATCTTGCCACTGACGGTCCACTTGTTGAAGTCGCCATCCTGGCGATCACCCGTTGAGGCATAACGACTGGCAGCGACACGCAGCCCTGTAGGCCCGAAGGCCTTACTGTAGCCGATGTCGACGCGCTCGTAGTGCAATGTGCGGTCGGTCCAGTCCCATGCGGTTGCAGAGGGTTCATCGTAGACGCCTGCAGTGGAGCGGATGGAGAGGATGCCCTGCTGCGAAGGGCGCTTCGTGATCACATTCACGACCCCGCCAATTGCCCCCGATCCCCACAGAGCAGAGCCGGCGCCCTTTACGACTTCCACACGTTCGACTTCATGCAGGGGGATGATGTCCCAGTTGATGCCACCTGTATCGCTGCTGATGAGCGGCACTCCATCCAGGAGCAACAGGATGCGGTTGCCCGCATTTGCACGGTAGCCAGTGGCACCCCGGATGTTGATGTCATCCTCCATGAAGTAGACACCGGGGATCATCTCCAATGCTTCATCGAGACGGAGATTCGTACGGGCACTGATCTCGGACTCGCCAAGGACGGTCACACTCGTGGAGGACTCCTCCAATGGACGAGGACGTCGATCGGCGGTGACGACGACGGGATTCAAAGAAATCGCTGACGGGTCCATCACGACACGAAGGATGTCCGCCTTTGGCAACTCGACGTCCATCAGCCGCTCACTGTAGCCAATCATGCTGACACGAATCCGAAAGGGTCCCGTCGGTACGCGGGCGACGACGAATTCGCCCTGTACGTCGCTGATCGTTCCCAGCACGGTGCCAAGAATCTGGATATTGGCGCCCACCATACGTTGCCCTGAGCCTGCATCGACCACGACGCCACGCAAGAGGGATTCGTCAGCGCTGGCCAAGGTCGGCAGGACGAAACCCGCGAGCAGTGCTGGCAGCAGCCATTTCGCCAGTCTGAGGTCCATGATGAATCGGCGCGTCATCGAGCCTGCCTCAGGTCGACGTTGATGTCCACATTGCGCAGGGTATCACCGAGTGCGACAGAGACCTCGGCAGGTTCACCTGATCCCGGACTCGTTTCGTAGAACCCGATCTGCTTGAAATCGAAAATGCTGGCGCCTCGGCCCAGCCACAGAACGACGGTATAGCCATACGTGCCGGGAGGTGTGGCCAGGCGGTAGTCGAATAGATCGACCTGTGTTGGCAAAGAGATATTGAGGGCCGCCGGTTGGAAAAATTCGAGCAGGTTGGCAGGTCGAGTTCGATAAGCGGCGATCCCCATCAGTTCCGTATTGTCCGGCCAATTGCCGTCATAGGTGATCCGGCCACCGAGTACGGCACCGCGATCAACGGCGGTAAAGTCGGCGGTTACATCAATGTCATCGACGACAGGTGCATCACCGGTGACGTGTACCGTGTCCGGGAAGGAGATTCCGCCTGTAAAGGACGCGCCGTAGAGCCCCAGCACGTCCGACCAGATCACGGGCTCATCCCGCGCTTTCCACACCACAGCGATCGCTGCGTAGCTACCCAGGCTTGGCACCTTGATCTCGTAGTCTGCGGAACCTGCATTGAAATCGAGACGGGCACTCTGGGACAGCGCCAACTGCACGACATCTGACGGTGGGAAGTCTCGGGATGCGACGACGACGACCCAGTGTGTGTTGGCTGGTGGGTTGCCTTCGAATGTGATGGTGCCACGAATCGCCGGCACACCGATCTGCGGCTCGATGCCCTGATCGATGGAGCACGTTGCCAGGGCGATGAGGACGAGTCCCAGCCCCACTCCGAGTCCCAGGCGCTGCAACATGTGTCCAGTCTTATGCATCATCAGGTGAAGGGTGTCAGTTCGAGATGGTCTTTCACCATCTTGCTCCACCGACCCGAGGCAATGATTGATTCCACCATGCCTCTTTCCTGGGCGATACCCTGCCCCGCAATATCGAAGGCCGTACCGTGATCGACGGATGTTCGCAGGAATTTGAGGCCCATCGTCAGACTGACCGTGCCGTGGAAATCGAGGGTCTTGGCGGCGATGTGGCCCTGATCATGATACAGTGACAGAACGCCGTCATAACGACCCTCGTAGGTCTGGTGAAAGACAGAGTCTGCAGGCACCGGACCGGTGACATTCCAACCCTTGTCCTTCGCCATCTGCACAGCGGGGCCAATGGTTTCCATCTCATCCGTGCCGAACAACCCCTGTTCGCCGCCATGCGGATTCAACGCGGCGACGGCTACGTGGGGTTGCGCGATTCCCAGCTGGCGCAAATACAGGTCGCACAATGGCAGTGCATCGAGGATGAGTTCCTTGGTAATCGCATCGGGAATCTGCCGAAAGGAGATATGCCGTGTGAGGAAAAACACCTTCAGCGTCTTGGCGACGAACAATGTCATGGGTTCGCGGTGGGCGGCCTTTGACTTGAGAACTGCCGTGTGGTCAATAAAGGGCACCTTCGCAGCCTGCAGAGATTCTTTGTTCAGGGGTGCCGTCGCCAGGCCATCGAGTTCCCCCGTCAGTGCATCATCGATCGCGCGGTCGAGATAGGCGTAGCCTGCTCGCCCGCCGTCGGCACTGATCTGACCCAGTGGCACCGGCGCATCGAGGACGTGGCAATCGACAAAGTCAATGCAGCCCGGCTTGAAATGCCCAGCTGAAGCCGATGCGACCTCCTCAAGCTCGACGGTGAGACCGAGAAAGCGGATCACATCGGCTAATACTGCCCGATCGGCATACACGACAGGTCGAATGGCATCGTACGATGCTGGATCCTGCAGGGCTTTGATGACGATTTCGGGGCCGATGCCGGCGGGGTCACCTACCGTGAGACCTATCAGGGGACGATGGGGCATGAGGTGCCTCGGAAGCGGGGAATGGGCGAGCGCTGCTGCAATGCAAGCGAAGAACGGTGTCGATGGCGTGACCGCAAGGCACAGTGGACGGAAGCGTGGGTCAGGTCTGGGTCAGCATCGCTCTTGTCAGATCGTTGGGACGACGGAACAAGCCTCGGACCTCTTGCTCTGCATGTTCGACCAGGCGCGCAGGGATGGGTGTGTGATTGCTCAAAGGTGGTTGGGAGGCGAGGCCGAAATAGATGTGGACCGTACGTCGCTCGCTCCGCGTCTGACGCAGACGACCGGCATGACAAGACCCAGCATGAAAAAGCAGTGCCGTTCCTGCCGGTCCAAGCAGATCGTGCGCTCCTGAGCCGTCGCAGGTGAGCTGCGTAGAGGGGTTGAGTTTGGCCTCAATAGACTCAGGGACAATGCTGAAACAGTGGGTCGATTCGTCCACGTCGGTCAGATAGTACACAACGGACAATGCGTCGATGGCGAGAGGATGCTCGGGGTTGTGGGGACGGTCTCGATGCCAACTGGCAGCCGGTGGTGGGCCGTCCATGGGGGGGCGGACCATGACTGAGTGCTCTTCCACGACCAATTCATCCCCCACGAGATGGTGCACGAGTGGTAGAACGCCGGGATTCAGCAGGGACTGGTCAAAGACGGAATGGGTCAACAGAATCGTCACACACTGTTGACGCCCGCCTTCGCCTCGCCTCTGCCATAGACCGCCAAAGTGCCGCTGATGGTCGTCGATGGCATCGTTCAGAGATTTCACCTGCTGCCTCGTTAAGGCACCGGGTAACAGGCAGAAGCCATTGCGAGCGAACTCGGCTGCAGGCGCTTCAATCGCCGTCACGGGTTCGCTGTCTTCAGCAAGCAGATCTTGTCGCAGTGCACGCGATTTTCCTGTCGAACGAGGGGTAGGGCAGGTGGTATCCTATCGTCGAAGGACGCCGAAGGGCAAGCCCACGGGTTGCGGGTGGTTTCCACCCTGCCATCGTCCCTATACTTCACGTCGGTGCCCAACCCATTTCCCCGTTCTTGCAGGGGACACGGAGACCGTGCATGCTCGGCTCCTCGCTCTCGAGATCCGTACTCGTTCTGTGGTGCATGATTCCCGTGGCCATTCCCTTGTGCGCGCAACAGACCGTCGTCTGGCCTGCATTGCCTGGCGACAAGGGTGCCATGAATGTCAGCCTCATCGGTACCGTCCAGGTCGAACCACCCTGGGATCCTGAAGGAGATTGGTTTTTCTCGACGACGGACTTCTTCATCGATGGAGACTATGCGTATATGGGCAGCCGCAATGGGCTGTTGCACATCGTCGATATCTCCGACCCCACCAACATGCAGCAGGTGGCACGCCTGGCGATGCCCGGCCCGGCTCTGGATGTGAAGGTTGCCAATGGGCTCGCTGTCGTGTCCGTGCAGAATGGCCCCGTGAATGAAATCGGCGCGGTCATGGTGGACGTGACGGATCCGACGGCACCGAAGATGCTCTCCCACGTCGAAGACCCCTTCTGGTCGGGTGTGCACAACAGTTTCATCTATCGTGATAGAGCGTATCTGGCACATTCCGCCAGTCGTGGCATCACCGTCGTCGACGTCACGGATCCGGCGCAGCCCTTTGTCGCCAGTACCTGGCTGAACGAGATGTCAGGTTTTGGCAGTATCATCCACGATATCCACATCAAAGATGGCCTCGCCTTCCTGAGCGATTTCGTTCGCGGTTCAGGTGGACTGGTTATTCTCGATCTGGCTGATCCTGATCAACCACAGACGCTGTCCGCGCTGTCGATTGCCGAGGGCCTGCACAACTGCTTCCCCTATGGGCAATATGCCTACTGCAACCAGGAACTCGGTGGCTGGATGCAGTCGCTGCACATCATCGATGTCAGTGATCCGACACAGCCCTTTGAAGCGGCGACCTTCACGATGCCCCGTCGGCGTGTTGAGGACAGCATTGGCCCACACAACACCTGGATCGAGGACGATCTGCTGTACTGGTCATTCTATGATGGTGGTCTATACATCCTCGATGTGAGTGATCCCGTCTTCCCAGTAGAGGTGGGCTATTTCGGTACACCCTACGCGTGGGGGGCACAGGCACACAGAGGACTCATCTTCGTCGCCGATGCACGGATGTCAGCGATCCGGGCGCTGCGTTATGATCAACCTGCCTATGTCGTGCGTGACATGGATGCGCCCGTGAGACAACTATCGACCGCGACAGAATCGACCTTCCTCGTACGAGCCGAGGTTGAATCTTCGCGAGATGTCTCCGCGCCACCGCCAGACGTGACGGTTCGCTTGCTGCCTGATCGAGCCGGGAGTTTCCCTATGCGGGACGATGGGACGCACGGCGACGACGTTGCCGGTGATGGCCGCTATGCAGGGATTGTGCGACTGCCAGGCGGTCTGCTGAGCGGAGAATACCGTATCGAGGTGCGTGCCGAGGATGAGGAGGGCAGGGTCTATCCTCGAGCAGGGCTGCCTCTCGACCTTCTACCTTCGCGAGATCAGGACATCATTGGCGACGAACTGATTCAGGGCATCGTCGCAAGTGGCCCCGTGGGTGTTTTCGGACCGGAGATGGTTTCCACGGGCCCTGTTTTTGTCGGTAACGAGGCGGCGGCGATCCACATCGACGGCACTGCCCGCAACGAGTGGGAGTTGGCGCTGCAATTTGCCGACGAACTCGACATGCTGGGCTATACCGGCCTGCGATTCGCCTTCCATCCTGGCGATGCGACAGGTTCGCAGCTGGAGATCAATATCGGCGACTATCACATGCGGCTTCTGACGCGGCGCACCAGGCTTGTTAACCTCACCGATCAAGAATGGCAAACCGTAGAGTTTCCTTTCGACGTGTTTCAACGCGAGCGTGTGATTCCCACGATCTCCTTCGAGGGCAACCTGCGCGGCACGTTCTATCTGGATGACATGCGTCTGGTGAGTGAACGTCAGGTGACGGCCATCGAAGAGGATGAGGCCGCCGCAACGACGCCGTCAGAAACGACGCTCGGGTCCGGCTATCCGAATCCCTTCAATAGCCAGTCGACGATACCTCTCAAACTGGCGCAGTCGGGTGACGTGCGGCTTGATGTGTACAACATCAGTGGCCAGCGCGTGCGCAGGTTGAATTCGGGCCATCGCGAAGCGGGAAGTTATCTGTTTGCGTGGGATGGCCGCAGTGAGTTGGGTCGAGAGGTTGCCACAGGAGTGTATCTGTATCGTCTGACGACGCCCACGACGACACAAACTCGCCGTATCTTGTTGCTCAGATAGCGACATTACAGCTGCCAAGGGAGTGGGTGCGTGTGAAGGGTCTTTGTATTGGTTTTCGTCATCTGTGCGCTCTAGGGATTCTTGCCGTGTTCGGCGCAACAGATGGTGCGGCAGAGGATTTTCGGGTGCTGCCGTATCTGCAACATCCAACACCCGATGCGATATCGATTCTATGGTTTTCCGATAGCGATCAACCAGGTGTTCTCGAGCTGGGCTCGCGGGATGAATCCTTGATGTCTGAGGTGATCCACGCCCAATCGTTGGCCTATCCGCCATGGGAAGCGGCCAGTTTCTTTGCTGACACCCCACGGCCAGCACCCTTCCGCCATCGGGTCCGCGTCGACGGACTTACCTCGTCCACAGCGTATGCGTTTCGTGTACAGCAGGGCGAGTCCGTCTTCGAGGGTGAATTCAAGTCGGCCCCTGCATCGACAGACAGAGAGCCTGTGCGGCTCATCTTCTTTGCCGACAGCGAGACGGAACCGGAATCGACGGGCAAGCGTGTCGATTGGCCGGATCCGGCGCGGATACAGATTCCACGCGACTATCTGCTCGATCAAACGACAGGCTTGTTGAACAACCTGCAAGTCATCCTTGATCGACAGCCTGATCTACTCGGCATTGCCGGCGACCTGGTCGAGTCCGGGGGGGAGCAGCGAGACTGGGATGAATTCTGGCGCCATATGACAGACGTGGCCGGAATCAATCTCGCTGCCCGCGTGCCGCTGATCGCCGCTGCAGGCAATCATGAGTATTACCAGGGCCCCAAGATGTCAGGCTACGATCAACCAGGCTCTGAGCGCGCCATCTCTCGCTGGCTCAGCTATTTCGACAATCCAAGCAATGGTTCCGAAAGGGCAGAGGGTCGCTACTACAGACTGGACTATGGGCCGGTTACACTGATCAGTCTCGATGTGTCCAATGGCATCCCCCATCAATCGGCGGATGACACGAACTACTTCCTGCTGGGCGATGGGGAAGCAGGAGGCGGTCATTCTCCGAGTTTTGGTGAGGGATCTGCGCAGTGGACGTGGCTTCGAGCCCAGCTTGCCGACAGCCAGAGAAACAGTGCCTTCACCTTCGTCTTTTTTCACCATGTGCCGTATTCTGTTGGCCCCCACGGGTGGCCCCCTGGGAATGGGTCAGGCCGGGATCAGCAATCGGGTGTGCCGGTGCGCGCGCTGACGCCCATGTTTCACGAATTTGGTGTCGATGCATTGATCGCCGGTCACGATGAGATGTGGGAACGCTCAGTCGTCGAAGGTGAACAGATTTTGCCGGATGGCAGCAGTCGACCCCATGCGCTGCAAATCTTCGACGTTGGGATTGCCGGAGACGGACTGCGTGGTCCAGAATCGGGACTGGACAACCCTCATCAACAGTATCTGGTGCATGAGGATGCACCTGAGACATGGTCAGGTGGGGTTCTGCAGTCAGGTGGCAAGCACTATGGTCATCTGGAGATAGACATCCTGCCGATGGATGGCACCTGGCAGGCGATCCTCAAGCCTGTGCATGTCTTCCCCTTCGTCGACGCAGACGGTGTGCTCACAGGTTTCGAGCGCAGACTGTATGACGACATCGTCGTCCTCGGTGATGTCGCGACGGCAATTGAAGAGATGGCGATTGGCCAACAGACGCAGAGGCCAGCAGAGGTCGAACGGCGGCTGCAGCCACCGTATCCGAACCCTTTCAACGACACGGTCCTCGTGCGCTTTCAGTTGGCGCAACCCGAGACCATTCGTATCGAGATCCGCGACACACGCGGGGCACTCGTGCGGACGCTGCAGGAGCGTGCTCTGTCACAGGGGCTGCATACAGTCGAGTGGAATGGCCGCGACACACAGGGCGCGTCAGCAGCGAGCGGTGTGTATCTGATCACACTCGAAACGGGGGATGTGCGCGAGACGGTCGAAGCGATGCTCGTCCGCTAGAGATCACTCGTACTGCGACACCAGCCGACATAATGCCGGCCAAGGCTATGGACTAGCGGTCCTCAGGATCGTGGGTGACGACGCGGCTACCGTCAGCATAGAGACGTCCTGTCTGGCGGTCGAAGGCGTAAGCGAGCTTGAGCGATTCGCTCGGTTCGCCGAGATAGTCAAAGCGGATCACGACGTCTTCCAGAACCAAGCGCAAATCGGTCACATCATCGTGAAGGATGGGAAAGACGAGGTAGCCCTCTGACTCCTGGCCCGAAAACACGACGTCATCCGTGAGCATAGTGCGGCGCAGCAGATCTAAGCGTTCGCGCAACCGGGAGTACTCATTGCCGCGATAGCCGATGGCGTAGGCACGGTAGTAATTTTGCATCTGAGCCAGAGAAAGCGATCGGTATTTCCGCCCATTGCCGGCAACAAGGACCGTACGAACGGGATCAACCCTTACCTTCGGATAACTGTAGTTCTTGACTGCTGCATGAAAGACGGTGAATCGCTGACGTGTCGAATCGAGACCCGGGAATTGCGTGTCACCGAAAGTGTAGGCATTCGTCGAGCTCGTCTCTCCCACTGAGGCGGCAGCGAAATTGCGATTGAGTTCATCGTCTGTCACCGGCCGCAGCGTTACCTCAAAACGATCGAGCTGATACACGACACTGCCATCATCGTGCACGGTCATGCCATCATTTTGAGCACCTTGTGGCAGCAGGGGGCCCGCAAAGGGCTGAAACGCACACCCTCCCAGGGCCCAGAAGGCGCATAGAATCGCGCCAAGCCTCATCAGTGTTCTGGTGGACACGAGAAGTCTTCTACGAGGACCGGCGAGTGGGAATGGTAGACGTTTCATGGGCTCAACCAAGGTGTGTCGTGAAGCGAATGCGCCCTCAAATGCCGATTGGACAAATGATCGATTGGACAACCAAATTTAGATCGGGCGACGCGCAAAAGGTAGAGTCGCCCCCCCTTTTCACACAAGCTGCAAACGACCTTCAGAAGCAAATCAGGTCCAAATGCCTTGACGATCCCTTCTGGCCCAACCTTACGTTATCATAGAGTCTATCCCAAGGTGCGTCACACCCGTGTGATCTCGGCTTACCCAAACGACTGAAGCGCAGATACTTGCCTACTCCTCACGCCAATAGAACACACAATTCAGCCGGGCGCTGGCCACGTCGCGTTGCGCTCTATTGTGCGAGTGCCATCGTCTTTCTGGTCGTCACTGCAGGTTTTGGTGAGGAATTCGTCGTGGGCGGTGCCGCGCATCCATGGACTGAATCGGGCATCACGCCCGGTGGTGTCATCGCTTTCGTAGAGGACATCCGTTCCCTCACCGAAGACGACGAGGCGATCTTCACCGTCGAAGCAGGCAATGTGGACTGGATTGTCCCTGTTCGCCTCGACCCAGGGGTGAATATCGCTCTGGGTCTGTTGGATCGTGGCGGCAGCGTCGATATCAATCTTTCTGACAACCAGAAGGATGCAGATGAGTTGGAGGGCATTATCAATGGCGATCATCGGGTTGCCATCGATCGCAAGTGGGTCGATGGTCGCGCCCTCGTAAACAATGGGGTCACACTGTTTGTCGATCTGGGTGCTCGTTTTGGGGTCAATCGGATCGTGTTCTATCCACGCATGACCCCGCAGTTTCCCTTCGGTAATGACTTCATGCGCAGCTACGATCTATTTGTCGGCGAAGAAGAGGACCCGAATCTGGCATTTCCAGATTTCTCTGAATCTGACAATACGGACACGACGGTGGTCATTGAGATTGATGCCCAGTTCGTTCGTTCTCTGGCTCTGAAGTCCACCTTGAACGCCGGATTTGAGATCGACGAGATAGAGATCTACGGGACCGGTTTTGTGCCGGAGGCGGTGTACGAGTCGGACCCGCTTTTTCTCGATGATGCATCGGTATGGGGTCAGATTCGCTGGCTTGAGGCCATCGCTGGCGATCCGGAGGATTCCTCCATCGAAGTGCGCGTGCGCTCAGGAGCAGACGACACGCCGGACGATTATTACCGCGAGATCAAGGTGGGTGGCGTCGTCACGGGACGCTCACCAGATGATGCCTTCGGCAATCCCCTGACACGGGCAAGCTATGAACGTCTGCTGCGCCTGGACGAACCGGTGATCAAGCAGACGGATGCCGAGAATTGGGGTCAGTGGCAGTTGGTAGAGAATGGCCAGATCCTCGAATTGCCCGCTCCCCGTCAATATTTTCAGTTTCGCGTCGATTTCACCAATGCCACGTTGACCTCGTCGCGTGCTTTGGCGCAACTGGCCTTCGACTTCAGTTCACCCCCCGTTGATGGCCTGTTTGCCGAGGTAGAGCCCTCGACAGCATCGATCAGCGAGACGACGACCTTCACTTTCGTAACACTCGTGGACAATGACAGTGGCCGTGACGGTTTCACACGCTTCGATGTGGAAACGCCAACGCGAATCACGGCACTGCATTCGGTCACGGTGAAGGATCCATCCGGCACCGTCACTGCACGAGGTGACTTCGGTACCGTAGATGTCGACGAGATGTTGCCGCGATTCAGTGGTGAGGTCACCCTTACAGAGGTAGATGACGAGCACTTCTCCCTAACCATGCCACGCGTCGTTCAGGATGGAGCGTCGATCGAAATCATCTTTGATTCTGCTGTGTTTCGTTATGGAACACGATTTCGCGGGCTCGCCTTCGCTGAGGGGTCGACACTGCCTCTGCTTACTGAGGGAGGGAACGCAACGTCGGCGATCGACACGGATGATCTGCTCGTCAGCGTCTCCATTGGTGCGACGGTTGCCGGTCCCTTGAAGCTGTCACCATCAAGCTTCTCGCCGAATGACGACGGAATCAACGACGATCTGCAGATCGACTACATCGTCCAGCATCTGGTGGCTCTGTCTCCTGTCACCGTACAGGTACACGATCTGAGTGGTCGCCGTGTGCGGCAACTCGCGCACGCCGATAGAAGCAGCGGTCAGTATCGAGTCGAGTGGGATGGCCGCAATGACGATGGCAACCTGGTTCCACCAGGGATATACCTGATCGCCGTCGAAGTCCGTTCCGATCAAGGCAGCCAGCGCCGCCTACGTCAGACGGCAGTCGTTTACTAAGAGACCCGTATCGCCAACCGAGAGAAGTCAAGGTGCACATGAGTCAGTCAACAACAATCCGCCGGGCCCTCCAGGTCACAATCTGCATCTTCTGGGTCAGCCTCTTTGCCTCGCCTGCCGCATCTCAGGATTACGGAACACGACTCGGCAGCGTGAATCGGGGCGGTGAAGTCAATTTCGAACCGACGGGCCCCGGCGTTCTGTTCGACGCACTCGATCCGTCGGTACGCAAATGGTATGTGCCACAAGAGCTCTACAACGAATACGGGTGGCGCCAGGCCGAATACACGAACTATGCTCGACGCCGCTACGAACGCTACGTCGACACGGCGATTGAAGGCGACTATTTCTACGATCAGTATGGAAGTTTTGTCACCCGTGGGTGGCTGGTCTACGACTGGCAGGAAGATCGTCCGCAGCAGTTTGGCAGCACGATCCTGAAGACCAGTCGCTATCGGAATTGGTTCAATCGCGTCGTGATCGCCTCCGATTCAAAGGGCCAGTATCACTACACGCTGACCATCGGCGATGAGATCCGTACGACCTTGACGCCGATGACCTTCTCCAAGCCCGGTTTCAATGGTATTCAGTTCGACTTCGGCGCTGACAAGTATCAGGGCACACTGCTGCTGTCACGACCAAGTCGACCGGCGCAGGTCACCGAACCAGAGGTGCCCGACACACGCACGAGTGTGACCAATTTGCTCGGTGGTCGTGGCGAGATGCAGGTGGGTGACTTCATCAAACTTGGGGCAACTTATGTCAGTGCCTTCCAGGCACAGACGTTGCGCGATGATGTGGCGGGCACGCCTTTTTCGGGTGGGTCACTGACAACAGAGCAGAATGCCGTGCCTGTGGCGAAAATCATCCTGCGATTATCAGATGACTCGCCTGAAGATGGCATCGGTGGCGCCGCACTCTTCGACGATGAGATTGTCATCACCGATGTGGATGGCAATGTCGTGCGTGGTAGCGACATCGGTTTCGAACCGGTTCGCGAGGGTGGTTTCCAGAAGGTCGGTTACCTGGCCGCCGATGGCGGTGAGCGTATTTTGCTGACATACGATTTCACGGATCCCAGTTACCTGGGGCCAGATCGATCGGTGATCAAGGAGGTCGCCTTCGAGCTCGTCCTGTCAAACGACTATCTCGTTGAGATCACGTCAGACCGACAGACGAACGAAGACCAGCAACCCGTTTTTCTCTTGAGCGAGCGTGCAGCCGGCAATATTCAGGACAACTCGAACCAACGTCTCCTGCGTATCGAATACGGTCTGCCGACGTCGAATGTGGTCTTCGGCTTCACCATCGAAGGCACGCAAGTGTTTGGATTCGACTTCTACGGTGAATACGACTTCAACAAGCGCTACCGGAAATACCCCAATGTGAATCGCAAGAATCACAGTACCGCCGTCGACGATGCCCAGGCGTGGATGCTCAATGTCACACGCACGACATACCCCTGGTTCCTGTCCTTCGAAGGCTACAGTATGGACAGCGACTATTCGACGCGATCCTTTCTTGCGGGCACACGAGTTCAAGATGAAATCGACTACGAGAATGAACGGCTCTATGTCTATGAATTCGTCGAAGACAACGATGATCAGGATCGCCGCCCGGACTGGGATCGCTTCGGTCAGAATCTGATCGACACCGCCATCTTTCCTGGGTACGACGAGAACAACGATTTCATCTCCGACTTCAACCAGAACGATACCGATGACCGGCCCAACCTGGTGCCGGATTACGAAGAGCCTTTTCTGCGTTATCACACAGATCGCCCCGAATTTCTCTTCGGCATCGACATGAACAACAATGGTTGGATCGATCGGTTCGAAAATGACAACGAACCTGACTATCCCTACAAACGGGATCGGCGCGGATACAATTCCTACGTTGGCCTGCATCTCATGTCGGATGCGCGCCTGACCGTGGGGCGGACCGACGAAGATCTGATCGATGGTGACGGGACCAATCGAACGACCTATCTGATGCTGACCCTCGACCGGGATCGGGCCAATCTGGGGCGTCTGCGCTTCTATCAGTATCTGCGTAAGGCGAAAGACAATATCCCCGATCACCTGTTCCAGTGGGTCCAGCGACCGGACTCACGTGGTGGCCTTGTGGACATTCAGGATCCCCTGCCCGCCAGGGATACCTGGATCAATACGACGTACCTGCGTTTCGACTACAAAGCGGTGGAGAACTTCAATTTTGTGAACAAGCTGAAGTACGAAATCTTCCACCAAAGCGACAACGTCAGCGAGCTGCGAGAGACGTCCAGTTTCTTCGGCCTCATCAACAAGGCTGATTACACGCTGCAGTTTGGCCCTGTCGATGTTCAACCCCGGTGGAAGAGTGAGTTCGTGCGCCAGCGTCCAGTCGAGGAGCGAGATCCGGCGCGACGGGAACTGACGGAAACGCTCTTTCTCGTCACACGCTTCCCCATCCTGCGTCACACGTTGGTCGAACTTGGTCTCGAGATTTCCCACTTCGAACAGATGCGTGACAAGAAGGGTGTGCCCGTCAATCGTGCGTTGCTGCCCGATTCCAATTCTCGGGTTTTCGCCATGCAGTTCCGCAATTCATCACCCTATCTCGGCTACAATCTCGAGTTGCGTACAGGATTGCGTTTGCAGAAACAGACCTTTGAAACGCTGCCGTCAGAGACGACGAGCACCCTCTTTGTTACCGTCTACGCCGGGCTCGGTGGTTGATGCTGCCTTGTACCGTTCGGGAGCTCAGGTTTAACCGATTTGGAGAATCTGGGTAAAACAGCTGTTAAGGGTTTGCTGTGCAACGAGATAGGTGCGGGTCGAGCCTCTGTGGAGACCACATGCTCGCCATGAAATCCTGTTGCCTTCAGACCTTGGGGTTTGTAGTTTTTTTCCACTTGATGCGAGCCGAGCCATGGCAGGTGCCAGAGATGGCGCCTACAGTGGCTTGGTTCTACATCTGAACTCGTACTCTTCCTACCGGCTCAAAGGAGCAAAAAATGAAGAGACTGGCACCGATCGCAGCATTGTTGGTCCTGTTGGCCACCAGTGGTGCAGACGCCCATCAGGGCGAACTTCGATTTATGTTTCAGTTTCCTGCAGGCCTCGAGCCCACCCTAGATGGTGAACTCGATGACTGGGCCTTCGTTCCTGAGGTCTACTACAATCGCGCCGAGAACATGTTCAATCAGTTCGGTGCGCCATTGGATCTGAGCGATTTCAACTCGTTCCAGATCTGGGGTTACTCGTTGGCGACGAACAAGGTGTATTTCGCCTTCTGGGTCTCCGATGATGCGATCCACAATACGGAGAAGTGGTCGACGACGACGGACTGGGATCACACAGGTGGTCAATTCCGCAGTTTCGGCGACGAAAGCGACGAGTTCCAGGAGCGTTGGACCGGTGCCCAGGCACAGCGTTATGACATCTACGCTCCGACCTTCGCCTCTGGCGGTTTCTACACCAAGCAGTATGGCCAGGCTTGGGCCGGCGAAGAGCCTTTCGTCATGTGGGGCGGCAAGTACACGAAGGGTGAGGTAGGCAACTTCGAGCCCGCAGAGATGCAGGGTGAAGTTTCCATCACGCCTTTCGATGACATCCATCCCGATGGTCCCGACGCCAGCACGGAGCATCAGTTCGCCGTGAACCAGATTGTCGGTCTTGAGGCAAACTGGGGTGACAAGGATCCCGATCCAGGCAACTACGACGACGCATACTGGTCGTTGTTCGGTGGTATTGGTGCCTCGTCTCAGGCCGATCAGTTCGGTGATTTCCTGACCGCTCCATTGGAGCCGGGACTGCCGACAGCCGTAGAGACCAGCACTTGGGGTCAGGTTAAGGCTTCTTTCGCGGCTGAGTAAACCGCATCGCCTTAAACGCACCTGCACTTAAGTGAGTCACAAGAAGCGGGGTTCACGGGCTTCCGTGGACCCCGCTTTTTCTATCTGAGGTTGAATTATGAAGATCAAGTGTTCCGTCATCCTGGTCATCTTTTCGCTTAACTGCTCGGTCTGGGCACGTGAAAGCATTCAGCTAGGTGGTAGCGGTGGACTGGAGTGGTCAGCGACCGGCTCCTTCACCTTTGTCGACGGCGAACATACGGCAGGCAGTATTCGACCCTTCGAGACGGAACCGACACACAATTTGATCTCCTCCATGCGCTCCCGTGGAGGTGATGTCGACACGATCAACGACAAATACACGATCCCGAACACATGGATTGACGGGGGCTACGAGTTTGTTGTCGATGGTGATTCGACGACGGCCTTCGTACATCCGCCACGAATTCAAATTCTTGGTGGCGGTGGTGGCTATTGGACAGTGCCCATGTTCTTTGACCTGGGCGCCCCCTTCCTGGTGGAGCGGATACGTTTTATGACCCGCGCCGATCACCCTGAGAACCAGATGCGCCGCTACATCCTTTTCCTCAACGATGGCACCGAGGCCTCGAAGGATCGCGTCGGCAATATCATCTGGAGCAGATACCGTGAAGAGATTGACAATCTGGACAGTGTCGTCGATCTCGATATCGAACCGCAGATGGTTCGTCATATCTACGTGCGGCCCGGGGGGATTGGCACCAACAATGGCCTGAGTGACACCTGGGAAGTGGCAGAGATGCAGGTTTTTGGCCGCGGCTTCGTTCCCACAGCAGAGTATCTATCAGAACCGATCGACCTGGGTGCCTCTTCGACCTTGGGTAAGATTCACTGGGGGTGGCAGTTGGATCCCGGTGGTCAGATCATCATCCAGACCCGCACGGGCACCGACGACCAACCGTATGTCTATTGGCGCATTACCGGGATAGGTGACGAGCTGTCGACGCTGGACGAGCGTGGGCGTCCGCTGACACGCGCAAGATACGAACAGCTCAAGCCGAATCAGCGTGGTGGCATTACGGACGATTTGACAGACTGGAGTCCCTGGCAGACGTACGAACTCGAACTTGGTGCTACTGGAACGCAGATCCTGTCGCCGAGCCCCAGTTCACACATTCAACTTCGCATTCAGTTTTCGTCGGCAGCCCTGGCTGGTGGGCAGGTGGATTCGCTGTATTTCGAATACTCCCAGCCACCGGTCGTCACTTCGGCAGTGGGTGAGATCTCCCCAACGGATGTACCTGCGGCGTCACTGACGAGCTTCACCTACGCGGTCAGAGCACGAATCGAAGGTGGGCAAACGGGGTTCAACGCCATGCGATTGCAGACAAGCGCTCTCGTAGATTCCATTACGGACGTTCGTGTCGACCGCGAGGTGGTGGAATACAGCATTGAACCACAGGACTCACTCGGTCAGGAATATCTGATCCACTTTCCACGGATCGTTCAGGACCAGTCTCTTCTCGAGATTGACTTCGATGCCCGCGTCTTCCGTTATGGAACTCCATTCGACGGCGCGCTCCTCGATACCAGCACCGACGACGTTCCCCTGGCGATCAGTGCCGGCGATGCAGTCCCCGGCACGCTCAGCGACGAACTCGTCGTGCGCACCAGTCTCACGGGCGACATCCTGCCGAATTTGTCGGTAGAGCCGAATCCCTTTACACCCAATGGTGACGGCATCAACGATCGTGTAAGGCTGACTTCTGCCGTATTGCGCCTCACAGGTCAGACGCAGGTCGATGTCCAGATTTTTGATCTGGCAGGTCGACTCGTTCGTCGTCTGGAAGATGTCGTGGAAGGCAGCTCTCCCTTCACGATCGAGTGGGATGGCATCGACGGGGCCGGCAAGTTGTCACCACCGGGTCTGTATGTCTTCCGTCTGGTTCTTGATGCCGATGCAGGCACGGAATCACGTGTCGGACAGGTGGCCGTCGTCTATTGAAGCGTTTCAGGATCTCTATTGCCGCAGGCTCCATTGTTGCAGGATTGCTGCTGATCGGATGTGCTGCAGAGCCCCTCGTAGCGCCCGCGCCGGGTGTGGTCGCCAGTATTGGTGAGGAGCGTATTCTCGCACAGGATCTGCGCAACTACGCTGAACGGGTTCCCATCACCTTGCTCGCCAGTGCACATGGCGATTCCGCACGACGGCAATATCTGCGAAGTCTGCTCGTGCGACGACTTCTCGCTCACGAAGCTGCCGAGCGTGGTTTCGACACGACGCTGGCCATCGCGCAGCAGGTTGATGATCGATTGCGGGACAAGCTGAAGAATGTGTATCTGCGAGAACAGGTCTGGCCTCACATCAGTGTTGAGAAGGCGAAAGCCCAGGCCGTCTACGACAGTCTCGGGTTAGGTCTGCAACGCCGTCTTGCTGGCATCGTCACGACCTCTTCCGCCCAGGCCGAGATGTTGCGTGACGCACTGGCAAGTGGAGAGCGCTTCGAGGCACTGGCAATGAAGCATTCGATCCATACATCTTCGGCGCCGGGTGGCGGCGAGTTGGGATATGTAAGTCAGCGCCAGGCAGCGCAATTGGGGATCTCGGCCTCGGTCTTCGCCAATCTTCCCGATAGTGCCATTTCAGAGGTGATCCCTCTTGGGCAGGAATTCCAGATCCTGCGCTTTCTGCATACGAAGATCGCACCGATCGAAGACTTTGTAGAGCAGATCCTGGCTGTGCTGATGGAACAAGAGCGACAGAGAATTGAGTACGAGACACTGCAGTCGCTGAGTGTAGAATTCGACTGGAGAGCCGTTCCTGAAGGCCTGGGAATTCTCGACGAGCGGGGCGCTGGGGATACGGTGCTACAGCTGTGGCTACTTGAGCCCGGTGAAGCGGCCCTGCCGCTGTTCACCTACGCGGACACGGCTATTTCCATCGGCGAATTTCTGCAGATCAGCAAGCGCAACCGACGAGAGATCAAAGATGGTGTATCGGCCGTTCGTGTGGCGGATGAAATCCTCCGTGCTGAGCATCTCTATGCAGAGGCGGCCCGTCGTCTTGGAGCGCACGAACAGCCTGAGATTGTCTCGTGGCAGCAGGAACTGGTCGAGGAGTTGGCGATTACCCAATTGCGTCGGCAGGTGCTCGATGAAGAGCCCGCTGTCACGTCTGAGGACGTACAGAAGTTCTACAAAGACTATCCCGATGCATTTCGCGAGAGTGCTGATATTCTCATCGTGGAAACCCTCGTAGGATCCGAGCAGGAGGCACTTGCCGTTCTCGATGAGGTGGCAGCAGGGCACGACCTACTGGATATCGCCAAACGAACGACCCTGCGGCGCGTAGGGCCGTCGGATTCGCGCGGCACACTGCGTCTCAACGAACACGAGCGCATGACGAACAGCGTCCTCTATGCTGCTGTGCAGCAGGCACCACTGAACGAGGTCGTAGGCCCCGTTGCAGTTGAAGGCGGACAGAGTGTGTTTCGCGTCATCCACCGTGAGAAGGGTGCACTCATGCCATTTCTGCAGGTGGAAGCCCGTGCCAAGGCCTACGCTCGCCGGTTTCAGCAGAATAGTGCCTTCGAACGTTTCGTCGAAGAGTTGCTTGTACGGCACAAAAGTCAGACACTGATCTACGAGATAGAGTTAGTCCAAGCCTTGCCCGATTCACTCATCGATGAGATCGCACGTCGCGATCACCAGCGCGCGGGTCTCCCCGTCGATTTCAACTGAAGCGGCCGCGTCGTACCGAGAGGAACCTCCCATGTCACTGACCCACATTCGATCAGGTGTGTGCACAAGTTTGGGGATCCTGCTTCTGGGCACTGCCTGCTGGGCCCAGAATGGCTATCGCCTTACGAGTCAATCGATCGAAATCGATCGGGCGAGCCACTGGCGGGCCTGGTCGGCGCCCGCGGGTCTGGTGACTATCGAAGACGATGGATCCGTGCAGCCGCGCAAACTGGCGCCTTCGATCAATGCATCTCTCACTGCAGGAGATTTTCGCTACGAACTGGCCGGTTCTCTGAGCAGCTTTTACGACAACTCCGTCAATGAGTCGGGTGTGCTACTGGCGACGGGGGGTATCAAACGTGCCTACTCCAATGCAACTGCTGCGCAACGCTTGATGGATGGCGACGATGAGACATTCTGGGAACCCAGCGCTGACGACGAGTTGGCCAGTTGGCAGGTTGAGATCGATCTGGGACGACTCGTTTCCGCTACACGTATTGTCCTGCGCTTCGTAGCTGATTCTCCCGAAGTTCGTGCCGATCCCTTTTACCAATTCCGCGTACACACTGCGACGGGGCAAAACCCTTTTGACGATGCCAGTAGCTCTGCTCTCGACTATCAATTAGCTGGCAGCACAACAGAGCCCAATCTCGACCAGCGTGAATTCTCCTTCGATCTCGAACCGGCCCTTTCGCATTCTGAGGGGTGGACAGGTCGATTGGTGCAATATGTGCGACTCGACGTCACCGGACGTCGTGGAACCCACGGCGAAGAGCTCACGCAGGGTGAGTACGAAGCACTCAGCGCAGCCGACAAAGGCGACGTCGAGAATATCTGGCTCATTGGTGGCGAGCAGCGCCTCGTAACACAGACTGTCTACGACGCGTTACCTGCCGAACAGCAAGGCGGGCACCGCTACTTCCGCCGTGAACGTCCTCGCCTTGCGGAGGTGGAAGTCTGGACGGCAGGTGACAATGTCGCCACGGGAATTGTCGACCGTGGGGGCTCTCTGTTGGAGGGGAATCCGAATGCAGCTGCCGAACTGGCATTTGATGGTAGCATCCGCTCAAACTGGAATGCGACCGTTTTCAGTACCGTAGGTGATATCGCCGGATGGGGGTTGTTGCAGATCGATCTGGGCGCCTTGCTGCGAATTGATGCGGTACGCACCATCACCCGCCGTGCGGCTCTCGCGGAACGGGTTCTCTACGGATATCAACTGCGAGGTTCCGACGGTTCTGTCGCGCCAGATGGCAGTCTGATCTGGGAGACGCTCAGCAGCGAAGACCGACTGTTCAATCAAAGTACGAGACTCTTTGAGGACCGTTTCGATGCCAGGCTCTTCCGCTTCCTCGAGTTCCGCAATCTCGATACGGCGCGGCGGACACTTGCCCATGAGGGCAATCGGTTCCAGAGTGTTGTGACGGAGATGCAGATCTACAGTAGTGGGACTGTGCCAGAGGTGAACATGGTCTCCGATCTGATCGATATGAGCACACCTCGTATTCTACAGAATATCTCCTGGGATGCTGATACGCCGGAAGGCACATCCGTCGAAATTCGCACGCGTACAGGTGACTTACTTCGCGAGATCAAGCACTACTATCTCAATACCGGCGAAGAGGTCACCAAATCAGAATGGGACTCCAAACCGTCCTTCTTTCGTGATCCTGTGCCCCGCATCGAGACCGTTCCCGGCGCCGGCTGGAGCAATTTTAGCCAGGTCTATATCGAGCAAGGCGAGCGGATTGTTTCGCCAAGTCCACGACGTTATCTGATCGTCGAGGCCAAGCTGCTGACATCATCCCCTGACACGGCGGCAACGCTCCATTCAATTTCCGTGTCCACTTTGCAACCTGTGGCAACCCAGCTTTTGGCTGAGATCACACCCAAGCGTGAGGTCCCTGTCGGCGAACTGATCGACTTCGATGTCTATCTTCGACCATCCTTCGTCACGACGCGCTCGGGAAATTTCAGTCGTCTGCGCCTCACGGCGCCATCCCGATCAGAAATGACGATGCGCGGTGTCGACCTGGGTGAAGAGGATGACTTCACGGCGACGACGACACAGGCCTTCACACCTGCTGGTGGAGACGGTCTGTTTCAAGATGATTCAGGACAGACCCTCTCAGTGACCGGAGATGGGACCGATACGCTGCTGGTGCAGCTACCTGCGTCGATTCGGTCCACTGGCCCAGATCTGGTGCGCTTGTCCTTCACGGCCACGGTTTTTCAAAGTGGTTCCACCTTCGGACTCGAGGCGGCCGCTGCCTCTTCTCCCGATTCGTGGCAAGCAGCTGATGGCGGCGACGCTGTCGGCGATGATCTGTCCGTCGGTTCGGGTCTGACGGTGATGACGCCCTTGGGAGGCAGCACCGTGCGAATCGGCGACGCGACGAGCCGTGTGTTCTCCCCCAATGGCGATGGCATCAATGACCAGGGTCTGTTCGAGTTTGCTGTGCTGCGGATAAATGTGGATCGTGAGGTGGGTGTCGATATCTACGACCTGACGGGTCGCCAGATCCGCACCCTGTCAGAGACGCGCAGCAACGCCAATGGTCTCTATCGGTTCGAATGGGATGGTCTGGACGCGAAGGACCAGTTGGTACCGCCCGGCATCTATATCGTGCGCTACAAGGTCGACGCAGATGCGGGGGGCTCGACGCCGACAGGGCTCATTAGCGTCGCCTACTGACGGCGACCGCCAGCCGGCTGCTAGCGCCGCTTGCTGCAGGCGTCGGTGACACCGCCCCTATTCGCTGTCTTCTTCATTGCCAGCAGGGCCTGAGCTCCGCTCACGAAGATCGGCCAGGGCCAGCCGTAGTTCACGCAGGTCCGGATCGACGAAATACACGTGCACCACCTTCTCGCCATCACGCGTTGCCGTGTTCAGCACACCGGCTCTGGTTTCACCCAGAATCCATGTGCTCTCCGCTGACCAGAATTGGATTCGGTCGCCGCGGCTCAGATTTATGTCGACGCTGATCGCTGCGCCCCCTTCACTGATATCCAGCAGACGACCGGCGATAGAATCCATGCCCTCACCGAGACCGTCGGCTTCGTCCTCTGAGTCAGTGGCGTCTTCGTCATCGAATAGTTCCGTTTCAACTGGCGATCGGCGACGCAGTACCCACACGGCGAGATTCGCCTCAATCCTCGGTGTCTCGCGTTCATGCACATCCTGATCCCGCAAAACGACCAGGCGTGCCTTCAGTTTCTCCAACACGCGTACTTCGCCTTGCCGCTTGGCAATGCGTTTGTCGAGATCGCCGACGAGATACTCTCGACCATTGGCCGAGTTCAGCAGATTGAGGGGTGTCTTGGGAGACAGGCGCATGGCGATACGCTCTACCGTACGCGCCTCTCCCTGACGAAAGCCGAGGGCCGTCGCCCGTTCCTCAAAAGCATGCGACCGTTGTGCTTTGGTCGAAGCCGTCCTGGCGCGGGCCCTGCTTTCCTTCAGGTGTTTGGTCATGAACCAATAGGTCAGATGTGCAAGTCCAACGAGGATGCCGACGAGCATGATCCACTTGGCGAATCCGAGGTCCATGCCCTGGTCGAACTTGAGGTACGTGCGCTGTGCATGGGCAGGGATCTGGGTGAGGCAGACAATGGCGATGAGACGAATGAGGCGCTGCATGCAGGCCTCCTGGCGTTTGATGGATGGGAGAGATCGTCCTACAAGACTACCATAACAAAGGCTATGCTGCTCATCCACAGCTGGCTCTGCTTGCTTGAAACCGCGCAATGTCCCTATGTCCTGTCACTATGGAAGAGACAAACCTACAAAATCTGGTCACCGCTGTTGATGAGAAACGTTTGCTGGCAACGGCAACGGCTCTTGTCGATGTGCCCAGCCCCACATGCGATGCAACGGCTGTCGCCGCTCGGCTTGCCGAGATTCTGACATCGGACGGCTTTGAAGTGGAGCGGCCCGACGCGGGTTGGCCGACAGCACCCGCTGTTGTGACGCGCCTGCATGGCAGCCGCGTGGGACGTACTCTGCAATTCGATGGTCACCTCGACACGGTGCATCTGCCCTTCGTGCCGGCGAGTGTCGTCGACGGCCACCTGTTGGGCCTGGGAGCCGCGGATATGAAGGGTGGCATCGCGGCATGTGTCGAGGCCATGCGCGCCTTGCGTGACGCCGATGCCCTGCAGGGCGGCAGCGTGCTACTCACCACCCACGACCATCACGAAGCGCCCTGGGGCGACGGTCGCCAGGTGCACGGTCTGATAGAAGGAGGGTTCACGGGCGATGCGGTCCTGCTGCCGGAATATCTCGCGCATCCTCTACCTCTGGCCGGTCGGGGGATGGCCGTCTTCGAGGTGACCCTGTCGCGTCCGGGTGAACCTGTGCACGAGGTTCTGCGGCCTGCCAACCAGCCGAATGTCGTCGATGCCGGGGCTGAACTCGTGGTCCGCCTCAAGCAACTGGCTGCTGAACTGGCGCCCATCACCCATCCACACGCTGGCTGTGATACCGCGTTCGTCGGGTTGCTGCAGGCAGGGGAGATCTACAACCAGTCACCCACGAGCTGTCAGGTGAAGGGAACACGTCGATGGGTGACACCTGGACAGGTCGAGGCCGTGAAAGAGCAGCTCGGCTCGATCATCGAAGGTGTTGCACAGGATACGGGAACCGTCGCTGAGTGGCACATCGAAGTGCCAGGTGATGCGTTCCACATCAACGAGGCAGAACCGATCGTCGAGTGTCTGCAGGCTGCCTCGCAGAGCGTGAGTGGCGAGCAGCTACCGTATGGAGGCAAGCCCTTTGTCGATGATGGCAACAAGTATTCAGCCATGGCCCGGATTCCGGCGCTGACCCATGGCCCCAATGCGACGGGTGCTCATACAACGCAGGAGAGTGTGCCCGTCAGTGAACTGACACGGATTGCGAAGGTCTATGCACTGACGGCGGCGCGCTTCTGCGCTGCGACTTGAACTGAGAATAGGAAGGGATCCATGCCAAAGATCGATTGGCGCTACCATCGCCCTGGCTGAACAAGCTGCAAAAACACGCAAGAGTTTCTTGCGCAGAATGATGTACTCGATGGCACCGTGCAAAGTGCCAGCAAAGAACCCGTTACAGCAGAGACTGCCCTGGATCTGCTACAAGGCATAGATGAGATGCTCGTAGCCAAGGGGCAGAAGATCGATCGCTTTGATCTGCGTCAGGGGCGGCCTGGCGACGACGAATTGCTGGCTCTGCTACTGGGCCGATCGGGCAAACTCAGAGCGCCCACGATTCGTGCCGGCAAGCGGCTCCTGGTTGGTTACAATCAGGAGATGGTTGCCACCCTTTTGTGAAGGGTCGCCTTGTGTGAAGGCCCGGATGCTGTGGCGTAGTACTTGTAGACTACAGGCTGAAGGGCGGATAGCGATCTGTTGTCAGCATGAAAGCATAGACCACGACTCGTAGCCAGTAGTTCATGACGCCAACAACGAAGTCGAACAGTCCTCGCGGATAACGCCCCGTGAAGAGAATGGCGAACCAGGCGATCACCACGCAGATCATTGCTGCTATACTCAGGAAAAGCAGTACGACGTAGTGGGGAAATGCGAATAACCATTTGATCAATGGCAGCCAGCGATTCAGATCGGTCTGGGCATTGGGATAGTCGATCTCGACGCGAATGGCCTGATCCTGCTCGACGGCGGGATACTCGTCACGAAGCAGGCACAGATACGCCTCGACACGCATGGCGAAGCGCGCCAGCGCCAATTGCCAGTCAAACCACCAGCGCGGATAGGTCTGCCGGAACAAAAGCATGAGGACTGTGGCGAGGAACAAACTCGCGCCACCATTGTAGTTTGTGGAGACGGCAGCATCGCCATTGACCATCGAATTATGGCCACTCAGCAAGGCAAGGATGATGCCAATTGGGATCACAGTGAAGATGCGGAAGAACGTGGTCAGACGAGATAACTCTCTGTCTGGATACTCGACGTCGAGTGTCGCCGGATACGATGAAGTCATCGATTCCATGGTCTGGCTCCCGGGTGAGACTAGAGCGTACAAAGAGAATGGAGCTTACGTTGCGATCCATCGGGTGAGGTGTCAAACATGACAACAGATCGATGGCATGCAGACGTGATCCGTCGGATCAAAGCGCTTGCTACGTCAACGAGCGCGTCTGCCGTGGTAGGCCAGGCGACAGGTCACGATATGTGGGGTCTTCGCTGTGGTAGTCAGGATGCAGCGCGTCGGGTTCTGATCACCGGTGGTGTTCATGGTGATGAGCCGGCAGGCGTCGAGGCAGTACTACAATTTCTGGAGCATTCTGTCGCTGACTATGTCCGTCACTTTCACTTCGTCGTCATCCCCTGCGTGAACCCTTCCGGGTATGAGGCCAATACGAGAGAGAACGGATCAGGCCAGGACATCAACCGTTCCATGTCAAACAATGGTGTCATCGAGTCGATGTCGCTGCGCCAGGTGATTGCTGATCAGCCATTCGATCTGTTCTTCGATCTTCATGAAGACTACGAGGCGACGGGCTTCTACATGTACGAGGCAGAGCGAGAACGGCGACTGCTTGGCGAACAGATTGTTGATGCAGTAAGGCAGATTGGATCCATCGACTCAGATGACAACACAGATCCCGGCCTCGACATGCCCGTGTCGGAAGGCTTGTTCGAGATCAACCCCGCATGGCGAACATCGGGATGGTCTGCCTATGCCTATTTCGAGAGTGCGACACACGGTGTACTGACAGAGACGCCCTCCACGGCGTGGCCGCTACAGACACGCGTCGACGCGCATTTGCTGGCGCTGCGCCTCGTTCTCGATCACTACACTGGAACCCGAACTGTGCCATTGACCTGAACGGCGCATTGAACTGAACTGTGATCTACGAACTGCGTCCCAGGTTCGGGACCTGACTCTATGGCGAGACAGCGCTCTGTTCAAGCACCCGCTTCAGAGGCAAGTCTCTTGCCGTGTTCGCCCACGGCTTGATCCACCCGGTCTGCATCCCATCGATCAAACTTCGTGAAGTCGCCGATCGCACCCTCATTGAAGGGTGTATTGTCGATGGTGGTGTAGCAACAGATCAACGCCCATCGCGGGTCCGGGCTCAGGTTGGCGTCTGAGCGATGCAGCAGATTGCTGTGAAAGAACAGCACAGTGCCTGGTGTCATCTCGCAATAGACACGCTCGAACTGATCTTCCACTACGGCAACGCGGTCGGGATCAATGCCCGTCTGGTCACCGACGGTGCCATGGGTGAGGCGACCCATTCGATGTGATCCGGCCAATACCTGCAGGCAGCCATTCTTCTTGTGGGCTCGATCCACCGCGATCATACAGCTACCCATATCAGGGAAGAGAAAGCCTGAGTACCAGTAGCCAAAGTCCTGGTGCCATTCCCAGGCACCGCCGACGAGGGGTTCCTTCATCATCATCTTGTGATGGTAGTGGTAGACCTCGCTCTGAAGTAACTGCTCAATGGGCTCCACGACGGCCTGACACCGGGCATAGGCGCCGTAGGCACTGTCCGGCAGTTCATAATGCAGCGCCAGACGACTGACGCGCCCTTCCTGGTCGCGATGATCCCGTGCGCCCGCAGACAGGGCATGATCGTCGTGGGCAACCGTTTCAAGTGCCTGCATCTGCTGCGCCGTGAAATAATCGGGCAGCAGCAGAAAACCATCACGTTCGTATGACTGCAACTGCTCAGCTGTCAGCTGGTGATCCGTCCCCATCAGGTGCTCCTCATAGATCGTGGGTCCATTCCCTGAAACGCTCCTCGTCAACGTTGCGACCACTGACAACGACAACGACATCGCCGTCACCGGCGGGATCGACGCTTCGCTGTAAAAGGGCTGCTGTCGCAATCGCACCTGAAGGCTCGGTGCGCAAACCATGATGATCGTAAAGCCACTTCATCGCTTGTCGCGTCGCCAGATCAGGCAAGGCGACACAATTCGACACGAGTGTCCGCAGGATGGGCCAATTGTGCTCTCCCACATCGTAAGAAAGCAAGCCGTCGCAGATACTCTGCGGTTGCTCGATCCGTACTCGGTCTCCCTTGGCCAGCGACTGCCGGAAGTCGTCCGCTGCGGATGGTTCGACGCCGATGATCCGGGCTTGTGGGAAACCGTCAGCAATGGCCAGCGCGTGCCCGGCCATCAGGCCACCACCGCTCACCTGGCAGAGAAAGTGCGACAGTTGCCGACCATGCCGCTGCAGGTCTTCGACAATCTGGAGTCCGCCTACGCCGTTGCCGGCAATGACATCAGCATCATCGTAGGGTGAGGCCTGCACAGCATTCTCCTGCTCAGCGATCTCACGTGTCAGGCGATCACGTTCACCTGTCTGTGCATCGGTGGTGATGTCGTATGTGCGGATCTCGGCGCCAAAGGATCGAGTGCGCTCGAACTTTATCTTTGGCGCAGATTCGGGCATGACGATGATGACGCGTTTGTCATACCGCATGCCCGCAAAAGAAATACCGGAGGCGAAGTTGCCGGAGGAATGCGCTGCGATCGGTCGATCGCCGATGCGTTCAAGATTCTGCGCTGTCCAATTGAGGGCGCCGAGCAGCTTGAAAGAGCCCACAGGTGTCCAGCCGTAGTCCTTCAGCCAGACACGGCGGTCCTCCGCGAAGCCCAACTCACGCTCAAGGGCGTAGGATCGAATCAGAGGTGGAGGTGAGACATGTTGGGCGATGATGTCGGCGGCACGGTGCACATCATCAATGGTAGCAACACGAATGGACATATGGCAGACTCCCTTGGTTTCAACACCAAGGTGGCCACCACGGGCGGGCCGTCAAGGTGCGGACCTATGCGGCGGCGGCAGCCTTGTCTGCAATTTCGGCGTCATCGTCGTCCGTCCACTCGTCGCCGAACATCTCTCTCAGAATCTGCTGTTGCTCCTGAGTCGAGCGCTGCACGAAGGCTTCCGGGCGAAGCTCATCGTGCTCGACCAGACATTCCTGCCAGGCCTCAATCGGATCTTCTTCGTCACTCGGATCGAGTGGTGCCTGCATGTGTCGCGATTCCCACTCGACGAAGAATGACTCCACAGCCATGAGGAGCGCATTGCCACCCAGACAGTGTTCGAAGGTTGACGCCACAACACTCGCCGCCATCGCATCAAGCTCAGTCGAGTCGAGCAGCATGGCCTGCGTCAACCCGTGGGCCAACAGCAATTGCAATGCGGACAATCCGTGCCCGCTTTGCCCACCGTCGATGGGCCGCAGAAAGTCACCGATCTCGCCCAGCAGGTGAATCGAGCCCTGCTGCTGGTAGGCTACTACGCCGGTGCTAACAAAGAGTCGCTTTTCGTCTGCGGAGAGGGTAGTCAGATCGTGATTGATGACCTGCAACGCGCCGGCACCTTCCGTTGTGAGACGGCGTGTCAGCATACGCGCAGCATCTGCGGGTCGTTGCAGCAATGCATCGAGGAACGATTTCGGTTCCGGACGCCAGATGGTCATTAATTCCTTTACTTGTGCACTGGCATCCTGGTCTCCACAATCGGCGACGGCCATCTTGAGTCGTCGTTGGCGATCCTGCTTTGTCTCGCTGCGGCGAAAGACGAAGCGGCCCAGTTGCTTGAGTAGATCGACGCGTTCGCGGATATCGGTGGTCAATCCTAGCAAGCTGAAGAGAAACTGTTGCTGACGGGCAGCTGCAGTATCAGCCTGCATGGGTAGCTGTAATCGCTGCAGGGCTGCCAGCGCCTCCCCCACGCCATTCACGAGGGGAGCGTAGTCACCCTTGAGGCTGCTACCATCGAAGACATGCGTTGCTGTCGGAGATGCTTGCACCAAAGACAGAACATCATTGACTGGCGGTGACGTTTTGCCACGATACCAGAATCTGACTTCGTCACTCAGCGTTGCGTCAGAATCAGACATGCAGTTGCAGCTCCAGGTGAGGGTCTCGCATCTGTATGTTTTTATCGGTTGTTTTGCAGATTTCTGGAGTCGAATCGTGCCTGTGACCCACGTCACAACACTATAGGTTGGGGGAGCGAGAGCTGGATGAAGAGAATCCGTAGCAAACTCGTATTGGCGTTGCTGGTGGTGGCGCTGATCCCGGTGCTGCCCTCTTACTACATGGCCAATGGTCTGGTGAATCACCTTATGAACCTTGGTTTCAATGACACCGTCGATCAGGCGATCGACGGTGCCGTCTTCATCGCAGCCGAGCTCCATCACTACTACGAAGCAGAGACCATCGCCGTGGCGGCCGAGCTGGCCGCAAGCGAACATGTGCAAAGGTTGCTGCTCTCCGAGGGTGTTTCGCGCGGCCGCAGCGAACTGATTGTACCCGCCTCGTATCGGGTCGAGGTGTATGATCCCCAAGCACACTTGGTTGCGAGCCAGGCCCATGGCCTCGGCAAAGCGGAGGTTACCAATGACTCTCGTCCCGTGGTGCCACCTAGTTGGATGAACGTGGATGTCGACACTCGTATCGCTGATGAGGAGAATGATGGACTGGGCGATCTGCTGTCGTCCCTCGTCGACCTTGATATCCAAGTCGATCCGAGATTCTACCGCGATTCTCTGGCCGTCCTGGCGACAAGGACGGCTGTGGAGATTCTGTCGAGTGCCGACGAGCCACGACTCATCACCGTCCTGGCACCTGTTCAGGAGGCGACCCTGGGGTTTGTTGTTGTCACGCGTATACTGCCAGTTCCGCATGGGCGAACGACGGTACAGTTGACTGGTCTGCAGGAAGTCTTCCAGGCAGTGGACGAACATCAAGCAGAGATACAGATGGCGGTTCGCGTCATGTTCTGGCTGTTCTACGCCATCGTTGCGTTTTTTGCATTGATCGTCGGCTACCTGATGTCGCGTCGGCTGACGAAACCTCTGCTGGCTCTTGTAGATGGAACGCAGAAGGTCGCTGCGGGTGATCTGGAGTATCGCCTCGATGTTGTATCGAAGGACGAGATCGGTCAGCTCATGGACTCCTTCAACAAGATGATCACCCAGATCAAGGTGAATCAGCGCCTGGCGACGCAACGTGAGACGCAACGGCAGAGCATGGCAGACCAGCATCAGGCGCGAGTGAAGGATCTTGAGGTGGCCGAAATGCGTGAGCGTGCTCTGCAGGCCGAGAATGAGCGACAGACCGTCGAGTTGGAGAAATCGCAACAGCTGGCGCAAGCCTATCAGGAACTGGAGGATTCACACCAGCAACTGCAGGAGACGCAGGCGCAGCTGATCATGAAGGAGAAGATGGCCTCTCTTGGAGGACTCGTGGCAGGCGTGGCACACGAGATCAACAACCCCATGGGTGCCGTGCACAGCGCCGTTGATGTCAGCATGCGCTGTGCCGATCGGATCGAGGAGCAACTGGGCATGGCCACGTCTCTCGAACAGGTCCGCGGCACGCCGGCGATACAGCGTCCCCTCAAACTGTTGGGTGACAATCTGCGCGTCATCGGTCAGGCAGCCGAGCGGATCGTCACCCTTGTTCGTGGGCTCAAGAGTTTTGCCCGGATCGATGAAGCACAGATGCAGATGGCCGATCTGGATGAGGGCATCGACAGTACTCTTGTCTTGCTACAGCCACAGGTGAAGGCAGGTGTGACGCTGACTCGTACCGCGAGCGACCTGCCAAAGACGTGGTGTGCGCCAGCGCAGTTGAATCAAGTCTTCATGAGTGTGCTCACCAATGCGGTGACCGCCGTGGGTGAGAACGGGCGCATCGAACTCGCCGCCGAAACAAAGCAGGACTCGATCTATGTCCGCATCCGTGACGACGGGGTCGGCATGTCAGAGGAACAGCTCAGCCACATATTCGATCTGCAGTTTCGCTCCGGCGCGACACGGGTTAAGATGGGATCCGGCCTATCGATGGCCTATCGAATCTTGCAGGAACATGACGGTGAGATTCTGGTAGAGAGCGAACCCGGAAAAGGTTCCTTGGTCACACTACGGATACCGATTCGACAAGAGCGGCCAACAGAGCAGCCAATAGAAAGGGCGCCACAATGAAGATGTGGATGGATGTCATGCGGGATCTCGAGAGCGTGATGGACGATCACGAGCGTATTCTCGATGCCTGGGCGGAAGGTGGAGTCGATGGGGTGGTCTTTGGCCCCCTCGTGTTCGGCACAAACCGTCTGTCGCAAGGAGCGAAAGTGCTCGAATCCGGACAGGTCGTGGCAGCGGCTTACGATCCCAATCCTGCTGTCTACGAGCGGCTTGGGGTAGAAACGCCGGTGGCGCCGGAGCACAAACTACCGGAGAAGCGGGCGCTGCTGGAGAAGACGATGTCTGCCGCCAAACAACGGGGCATGGAGGTGTACATCATGTATGCCGACAATGGCGCCGGGCCCGGTGGAGACGGCTACTACATGAGTGATGAGAAGACCATCCGTTCTCGTGTCGCGCGTATGGTGGATACCTTCGAGCACTTTCCTATGGCTGACGGTGCCGTGATGGATGGGCCGGAGTGGGGGTATGAGATCGCCCCGCACCACATGAACCACCGATCCTATTTCTTCAACGATCTGCCCGAAGCGGTGGCACCGATGGCAGCCGAAATGGGCTACGATTACAAAGGGTTGGTGGCAGGGAAAGATCGCCTGCTGGAGTTGTTTCACTCCTTTGACCCGCAGCGAATTCGGCTGCACGCACGTGGTGGGCTTGTCGGCGCCTATCAGCTTTTCGGTGCCGATCCGGATGTGATGGCGTGGTTGTCCTTCCGTGTCCAATCCCTCACGGGATACTTCCGAGGAATTCGCGAGGGTCTGACGGCTGAGCTTGGTCGAACCGTCAAACTTGGTTGTGGACCACGCTCTGCTGCCTTTGCGCCCCTGTGCGGCTATGATTTCGAGCAGTTGGCGCAGTTCATGGATTTTCTCATGCCCAAGCACTACTTCTTTCACCGTGGCTTTGATGGATTCATTGGCACGGTGCATCGCTATAGCGAGACGCTGTGCGAGTGGAATCCGAGCCTCTCCGTCGCCGAGTCTCTCAGTGTGGTGGAAGCTTTGTTCGGTATCGTGTTACCTGGCGTGGAGGAAATGGTCGATTTCGAAAGCGCCCTGAGTCCTGAATTCTTTGAGCAGGTCGTCACGCTGGAGACGAAGCGAGCTCTGGCCGCTGTCGATGATCCTGAACGGATTGTCCCTTGGTTGGATACGGGGCGTTTCCCCCACGATGGTGATCCCATGTCCGCACGCGATCTGCAAATGCTTCTGGATACGGCGGACGAAGCCGGTCTGCGGCGTTTCAACTACCACCATCAGGGCAATCTGAGCCCGGGAGAATGGGTGGTCATCAGCAATAAATGCGGCACGCGCTGGGATCCACGTACCAGTGCATATGAGCCACCGGATGAATTGGTCCTCTAGGGAGTGTGTCCGCTTGCTCGGGCGACGTTGGTGACCATGTCGCAGCATATTGCAGACACCGAGATCCTTGGTCTCGTCGACATCCCGCTGATGGTGGCGGCGTGTCGCGAAGCATTCGAGATGGTTGGTCGCGGCGAGATTCTGAATCCTGTCCGCCAGCAGCGAGTGGAGGTGCGCGACGGTCTCGATTACTTCGGTCTCGATATGCCTGCGGAATGGCCGGGACACTATCGCTCACGCAAGATCATCGAGGAATACTCAGACGTTGCTGCCGGACAGTTAGCGCGCCGCGAGGCCTATATACAATTCGATGATCTTCAAGCCGGTGTTTCCCTGCGCCTCGACGCAGGTGTGATCACCGACATGCGAACGGGGGCAGCAGCGGCAGTTGGTCTGAGCTATCTGGCGGATCGTGTCGTTGGGCGCGTTGCTGTGTTAGGCACAGGTCGGGTCGCGCGCCAGGTCGTGCTCGCCTGTGATCATCTGTTTCCTCTGACGGAACTTCGCTCGACGAGTCGTCGTGCGACGAACAGAGATACCTTTGCCGCGCAGGTTGGTCCATCGCTGAAGACGCCGCTGACGATGACGACGTCCATCGAAGCATGTGTTGAAGGCGTGGATGCCGTGCTCATGGCGGTGCCAACGCCAGAGCCCATCGTGAATGTGGATCTTCTCAAGGGGGTGGATAGCGTCGTCATCATTGCCGGCGATAGCCGCACGCGACAGGTTACGCAACAAGTACTCTGTGACCGCCCCGTGGTCGTCGATCATTATGAGCAGGCTCTTACCTCTGGAGAATTTCGTTGGGCGGCAGAACAGAACCGGCTGCAGGAGATCAACCTGATGCGCAGCCCAACGGGTGACGTGCTGAGTATCGCCGATGCCGCTTGCGGGCGAGTGTCGGCGCCGGGTGGTGTCGTGTATCTCACCGGGATGGCCGCACAGGATCTGTGTGCAGCCGTGCGTATCCACGCGCGTTGGACGCAGCATCGAGAGACTGGCTCCGCTCATTGAGAGATAAGCCCGGCTCATTGTGCGACAATCCAGATCCTCAGGGTCGGCGCGCCACGACCTTTGCGTACTTCTCGGCCTTCATCGGCCTTGGCCTGGTGTTGGCTTCCCTCGGACCGACGATTCCGGATCTCGCCACACGTACTGATTCAACCCTCAGCGCTTTCAGTGCCGTCTTCATCGCCCATGCCATGGGTTACCTCGTGGGTGCCCTGTTAGGCGGGCGCTTGTTCGATCGTTTCGCCGGCCATCCCCTGCTCGCGGCGATGTTGGGATTGATTGCCATCTGCATGGTCCTTGTGCCCCTCTGTCCAAGCCTGGCTATCCTGCTCGTCGTGTTCACCGTGATGGGTATCAGCGAAGGCAGTCTGGATGCGGGGGGGAACACATTGCTCGTCTGGCTCTACCCGACAGGGCTTGGGCCGTGGATGAATGGCTTGCACTTCTTCTTCGGTGTCGGCGCACTGTTGTCACCTTTGATCATTGCTGGCATTGTTGCACAGGGTGGTAGCGTAGCTCTCGCATACTGGGTGCTGGCCGCTCTGTTGTTGCCACCGATGTTGTGGCTGCTGCAGCGACCCAGTCCGCCCATTGCAACCCATCATGTGAACGCCCCCGTCGATCTGCGACCGCATCGGACAACGATTCTGCTCACAGGAGGGCTGTTGTTCGCCGCCGTGGGGGCTGAGGTTGGATTCGGCAACTGGCTGTATACGTTTGCTCTGCATCAGGGTCTGGCCGATGAGGCGGGCGGGCGGCTGATGACCTCCGTCTTCTGGGGGGCCTTTACCGTGAGTCGCCTGCTGGCGATTCCGCTGGCGACGCGCATGACTCCCCACACCATGCTGTTGCTGAGCCTGCTTCTGGTTGGGTTGGCAGCGTCGCTGCCGCTCCTCTTCCTGACAACACACGTGCAGGGAGGGTCAGGGCAGATCGCCGGGATCGCGGGAAACTCGGTGGCCTGGTTGTGGCTGACGACGATTCTTGGCGGCATCGCCGTGGCGCCGATCTTTGCGACGGCGCTGTCTCTGGCAGGTAGTCGCATGCCGATCAGTGGCCGCGCAACGGGGTGGTTCTTTGTCGGCTCCAGTACGGGGGGCATGACGATTCCGTGGATCATGGGGCAACTGTTTGAGTCCGTCAGTCCCACGGCGGTCTTCTGGGTCATCCTCGTGGATGTCCTGCTCGGCGTGGGAATCTGGATAGCGATCAGAATGTCCTCAAAGCCCGTCGCCTCGTGACGGGTCCATCGCAGCAGTAGGGGGAACCGATCATGGCAGAGAAGCTGAATACGATCGTCATCATGGTCGACCAGATGAAGGCCACGTCGAGTCATCTGTATGGCAACAGTTTCTGTCAGACACCGTCCTTGGCGCGTCTGGCGGAGACGGGCGTGCAGTATCAACATGCCATCACACCGCATCCATTGTGCATGCCGGCGCGGGTTTCGTTCTGGACCTCGCAGTTCCCACACTCCCATGGCGGCCGGCGCAATCAGACACCGATGCCCGCAGAGGCGACCCACGCCTTTGAGTTGTGGAAGGAAGCCGGCTATCACACCGGTCTGATCGGTAAGAACCACTGTTTCGAGTCGGCGCGAGACCTCGAACACTTCGATACGTGGTGCCAGATTTCGCATGGTGGACGTACAAAGGGCGAGGCGACAAAGGGCATGGAGTGGTTTCGTTCGCTTGAGCAGATCGATCATGGACACAGCATCCGACGCAACATGCCACGTCAGAGTCCCCGTTTCGGCTACGCCGCCACTGATTTTCCACTGGAGGACTATTCGACGGGTCTTGTCGCTGGGCAGACCGTGCGTTTTCTCGAACAGCATCGTGACGACCCGTTTGCCTTGTGGGTCTCCTTCCCGGATCCACACGAGCCCTGGGAAGCACCGCAGCAGTATGCTGAGATGTTCCCTGCTGATCGAATCCACTTGCCACCGTGGCGCGACGACGAATTCACAGACGGCACGGCGCCTGAACGAAATCGCGTGCTCTATGAGATTTTGGGTGTCCGCGAAGATGCCGAGGAGGATGTGTATGGGGTCATGGGCGCGTACTACGCCATGATCCGCTTCATCGACGATGCCGTCGGCCAGATTCTCGATGCCATCGAACGTCTTGGGCTGCGTGACAACACGGCCATCGTGTTCTGCTCAGATCACGGCGACTTCATGGGAGAACACGCCATGACCTGTAAAGGTGGTGTCTTCTATGACTGTCTCACACGCGTGCCCTTGATCGTCTCCTGCCCCGAGCGACTGCCTGCTGGTCAGATTGACACGAGTATGGCGAATCTGATCGACATCGTGCCGACCCTGCTGCAACTGCAGGGGATCGAGGTGCCACGCTCCATGCACGGCCAGCCATTGCCCACAGCGACTGACACGTCGCCACGAGATGCGACCTTCGCAGAATACGGAGCCGGGGGACCACCTTTCACGATGGCCGATCTGCAAGAATATGATCAGCCTTACGGGCGACGTACTCTGATGCAGTCACTGTTCTGGCGGGAGGCAGAAGGTCGGCGCAAGATGGTGCGCACGGCCCAATGGAAATACGTGCACGACCCGATGGGCGATCGCGACGAACTCTACGATCTGGTCAACGATCCGTGGGAACTTACCAATGTCGTGGAGGACTCGTCTCATACGGCGATCCTCGCCGAGATGCGACTGCGGCTGGCCGATTGGAGTATCGATACGGAGGACGCGCGGCCTGTACCGATGCCCGATTCACCAGGACCGGTGCCCAGGGCAAATTGAGCGAAGTGAAACAGAGGGAGTCGAATTGTGGTCGATGAATTAACGGTGGGTGTGTTGGGCCTGCGTCGAGGTCGAAGTCATCTGCGCAATTTCCTGCGCACGGAAGGGGCCCGGGTCATCGGGGCGGCGGACCGCATCGAGCAGTGGCGTGATCGCGCGGCGACAATGTGTGCCGAGATGGACCAATCTCTGACACCGATCGCCGAATTCGACGATCTGCTGGCGCTCAAACCTGACGCTGTCGTCATCGCCAGCAATGGTCGGCAGCAGGCGCAACAGACGATTCAGGCCCTGGAGGCGGGGTGTCATGTGCTCAGCGAGGTGCCAGGAGCCTTCACCCAGGAAGAGATCCTTCACATTGCTGCTACGGTAGAGCGGACAGGCAAGCAATACATGCTGGCAGAGAATTCCAGTTTCATGGGATTCCTCCGCTATTGGCGTCGTTGGATGGTGGAGGGCCGTTTTGGTGCTGTGTCCATGGCAGATGGCGAATATCTGCACTACCTGCCCACGAACCTCGTCGACGCAGAGGGGAATCAGTTCACGCCGGCTGAGGCGAAACAGCAGGGTCTTACGGGACTGCAACCCCTCTGGCGGTCAGATCAGCCACCGATCCAGTATCTGACCCACGATCTTGGGCCCCTGCTGGAGGTGCTCGATGATCGTGTGGTGAGTGTGAACTGTGTGGAGGGTCCGTGGTGGAATCCGGAAACACCTTTGAGGGCGGATGGTCAATACGCCCTGTTCAAGACGGCGCGGGGGCGCTTGATCCGTATTCTCGTGTCGCTGAATACGCGTCGTCCTGGGGCGCACAACTATCGGCTCTTTGGTACCCAGGGCAGCGTGGAATGGTATTCACACGAGGGGTTCTGTCGTCGCATCGATTCGAAACGGGAAGAGAAGGAGGGCTGGGAGCGCATCGATATCGGCACGGCTCGCGACGATGTGGACGAGGCCGATTCTGGGCACGGTGGCACCGACATCTGGACGGCGATCACCTTTACCCGTGCTTTGCTGGCAGGTCGACGTGTTCCCATCGATGTCTATCGCATGGCCGATTACACCCTGCCCGGCATCCTGGCGAATCGCTCTGCCGAGAATGGTGGTGGCGTTATTCACGTACCCGACATCCGACGCGAGCCCTTTGAGCACACCGAATTCTGGGATCATGTCGGTCTACCCGAAGATGAACCGAAGGGTCAGGCCTACGACTCCGGGGCGGGGATCACGTTCTAGGCAAACTCGCTCAACTGTGTGCGCAGGAAGAATAACCCGGGTCCGTCAGCCAATTCAGGTGACAAGTCGTAGAAGAGTGTGCCCAGCGTATCTGCGTCGATCTGCACCGTGCGCGGCCAACCGCGGCCGCCGATCCGTCTTCCTGGACTGTGAATCTCCAGGGCCTTGTCTGTCTCCCAGGTGACACCGTCATCCTTCGACAGAAATAGTTCGTAAGCGAATTCACCGTCGACGCCGACACCGTAGACGATGGCGGTGAAGACGATCCAATCATTGTCGAGGACGGTCAGGTCGTAGCCGGCGACGCCAAAGTGGGGAAAGGCGTGCAAGGCCTGCCACGTCGCCCCGTCATCGATCGAGCGAAGTCCCCCCACCAGATTTCCCGGACGACCTGTTGGGACAGGAGCCTCGGCCTGTGGTGCGCCGGAAATGAGTGCACCACTCGCGGTCCGCACGATGGGCACCATGCCATGATTGCGTCCGTCTTCCAAGAGGGTGAGGGCATCGACTTCGACATCATAGAGGACTGTGCGGTCGTAGAAGGGACACAACCACTGGGTCTTCGACCATTCGACCACCGGGTGTCGAATGCAGGCGTAGTTTGTGCGATCGGTGATCGGGTAGGCGTGGGGTGTCGACCAACTGTGGCCACCGTCGTCACTGAAGCTGAAGAAGGGTTCGCGCCACGCAGCATCCGTGCCCCCTTCACGATAGCAGCACCAATTGAGCAAGAGGCGTCCACCCTCAAGGGTCGATAGCGACCCAGGATAGATGGAACAATCACAGATCTCGCTGATTGCTGCGGGGGCAGACCATGTCAGACCTCCATCGGCAGAGCGACACAACAGGAGTTCCTTGCCGCCCCCCCCTTCGATGTTGTAGACGGCGAGCAGTTCGCCATCGGTGGTCCTGGCAAGAGCGGGATGGACATGTCCAGAGATGACGTCTGCAATGCGAATGGGCGTAGCCACAAGTAGTCGCTTTCAGGTGAATGAGATTTCTCAGTGTGCCTGATCAATCCTATACTATTCAAGCAGAGAAATCTAAAGATCCAACAGGAGAGTCCGTGTGTTCAAAGTTGTTATAGCCCACAGTGAAGATATAGATACCGAGGATGTTATTGAGGATCTTCTCGATCAGGTTCGCGAGGATCTAGGTGATGATCAGCCGAAGGCGGGACTGCTGTTCGCCTGCGTTGATCATGATTACCAGCAGCTTGTCGATGGCGTCATGGAGGCCTTCCCAGCCATTGAACTGGTCGGTTGTACGACAGACGCCGAAATATCGACCGTTCTGGGATTCGCGGAAGATTCGGTGGCGCTGACGCTCTTCGTCTCGGACGAGGTCGAGTTCGCCGCCGGCGTCGGTCGGGATGTTTCCAAGGATCCCGTGGGCAGCCTCGCCACTGCTGCCGAAGAGGCGCGCGGCAAGCTGACGAAGGAGCCGGCACTGGCACTGTTCACTCCCACGGGGCTGACGGCCAGTGGTTCAACGATGGTAGAGGCCCTGCGGTCAGCACTGGGCGAAGAGGTTGTGTTGTTCGGTGGCACAGCAGGAGATCAATGGAAGTTCGAAAAAACGCACCAATTTTATGGTAACGAAGTGATGCTCGATGGTGCCCCCTTCCTGTTGCTTTCTACGCCCATCAAGTTTTCGTCAGGGGCGCGCAGCGGCTGGCAACCAATTGCCAACAAGGGCACGGTGACCAAGGTGGAAAACAACGTCGTACATGAAATCGACAACGGGACGGCGATTCAATTTTATCGTCACTACCTCGGTGATGGTACGATGGACAATGTGGGCGAATTTCCTTTGGCCGTCTTCGAAGAAGATGGCGAGACATTCTTCCTCCGCGCCGCCCTTTTTGGTAATGATGAAGATGGGACGGTGACCTTCGCTGGCGATGTGGAAATGGGTGCGACGGTACAACTGACCCATGCTTCTCGTGATGCGGTCATCGGTGCTACGCGGGAAGCCGTCGATCTTGCCATCAAGGAGTATCCCGGTGATACGCCGACGGCAGCGATGATTTTCTCCTGTGCCGGCCGACGGGGAGTATTAGGGACGCGAACGAAGGAGGAATACGAGATGCTGCAGACGAATTTCCCTGATCTGCGCATGGCTGGATTCTACACCTATGGTGAAATCGCCCCTTTGGATGGCAGCAAAGAGAGCCGATTCCACAATGAGACCTTCGTTTCCCTGTTGCTCGGAACGGAGTAGATGGCTGACGAGCTAAAGAAGGCGGAGAAGGAAGTAAGGGTTCTGCGCCGCAAGCTGGACCGTTCGGAAGAGAATCGCCGCCTTCTCGAGGGGATCAGTGAACGAAATTCCAATCTCTTCCAGAACTTCAATGCCGAGATCGAATCGGCGAATGAGCAGCTGGCTGAGGCGCGAGCGGAAGCGGATCAAGCGAATCAGGCCAAGAGTGCCTTTCTGGCCAGTATGTCACACGAGATTCGCACGCCGATGAATGCGATTCTCGGCTTCTCCGAAATTCTCTCTGGCACTGTCCGTGATCCGCAGCAGCGTGAGTATCTCGATGCCATTCGCACCAGTGGCAATTCTCTGCTCGGGTTGATTAACGACATCCTCGATCTGTCGAAGGTTGAGGCGGGCAAGATGGAGTTGGAGTTCAGGCCTTGTGATGCGGCCTCTGTCTGCCACGACATGAGTCAGATCTTCGTGCAGAAGGCCAGCGAGAAGGGCATCGAGCTGGTGATTGAGGTGGCTGATGATTTCCCTGGAGCAGTGGTTCTCGACGAACTTCGCTTGCGCCAGATTCTCATCAATCTCACAGGCAATGCGATCAAGTTCACCGCGTCGGGCAGTGTGACGCTGCGGGCGATCAGTGACACTGAGCATGATGGTGTGGCCAATCTGACCTTTGCCATCATCGACACGGGTCTTGGTATACCCGATGACCAGGTAGATCACATTTTCGGCGCCTTCGAACAAACAAAGGGCCAGAGTGCAGCCAAGTTCGGCGGCACGGGGCTCGGGTTGGCGATCTCCAAGAAACTTTCACAGATGATGGGTGGTGACATCCGCGTTGAGAGCACCTTTGGGGAGGGCAGCTCTTTCCTCGTTGAACTGAAGGACGTCGGCGTGACGACGTCGGATGATGTGGCGGCGCAGGGGGATGACCAGGTCCCGTCTGTGAGCTTCCACGCGGGCAAGGTTCTCGTCGTCGACGACATTGTCTACAACCGCATGCTCATCCGCACCTATCTCAACGAATACGACCTTGAGG
>Ga0233428_1000251_pt1 | contig 80249 bp, 66 predicted proteins | sample SI_118_April2016_4_FD_179890 | JGI IMG/M metagenome (GOLD analysis project Ga0233428, IMG submission 179890) | Seawater microbial communities from Saanich Inlet, British Columbia, Canada - SI_118_April2016_120_MG | ecosystem: Environmental > Aquatic > Marine > Inlet | place: Canada: British... | reverse complement strand
GCTGAAGAGACTCTTCACCGATGAGGCGGTGGCGCGATGGTCACTGGCAATCGCCGACTGCAGGCGAGCATCATAGATGATGTCGACTGCCTGAAAGACAAAGACGAAGAGCAGGATGAGGCCAATGGCAGCGATGTGCATTGACCAGGCGGCAGCAGACAACAACAAGCCGCTGAGGGCGAACACTGCGAAGATCGGGCGTGACGGCAGATCGACGAAGCGATGGGCGACGAAACTTGCGAAGGCCTGCACGCCACACATCAACGACATAAACAGCCCCAGGGCGAAAGGAGCCATCCCCATTTCCGAGATGAAGATCGGCCAATATTCCTCCAGTGTGCCTCCCAGGGCCCGGGCCAGAGCGGCAAAGACGACGATGTGGCAAACAGCACGTCGAAGGACAACCGAGCCAACACCACGCTGCAGTGTATCCACATAGGCACGAAATCCGCCACCGCCCACGGTCGCGACGGGGGCAGCCGTGGGCAGCGACATCAGCAATACACCGGCGACGAGGGCAGCCGTGCTGCTGGCAGCGATCAGAACCACATATCCTGCAGAGACGGCGATAGAGGCGATGAGGCCTGATACGACGACACCGATCAGGCCCAGACTCCGACAACGCCCAAGAATCCTGGCGTATTCTGACTCACGACCGAAGTGCTTGAGCTCGTCGTAGACAAGCGCCTCAAAGGCACCCGATCCCAGGGCACCCTCGATACCCCAGAGGACAAAACCAACGAGGAATCCCCAGAATCCGGGAAACAGAGCCCAGCAGCCATAACCTGTGGCGCGCAGGACAGCGCCAGCAACCATGATCGTCTTACGAGAATGTCGATCGGCAAGCACACCGGAGGGAACCTCCAGCAGCAAGGTCGTCGCGCTCCAGGCGGCGAACAATGTCGACACCTGCAGCGGTGTCAGACCGTCGTCGACAAACATTACGGCATAGAACGGATAGATGAGCATCAGCTCATCCACAAAGCAGTGTCCGTACAGGCGGATTAGAAAGGTCGTCACCTCAGCAAATTCCTCATCTTGACAACGGTAGCGATTGGCGGCGAAGCGTGCGCAGAACGCACAAGGGTACCTGACCTACTTGTGGCGGTGCCCGAGCTTGATACGGGCATCGACAAGGGGGCTGGTACCTGCTATCGGTACAATGATGAGGCGCAATCCAGCTTACTACGACGACTGGTTTGCAGGTGAGTCAGAGTCAGGTGAAGCCTGAGTAAATTTCCATACCAGACAGACGTCGCTAACGGGGGCCCGGTTCCCATGGCGCCGCCGAAGAGCAGCGGCTATACTCGCTGACCATGCAAGCAATCATCATCGGCGCCGGTCGTGGGTCTCGACTCAAGGCGCTCACGGAAGATGCGCCCAAACCATACGCACCCATTGGCGGTCGACGTATACTCGACTGGTTGTTGAGTTCGCTGCGGGATGCAGGAATCGACAAGATCGTCTTTGTCGGTGGGTACCAATACGATCTGGTGCGGGCTGACTATCCTGACCTGGAATTTCGTCACAATCCGGATTGGGCCAAGACGAACATCCTCGCCTCCCTCATGTGTGCCGAGGATTGCATGGACGAGGGATTCATCTGCACCTACGCCGACATTCTCTATCGACCGACTGTCGTGAGGCGCGCTGCCGATCACGCGGCGGACTCTGTGCTGTGTGTCGACACACAATGGCGCACGCGTTACGCCGATCGCAGCCAGCACCCGGAGGATGACGCGGAGAAGGTTACCGCACAGGGCGACCAGATTCTGCGAGTCAATCGTACCATTCCATCTCAAGACGCAGACGGGGAGTATATCGGTGTTGCCCGGTTCAATGCGGCGGGCGCGTCGGTGCTGCGGAAGACCTATCACGAGTTGAAGGACCGATTAGGTGAGGACGTGTGGAAGGCGGACACGCCTTTTCCCAAGGCCTATCTGATCCACCTCTTTGAAGAGCTGCTCGACCGCGGCCAACCACTGCACATGGTCACCACCGATGGGGAATACATGGAAGTGGATACGGAAGAAGACTTCCGTCTGGCCAATGAACATTGGCCCCGTCTGTATGGTGATCATGCCGACTGAGACAGAAAGGCACTAAGAATTGTCCACAAGCAAGCGCTACGGCACACTCTTTCCAACAGCTGTCGTGGGTTCGATGCCCCGACCCGAGTTTGTGCGGCAGATTGTGTTGGATGGCGGCACAGGGGACGAAGCGGCAGATGAACAACGCCTGGACTCGGCCGTCTCTTATGCAGCCTCCCTGCAGGCGGCGTCCGGCCTGGATGTCATTACCGATGGCGAATGGCGACGGGCCTCCTATGTCGGTGTCATAGCGCAGTTGGCGCACGGCTTTGAGCTGGGTACCAGTGATGATGGTCGCCCCTGGACGGTGATCGTCGACAAGGTGGCTCCCAAGCACCCGGGCACTGTGGCGGCAGAGGTGCGCGCGTTGAAAGCGGCCAGTGACCGCCAGGTGAAGGTCTGTCTACCGGCACCCGCACTGCTCGGCGAGCGTATGTGGGAGGCGGATCGATCGGCGACGGCCTATCCAACACGTCGCGAATTCATCGAGGCTGTCACGCCGATTTTGCGTCAGGAAGCACAACTGTGTGTCGAGGCGGGAGCCCATGTGGTGCAGGTGGATGATCCGCATCTGTGTCTGCTGGTCGATGCGGAGGTACGACAGAAATACGAGGGCGTGAATGCCGAGGCGGCAGGTGGAGCTGACGGCGAAGCGCAGCTATCGGTGGAGATGGATAACGAGGTCCTGGCAGGTGTCGGTGATGGTGCCATCCGCGCCGTGCATCTGTGCCGTCGCGCCGGTGCCCGCGTGCGCGGGGACTCCGCTCATGCCGGTGGGTATGACCCGATTATCTCGGCCCTCAATCAGCTCAAGACCGACCACCTGACGCTGGAATTCACCAGCCCCGGTGCTGGTGATGTCAGTGTCCTGCAGCAGCTGCGCGAGGACATTGAGATTGGCCTGGGATGTGTGAGTGTTCACCCTGGTCAGGTCGATGATCCTGACACGATCGTCGACAGAGTAGAACAGGCGATGACGGCAATCGACAAGGAGCGCATCGTGCTGAATCCCGACTGTGGCTTCGCACCGGGATCAGCTGCGAAAGTCGATCTGGACGAGGTCTACACGAAGTTGTGCAATGAAGTCGCTGCTGCAAGAATTCTTCGCGAGCGACACGGCTGACGGCCCGACAAGGATCACCACTCCAACGGACCAAGGCTGCTTCATCGAGCACGGCCATCGATCACCGTTTGAGTGGACCCCGCTGCAGATCGTGGACGGGCACCCCCGTCGCCAGTCGCAGCAAATCGGGCAGATCGATTTCGGCGAGTAGACCAAAGCAGAACAATGGCGCCTGCGCCGCATAGGACAGGGGCAAGTCGATCAGCCGATCAAGGGTCCCGAGATATCCACCCAATTCGATATCAGCGATCCTGCCCGGCTCAAGAGCAGCAGCCAACAAGGCGACGACGGGCATCACCGTCCCAGAAGCGCGCAGATGCACCTTGTCGACGCGAAATCGTCGTCTTACCCAATCGATCAGCGCTTGCAGTTGCTCTGTCTGTAGACCCAATGGGCGCAAGCCGGCGCTGGCGGCAACCATGTGATATTGGTGGGACACATGACTCTCACCTGTGCCGAGCAGGTCGACGACCAGCACCTGGTGCTGTCGCGCCAACCCTCCCGCCGCGGCGAGTGAGCTGCCGGCTCGTCCTGCATCGTTGAGGACGATCTCGATACCTGCGACGCGCCCCTGGGGCTGAATCTGGGTCATGGGCACGGTCAAGCCCGCGACGCTCAACCGCCATTGTGTTACACCGGCGCGATGGGTGGACACCACCTTGGCTGTGACCTTCGACCGGGACTTTGTCGGCCCTGATTTCGGCCTGGGTTTCGTTGACGCTGAGAGATTGAGCAGTCGGCGCAATCTGGCTCGTCTGGCTGCCGGTGTTGCAGAGGACCGCCTGTTGCGCTTGCGGCGAATCTCCTGCAGATGCCCCATGGCGAGGGAATGCATCGTCGCATTGTCTGCGGGCAGGCCCACGTCGAGTTCAGCTTCCGTCTGCAACTCTTGCTCATAGGGCAGATCGTCGTCTACCGTCGTGAGGCCAAAGTGCTCGTCGAGGAACCGATACAATTGTCGACGATTGTCGCGCTCGTAGTTGTGCGTCCCAGGATCCGTATTGTCGTGCAGCCCGATGCGATCACCGACGCCTAACAACTCGTAAATGGCACGGGCCGGTCGATAGATGGAGCCACGAGTGCGCCGCGTCTGGAAACAGCAGTCGTCTTCATGGTTATAGATCAGCAATGACGGACGGGGCGCGAACATCCCTGTCAGAGTATCGTAGTCGGCGATCGTACACAGATCACTTGGACACTGCTCAAGATCACCAATGTCAGCGACACAACTTCGACGCTGCCACAGCGGTGAATGGCCGGCGACCGGTACAATGGCTGTGATCCGTTCGTCGAGGGCCGACAGCAGGGCTGTCTGCCAACCACCTCCTGACAGACCGGTCATGGCGACACGTTCTGGGTCTGCGTGTCGGTGGGCGAGCAATACGTCGAGTCCCCGTTTCATCAGCAGATAGAACACACCAATGCCGGCGACGCCGAGCACATCGAGCAGACTGATGCGCAGGTGCTCTGCATCAGCTCGCAGTTCACCCATGCCAATGAATTCCGTGTTCAGAGCGAGCATCCCACGCTTGGCCAGATTGATGCAGCGTGCCTGCTTGTAGTCCATCGCCTTGCCGCCTGCATGGTGGCCATTCGGATTCAACACGACGGGTACCTTGCCCTTGAGCACGGTGGGCTCGTAGAGCAAGGCGGGCACCCACATCCCCGGGTATCCTTCGTAGCGCAGCTTGCGAATCCGATACCCTTCGCCTGTCTCAATCGTGCCACGCCACTGGACGCGTGGTTGCTCCTGCAGCAAACCCGAGGGATGACCAACGAAGAAATGTTCGAGCAGGCGTTGGCGCGTCTGCGTCGCACGTTTCTGCCAGGCTGTGGCTGTCGATGGGGTCGTCAGATGTGGAAGATGTGGTTCGAGCAGCGCACTCAACTCACGCAGAGTGGTGCCCTTGCGCAGCACCTTGCGCTGCAGGGCCTGCTGACAATGTCGATCCATGGGTGACCTCCGATCAGTCTGGGCTAGGGTGCCTGAGCTACGGTTCGGGCCAGACGGTTTACGCCAGGCTGGTATCTCAGGCAGGCAGGAAGCGGCCTGCGAAGCCATCGATGCTGACACCGACGTTGCCCGGCAGATGACGACACGCGACGTCGACGATGGCATCACGGTAATTGAGTGTGACACTTGCAGGTTCGAGTTGAGCCATCGCCGCTGGCAAAGAAGTCCTGGCAGTGCGTCGACCATCGGGGCTGCCGTCGCCGCCGATGAAGTGGTCGATGACGACGGCATCCGCCGCCGCGGCGATCCGCGCAAAGAAGGACTCAGCATCCCGAATTGGCAAAAGAGGCGACACGGTGATCACCACACGCACCCCAGCGCGACGCAAGGTGTTGGCGGCGGCAAAACGATGTTCAATGGAGCTGGCCGGGGGCGGCAGGCCGGGCAGATCCTGCTGGTCGCTCTCGATCGACAGATGAACACGTAGGCGACACTGGGGCGCCAGTTCGCGCAGAAGGGGCACGTCGTCGGTGATCAGATGAGAATGGGTCTGCACGATGAGCTCATCTGGAGGCTCTGCCACCATGGCGCCAAGCAGACCTCGAGTGATTCGGTGGCGACGCTCCTGTGGCACGTAGGGATCTGTGGAACTGGACATGAAAATGGAAAAGCCCTGTCGCTGTGCCTGGGCCCACCGCCTTTCACGGCCAACGTGTGAGCGATAGAGATCAGCCGCATTGGTGCGAATATCAAGGAACGATCCCCACTGCTGACCCCGGGTCAGCAGGCCATTGTGTCGTACATAACAACCCACACCACACAGAGAGTTGCCATAGGTGCAACCTCGGTATGGTTGCAGCGAATGGGACGTCACGGTCGCGAGGAAGCCCGAGGTGCGTGTCAGGATGCTGCGAGACGTCGTGAGGTTGATGTCGAGGGACATGGGTGTAGTATATGCGCCATGTCTGGGACAATCTATCTGGTACGCCACGGCGAAGTACACAATCCTGAGCAGATCATCTACGGTCGCCTGCCCGGCTTCGGCCTGAGTAATCTGGGGCAGGAGCAAGTCAAGGCGGCGGGGGCGGCGTTGGAACCCTTCGCGCCCTTCGATGTGCTCTACAGCTCACCACTGCAGCGGGCCCAGGAGTCGGCGGCCTTGCTGGCAAAGACCATGCAGTTACCTGTGTCGATCGATGAACGGTTGGCGGAAACCGATATCGGTGGATATGAAGGCGGAGGATTTGATGCCTTGCCTTCACCCTACGTCACAGAAACCGGTGTGGCAGGAATCGAATCGGCCGCATCCATGCGTCACCGGTTCATGGCCTGGGCCACCGATGCTCTGCAACAGGATGCGAGCATTGTGGCGGTTTCGCATCGAGACCCGATCGGTGTGGCTCTGCTCGAGTGGCAAGGACTGGGTCTGGCGGAACTACCGGGGATGGACCTACCCACCGCGTCCGTCCACCGGATCGAGTTGGATGGCGAAGGCCCAGTCGTGACTCGTTGCTGGCCGAAGTAGAATGGCCGCAGCAAGAACGAGAAAGAGGGTCCCACTTGGGTGGAACCCTCCAAACATCTCGTGCAGTCGCGCTAAGAGCGCGCTGCTCTATTTGTCCGCGCGCTTCAGGACCGGTAGTCCGTTCTTGCTCTCGGCAACCTGATAGCCGTCAGGAACGGCATCCAGGCTGTTCTCCCTCGCATCTTTGGCGAAGTAGTAGATCGTCTGGTTGTTTCCATTTTTCAGGGTCGTCGTCTTGGAGTGCAGGATGTACGCCTGGCCCTTGGAGTTGGTGAAGGAAAACGGCATGGGAACTCCTTTCAATGGAGTGGTGGGTGTCTCTTTTAGAGCAGTATGAATTTCGTTCACTCGGCTGATTCTGCAGCAAGTATACCGAAATCGCCGAAAACCTGCCACGTAGATTTCCTTGTGCTCGTGGTCTGAATTCGATCGCTCAGAAGTTGAAAAGTTCCCGATACTGCCATCTTGACATGGCTTGTTTCACAGGTCTTTTGTTCACTTTCTCGCGCTCCGTACCTTCATCTCAGACAAAGCCGAGTGTATGACCGTTCTGACTGCAACAGAGAATCCATTCGGTGGTGTCATTCCGGCGCCAGATGGGCTGAACCCCGATCCACAGATTTTTGGGCAGGAACTCGAAACCTCCCTGGGCGCCTGGCGTGAGCAAGGTTATCGAGTGGTGTGGCTGGAGGTCGCCCTCGAGTTAGCCGTTTTGATCCCTGTGGCGACAGCCGTTGGTTTTCGCTTCCATCACAGTAGCGACCAGTATCTCATGCTGACGCTACAGTTGGAAACCGATGCCTTCATTCCCGCCCATGCGTCGCATTATATCGGCGCCGGTGGTGTGGCGATCAACGATCGAGACGAATTGCTGGTGGTGAGTGAGCGGTATCATCGTGATGAAGCCAGACCACCTCGATACAAACTTCCCGGTGGCGCGCTGCATGAGGGGGAGCATCTGGCAGAGGCCGTCGTCAGAGAAGTGCACGAGGAGACGGGAATCGAAACAGTTTTTGAATCCCTCGTCTGTTTCCGACACTGGCACGGCTACCGATATGGCAAGTCTGACATCTACTTCGTCTGCCGTCTGCGGCCCCTCACAGAGCAGATCACGATTCAGGAGGAAGAGATCGCTGAGAGTCGTTGGATGCCCGTGCAAGACTATCTCGACGCCGAACACGTGAGTGATTTCAACAAGCGGATCGTGCTTGCCGCACAGCAGAGCACGGGCATCATGCCGATCCCCGCCGGAGACTACGGCGACCCGGCACGTTTTGAATTCTTCCTGCCCCCGGATCAAGCGTGAACAGACGGCCAAATCTGCTATTGCTGATGACGGATCAGCAGCGGGCAGACGCTCTCGGGTGTGTCAGTGACTGGGTTAACACGCCGCACCTGGATCGGTTGGCTCAGGAAGGTGTTCGCTTTCGCAATTGTGTGACGACATCGCCTGTCTGTATTCCCGCACGTCTGAGTCTTGCCACCGGCCTCTACCCACACAACACGTGGGTGTGGGACAATGGCCATCACACGCTGGACCCACGTTCGCCGACCTGGATGCAGGCGGTGCGAGCTGCAGGTTATCGCACAAGTCTGTTTGGTAAGACGCATTTGCATCCACACGGGGGCGATCTGCGCGATCGAGAACACCTGATGCACGAGTACGGTCTGGATGATGTCGACGAAATCGGTGGGCCCCGGGCAAGTGCACGGGTTCTGTCGCACATGACCGCAGGATGGGAGCACCTCGGATTGTGGCGAGCTTACCGCGAGGACCTCGATGATCGCTTTGCGACGAAGCCACACGTTGCCCGTCCATCACCGCTGCCACTGGCCCACTATGCCGACACCTATGTCGGCGAGGGGGCGAATGCGTATTTGCGAGACTACGACGGTGATCAGCCATGGTGCTGCTGGGTCAGTTTTGGTGGTCCCCACGAGCCGTGGGATACACCCGATGAATTTGCTCGACGTTATGACCCGGACCAAATGCCGGCGTCCATCCCCTTACCAGAATGGGCGAGCCATCCCGGCGACCGCCCCCTGGGGGCACTGGACAAGCGCCTGGCGCAGCGGCCTGCTCTTGATCCCCAGGACGTAGCGGCTATGCGGGCAAACTACGCGGGCAATGTCGAACTCATCGACGACCAGATCGGTCAGATTCTCGCCACCCTTGAGTCACGTGGCGACCTCGACAATACGCTGATCATTTTTACGTCGGATCATGGTGAGATGAATGGTGACTTCGGTCTCATTTACAAGAGCCAGCTGCTGAATTCAGCCGTGCGCGTGCCGTTGATCGTACGCCCCCCCAAGGGGGCGATCGAGTCTCAAGGTGCGATCAATGATTCCCCCGCAGAGTGGATGGATGTCGGTGCGACCCTGTGCGAGATGGGAGGAACCCGAGCGGTGGGATTTTCTCAGTCCTTGCTTCCAGGTACAGCGGATGTCACCCACCACCATCGGACCGGCGCCATCAGTGAAATGAATGGGGAAGTGATGTGGCTCGATGTGGATCACAAGGCAGTTTTGAACACAGACGGCGAGGTCTACCTGTTGTTTGATCGTCACAGCGATCCCGATGAGCAGGACAATCTGGCGGGGACGAGCCGTGCTGCTGATGACGAGAATCGGTTGCGGTTGCGAATTCTTGAACGACTCATGCAGACGCAAGTACGTGCGTAACTGGACTGTTCTTGTTGTTGCCGCAGTGGTTGCGGTCTATGCGGCGAGTCTGTTCAACGAACTGCTCGCAGCGGATCTGCTCCTGATCGATATCACCGCCGACGGCTACGACCCAACCCAAGGGGGCCGGCTCACGCGCTGGTGGCTCGCAGCGCAGACGGTAGTCTTTGGGCTGCACCCTTTCGGCTTCCGTCTTACGGGGCTTCTGCTGCATGCGATCAACAGTTGTCTGCTGCTGCTCGTGGCACGGCAGTGGACCTCATCAACTACGGCAGGACTCGCTGCTGTGCTATTTGCCGTGTGGCCCAGTGGTAGTCAGGCAGTTCTGAGTCTGCCGGCGCATGGTGTTCTGTTGGGGACCGGTCTGTTATTGCTGGGTCTGTATTGTACCCAGATCAGGGGTCATCGCTCCCTGTTGGCGCTGGGGCTGGTGGCGACAACGGTCCTGGCTCTGCATGCGACGGTTCAGGTGGCGGCCCTGCCGGGGCTGATGCTGTTGGGCCAACGTCGAAGAAATGCTCGCAGCTTGCCGCCCCCGTCGCTGATGATGCACCTGCTTGGGTATGGTTCGGTTGTGGTGTGGCTCCTGGCCCGCCTGCCCGCCTGGTCTGATTCGGGGGCTGTCGTTGACATCCTGAGCAACCCCCTGGCCCTGCTGCCGACAACGCAACGCGTGATGATCGGTCTCGACCAGGGCTGGCACTATGCGCAATTGCTGGTGATGCCCATGCGGCTGTCAGCAGACTATGGCTATGGCGTGATCAACCTGTCGACGACGGTGGGGACGGGCCTGCAGGCCGGCCTGCTGCTGGCGTTGTTGGGGTTCGCGCTGTTGCGCTTCATACGTCTTGCCGAACTCACCATGCTGGGTGTGTTGTGGGTGGCTGCGACGCTTCTACCGGTCAGTAACATTCTGCTCACTGGGGAGGCAGCCTTCTCGGAGGCCTATCTGTATCTGCCTATGGTCGGTTTCAGTCTGAGTCTTGCTGCTTGTCTGTCATCATGGTCTCTGGCATCGCTGTCTTGGCGCACGACGGGCCCCATGGTTCGCCGCGTAGTGGTTGGTCTGCTCCTCGTTTTCATGTGCGGCCGAACGCTGTGGCGTTGCACGGATTGGCAGAATGCCGAGCGCTTGTGGGAACACACGGTCGCGACACAGCCCAACTCTGCACGCGCGTATGACGCCTTGGGAACGGCTCTGTACGTACGTGGCGCATTCGTTGCGGCCGAGGCACGCCATCGTCGAGGGATCGGCATCTATCCCAGATTTGCCACTGCCCATTACAATCTTGGACTTTCGCTGTATGCGCAGGGAAAATGGGCGGCAGCGCTGGCAGCATTTGAGCGAACATGCCAGTTGCAACCCCAACGGGCTGCAGCCCACCTGAATCGTGGTGCCACGCTCTTTCGCCAGGGGCGGTGGATGCCCGCCGCCGATGCCTATCGGCTGGCAGCCGAATTGCGTCCGGCGTGGCCAGTGCCGTGGTTGAATCTTGCCGATGCGCTGCGCGCCGCAGGTGACGCCGCTGCGGCTGCGGCGGCGATCGAGCAAGCTAAGCAACTGGGTGCAGTTTTACCCTTCGAGTAAGTGACGTCGCAGGGAGATAAGACGGGGATGAGTGTTGATGTTGTCCAACTGACAGGTGCCGAATTCGACGAGGCGATGGCATTCCTCAACGAAGTTTTCGGCGAGCACCAGCCTCATGATTTCGCCACCTTGCTGCCGTCGATCTATCAGCCGACCGATGAACACATGTCGTGTAACTACGCTGTTCGCGTGGATGGCCAGCTGCGCGCCGTTGTGGGTTTGTTCCCCATGGCCTGGCAGGTGGGTGATACGGTGCTGAAAGTGGGCGGCATCGGCGGTGTATCCACACACAGCAGTGTGCGTGGCGCTGGTTATATGAAGGTGCTGATGAATCACTGCGTGCAGGTGATGATCGAGGAACAATACGATCTCTCATGGCTGGGAGGTCAGCGTCAGCGTTACGGCTACTTTGGCTATGAAAAATGCGGTGCACGTACACGACTCACCCTGTCGGCGACAAATCTTCGCCATGCCCAGCAGGAAACACCGATCACCTTCGTGCCGATCGACGCGGGCGATGACGCGGCGCTGATGGTCGCTCAAGGACTCCACGATCAGCAGGCCGTATTCTGCCGACGAGCACCGGAAGCATTCCACCGATACCTCAGCGTCGGTTACCGCCGACCTTATCTGGCGACAGATACCCGGGGGGCAGTCATTGGCTATCTGGTAGTGGACGACAAGGGCGGCGAGGTCGTTGAGATGGTCGCAAGAAATCAACATCAACTAGCAGAGATTGCCGGCGCCTGGGTTCGTGCTCGTGATGACAGCGCCAGTTTTCTTGCGATGCCCACGTCGACGGATCTTCTCCAGCAACTGAGTCCATTGGTGGAGGGCGAGAGTGTTACGTCGTCAGGGAACTGGCAGATCTTTGACTGGGAAAAAACTGTGGGCGCTTTGCTGCGTGCACGCGCCTTGTCGACATCGCTACCGGACGGCAGGGTGTCCTTTGGGATCGAGGAAGTGGGTACGCTCGAAATCGAGGTGACAGCAGGACAAGTCGAGTGTCGGCGCAGCACGGCCGCTGCGGCAGTGATCTGGAGCGCCTTCACGGCGATGCGTGTTCTTTTTGGCCCTCTGCCTGCCGAGGCGGTCGTCCATATCCCCCCCGCGCTGGCGGCACTACATAGCTGGTGTCCCTTGCCGTTGGGATGGTCGCAACAGGACTACGTCTGAGTCACTCAAGACGATCGTCGTCGCCGCAGGGCGGACAACGTTAATCTCGGGGGCGCAGGTCCAATTTCTCCAACACCTCTCGGTTCACGACGAATTCAGGTTGCCGCCCCTCCAGGACATCCACCATGGAGTGCGCTGCCGCGATGGACATGCGTTTTCGCGCCGTCGCTGTCTTTGAAGCACAGTGTGGAAGGGCGACGACATTGTCGAGGGCGACCAGATCCAATGACAATCCCTCCGGCGGCTCACTGGCCTGGCAATCCAGACCGGCGCCGGCGAGATGACCCGATTGCAGCGCCTGGATGAGGGCGCCTTCATCGACGAGACCGCCGCGAGCTGTGTTCAACAGAAATGAACCGGGTCTCATGGCGCCGAGGAAGTCGGCATTTACGAAATTGGCACTCTCATCTGTCAGTGGCAGATGCAGACTGATGACATCTGACTCAGCCAGCAGACGCTGGCGATCGACCGGTTCGGCGCCTATATCGCGAAGCCGCTGTGGATCGACCCACGGATCTTCGACGAGTACTGGCATTTTGAAGGCTTTTGCACGTTGCACCGTCTCCGCACCAATGTGACCGCAACCGACAAGCCCCAGTGTCATGGAGGCCAGATCCTCTCCCATGGGTACATCGTAGCTGCTCCCGGATTTTACATTCGCATTCCCTGCCACCACATGCCGCACGACAGACAGTAGCAAAGCGAAGGTGAGATCGGCGACGGCATCCGCCATCGATCCGGGTGTATTGGTGACGACGATGCCTCGATCTGTGCAATAGCCGAGATCTACCCGATCAAAGCCGACGCCATTGCGGGCGACGACTTTCATCTCAGGAACGTGATCCATGGTCGACCCATTGAGAAACTCGGCGCCGGCGAGGATGCCCTGCATGCCGCTCAGATACTCTATGGTCTCCGCATCCGGCCATCCGGGCGACCCGGGGCGATGAATGCACTCAAGATCCGCTTTCTCAAGAATACTCCGAGCAGGTTGCTGGCCATAGAACTCGATGCCGACGGTGACGACGACGCGTCCGCTGCTCATGACGTGGGACTTTCTTCGAAACGGGTGTGTTCGTATTCAGCGAGGGGCGACCCGACGCCCACTTCTGTGGCCGTCGTTTCGAGGGCTTCACGATGCGCGTCTGAAACGGGAATGCCATCGCGAGCATATTCGACCTCCAACCGTGCCTCAACATTGCCGGGTAGTTCAGCCTCTGTGTGGCCAGGAAATGGATCTGCGGCACGGCACTCACGCACAAAACGATCCATCTGCGTCAGAAATTCTTCTTCGTCCATGAATGCGTCGACAGCAAAGGCGGCAAAAAATCCTCCTTGATTCGACTCCCATTGCGATGCGGGTGGAATTCGATCGGCATTCCAGATGCCGGCGAGAATGCCGCCGAGGACATGGGCCGCTGCGCCCAAACCGAGTTGTTTGAAATAGAGAAAGGGTGCGCGTTCAAAATCCTGCTCACTGAAGCCAGCAAAACTCGTCGCCATGTCGAGCACGAAGGGCGGCTGGTCTCTGGCTGGGAAGGCGATACTCATCGGTGAAGCCCCATTGGCGGCGTTGAGAATCATGCCCTGCCGTGGCCAGCGATGGGAAGAGACGGAGATCCCAATGCAGCCTTCGGCGGCAGCCATGCGAGAGTATTTGCCAGCGCCGCCGAAATGAAAGTGGTTGCCCGTCGTCGCTGCAGCCAACCCCTGCTCCTGGGCGGCGGTGGCGACAAACCGAGCCGCCTGGATGGAAGGCAGATGACCCATGCCGCCATCGCCATCATAGACGCGAGTTGCACCACGCGATGTAACCACCTGTATTTCAGGTTGCGGATTGACTCGACCCTCACGCATCATGCGCACATAGCCGAGGGTTTGCCAGGTTCCATGACTCACGACACCGCGCAGATCGGTGGCCACCAGCAGTTCGGCCATGGTCAGTGCGTCTGCATCACGCATGCCACCGCCGACGAAGAGTCTTTGCACAAATTCCCGCAGAGTTTTTGGTGGGACGCGAATTCCAGCTTCAGGTGGTAAGTTTCCCATTCCCTTCAGTCTCCTCTTCTCCTGAGTGAAGCGGCCTGAATTAAGGCCGACCACCGAGGGTGTCAAGCGAACCGATGTATGATCTATTGCTGACGGGCGCCACCGTCATCGATCCATCCCAGTCTTTGTCAGCCATTCGAGATGTGGCCGTCACGGGGGATCGCATCGTTGAGGTGGCCGAAAATATCCAAGGCGATACACGGCGAAGGATCGATCTGTCGGGTCGTATCCTGACGCCTGGTTTCATCGATATCCATGCCCACTTGTATGCTGGTTCCACCAGTTGGGGAATTCGTGCCGATGCTCTCTGCCTGGCAACGGGTGTGACGACCGTCGTCGATGCCGGATCTGCAGGGTGGGCGAATTTCTGGGGATTCGAAGAGAACATCGCAGCCACCTCGCGAACGCAGATCCTCGCCTTCGTCCACATCTCCGGGATTGGCCTCACGTACGGCCCGCTGGGTGAACTCGAAGATATTCGCTATGCATGTCCAGAGCGGACGGCGGCGATCATCTCTGCCTGGCCCGAGACTTGTGTGGGTGTCAAGATCCGCATGGGACGATTTCAACTGGGTGACAATGGCATCGCCCCGTTGAAACTTGCTGTCGAGGCGGCAACCGCAACGAAGACGCCGATCATGGCGCACCTGGGTCCCGGGATCGATTTGCCGGAAGTGCTGGAGACTCTGCGACCGGGTGATATCATCACCCACTGCTACCATGACAAGGGAGATGACATCTTTGGCGACGGTGAGCGGATCCTGCCGGCTGTGTGGGAGGCGCGTGAGCGAGGAGTGTTATTTGATGTCGGTCACGGGGGCGGTTCCTTTGCATTCCACATTGCTCGCAAGGCATTGGCGCAGGACTTCACGGCGGATGTGATCAGTACCGATCTGCACTGTGCCAGCCTCGAAGACCCCGTCTACTCCTTGCCGGAGACAGCGTCAAAACTGCTGAACCTGGGGGTTCCCCTTGATGATGTGATCAGGCAGTGCACGACGGCGCCCGCTGAATCGATTCAACGCGGCGACGAATTTGGCACTCTGCGAACGGGTACCATCGCGGACCTGGCAGCCTTTGAGGTTGAGCAGGATGGGGCCTTCGAGTTTCATGATATTCGTGATGAGCGTCTCGTGGGATCGCAGAATCTGCGCCCCGTCCTGACCGTTCGAGCAGGTTCGGTGTTTGATCCAGATGACCTGGCCGATGAACGAGAGACCGACCGCCTCCGTTCCATGCGCATGAAGGCGCTCGGTAAGGGTGACATCGATACGTTTCTACGAGGGTAAGATGGGGTCAACGCTGACAACCCTCACGCTGATTCTGGCGACATGCGCAGGATGTGCGACGGGACTGCTGCAGAAGGAAATGATCTTCTCCCAGGCGCAGCTGCAGAAGAAGGTCGATGCTGTCTTTCCCGTCGATGAGAACAAGGCGCTGCTGCGCGTGCGATTCTCGAATCCGCAAGTGATTCTGCCAACCGCTGGAGAACGGATCGGCCTGGCTCTCGACATTCGGGCACAGCTGCCAGGAGGCCGAAAGGCCCGTGGTCGTCTACATGTAGACAGTGGTCTGATCTACGATCCAAATCGCGGCGAAATCGCCCTGGCAGATCCTCGCCTCGATTCACTCGACGTGGCGGGTGTGCCGAAACGCTTCGAGTCGGCCCTGCAAGCGGTCGCTGAGGTGGTGGCCAAACGCTATCTGGCGCAGATTCCTGTGTATCGACTCAATGCCGACGACTACAAGCAGTCGCTGGCCAAGCTGGTGTTGAAATCCGTCAGTGTACGGGACGGCGAAGTTGTCGCCGTGATCGGTCTCTGATCGTGATTGATAACCGATGACATCTGCGATCGCATCTGACTTTTAAGAAGGAACCCATGCTGCACACCACCGACGACCTGCGTATTGCCGATCTGCGCCCCCTGATCCCGCCCGCCATTCTCATGGAGGAGTTGGCGACGACGGAGACGGCGTCCGTCACCGTCAGCTCTGCGCGTGAGCAGATCTGCCATGCCCTCGACGGCAGCGATGATCGCCTCGTTGTCATCGCGGGCCCGTGTTCCATTCACGATCTGAAGGCTGCCCACGAATTTGCCCAGCGGTTGAAGAAGTCAGCCGATCAGTATGCGGATGACCTGATCGTTATCATGCGCATCTACTTCGAGAAGCCGCGAACGACTGTGGGCTGGAAGGGGCTGATCAATGATCCGCATCTCGACGGAAGTTTTGCCATCAATGAGGGGCTGCGTCTGGCGCGTCGTCTCTTGCTGGATCTGGGCAATCTGGGACTTGCGACAGGATCTGAATTCCTCGACACGATCATGCCGCAGTTCATCGCTGATCTTGTGTCGTGGGGGGCGATCGGTGCCCGTACAACTGAGAGTCAGGTCCATCGTGAACTGGCTTCCGGTCTGTCCATGCCCGTGGGATTTAAGAACGGCACGGGTGGAAGTACGCAACTGGCGATCGACGCCGTCGGCGCTGCGCGTGGCGTTCATCACTTTCTGTCGGTGACCAAGCAGGGCATTTCTGCCATCGTCGCCACGACAGGCAACGACGCCTGTCACATCATCCTTCGCGGTTCAAGTCAGGGTGGCAACTACGACGCGCAGAGCGTCGACCCACTCGCGGAGGAACTGAAAAAGGCCGATCTGCCGCACCGGGTGATGATCGACTTCAGTCACGGCAACAGCCAGAAGGATCATCAGCGACAGGCGGTGGTCTGCAAGGATGTGGCAGAGCAGCTGTCGGCAGGGTCTGACAACATCTTCGGTGTCATGATGGAAAGTCATCTGCTCGAAGGCAAGCAGAATCTGGAAGAGGGCAAGCAGCCCACCTACGGACAATCGATCACCGATGCCTGTATCTCCTGGGAGACGACGCAGCAACTTCTGGAGGAACTGGCCCAGGCGGTGAGAGCCCGCCGTGCAGCACGGAAGTAATGTGGATCAGGTAGGGCGGCTGTTCATCCGGCCGACGGACAGCTAATGCGTCAGGTGGGCTTGCTCTTCATCTGCGAGGCGTTGACGCGCACGTCGTCGATGATGGTGTTCATGTCGATCGCCCTGACGGGTCGGCGCATGGCACCCGATGCCTCTCTGGCGACACTGCCTCTGGCTCTGGTGCCCGTGGCGATGACGATCGCCACCATCCCTGCGGCGCAGATGATGCGACGCTATGGTCGCCGTGCGGGTTTTCAACTGGCAGCGATGCTGGGAATTGCCGGCGCCTCTACATGTGTTGTGGCGCTGTGGCTGGACCAGTTCATCGTCTTGTGTGCCGGCGGATTCCTGATTGGCTCCGTCAATGGCTTTGCCACGTACTATCGATTCGCCGCCGGAGAGGTGGCGCCGGAAGAATACCGCAGCCGAGCTATTTCACTGGTCATGGCGGGAGGGGTGATCGCCGCCTTCGTCGGTGCAGCCCTGGCGACGGCGACAAAGGAACTGCATCCGTCGGCACCCTTTCTGGGAACCTTCGCCGCCATTGCCTGCGTGCAGGCTCTGATTCTGATCGTCGTTTCCTTTTCCCGTCTTCCCAAGCCTGTTGCAGGCGAGACGCAGGGCGGTGGTCGATCGCTGGGCGAGTTGGCCGCCAGACCCACCTTCCTTCTGGCCGTACTTGGTGCCGTCGCCAGCTGGGGGTTGATGTCTTTGCTGATGAATGCGACACCTCTGTCGATGGAACGGCACCAGCACTCCTTCGGTGACACGGCGCAGGTCATCCAATGGCACGTGCTGGGAATGTATGTTCCCTCCTTCTTCACGGGATCACTCATCCGTCGTTTCGGCGAACGCCCCATCCTCTTCTTCGGTGTTGCACTGATCGGTCTGTCCACGGCGCTCAATCTGCTGGGCCTTGAGGTCATCCATTATATGGCGGGACTCGCTGTGCTGGGTGTGGGTTGGAATTTCCTCTTCATTGCCAGTACGACGATCCTGACAGGCACCTACGAAGGAGAAGCGGAGAAGGCGAAGGTGCAATCGACGAACGACTTCCTCATTTTCGCCACGATGATCGTCGCCACCTTCTCTTCGGGTGCTCTCGAAAATCGCATCGGTTGGTTTGCCTTGAACCAGGCGGCGGCAGTCGTTACGGCAGTTGTCGCCATTGCTCTGGCGATGTTGGTCTGGAGAGAACGAAAGAGGAAAATTCCTGATGGCCTCGTATGAAAGCCTCGGTGTCGGACGCGTCGTCAATGCTGCGGGGAATGCGTCGAATCTTGGCAGTGCGTCCATGGGGCAAGAGGTGTTGCGGGCCATGTGTGATGCGGCCACATGGTATGTCGACATGGACGAATTGCACCAACGAGCGGGTGACTACATTGCGCGCATCACCGGAGCCGAGGCGGGGCTTGTAACATCGGGCGCTGCCGCTGGTCTTCTGCTTGCTACCGCCGCGTGCGTCACTCGCGGCGACGCATCGATGCTGGCCGAGCTGCCCGCCAGCGCCGCGGGCCGTGAAGTGATCATTCAGAAACCACATCGCAATGGCTACGATCACGCTGTGCGAACGGCGGGTGTGACGCTGCTCGAGGTCGGTCAGGCAGGCCGAGTTTCCCCAGAGCAGATCGAAGCGGCCATCCACGCTGACACGGTGGCGATTCTCTTTGTTTTCGGAGAAACCATCGATCGCCGTGGCGAGGTGTCCCTCAAGGATATCGTGGACATCGGCAAGCGTCGCGGTGTGCCCATCATCCTTGACGCGTCTGTGGCGAACTATCCCTTCGACCGATTGCAGGAATTCGCCGCGCTGGGGATCGATCTGATCACCACCAGCGGTGGCAAACACATCTTCGGGCCACCGGGTACGGGTTTTCTCTTTGGCCGCCAGGATCTGATGGACGTATGTCGGTTGATGGCCAATCCCATCCACGGAATCGGACGACCCCTGAAGATCGGCAAGGAAGAGATCGTCGGGCTTGTCACGGCACTGGAGATCTATGTGGAACGCGATGTGGAGGCTGAGCATCGTGGTTGGGAGACCAGTGTTCGAACTATGGCCGAGGCCCTCGCCGACCTGCCCCATGCAACGGTGACGATCACGGCGGCTGATGAAGTCGATCGCCCTGTGCCACGTGTGCGACTGGCCATCGACGAACAAGGGCTGGGAACGTCAGCTGCAGACATCGCCGAGGTCCTGCAAAAGGCGGAGCCCTCAGTTCGGGTGACACGCTTCAGCCTGGACGAAGGTGTCCTGATCCTGAACCCGGTGTGTCTGCTGCCAGGCGACGAGGCCCTCGTCGTTCAGGCGCTGCGCGAGGCGTGGCCGCAGCTGTAGACCGCCGCCCTGCAAGCGGGCTCATGAGTCTGCTCTACTGGATCGCTAACTGCTACTGGATCGCTAACGGGTGGTCGAGGCCTTCACCAGCGAGACGACAAATGTCGCCCCCTGGCCTTCGATGGACTCGACCTTGATCGTGCCGCCGTGACGCTCGAGCAGGGTGCGGACGATCGCCAGACCCAGACCGCTGCCCGCACCGACGTCCTTGGTGGTGAAGAAGGGATCGAAGATTCGTTCCCGAAGGTGATCGGGCAATCCGGCGCCATTGTCGCTGACCTCGAGAATGATCCGCTCATCTTCCTGGGTCGTTCGCAGTCGAACGACGGCAGGGCTGTTGGTATCGTGCTCCCGTGAGGCGGCGGCATCGCGGGCGTTGACAAGCAGATTCGTGGCGACGGTGCATAGGTCTCCGAAGTCACCCTCCGCAATCGCGTCCTCGCCGCGGTCATCGATCAGTTCGACGTCGGCCGAGTGAAACTGACCGGCGAGCAGTGCCAGCGTCGTGTCCAGTACCTCATTGAGACGGACTGGTTCGCCTTCCCGTCGGCCAGAGCGGGCATATCCCAGCAGCGACTGCACAACGCTGCTACAGCGCTTGGCAGCTTTCTGCATCAACTCAGCACTTTGTACGTGACGTGGGGCTTGCTCCGGATAACGCAGGATGCGGTTGGCGCCATCCAGGATCGTCTGCAGGGGGTTGTTGATCTCATGGGCGACGCCACCAGCGAGCAAACCGAGGGTCGCCATCTTCTCCGTCTGTACCAACTGCGCCTGTGATTCCTGCAATGAGAGATGCGCCTGCTCGAGGTCGGCACGCTGCTGGGTGAGCTCCGTATTCGTCGTCTCGAGTGCGTGGTTCGCTGCGGCGAGGTGGTGCCCTCGGCGCACGATTCGTACTGCCTGCCAGAGGATGACGAACAATGCCAGACAGGTTGCAGCGATCGCCACGATGCGTGTGTAGGGCAGATGAATCTCGACTCGTACAGAGGCTGTGTCGGATCGATTCAGATCACGATCAAAGGCGCGTACTTCGAAGTCGAATTCGCCGATGGGCAGATCTTCGTATGTCACGGTCTTGTCGCGTGTCTGCAGCCACTGCTCATCATGCCCCAGCAGTCGATACTGGTAGACGAAGTCCTCCGCCGAGACCACCAGACTCGTGCCCTCGAATTCGAAGGTGACCTGATCCACCGTCGAGGGTGCAGCGATCGTGTCCTGCTGTGAAAAAACACCGGCGGCGACGATGCGGGTGAGTGTGATCGATGGCGCCAGGCGATTGGGCCGATAACGCGTCAGCCCTGTCCATGTAGCGATCCAGATGTCACCGTGACGATCTTCGAGCAAGTCGTAGACCTTGTTGTTTGCCAGCCCATCCCGATCGTCGAAGTGCTGGTACACGTTGCCGTCGAAACGAGTGATTCCTCCCTCGTAGGTGCCGACCCAGATGTGACCGAGTCGATCTTCCAGGATGGCACGCACGCGTTCGTGGACCAGGCCATCGGCGACGGTGATGCTGTCGACGAATTCACCATCGGCAAAGACGGAAACGCCCTTGTCCTGCGTGCCAATCAGCATTCGACCCTGGCGATCCTTGACGAGGGGGCCCTGGATCCAGTTGCTCGCCAATCCGTCCTCGCGGGTCAGGTGAGTGAAATCTTTGCCGTCGAAGCGAAAGATGCCATTCTCGAGTGTGGCGAACCACAGGTCACCGGGCCGATTCTCGCGGATCTTCCACACCGCCGAATTCACGGTTGTGTCCAGGAATGTGTAAGAGCTGAAATGCTCGCCATCGAAGCGATCAGCCTGGAATGGCTCGATCCGTCCACCGCCCGCCGTCGCGAACCACAGATCGCCCGCACTGTCTTGGGTGATGGATGCGATCCAATTGCTCGTCAGGCCATCCGCCGTCGTGTATTGCCGGACACGTTCTTCACCATCCCACCAAACCGCGCCACTCGGTGGGACGGCTGTACCGATCCACACATCGCCCTGTCGATCCTGAAATATGTCTCGCACTTCGGAACGGGCCAGGGCCGGATGCAGATTGAGATGACGCAGGCGGCCATCCTCGTAGACACTGAGACCGTTAAGACCACCGATCAGGATTCTACCATCCTCTGCTTCGAGCAGACTGATCACCTTGTTGTCCGGCAGGCCATCTTCCGTGCGGAATGTGGTGACCCTGTTGGCCTCGTAGTGGCTCAGTCCCGTGCCCAATGCCCAGACGCCGCTGCTGTCCGCGAAAACATTTGGCGCGTCGGCGGTCAGACCGTCCGCGGCGCCGAATATCGTCGACTTTGCCAGTGCGATCCGCTGTAAGCCCCCTCGGGTGGCGATCCAGCGATGCCCCTGGGCATCGACTTGCAGAGCCTGCCTCCATGCGGGGGATTTCGACGGAAATCCGTCGGCAGAACCGAACAACTGCAGACCTTCAGAATGAAGTCGCAGCCAACCCGTGGGTGAGTAGACCCATACGGCACCATCGGCGGCCGTATCCAGCCGCTCACCGTTGTCAAAGAAGCGGGCCTGTTGGAAGTGGAATCGCCGACCGTCGAAGAAGCCAACTCCCGCAGGAGAGCCGATCCACAGCAACCCCTGATCATCTAGGGCCGTTGCCCTGATTGCGCCGGCCCACATGCCATCTTCCGGACCAAAGACGGTCAGCGTTCCATCATGGAGGCGGCCAAGACCCTGCTGGGTCGAGAGCCACAGACCGCCATCCGAATCCAGGGTCAGATCCGTCATGGGTGCACCCAGCATCGGGTGCTCGCCTGCGTAGGAGATGAAACGTTGTCCATCGAAATGGAATAGACCACCCTCCGTCGCCAGCCATACCCGGTTATTCTCACTGGCGACGAGATCCCTCGGCCGAATTGAAGCTTTCAGCATGCCCTCCGTCATGGTCCAGGAGGAAAAGGTGCGACCGTCGAAGCGCGTCAGGCCTTTGTCCACAGCGAACCAGAGATGGCCGTGAGGACCACGATCCACGATCTCAGAACCTGGCGGCATGCCATCGCGCACGGTGAAGGTGTGCCAGTCCCCGCTGCGGATACCGGGACCGGCGGGGACCCTCTCCGCTGTGGCGACGGCGGCGATACCGGGGCCAACTCTCACCGCCCGTCCGGGGGGCGGCTCGTCGTATTGAGGCGGCGCGTCGATGGACTCTGTGAAGAGGTCCATGGGCGGCGTGGAGTACAGGTGCAGGTCGCCTTCGAGGCGGCCATCCTCGCGTTGGGTGCCGAAGCGCGCGCCCAATTCTTCAAGGATCAGCGACAGATCCGAAACATCGTCACCCCACAGCGATTCTCGCGCGCGCGCGATGGAGCCTGTGGACTTCCACTGAAACAGACGAGTGAATAGCGAGTCAGCCGTAGGCCGTGGTGGCCTAGCAGCGGGAATCCACTCTGCCTGCTGAAGGGCAGGTAGCAGACGTTTTTCGTATACGGACGCAAAACCCTCCTGCTCATCCGGCTCGATGGAGAGTACGAGACGGCCCAGAAACGCGGCATGAGGTGCAGTGACGTCGATCGCAACGGAACCTGTCCCGGGCACGTCGATGGTGTGAGAAAACCATGAGACCAGCTGCCCCGACCCCGGTGTCAGTTCCCAGCGTCCTTCAGGAAGGCGCAATTCAAATTGGCCAAGAGAATCGGACGTGGTGCCCAGGGTCATCTCATTGGCTGTCGCTGTCAGCCTCAGATCGGCGACAGGTTGCCCGGAGGACGTCACGATGCCCTCCACGGTTCTGAAGGCCAGAGCCGAATCAACAAGCTGCAGAGAACCGAGGGCCAGTGGACTGAGTCCCCGTGTGGCGGAAGACGACTGATTCCATGTGACCCAGGCACTGGGAAGCTCGTCGTCGTCGCGATCGACGGCGACGACATCGAAACGGAACCTCGTGCCAGCACCCAGGGGGATGCTGCCTGGAGGTGATGTCAAAGCGGGGTCGATGGCCCACTCGTACACGGTCAAATCGCCGTGTCGAACCACAGCAGTCTGTGTCCGCGTCCCCTCCAGTGAAGTAGGCTGCCTTTCTATCCGCAGGTGTGGGTTGGTCGAGTAGTAGCTGCCCCCAACTGGACACAGGGCGTAAGTGGCCGGCATCGTCTGACCCTCCACCCACAGATAGATCTCACACGCATCCGTCGTCCAAGGGGTGGCGCCGATCTGCAACTCATCGTCGCGAATCCGCACGGCGACGTAGAGCAATTGCGCCAGCGAATCGTAACCAACCATGAATTCAGGACTCAGGTCGGCTGAGGGTTGCAGTTCGAGGCCACGCAGATCCGTTGTGTCGTAGGGCTGTGGATTCCAGCGCATAGGGTAGACGATCGCGTCCTCGGGCCAGTCGGACAGATCGCCATCTACGACGATACTGATCAGCGGCATCGCTTGAGCGATGCCCCAACTGTTGGCGGCAGCTGGCAAAGGCAGCAGGGTTGCTGCGATCAGCAGGCAACTCAGATAGTATGCGGAGCGTGTCATGCGCGAAGTTTGGTGCGCCGGGTCTCAGCTGGCAAGCGGGCACGTGGAGGTCGGCGGCGTCGGCGATCGGAGATCATCAGCCGTGGACCTACCCATCGGTCAGCGAGCCAGCGTCATGGGGCGACTTATACGCGTGCCGTCATCTGTACTCACGAGACAGACATATACGCCGCTCGCCACTGAACGGCCGGCGTCGTCGCGGCCATCCCAGGTGACGTCGCTGCGTCCTGTGGGTGCACTGCCATGAAATAGTCGACGCACGCGTTGACCGAGGACATCGAAGAGGACGATCTCTACTACTTGCGGCTGCGCTAGGTGAAAGGCAATGGTCGTTGTCGGATTGAAGGGATTGGGGTAGTTGGGCAGCAGTTCGAATGCACCAGGTTGAACCACGTGCTCGGCGGTGATTGCCGTGGCCACCGATGCTGCTGTGACGTCCTCGAGGCGGTTGATTTCTTCGGTCTGCGCGTCACGGATCAGCATCGAGCCGGCGGGTACATTGAGCAAAGAGGTTGTGTCGGCGATGACACCGAACCATGTGTCGCCGATGACATCGCTTTGCAGCACGACGGGCCCAACGGACATGGCCGTCGCCGAACGGCGTCCCCAGCGAGTCAGGCGTGCGCCGGACACGGTCAGTTTTCCTTCGATCCGTAGTTCACTTCGCCGTGGGTCAATGCCACTCTGCGTCCGATCACCGGCGACTCGCACCTGTGTATCCGGGTAGATGGTGAGGCTCGCTTGCGGGGCCACGGTCAGATCGCCGTCGATGAAAATCTGCCCCATCCATTCTACGTCGCCGTCGATGGTGCCGGACCAACGCGGCAGGCGCACGTCGATGTTCATGCCGTCGTCGGTCTCGCGTAGGTCGATGGTGAGGCCACTGCTGGCAGCATCACCTGTGGCTAGCTCAAGACGATCGAAGTGCCGGCCATCGAAGGGATCCGTCGCATCGCCGACATTGCCACCGTGGGCCGACGCAAAGGAGCCGTCATGAGCCCAATGGTCCAGGTCATCGATCATGTCGATTGTCGCCGCGTCGGCACAGATCAGGTCGACGAGCTTATGTGACTCGTTCGTGTTGCCACCCTCCTGCGGACGCACATGCCAGACGAGCAGACCCTCGGCGGGAAGATGGCGATCGTAGTGTGTGCCGTGTCCACGATACTCCAGCAGCAGATACTCCTGAGCGAAGACTGCACCGGGGGCCATGAATTGCGTGCGCAAAGGGATGCGCAGGATGTTGCCCCCGGTGCGTGGATTCGTCAGGTGCGCGTCCAACACATCGTCGGTCACGTCGATGAGACCATCGTTGTTATCGCCGATCCAGCCGAGCTGCTCAAGACTCCAGGCGCTGAAGGGATTCGGACCGTCGTCGCCACGCCATCCGGTGGATCCGTGGCCCATGAGACCCCAACGGCCGATGCCGGCGCTATCCGTTTCGGGGCTGTCGTAGCCTACATCGTACAGGTCGGGCAGATCGAAGCCGTGTCCCAGTTCATGCGCCATGATGCCGACGGTGGTGGCGAAGCTACGTGCCTGGAGGATGGCGCCGCGATAGCGTGAGCCGTTGATCTCCACCATCTCGCCATCGCTGCCCGCGTCACCCGTGGTGAATGCCGGCGCCAGACCCAGACCAGCAAAACCTGTGGCGCCATCGACGAGAAAACCGCGGGGCACGCGGGGTAGCAGTAGGAAGATGTAGTCGACGACGCCGTCATCATCGCCCGAAGCAGGGCGTCCGTCCGGCCCGTCATTGTCGAAACGAGCCAGATCGACCTGCGCGTCAACCTGTGCCATGATCTGGCGGGCGAAGTCATCGAAGCGACCCGTCTCGCCGGCGTTCTTGGCCAGATAAGCAGTGGCTGGCTCGGGTGCGACGAAGTCACCGGGAAGGACTGTGCCGCGAAGCTGGAGCTGACCACCGGACATGGTGTCGTAGTAATGGCTCAGGCTACCGGGACGCTGCGGATCGAACAGTGCATCGTCTAATGTGGAATGCACGGGCGCGTCGTCGGCGAAGCGGGCGTGGACGACGAGGACGTGTAAACGACCGGTCGTCGACAGGGGGCGGGCGAGGCCAGTGGAGGCGCTCTTGGCTGCTCCCCGAACAGTCGCTGACATGGCGCAGACCAGATTCTGCGTGTCGGTCGCCTCCGGTACTACGGCGGTCGCGAAGAGGGGAACATTCGTGGAAAGGCACAGCACAGCAGCGACAGAGCATCCGAGACGCATGGGATTCCTCCCGTGGCGTGTGGTCGGTGAGCTCTCTCGCGGCGCCGCGAAGAGAATGAGGAGCGTGTCAGGTCAACACGCTCAACCTCTCTATTGCAAGGTGCGGGCCATGCAGCTTAGTCCGTTAGAAACTGATTGGTTTAGTTGGCGTAAGCGATTTATAAACAGGTAGTTGTGATCCTTACAGCGCAGTGGGATCGGCGTTGATGAGCGCACCTGATCCAAGCACCAAGGTGGGGCAATCGCGGCGCGAGACACCGCGTAACTATCTGTGGAACAAGGAGATGGGTCGTATGGTGCAGGACTCGAGGGCAATTGCACCAGGCTGGTGCAGTCCGTCACGCCATGGGGTCAGTTGCGGCGCAGATCGTAGTCGCGGATGCGACGTGTCAGAGTGTTACGGTGAACACCCAGGATCCGTGCAGCTGCCTGAACATTCCACCCGGTTTCCTCCAACACCCCGGCAATCTGACGGCGCTCCGTTTCGGCCAGTGATTGGGGGCCGGGGGCCTGCGGAACATCCACGGCGGCGCTGACGCGTTCCGAGAAGTGTCTTACCTCGATCGGGTCGCCTCCGGCCATCGTGGCGGCGCGTTCAATCTCCTTGCGCAGTTCGCGCACATTCCCCGGCCAGCGATACGCCTCAATCAGCTCGATCGCCTCTGGCGAGAACCCCGCCGGCCACCGCGATCTGCCCTCACCAAATTCGGTCAGCGCAGAGGTGGCCAGACGCAGTACGTCGTCGTCGCGTTCGCGCAGTGGCGGCAGGGCAACTTCGACCCCCGCCAGGCGATAGTAGAGATCGGCACGGAAGCGGCCTTCCTCGACCTCGAGAGCCAGATCGCGGTTGGTCGCCGCCACGATGCGGACATTGGCACGCCGCGGGGTTGTGTCACCGACGCGCAAGAACTCACCATCCTGCAGGGCTCGTAGCAGTTTGACCTGCATGGCTGAACTCATCTCGCCGACTTCGTCAAGAAACAGCGTACCCCCATCGGCCTCCTCGAAGAGCCCCTTTTTACCTGTCGGACTGTGCAGTCCTGGGTAGTGGGGGATGACGCCGAACAACTCACTCTCCAACAGACTCTCCTGCAGGGCGCCACAGTGCACGGGCACGAAACTGGCCCGACGCCGAGGACCATTGTAGTGCACGGCGCGGGCGATCAAGTCCTTGCCGGTACCGGTTTCGCCGGTGATCAGGACGGTGAGGTCACTGTCGATCACCGGTTCCAGCAGCGCCTGCACGGCGAGCATGTTGCGACTGTCACCGATGATGTCAGACAGCAGATAACGTCCCGTCACCTCGGTCTTGAGCTGGCGATTCTCACGCTCGAGGCGCTCGTTGGCGTCCTGTAACTCTTCATGGAGTCGCGTATTGTCCTGCTCCAAGCGAGTTCGTTCGACATTGCGCTCGAGACGGTGCACGAGGAGGCTGTTGTCGAAGGGCTTGAGCAGGTAGTCGTCGACACCGAGACCAATGGCTTCGACCGGTGCCTCCGGGTCCTCGGCGTAGCCGGTGATGACGATGGTGCGCACATCGGGGTGCAATTGCTTGATTGCGCGCAAGGTCTCGATGCCATTCATCCCCGGCATGCGAATGTCGCAGACCACGACCTGAAAAACCTGCGTCGTACACAGCTGCACGGCGGCCTTGCCATTGTCGGCGGTGGTCACAGAAAATCCGGCATCCTCAAGGGCCAGCGACAGGCTGGCGAGGACGAGTTCATCGTCATCGACGAGGAGGATTGAGCCAGTACTCACGAGGCAACTCGCTTTGGTCGTCTAAGAAGGGGCAGCTGTCGCCGAGATGGTGACAGCAGGCTTCAGGATATGTGGTCGATGGTGACGCGACAAGCACGAATCGGGAGTACTTGGCACCGCCAGCGCGGAGCCGAGATGACAACTCGGAGCAGGAAGAACCACCAGCAATACCTGTCGTGCAGAAATGGCCATCCTCTTCGTCGCCATCGGGCAGGAGGCTGTCGATGTCACCCGGCGTTGCTCATTGATCCCCGTCCATTGGTCCGATCACGATGTGACTGTTGTCACCGAAGCGATCTGGCTCACGCAACTCCGGCTGGTCGACGAAGCGGGCGCGGCGCGCCTTGTGCTGATTTTCGGGCTGCAGGACATCTTCGACGCCCTCAGCAAGATGCCGGTACAGCAGCTGCAGTTCCGGTGAGAATCTCGCATACACTTCCTGCGGCACGTACATCCTGAGTGTGTGGCCACCCGAGTGCAGATTGCCGAACTCATTGCCCGACAACCACCATGGTGCATAGCGGCAGACGACGGCGGTGCGTTCGTGCTGACTCTGGTTGGTGGCGCCCGAGTGCCAGATCCGTGTGTCCTGCATGAACACGGAGCCTGCGGGAGCCGAGACCTGGAACTCCCCGGGGATCGGCGCTCGTTCATCGATGCCGTCATCGGGGCCGCGTGGATTGCGCGCGTCTTTGTGGGACCCGGGAACCACCCAGGTGCCACCGTTGTAAGGCGTCACGTCTTCAGGACCCAGGTACCAGACCGTGGACAGTGCCATGCAGACATCCGGGAAGGGCTGGGCGATGGCGCCGCAGTGTTTCCACGGCTCTTCGGGGTTTGGCCCGTACGCTGTTAGATCATGAGGCCAGTCGGAGTGCCAGCCGCGTCGTCGCAGCTGCGCCTCAGAGAGTGCTTCCGTCGCTGCCCTTGACGATTTGTTGACCTCCGTCTGCTGAACGCGGACGTGTGGATCGAGCATGGTCCTGGCGACGCGAAGCACGCGTGGCTCCACGAGATACTCGGCGAAGGTCTCGTTGCGGGCGATGTCGCTGAGCTCGGCGTGAGGTGCCGGCGGTGGCCGAACAGAACCCGCACCGATCTCAACATCAGGATTGCGCTGGCGTTCGAGCTCGATGCGTTTGTCGCGCTCCTCCTGCCGGTCTGTCTGCAACCGTTCGCGGCCTTCGTGCACACTCTCTCGAACCGCATCGACATCGCCTTCTGGGATCACGCGCTCGATGACACAGAAACCTTGGACTCGAAGTGACTCTACGTATCCCTCGATCTCTGCTTCACCCCCCTTGGGGATTCCCGTGCCGAGGGAGTAGGGGAGTCGCAGTCGATCATCGAGAGACGGGAGTTGGGACATGATTTCACCCCGGGCGGAGGAGAGAGGTCAAAAGCGATGCGGGTCATACTCGTGTGTCCGGGTCGGTGGATCAAGGGCTGCGACAGAGAGCCAGTTCGAATTGCCAGGCACATCGGTGGTGAACAGGATTGCAGCGAATTCGTCGAAGATCTCGTCCAGCGACCCCTGTTTGTGCATACTGAGAACTATACCTGTCCTCTGACGCCTAGCCGAACCGTTGCGGATCTCTACCGGTTGAGATCACCGGCGGATGGGCGCGACCCGTGGCGAACTGTCCATGAACAGTGCCGAACGCGTCCTCACCGCCCTCCGCAACGAGCAGCCCGACCGGGTGCCTATCATCGAGTCCGTCATCGACGTCGGCGTCCGTCGCGCCCTCTTTCCTCGGGCTGTAGAGATCGGTGCCTTCGCCGATGCGATCGGCCTCGATGCTGTGGGGACCGGATGTGTCTTCCAACATCACGATGAGACCGACACATCCTACGTGGACGAGTGGGGCGTCACGTATCGCAAGTCGGCCGAAACGCTGGCCCACCCGGTGGGTAGGTCGGTCACCAACATGGATCAGCTGCGTACCTACACACCTCCGGATCCCCATGCGTCGTGGCGTCTGGGTGAGGTCGAGGGTCTCGTTGACCGGTACAAGGGGCGCAAAGCGATCACCTTCCATCATCGGGCAGCTTTCATGTGGGCCGCCTACCTGGCCGGACTTGACCACCTTCTGATGTGCTTCGCCGATGACCCTGAGTTCGCCCACGCCCTGATGGATCTCGTCGTTGACACGAACATCACCATCGCTCGACGCGCCGTGCGCGCCGGTGTAGACGTCGTCATCCTGGGCGACGACTACGCACACAACTTTGCACCCATGATGTCTCCAGTTCACTTCGAGGAATTCATCTTTCCGCGACTCAAGAAGGCCATCGACGCGATCCACGAAGAAGGCGCCCTGTGCATCAAACATTCCGATGGAAATCTCTGGGACATCCTTGATCTCATCGTCGACGCCGGCCCGGATGCCATCAATCCTCTGGAACCGGTGGCCGGGATGGATATCCGCCGGGTGAAGGAGGCCTACGGCGACCGGGTCTGTCTGGTGGGCAACATTGACTGCGGCGAACTGCTCAGCCACGGAACCAGGGGCCAGGTGGATGCCGCTGTCTGTCACTGCCTCGCCGCGGCCTCACCGGGAGGCGGTTTCATCCTCAGCTCGAGCAACAGTATTCACTCGAGCGTCAACCCGGATAACTATCTGGCCATGGTCGAGGCCGGTCACGCCTACGGGCTCTACGAATAGGGCGGCTACGATCCGTCCTCAATGCCATGTCAGTCCGGATGACACCCATCGACACAGCACAACTCGCGTTGGACACGATCCACCAGCGAACCACGTCCGGGATTCCCAGCTGGCTCATCCACGTCATGGACCACGGCCACATCGAACGTCTCGCGGGGTGCTCGCCGGGTGACTACCGGCGCGATCCGCATGCTACCTACCTGGCCTTCCAGCAACGGGTGGGAACCTGTCTGCTGGATCAATGGATCCCCGACAATCCCCTGACCATGGGGCCCGATGGCTACGAGGGTGCCCGCCGCGCTACGACCGGAATCGATCGTGTCATGATCGATGGCATACACATCGATTCGCCCGAAGCGGTCGTCGAACACCTGGAGTGCGTCGTATTTCCTGCCCTGCGGCAGCAGGCGCTGCAATTCGACGAAGTGGCCCGATGCCAGCAGGTGATCGACGACGAGCAGCGAATCCAGGCCCTCCTTGGTCCGCAGATTCTCAAAAGTGGCCACGGCTGTGTGCGATTCCCCACTCTCGCCTATGGCGCCTATGGGTACGAGGCGTATTTCTCCGCTTATGCCCTGTATCCAGAGGTGATGGAACAACACTTCCGACTACAGGCGGACGTGGCGTTATGCAACAATCGGGCTGTGGCGCAAGCGATAACCGAAGGGGGATTGCCACCGCTGGTTCGTCTCGACCACGACATGGCCGATTCCCGTGGAGCCCTGGTGCGCGAAGAGAGTCTGGATCGCCTGTGGCTGCCGTACTTCGCACAGGTCATCGAACCACTCGTGACACGCGGCGTGCGACTGCTGTGGCATTGTGATGGAAATCTGATGGCCATGGTGCCGCGCCTGCTGGAGGCGGGTATCGCCGGTTTCCAGGGGTTTCAGTACGAAGACGGAATGGACTATCCGCGTATCTGCGCGATGAAGTCGAGGACCGGTGAGGATCTGATCATCATTGCCGGGGTGTCCGTCACGACGACACTGCCTTTCGGTACACCGGTCGATGTGCGGGACCAGATCCGCTGGCTGGTGGATATGGGACCACGACGCGGTTTGCTTCTTGGGGGATCCTCCACGATCGCTCCGGGTACCCCCTTCGAGAACATCCAGACCCTGGTGGAGGGATTCGCCCACTATCGCAACAGAACGACATGACGATGCTTCCTGAAAGACAAGCAGGTTGGCTGCCGCAATTGTTCGTACCACCGATAACTCGCGCCTCAGCTGTCGCCGCCCTGTTGATCCTGGGAACTCTATCCATGCCGACCGCAGCGGCACAGATCACTGGAATCGTCACCGATCTGTCTGGCACACCGATCGGGGAGGCACTTGTCTCCATTCGTGCCTCGAAGATCCGCACTCTCACCGGTGCTGACGGTCGATTCGAGCTGACCGGGATCGAGGACGGGCGGGTGGTCGTCGTTGCAGGCCGCCAAGGATTCTACAATGGCAGCCTCTGGCTCGACGCACCGACCACGGGGATCACGATCGAGCTGGAAGCGATCCCTCAGGATGACAATCCCGACTACCAGTTCGTTCGTGCCAGAATCTGTGGCGGCTGCCACAACAACCAGTTCGAAGATTGGACCGGGTCGGCCATGGCCCAGGCCGGCACCAACACGTGGGTGTATGACATCTATGACGGCTCAGGAACTGAAGGTGGTAACGGTGGCTTCGTCTATGTGCGCGATTCCGTCTACGGCCATGAGAATCCTGCCTCCGAGTGCGCCGCGTGCCATCAACCGGAGGCGTGGGCGCACAAACCCTACCAGCCTCTGGATCCGCTTGCGTCGCTGTCGACGCCTGCCTTACACGGCGTCTCCTGTGATCTGTGCCACAAGATCGCCTATGTCGATGAATCCAAGGCCAACTACCCCGGTCTCTATCCCGGTTCGGTGACGCTGACAAGGCCCGCCGAAGCGTCGAGCCAGGTGCAGTACGGCGGACTTGGGGACACGGAGTTCGGTCTCGACGATAACATCATGCGTCCCTCCTACCAGCCGCAGCTGACAGCGGCCATGTGTGGTGTCTGCCATCAGGACATGAACGACCCGGACGAGGATGGCGACTTCGCCGATGAGGAAGGCGTGATCTCAGAACCTACCTATCTCGAGTGGCTGGCCTCGCCCTATGGCGACCCCGAATCGCCTCTGTATACCACCTGCGTCGACTGCCATATGCCACCCTCGGGCGCCGACACCATCGGTGGCTGGTATGGCTACAGGTTTCCCGTACGAGATTCGCTGACGATCCGCAGCCACCGTATCGAGGGCACCACAGCGCGATACCTCGAAAACGCCCTCACCCTGCAAATGGAGTCTCGAATCGGTGACCGGCAGTTGCACGTCGACATCAGGATCATCAACGATCAGGCCGGACATCATGTCCCCGACGGTGTGACCGTGCGCAACATGGTGCTGCTGGTAGAGGCGAAGGGGCGGCGCAATGGTCAGCCACTTACTCAGCTGCGAGGTCCTGTTGTCGACGATCTGGGTGGCGTGGGGGATCCGGCGCAGGGATACTTCGCCGGCCTGCCGGGCATTCTTTTCGCCAAGGTCAACCACGACGCTTCAGGAAGGGGCCCTACGTTCTTTACCGATGCCACTGGTATCCAGTGGGACAATCGTATCGCTGCCCTCGGCGTTGACGAAAGCTCCTACGTCTTCGATCTGCCGGTCGAGGGTGCCGGTGTCGATGTGCGCGCACGGCTTATCTATCGCCGCGCCTTCCGCTTCCTCGTCGACGCCAAGGGTTGGACCGAGGACGGCCATGGTCGTCCACTGGAAGACATCCAACCACCGCACTTCGGTCATCTGATGGAGGAGGCCGTCTGGTCGTGGTCAGGGGCAACCGCGGTGAGTGGTGACGAGGCTGACGTGCCGAATCAGGTGTCCCTGGAGCAGAACTATCCGAATCCTTTCAACCCATCGACGACGATCCGTTACGAGACCCACGCCTCCGGGCGCGTTGTTCTGGAGGTCCACAATCTGCTAGGCGAGACGGTGCGAAGATTGGTCGATGAAGACCAGGCAGCCGGGAGACACGGCCTTGGCTGGGACGGACGCGACGATGCAGGCAGACAGCTGGCTGCTGGAACATATCTGTATAGGCTGCAGGCACCCGGTGGCGTTCAGCTGCGCAAGATGCTGCTGGTGCACTGAGTGTGCGACCGAATTCCTGATCCGCCCGTTCAGATCTTCGCGTAGCTGCCGAAGTCGCGCACGGCCTGACGCATGGCACTGTAGTTCTCCATCGTCGTACCGGGTTGCACGACGTTGCTGGTCGCGATCACCAGGCCACCGCCCGTGGCGGCGTGCTCGATGGCATAGCGGACCTCCTCGCGGGCCTTCGCCACCGGGCCGTCGATCAGTGTGGAGCAGTTGACGCCGCCAAAGAAGCAGAGGTCATCCCCGTAACGTTGTTGAAGCAGCTTGAAGTCCATGCCGATATCCGGCTGGATACCGTGCCAGCCATCGATACCGATTTCGACGAAGCTGTCGAGGATGGGCCACGTGTTGCCGTCGGTGTGCTTGATGAAATACCCACCACGGTCGTGGATAGCATCACACTGTCGTTTGAGCCCCGGCAACAGGAACTCGCGGTAACGTTCGACGCCCATGATCGGTCCACGATTGTCGGAGTAGTCGTCCGTCGTCATCACGGCGTCGGCACCGGCATCGAAGATGGCGTTGATGTAGGCGATGGAGCGTGACACGTATGCATCGATGGCGCGGTGCACGAAATCGGGATCGGTGATCATGCGCACGAGAAACTCGTCCATGCCCACCGTGCTATCCCACGGGAAGGTGCCGTCCACTGGTGAACGCACAACGATGAAGTGGGACTCTCCCAGCTCGCCGACAACGTGTCGGATGGCGTCGAGCTGCGATGGATCGATCTTGAAGGGCACCGCCGGATCAGGCAGGTCGTCAATGCCGAGTTGGGGGAATTCACTGCGCACGGCGATGTTGCCGGCATCGGCATTCATGACGACTTCGTAGCCCTGGGCGTCGATCCAGGAGAAGGGACCTGTCGTCTCGAGCCGCGGATGTTCGACATCGGCCGGTACCACAGGGACGCGCACATAGTCCCAGTCGAGAGCCAGTGGCAGCTCGACGTGGTCGTTGCAGTAGTCGGCGACGACGCGTTGGCGATCCCCATCCCACAGGGCCTCAAGCTCCTCACGTCCCGTGCTGGCCAGGGTCGGGCGACCGAGGATCTGCTCGACGAGACGCGGGTCGACCTGGTTGTCGCCGGTGGGTACCCGGTCGGCTTCACGATGCTGCAAGGCGGCGATGACGCGATCTCTTGGTTTCATACCGTGTGATACCTCAGGGTTGGCGCTGAAGGGCTCATCGGGCTCAGGGGCCGCCGACGACTAGGCGTAACGACGCGCGGCTGCGAGCATGGCCTCCACATTCGCCACCGGCACATCCTGCTGAATGTTGTGTACCTGGGTGAACACATAGCCGCCCTCGCCACCGCCGAAGATCTCCATATTGTGTCGCACGTGCGCGTCGATCTCGTCGACCGTGCCATGGGGCAGAACGCTCTGTGTGTCGCAGCCGCCACCCCAGAACACGATCTGCCCTCCGAATTCCCTCATCAGACGCTCCGGTTCCATGTTGGCCGCCGAGATCTGCACGGGGTTGAGAATGTCGATGCCAGCCTCGATCCACTCGGGTATGTAGTTGTAGATCGAGCCGCAGGAGTGCAGGCAGGTCTTCCAGTTGGTGTTGGTGTGAACCCAGTCGCACAGCCGTCGGTAGTGGGGCTTGATCATCTCGGCGAACAGGTCGGGGGAGATGAGCTCTCCTCGCTGGGTTCCGGCGTCATCAGAGCCCACGCCCCAGGCGAAGCAGTAGTCGCCGACGGCCTGGTGGAACAGCTCGATCCGGGCAATCACTGCATCGACCCAACGTCCCATCATGTCGTGGGCAGTCTCCTTTTCCGTCATCAGCATGACCAGCCATGAGTCCAGAGACCCCTGGGTGATATTCTCCGCCAGCAGGGCACTCATCCCCAGCACGGACAGGCAGGCACCCCAGCCAAGAATCGCCAGATCGGTTTCCTCGTACAGGTAGCGGCCGCGCTGCGCCATCGCATCCAGTTGCTCATCCGCTACGGTAGCAGACGGTCGGAAGGCATTCGGGTCGATCCGAGTATCTGCCATGGTGGGCCGAGTGAAGTCGAAGTAGAGGCCCTGATTCGGCATCCGGGCGAATACTTTGTTCGCCGCATCGTGTAGTGCCCAACCGCCGTCGTCCTCCACCGTGATCCGTGCGTCGGGGGGGAATTGCACGTCCAACCCACAGAAGAGCTGCCTTTGGGTTCCCGCACTGGCGGGCTGGCCGGACCAGGTCGCGTCGAAAGCATCGAGGGGGACGACATCCGCGTGGATATGCCGGAGCATGTCCAACTCGACCTCTGCCAGGATCTGCATCGTGTCGTGAATCTTGGTGGGGCTGTCGATTCCCATGCGCTTCTTCAGCTCATCGTAGACGACGGCGTTGATACCGGAGGCGCGGATGGCCCCTAGATCGATGGGGATGCGGTCTGGCTTACGGAAGTTGACTGCAGCCAGTACGCGCTCTCTCGAATTCATGGTCCTACCTCCCGATCACCCGACGTGAAGAAATGCCGTGATACGATCCACTCTCAGCTGTAGTGCGTGGCGTAGCGCTCCATGGCGTCCATCAGTGCACCCGCATTGGCCAGTGGTACACCGGGATACAATCCATAGATCATCATCAGTCCGCCTTCTTGTGAGCCCAGTCGTTCGACTTCGTCGCGCACCAGTGCATCGATTTGCTCTGGTGTGCCGAAGCGGGTAATGGCCTGCCGATCGATATCCAGGTCGATGCAGACACGACCGGCGAGTCGATCCTCGATCCAGTCAATGCCGTTGACGAGATCTTGCAGGTTGATGACCTCGACACCCGCCTCCAGCAGGTGATCTGCCAGTTGCCGGATGTCGCCATCCGAGTGCATGTGGATGATGCAGCCCGCATCTCGCGCCGGCGCGATCAGCCGACCATAACTCGGCTTCAGGTATTTCTCGAAGTGTGCTGGCGACACCATCGGTCCCTCTTGCATCCCCAGATCGTCGGCATAGCCCATCCATTCGGCGCCGGCCTGCACGTAACGGCGAACCGACTCGGCGTTGAAGGTCTCCACCATATCGATGAGCTCCCACAGCCGCGACTCCTCGTCGGCCATGTCATACATCAGTGCCTCATAGCTGCGAATGTCGCTGAGGGTAAGGAAGGTGTGGCCGTGCTGCAGGCCGCCGCGGGCGAGTCGTCCTGCGTCGATGGCGGCTGCAAACCCGGCCTCGACCTGCTGCCAGTCGATCGGTCCCACGCCTGAACTGGTGGCCGGATCGGGGGGGAGGAAGTCGGGCCAGTCGTCCCAATTGGGAAGGGCAGGTCGGGTGACGAGGGTGGCGATTCCATCTTCCGTTGTGTCCCGTGTACAGCCCCATGGGTCGATGAAGCTGCGACGCGCTTCGGCATGACTGTCGCTGGTCAACTCTACGCGCCGTGCCGAGGCTTCGAACTCGGGGAACAGCATTGGATGCTGACCCATCAACTCTTCCAGCGCTTGCAGTGGATAATGGTGCCAGCAGGCGGCGTTGATGTGGAACACCATGGGGATGTAATCGGGTCGTTCGAAGCGAACGACACGTAGCAGATTCTCACGCTCGGTCATCATTTGGTCTCCTCCCTCATCAGCGGCTCGAGCAAGTACGAAAACCAGCAAGGACGTCGTTTCGATGGGGTGGGAAGAAGTTCCTGTATCTGTTGTTGGCCAATCGGGAGCGGGTCGCCCAGGCACCTCCCTTGAGCACTTTGCGATAACCGAACCAGGGAGCGGAGTACTCCTTGTAGGGGAAATCGACGATGTAGCCGGGTAGAGGATAGAAAGGGGTCGACGTCCACTCCCAGACGTTGCCCAACATCTGGCGACATCCGTAGGCGCTGTCGCCAGCGGCAAAGGCGCCGACATCGACACAACCCATCGCGCGCGAATCCAGATTGGCGCGGTCGGCGGTCGGTGGCTCGTGGCCCCAGGGGTAACGTCGTCTGTCCTCGGCGCGGTGTCCGTCTGCGCCTGGTTCAGCACTGGCCGCCATGTCCCACTCCGCCTCGGTCGGTAATCGTCTACCCGCCCAGGTACAGTAGGCGTCCGCTTCGAACCAGTTGACGTGGACGGCGGGTGCGTGCTCCTCCAGCGGCACGAGTTGGTCGAAGTGACGTCGTTGCCAGCCGCCACCGCCGCGATACCAGTAGGTCGGGTGTTGGGCGCCCGTCTTGCTGAGCCATACACAGCCTTCGTAATCCCACAGGTCGCGTCGCTGATAGCCGCCCGCCTCAACAAACTCGGCGAACTGGGCATTCGTCACCGGCGCGCGGGCCATGTGGAAGGGTTCTACCTGCACAGGATGGGCCCACTTCTCATTGTCGAAGACGAAGGGATCCTGTGTCGCGGCACCGAGTTGATACACGCCACCGGGTATTTCGGTATCGCCCCACAGAGGACCGTCACCGACTACATCCGCCGCTGGCAGCGGCTGGATCAGTCCCTGCAGATCTGGCGCGACATATTCGAGGGTCTGCCGCATGTATGTGAAGGCTTCGCCATGCATGTCTTCGTGCAGTACGGCGAGCAGATTCAGATAGGTGTCAACGGCATCCGGTTGGGCCCCGTCCAGACGCGCCAGGACGAGCTGATGCACCTGCGCCATGTATTGAAGTGTGCCGTCGCGCGTCGGCAGTGCGAGCCCCCAGCGGCTATCATGCTCGACGGTGAAGGAGTTGTACAGATCATCGGCGCCCGTCATCAGCGGTCTAATCCCATCGAGGGTCCGCAACAGGCATGCCTCGTAGAAGAAGGCCGTATGTCCAAGTTCCCAAAGGAAGGGGTTGACGGTTTCGATCAACGGCACCGACAGCCTGCTGTCACTCAGATCGGCCACCAGAGCCAGCGTGCGGTTGCGGGCGTCCTGAACGGCTTCGGTCAGTTCGGCGGCGGGCAGTATGTGGTGCTTGTCTTGTAGCAGTGTGGTCATGTTACTCCTCCGTCGTCAGGCGCCAGGCCAATGTCCCCAGCCAACAAGCTGCTCCATCGTCTGCCGTGGGCGTGGTTGGTTCCGTTTCGCCGGCCACCCAAGGCCGATGACACCGGCGATGACGGCCCTCGTCGGCAGGCTGAACTCTGCCCGGAGGGCGCCCTGATCGAAACCACCCAGCCAGAAGCCTGCAAGGCCCTGGCTGAGTCCGGCCAGCAGCAGTTGGTGTGCGAAGATGGTGCCGTTGCGGATCGCACTGTCCTGTGGATTCACGAAGCAGGAGCGGATGTAAGCGATCGTCTCATCGCGTTGCTCGGGTGATCGCTGTCCGTGGAGGATGAGTTCGTCCGCCGCCCGCGGCGCCTGATCTTCGAATACGTCGGGATCGACTGCACACACGACAGCAAGACCTGCATTGCTGACCTGTGCCTGGTTGAGGCAACACCCCTGCAGGCGCTGACGATCCGTCGAGCTGTGGCAGACAATGGGTCGCCAGGGTTGGAGGTTAAACTCCGATGGGGCGGCGAGGGCGGCGGCGACCAGCAGTTCAACCAACTCGCGTGTGACGGGGCGCGGGGAGAAATGCCTGGTCGTGGCGCGTAGATGGAGGCTGCGGAGGAAACGTGGATGGCTACCCGGGAAGGGATCGACAATGCCAAGATGGCCGTTCTCCGGATAGCTCCATTCCCACCGTCGGACCTGTGCCCGGCTGTAACCACCTTTGACGAAGGGATCTGTCTGGGCGAATTCGAGAGCCTGCTCCGAGTCTGGGAAGCTGCCTACGATCAAGCCACCGGCCTCCGAGTCGGCAAAGGGGCCCGCCGCGATCAGGCGTCCCGCTGCATCCAGGCGATCCAGGTGGGCGCAGTGGTCGCGAATCACGGCCGCAGGCCTTGGGCCCTGGGTGTCGATGGCATGGAGGAAGATCACGTAGTCATGCATGCAGATTGCGTGTTCAGCCGAACACCTCGCGCATGCGGGCGCAGTAGTAGCGCACCAGTTCCCACTCGCCGTCAGGGGCGATCCGGTGATCGGGACAGGGCAGGAAGCCGCCGAGATCGACGAGGGGCCGCAAGCGCTGGATCTCAGCATCTACCGCGGCGCGGTCACGGGCGAAGACATTCTTGTTCATGCCCCCCACGCCGCGTATCTGCTTACCGTACAACTCGCGCCAAGGCTGGATGCTTGCTTCCCACGTACCAACCTCGATGGGAAACATGGTGTTGACACCATTCTCCAGCCAGATGGGAACCAGCGTGTCGATGAGGCCGTCGCTATCGAGGGACACGATGTCGATGCCGTAGTCACTCAGCAGGCTGGTGATTCGTCTGTACTGAGGGCCGACTTTGGCGGCGAACACAGAGGGAACGATCAGGGGACCATTCTTGAAGCAGATGTCCTCCCAGAAATGGGCGAAATCAAATCGGGCGCCCGTCTGCAGGATGTACTCGACATTGCGGAAACAGATGTCACCGACGACTTGCACGATCTCATCGAACAGGGCCTCGTCGTCGGCCAGTAGATAGGCTGATCCCGTCAATCCCAAGACGTCTCGGATCTGACCGAAAAGGCTGCCGCAGTGCAGGCCATATGGCGTGTCCCAGTCAGCGGCGCGCAGGATTTCGAGGCCACCCTCATCAAAGCGCACGCTCTGCCCGTCGCGGCACACGATGGCGCTGGTGACACGCTCCTGGGACCATTCAAGGCGGTGGCGGTAGTGTTGCTCCCACGAGCTACGATCCTTCAGCAGGTGATCGATTTCAGCGGGAATGGAACCGGCCTCAGGGCGCTGCACAACGACGACGCCATTGCCACTGAGTACGTGTTTTGAACCGTCCTCAAATTCCTCGACGACTCTGGACTGGAAACCGGGATGGAGACGATGGGAGGCGATGAACATGCTCTGCCAGTTGAGATCGAAGCCCAGACGCTCGGAGATGATCGCGTCCACTTCGTTGCCGTCGGACCAGGCGTCAGCCTCCGCGACAGGCAGGTGGCCCTCGGCGGCCCACTTCTGCAACGTCTGACCTGACCAGAAGCCGAAATGGACAAGGGGCAGCCGGTCGTAGGGCTGATACCTGAGGACGGCCAGTGCCCGCTCGCGATTTGTCATCTGTCTCCTGTCATGGGTGGTCCGCCAGTGTGGCGGGGCATAAAAGGATATTCAGGTCCGAATAGAAATATACAGAAGATGCCCTACTCAGACGACGACGTCGATGGTGACGGGTTGATGGGAATGCGATAGAGAGCCAGTTCACCAATGGCGGGCGCCGCCCGGCCGGTGAGGCGAAGCCGCACGCCGTCTACGTCTCTATTGCCGATGTCGATCAACCGGCGGTTGCCGATGGCCTCCCCCTGCTGGACTACATGCCACGCCTCATCTGTGAGCACTTCGATGGACCAGCTATCGATTCGCTGGCCCAGGTGAATCTGCTCGCGCACACCGACGATCCCGACACACTGGGGCTCGGCAAAGGTGCAGGTCAGGGTGAGGTCGTCGCTTGCGGACTGCAACCACGTAGTCTCTCCCCATAGATCCTCGACGCGCCCCGAATCGGCATGCACTGTGGCTGCACCGATGCAATTGGATGCAAACATCCCTTGCCGCAGTGCCTTGAACTCCATGAGCGACTCCTGGTCCTTCTCATGGATGCGGCCGCGTCGGTCCGGTGGCAGATTGAGCAGCAGCGACGTGCCACGCCCGACCGATTTCAAATACAGATCGAAGAGATTCTCGGGCGTGCGGACCTGGTCATTCTGTGACTCGTGGAAGAACCATCCCGGGCGGATGGAGACATCTGCCTCTGCCGGCAGCCAGCTGCTTCCCTCGCGATCGCCGCCGTTGAGCAGTGCCGTCGGCGAGTCCCAGGCACCAACCATGTCACCGGTAAGTCGTGTCTCGAAAGACGCCGGATCAATACCGGGGAACACAAGATCTGCGTTGATCGTTGACCAGCAAGGATCGCCGGCGATCCCTTTCTCGTTGCCCACCCAGCGCACATCGGGGCCGGCATCGCTGAACATGACGGCATCCGGCTGGTTGTCGCGCACGATCTGTCGTGTGTTGGGCCAATCGTAGTATGTCGTCCGGTCGATGCTACGTGTCTCATTGGCCCCGCCGTAGTATCCGTCACCGCCATTGGCGCCATCGAACCAGACCTCGAAGATGTCGCCGTAGTCGGTGGTCAGCTCGTGCAACTGGTTGCGGAAGTATTCGATGTACGCGGGTGTTCCGTAGCCGACATGATTCCGATCCCAGGGCGACAGGTAGACGCCGAACTTGATCCCTCGCTGGCGACAGGCATCCGACAGCTCGCGGACCACATCTCCTTGCCCGTGCTTCCAGGGACTGTTGGCCACAGAGTGTTGCGTATACCTGGAGGGCCACAGGCAGAACCCGTCATGGTGCTTGCACGTCAGAATCAGCCCCTTCATGCCGGCGTCGTGCACGACGGCTACCATGTAGTCGGCGTCGAAGTCGGTGGGGTTGAAGATGGCGGGCGACTCGTCGCCGTAACCCCACTCCTTGTCGGTGAAGGTGTTGGTGGTGAAATGGATGAAGCAGTAATACTCGAGTTCGTGCCAGGCGAGCTGACGAGCGGTGGGTAAAGGCAGATTCATGTGGTCAGAGTCGGTCGGTGATGTGTGGTGCTCGTGGAACGAATAAGGTGAAGTAAAGACATAATCACGAGTCTGGTGTGCGAGAGCATCCTTCGTATGTTGTCGACTGGTCAGAGTTACACCATTCGACAACTGCGGAGCCAGGTGATGGGACAAGCAATGACGGAGCGCGAGGTCGAAGCCATCCTCCGAGAGGTCACAGACGAGGAGGTCGCCTTCTACCACGAATACGGCTGGGTCATGATGAAGCAGCTCGTGGATCCGGCGTTTGCGACACAACTGCAGCGCGTCGGTAAGGAGCACACGGAACGTCAGAAAGAGGCGGGATCCGACACACCGCACGTTCACCTGGCGCTGACAGATGACGCGGAGCCCTACCGATCGTTCATGTTCAGCGAGCGGATGTCACGCAATGCGATGCGAATGGTGAACAGAAAGCGCCTCAAGGGTGTGGATCTGCCGCTGCGCTACCGCATCGACATGCATGTGCACAAGCCGCCGGGCGCTGCAGGATCCACCTACCACCAGGACTCGGCCGAGCACGGCTCTGATCGCGTCGGGGAACTGCAGTTCTGGCTCGCGTTGGAGGAAGTGACGCCGGAGATGGGGGCGATGCGCTTCGTCAGCCACTCACATCGTGAAGGACCTCTTGGTTCGGTCTTCAATGACAACAAGGGTGATCTGCTCGAGCAGTTTCCGAATCTGACAAGCGAGCTGGAAATGTCGCCGCCGCAGCACTATCAGCCGGGTGACTGCACCGTGCATCACGGCTATATGGTCCATGGTGGTCCACCTAATAGCACGGACAAGTCGCGCTGGTCTTATCTGTTTTCGTACTCCCCCGCCGACACTCGTTACTGGAATGGCACCGCCGCCAACTGGGGCGCCGAGCGCAAGCGTATGGGCGACGCGGAAAATCCCATCGTGCTGGAACCGGCAGGAGACTGACGTGACGCCATGAGTCGACTCTTCAAGCGAGATCAGACCTTTGAGTACCCGGTCATCGAACGGGGAGACGGGGTCTATCTGTTCGATAGCGAGGGACGACGATACATCGATGGCACCTCTGGCGCCGGCAATGTGACCCTGGGTCATGGTCGGCGACGGATCGCCCAGGCCATGGCCCACCAGGCCGGTGAATTGGCATACTGCTTCTCCTCTGCCTTTACGAATCGGCCCGCCATGGAGTTGGCCGAGCGAGTCGTGGAGATCGCGCCCGCCGGACTCAACCACACGTATTTTGTCTCCGGCGGTTCCGAGGGCGTCGAGACGGCCCTGAAGTTGGCGCGGCAGTATCACCTGCTGCGTGGCCACCCAGACAAGCACATTGTCATCGCCCGCTGGCGTGGGTATCACGGGGGTTCTATGGGTGCCGTCTCCGCCACAGGTGTACCGTCGTTGCGTGATCCCTTCGAGCCATGGCTGGCGAATTTCCCCCACATCTCGCCGTGTTATCCCTATCGCTGCCAAGCACCGGGCTGCCAGGGAACGTGTGACCTGTCGTGCGCCCGTGAACTCGAGCAGGCGATCCTCGCCGAGGGTCCTGAGTCGGTGGCGGCGTTCATCGCCGAACCGGTGGTGATGGGGGGGATGGCTGCGGTGCCGGCGACAGAGGACTACTTCCAGGAAATCCGGCGAATCTGTGACGCATATGATGTTTTGTTCATCGCCGATGAAGTGATTACCGGCTACGGGCGCACAGGAAGGCACTTCGCCGTCGAGCACTGGGAGACGACGCCGGATCTGCTCGTGTTCGGCAAGGGCGCCAGCAGCGGCTACATACCGCTGGGAGGTGTGATGATCAGCGAGCAGATGGCCGATACCTTCGCACAGAACCAGGCTTTCTTCGCCCACATCTTCACCTATGTGAACAATCCAGTCGCAGCAGCCGTGGGTCTGGAGGTTCTCGACATCATGGAAGAGGAACAGATCGTCGAGCGCTCCGCACAGGTCGGCGCCTTTGCACTCGATCGCGCATGTGGGTTGCAACACCATGGCTGTGTCGGTGAAGTGCGCGGCAAGGGGCTACTGCTTGGCATCGAATTGCTACGGGATCCGGCGACGAAGACACCCTTCGACCCGGATGACCAGATGGCGCGCCGGGCGACGAAACTTTGCCTGGAACGAGGTCTGTCAGTGACGGGCATGACAGCCAGAGATTGGGGCGGCGGCGATGACATTCGTTTCTATCCACCCCTGACCATCGAAAAAGCGCAGGTGGAGGAATCGATGGAGATCATCGATGAAGTGATCGGTGTCTTGTCGCGAGAGTTTTGCTGAGTGCTAGACATACAGAGTCTGTTTGAGTCCGGCACACTCGGGTATCACACGTGCCGGATTCCCGCCCTGGTGACCACTGGTTCGGGAACCATCCTCGCCTTCTGTGAGGGCCGCAGAGGGGGTTCCAGTGATGACGTTCCGATCGACATCCTGGTCCGCCGCAGCGACGATGGCGGCCAGCAATGGTCATCCCCTGTTGCCATCATCAGCGATGGTGAGCGTACGTGTGGGAATCCCTGTCCCGTCGTGGATTGGACCTCCGGTGACGTGCTGCTTCTCTTCTGCAAGGACAATCAGGAGATCTTCCTCAGTCGCAGTGGTGATCATGGCCACACGTGGGGTCCTCCACGCAACATCAGTGCACAGGCGCGACACCCGGATGGGTCCTTCGTTGGCACCGGACCGGGTCACGGAATCCAGTTGGCCAGCGGACGTCTACTGATTCCCTGCTGGGTCGACGAGAGTCCGGGTCCTGCGACATGGCGACCGGCGAACTGGGGAAAGGTGCAGAGTTCCTATGCCCTGCTCAGCGACGATGGCGGCGAGACCTGGCATCAATCGGAGAAGTTGACGCACGATGTTACCGACGAGTGCGAGGCAGCCGAAATCAACGGCACCGTGTATATGACGGCGCGCAGCAGGGGCGGGCGGCGGCAGCGTGGGCGGTCGTTCAGTTCAGATGGGGGCCAGAGCTGGTCTCCTGTTGAATTCATCCCATCCCTACCGGAATACTCCTGTCAGGGTAGTGTCTTGAGTCTCGGTGGTCGACGAGTATTGTTGGCTCACCCTGCCAGCACCGAAGACCGCTCGCAGATGACCCTGTATCTGAGCGAAGATGGCGGGCAATCGTGGCCCACTTCCAAGCGGATTTACGAAGGCGGCGCTGCCTACAGCGACCTCGCCATGACGCCGTCCGGGGAGATCGTCTGCCTGTTCGAGGCGGATGGATACAAGCGATTGGTTTGTACTCAGTTTTCGATAGAGTGGCTTACGGCTATCACGACGGGGGCGGCCTGAGGTCGCAAGATGCGAAAGAAGCTGGTTTGGGTCCTGTTGCTGCTCGCAGCCTGCGGCGGTCCGGAGGAACCGATTGTTGAAGTATGGCTCGATTCGGCATGGCAACCTGTGGCTGTGTCGGCCTATTCGATCGATGGCCAGCGCGACGGAGGGAAGACGAAAGCAGTCGCCAGCTTTCATCTGCAAGATGGAGCTGTATTGCATGTAGAGCTGGAGGTGGGTTATGATCCGCAGCCCGTGCTCAGTGCGGGTCACTGGAACTATGCTTTAGCCGACACCTCTCTAGATGGCATCGTCGTTGAGAGGTCGATGAGATTCTTCGGCGGTCAAGCGGAGGGCCCGAGTCTCGGAGGCACCTTCCGTCTGGATCGCAAAGGGCAGCCACGGTTCCGTGTCGAGTTACCCGTGCGACCCGTGAGCAAACCAATCTGGCCGTGACCCCGCATATCAGGAGTGAACAGCTTGTCACCAGGACCGAAGTCCGTCACCGCCCGAGCCAGTGCGCACCGGGGCGACCAGAAGACAGCGCCAGAGAACACGGTTCCTGCCCTGCAGCTGGCCGTGCAAAAAGGCGCGCACCAGATCGAATTCGACGTACAGCGGACGGTCGATGGCCATCTCGTGTGTCTGCACGACCACACACTCGATCGTACGACCAACGGCAGCGGTGATGTTGCTGACCTCACCTTTGCCGAGGTGCGTCGTCTCGACGCGGGAGGCTGGAAGGATTCACAATACGCGGGCGTGCAGATTCCGACGCTGAAAGAGATGCTTGCCGCCGCACCCCCACCGGTTGAGTTGAATGTTCATCTGCGCAATCTGCCTGACCTGGCCGAGCAGGTTGTGGCCCAGATCATGGAGATGGGTCGTGTCGATCAGTGCCACCTGGCCGTCGGTGAAACGCAGGCCAAGGTCAGTCGTGGCCTGTGTCCCGAGTTGAAGATCTGCAACATGGAGCGTCAGGGACGGGCGGCGAGCGATTATCCCGATGATTCGATTCGCATGGGCACCGAGTATCTACAGATCCTGGGGTGGGATGAGTCCCTGCCTGAGGTCTGCGAGCATCTTCATGCCCACGGTCTCACGATCAACTACTTCGGCACGGAGGATCCTGAATTGATGCGGAAGCTTGCTGAAGCGGGTATCGACTTCATCCTCACGGATGATCTGGACACGTGCCTGGGTGTGCTGGCCGAGTATGGCGTGCTGCCTTTGGCCTGAAGTTCATTAGCCGGACAGTTTCTTACAGACCTCCGGTTTCGTGAGACCCGCAAGATGATGCTGACCAGGTAATTCAGAGGCGATGTCTATCGGGTGGTCAGGGAAAGCTTCACTATCGGTCCATCGACGTTGAACAGATTGCGCGCACAAACTTCCAGCGTTGTCGTCTTGCCCTTGAGTTGCAACCGCAATCCGGGCCTTGAGATCGAACGCCAATCGCCGCCCCCTGTCCGAATCCGGTAAGCCTTGAAGTTGGGTGTGGCGCTCTGGATCCGGACGCTGAGTTCCTTTTCAGACCGCTGGGACACAGTGAGGTCCGCTACGTTGGGTGTCCAGTCGATCTCGTAGCGATTCTTCACGGGGACAAATGTCTTTGCCGTATAGGCCCAGTGCTTACGTGGTTTTCCGTTCTCGAGCGTTCCCCTGTACCAGGTGGTGGTTCGGTAGTACTCGTTGTCCGGAATGAGCAGTCGGTCAGGGCCGCTGTAGTGCGGATGCGTGTGCGTTTGAGATGAGAGCGGGTAGGCGACCCACCAGTAGTTCAATGCAGATGCCTCCGGACGATCGTCGTTGTCCTGGCGGGTGATGCGGCGACGTACGCCGGTGTGCATCGTGACGCCCCGGCCGCCGTTCTTGCGGACCGCTTCGTGGGTTTCGAGGGCGGAGAGTGGAACCCCGGCTTTTTCGAAGTGGTTGTTGTACTTCGCGTCCACGAGGATCCACTTCGCGAAATCGTTTGACCAGACTTCATTCATCCCATGGTGGATGCTGCGGCCGTAGTCGTCCCAGGAGCGATCCGAGGTAATCTTGCGCGTGACGATGCCGTAAGCGGAAAAGACCGCGTTCTGGACGGTAGCAGAGTGTGAGCAGTAGAATCCGTAGCCCTGCTTTGCCAGCTCAAGAATGTCGAAGGCATCGCCACCCCGGTTCTGGTTGTTGTCGACGTGCCATCGGCTCTTCACCCAGTTGCGAAGCTTCAGGATCTTGCGCCACTCGTTCGTCTCGCCCTGCACGGCGCTGTCAATTCGATACTTCTGCCGGATCTCTCGCAGACGCGGGTTGTGGTAGTCCTCAAATCCACTGAACCAACCGGGGCCATGGAACTGAGGTCCTGTGACTTCGGCCTTCAGGATATTTGAAAGCTTGTTCTGAATCTGGATACGACGCGGTTTCGCCTTCTTGGCAGCCATGGTCCTGGAGCCTCCCTATGGTGTGATAGTCGACTCAGTTACCGAAGTGATCCTACACCGCTCTTCGACCGGATCAAATACTTGAGACCCGACAGAATCTTGAAGAATTCGTTCCAGAATCGGGAGAGGAATGCCAGCAGACAACCGGTGACCGCGCAGCCAAGGATCTGCTCGAGTCCCCACCATGAGAACTCCGCATTCCGCCAACCCAGGAACAAGGCAGGTGTCTCCGGGTTCTTGAGGATCTCGAAGATGTTCGCTCTCACGAGAAATGCCAGGACGATACCGATCAAGACAGCCCTCTGTGAGAACGCTTGGGTTCGGTCCTCGATCGTGGCCTGGATCAGATCATCTTTCTCAACCTGTCTCTTCTTGAACAGGTCCAGCAGGATTGTCACGAAGATGCTCAGGACAGCCAGAAGCCAGATCACCGGTATGTAGGACGCGCCGGTCATGGTCACCTCGCAGGGATAGAGTCAGGGTAGGCACGGATAGAGCGTCGGGCCGGTAGATGCGTAACGATCGCCCGGTCTCGCTCTGGCGACCCGGCCCTCTCGAGCCAGGACCGCATTCGTGTTGGGTCGTCGCGGGCGATGTATTTGTGGGAGAGCAGAAAGTTGTGGCCTCCGGACCAGCCTACGTACTCGACTGGTTCTCCCCAGGCGCCAGGAAAGTAGGCCCACGGGTTGTTGCGCAGCACCTCATATGTCCTCAGACCAGGTAACGCGAGGTGAATCAGTGGGCCTGGCAGGATGGAGGCGTCCCCATCGGTGAAAATGCGCTGGAGACTTTCGGTAAGGATGGTATCAGCCCTCACTACCGAATCGCCCACGGCAAAGAATCGGCGCCCAGCCGAGTGAACGTCAATCCCGAAGGGCACTTTGATCTCGATACCACGACCGAGCAGGTCGACATCGATCGAGGGACCGGTGACGGTCATCCCGGGCACAGGGTAGGCCGCATGACTCCCCTGTGCGACGAACACGAGCGGGTGTCCATCGAGCGCAAAACACGGCCCGACGCTCTGATCATTGTCTCCGGCCTCGCGGCGCTCGTCCATCCACGCCTGATAGTCTTCCAGGAACTGGGTGAAAGCCCCTGGAACAACTGCGTGGTTCACCACTTCATAGAGTAGTGCGCTGTGGTGGGCGAAATAGACAACGAACTTGAACTCGGCTGAAGGGTCTCTCGGGACGACCACGGCAATCGACGAGTCCCAGTCGCTCTCGTGACTGTTCGAATGGGCGTTGAATGGGTGGTAGAGCATGTAGTGGATGACGTCGTATACGCCGCTGAGGGGTCTGCCGACTGCTCTCTCCGCACGAAGCCCGTTGGGATCGGGAATCCATCGACGGTGCTTCAGAATGCGCGGCCACGACAAGCGCACACCCTTCTCGAGATGGACGTAAGCGATGGGATGGCGCCAGTTGTCGTTGACAGGCGGATCCCGCTTGAATTGCTCCTCGAGTTCGAGAGCAAGCTCGGAGGGCGTGTGGCGGCTGAGTGTCTCGGTCGTGTCGACCTGGAATTCCTCGAGATGCAGGCCGCGAAGGTCCAAAGAGATCTCTGAAGGATGGGGTACCCGGTTGTTCCTCAAAGAGGCCAATAGCCTCTCCACCTGGACAATGGCCCGCGCCAGGGTTCTGCGCCGTCCAGCGTGGGTCTTTTGCTCGGCTCGCCCGGAGGTTGGTACTTCATTCAGATCGTCCTGACGGTCATTGAGCTCCTTGTGCAGGGTGGTCCAGTAGGACTCGCTTGCCAGGGAGTCTATGCTGCGCAGGGATTCATCGATCATCTCCGTGCGGCGGGCAAAACGAGTGGCCACAGGGAGTGACCACCGCAGGAATTTGGTCTGGCGGTGTCGGTGGGTCAGACTGGCGCGTCCATCGAGCAGCTCCACGTGGGAAGGGAGGTTCAGTTCCTGGTCGTGGAAGAAGAAAATGGGGGCATGCTGGTTGATGAGGGTAGAATCACCTCTTGTCGTCGGCACATCCATCGACTTCTGGATCCAGGACGGTGTCGCTGCAGCAGACTGACAAGCCGTCCAGAGGACAAGCTCCAGGCTGATGGCAAGGGCCAGTCTTGTCCTAGGACATCGCCTCATCTTTCCTCCTTGGGTGGAGAGCAATGGCAAAGGGGAGTCGGTGTGGTGGCCCTTGTCAAGCAACAGGATCCGCAAGCAAACCAGCTGTCACTCTGTAGATGCAGAAGGCCCGATGGCGGCGCGGCGGTCATCTGGACATCTTACACCTCACAATCAGCTACACCCATCAACGATCATTGGAGACAGCACCATGGCAAAGACATCGGTCATCATCGTCGGTACGGGCGGTATGGCGCGGCATCACATGAGCGTCATGGTGACCATGGCCAACACGCACATCTGCGGTCTCGTGGAAGTCTCCGAGGCGCAGCGCCAGATGACGCGTGATCTATTCGAGTCGAAGGGTAAGAAGTGTCCTGCCTTCTACAACACCATCGGTGAGCTGCTCAAGGCGCAGGGCGCGCCCGATGCGTCCTTCATCAACACACCCCACAAGTTCCATCTGGAGAATGCCCGGGACTGTCTGAAGGCAGGCATGGATGTGCTGCTGGAAAAGCCGATGGTGATCAATGCATCGGAAGCAAACCGGCTCATCAAGATCCGTGATCAGAGTAAGAAACTGCTTGTCGTCGCCTTCCCTGGCAGTCTGTCACCGGCCGTCAAGAAAGCCAAGCAGATGATCTCATCAGGCAAGCTTGGTCGCGTGACGTCTGTGTCGGCCTATGTGCATCAGCACTGGAAGGCGGCCACGACGGGTCAGTGGCGCCAAGACCCTGTGATCTCGGGCGGCGGCTTTCTGTTCGACACGGGATCGCACATGGTCAACACGGTGGTGGATTTGATCGATCAGGATGTGGTGCAGGTCTGCGCCCTCATGGACAACTGTGGCACGCCTGTGGATATCAACTCCACCGTGAGTGGTCGCTTCCGTGATGGCGCCATGTTCTCATTGGCGGCTGCAGGTGATTCCATGCACTGCACGTCGGAGGTCACCGTCATCGGTGATCGCGGCATCCTGCAGACAGGTATCTGGGGCGAGCGGCTGCTTTTCAAGCCGATCAAGGACAGCGGTTTCAACGACGTGAAGTATCCCAAGTCCAAGGGCGTGTGGGAGCAGTTTCTGAAGGTGCGCGCGGGCAAGCAGGTCAACCCCTGTCCACCCGAAGTGGGTCTGCGCTTCGCTCGCCTCATGGACATGATTCGCAAGAGCGACAGCACGAAGGCGACGGTGAAGGCGCGGTAGCGTTCATGACAGCGGAGAGAAACATCTACATGATCAGACGAACGACACTGTGCATGACCATACTGAGTTGTGTACTGGCGATTGCGAGTGCCCCCGAGGCTCAGCAGACCTTGGCGTCACCGGGGTCTCTGCTGGTGCACGAATCCTTCGAAGACACCTCCCTCGCGTCCCGTGGCTGGTATGATGGTGCGCCTGTGATCGTCGAGGATCCCACCGCACCAGATGGGTCACATGTGATCCTGTGGCATTGGTCTCAGACCGGTGCGATCTCGCCCGATGGTGGTAGTGTGCGCCTGCGCCTGCCGCCTCTCGAAGACGTAACGATCGGCTACCGTCTGCGACTGAGCAGTGATTGGACATGGACGCAGCGCGGGTATCATCCACACACGTTCAGTCTTCTTACAAATCTCGATCCCGAATACGTAGGCCCCGGTTACACACATCTGACGACTTATGCGGAAGTCGTCGACGGTGTGCCCAGACTCGCTTTGCAAGACGGTCGGAATGTGGATCCCACCCACATCGACGCAGACGAGGCGCTGTGGTCAGAGGACGGCGCCGTGGCCGGTTGCAATGGCGATGCGGATGGACATGGCCTCGGGGATTGTTACCGTGCCGGCGACAACTGGCTCAATGCGAAAGTCTGGCAGGCCGATCGTGTCCTGCTAGGATCGCCAGTCGCGCCAGATGAGACAACCTCCTGGCATGAGATCCGTGCACGGTTCCGACTCAACTCGGTGGCAGATGGCGTCACCCATCGCGACGGTGTCCTACAGATGTGGTTCGATGGGGAGTTGATCATCGATGTGCAGAATGCAGTCCTGCGGTCGGCTCGCCATTCGTTTATGATGTTCAATCAGTTGTTTCTCGGCCCGTACTATGGGCCGGGAGTTGAGCAGCCGCAGTCGATATGGATCGATGACATACGTGTCTGGGCGTCGACGCCTTCAACGGTCACCGTGCCTGCCAGTTGGGGGCAGGTCAAAACGCGAGGTGCCAACAACTGAGACAGAGCAGGTGAGCTAGAGTGGGTGAGTGATGCCCGTCGATCGAGAGCGTTCTGTGATGCACATCGCAAATCTTCACTGTCCGTGTCTTACCTTTCAGCGAAGACGACAGTTGGACATCCCTTTCGCGAGAGTCTCTCCCATGACCGAAAACGAGCCTGACACGATTCGCTATCACTACGAGTTCAGGATGCGTGGCATCCGCAAAGAATTCGAGTTGCACCTCGATCGGGAAACCTTGGCGCTCAGGCAAGAACCCCGGGCGGCATACCCCGAATGGACGGCCCTTTCGTGCGATCAGTGTCCCAACTGTCCGCTGAAGGAGAAAGAACATCCGCAGTGTCCGATCGCCGCGAATATCGTTGATCTCGTCGATGAGTTTTCCGACATCCTCTCGCATGACGAGGTGGAGATGCAGATTACGACGCAAGAGCGGAGCTACACGAAGACGACGGTCACGTCGGTGGCGCTCAGTTCTTTGCTGGGGATCTACATGGTCACCAGCGGCTGTCCGGTGATGGACAAACTGCGTCCCCTGACCCGCTTCCACCTCCCCGCAGGAACCCTCGAAGAGACGCGATTCCGTACGATCGCCATGTATTTGACGGCGCAGTATTTCGTCCACCGCCGGGGCGGCACGCCCGACTGGGATCTGGAGATGCTGCCGGAAATCTATCGCGAGGTCGGCGAAGTGAATCGTTCCTTCACCCAGCGATTGCGCGGGGCTGTTGCCGCCGACGCGAATCTGAATGCCCTGGTGCATCTCGATTCGATTGCCAGCACGATCACCCTCGAACTCGACGTCGATCATCTCGATGAGTTGGAGACGCTGTTCGCACCCTACCTGCAGGACGTCTAGTTCGACCGATGCCGAACACGATCTAGGTCATACCGTCTCGTGTGTCGGACTGCGGTTCCATCTTGGGATCGGTTCTGAAGGGAGCGTAATGGCCTTCGAACTCGGCAAAGCTGTTCATTTCACTCGTCAAATAAATGTGCTTGGTACGATCCAGCGCATTGGCAGCGCCGTAGTGGTTGCCATCTTTATCCATCGCAATCAGGTGAATGCCCCGGTGGCGGTCGCCGACGAGCGCGTCGAGATCCTGCATGGCCTCCAGGCAGGCTTCTTCAACAGACATGCCCATCTTCATATAGAGCACGGTACTGCGGGCGCTACTGGCGCGTATCGAAATCTCTCCCATGCCGGTGCAGGCAGCGGCGCCGTATCGATTGTCGGCGTAATTGCCGGCGCCTATCACAGACGAATCACTAATGCGACCAGGATACTTTAAGCCGAGGCCGCTGGTACTTACACCGGTGCAGATATCGCCCTTTTCATCGCGTGCAATGAAGTTGACCGTACCGAGGACCTTCGTGGTGTAGCTGGCCAACCGACCAATGTGGCGCAGTTCACGCGCCTGTTGGAGTTGTGCGGGGTCACTGATCCCCAGATCAACCTGGAGACTGGTTCGCCAGCGTTCGCGGGCTCGATCAGACATCACGGTGGTCTTCTCGAAACCCATTTCAGCGGCGAAGCGCTCGGCACCCGCACCGACTAGAAAGACATGCCAGAGTTCTTCCATGACTTTGCGAGCGATCGAGATCGGGTGCGCGTAGCCTTTTACCGACCCGACTGCGCCAGCTTGCAGCGTCGCGCCGTCCATGATCGTCGCATCCAACTCGACTTCACCCAGCAGATTCGGTGTACCGCCCAAACCAACACCCACGTCATCCGGATTGTTTTCCACGTGTCGAATGCCTTCCTCCACGGCATCGATCGCGTTACCACCATCCTGCATCACCTGCACGGCCTGCCGGATGCCGACATCACCACCGCTACTGGCGATGACAATCATCTGTCTGCTCCTTCGTGAGACACAATCAATTCAGTAGGCGATGTGGACGAGGCGCATGAGGCGACTGTCTCCGTCATCTGCCTCGACCTCGATTCGGCAGAGATAGATCCCGGGGGCCACGACCTGGCCATCCAGATCCCGCCCGTCCCAGGTGAAGATCTGTTCTCCCGCTTTCCCGGTCGTCTTCTCTTCGAGCCCCCGGCCAACCAGGCGTCCACTTAGATCGTAGAACGCGACCCCCAGCGGCCGCTCCAGAGACACCTTCAGCAAGGCGAAGCTCACTGTGAGCTCATCATTGATCCCGTCGCCGTTGGGCGTGAAGACCGATGCCATCACAACGTCCTGGATCAATGCTCTCCCCGACGCCAGCAGGCTGACTCGCGCCGTCGAAGAATCCACCAATTCCGTGGCATCCATGCCGTCGGTATCGACTCGTTGGAAAACACCCTCGTCAGAATCGGATGCACGAACAGACGAGGTAAACTGCAGGCCCTCGCGAAAGCTCTGTGACTCGAACTGGACCTCGATCAGGGCATGAAGTTCGTCTGGCAGGTCAGCATTGAGCGAAAAGGGGAAGCGCACCCAGATCGAATCTGCAGCGGTCGCCATCTGTACTAGCTCCATCTGTCCTTGCTCCGATCCGTCCTCGGAGCGCAGGATGCCATCGCCATCGGCCACAAAGGCGTGGTCGAAACGCGTCGTGACGGCTGACGTTCGCACCTGGTCCTGGCCTGCAAGCGAGACCGTCTCAACGGCAACCTGTCCCAGGCGAATCCCTGTCAGGCGTGCGGGCCGTGGTGTGACGATCAAGACTTCGTTGAAGCCGCCGATCTGGGTCGCGTCGGGTGCTGCGGCGCGAATGAAATAGGAGAATTGTTGTGCCTCGAGCGGATTGATGTCGCGAGGCGGGGCGTAATCCGCCGCCAGAACGCCCAGGTCGATGAGGCTGCGGGTCGCTCCTTCATCGCTCAGCAGCGCTAACTCGCCGGCCAATTCCAACGCCAACGGTGGCGCCAGGTCAATGCGCAGATTACTGATCCGCGCTGTCTTGAAGGGATCTTCCGACAAGAGGTTGACGCGCACTTGGAGAAACTTGCGCGGATTGGGTGAAGTAATCGTCGCCTCGTTGATACCATTGGTGGGCAAGTAGCTCTCACTCCACTCGCTCCAGCCGACAAAGGCCAGTTCGGCGCTTCTGTCAAAGCCAAGGCGCGGTGCGCGGCGCAGTTTCTTGCCATCTTCGTCGATCAGGCCATCACCGTCGTTGTCGATCAGGTCGATGGGATCTTCGTCCACATGCCCATCGCCATCGTCGTCGGTGCGCGATTCGTGCTTCTGACTGGCGGCTAGAGTCTGCCAGATGTTCCACGCTGTCCACTCCAACTCGATGGCATCGTAGATTTCCTTGGTCACCTCTACGGGCGTGTCGCTGCCAACCACCACCTGGTAGTAGGTGAAGTTGGTATCGGTCTGATCGGAGGTGCGGGTCTGTAGTTGCAAGCGGACGTCTGGGTGCAGAGACAGTGGCTCGATCCGTTCGATATCCTCACCGGATATCGGATCGTGCTCGCGGATCACCGCATCCCCATCCCAGGCGATGCGCGGCAGAGCCCTGCGGATGAACTCGCCACGGTTATCGGTTAGAGCAATCGGTGGCGAATAGGCCCACACACTCGTTGGATACCCCTCTCCATAGAGCTGAATCGCTCCCACGGTCGCCAACTGGGCGTTGAGATCTACCAGCTCCCCGGTGATGTCGGTATTGCGCACTTGCAGGAAACGGATTTTTCGGCGGGGAAAGGTCTCGCGAAAAACGCGTACCCTCGGTGTGCTATTGTCGACGTGTTCCTCGCTGATGATGTTGTCCCACTTGAGCCCGTCTTCAAGCTGGGCGAAGTCCCTGCGGTCGTTCATGCGCAAGGGTTTGAGCTGCGTGCCGTCGGAAACCAGAATATGCGGACCCAGGAACGCACCGTCCCCCCCTTGTGCAGTCGCAGGTTTGCGTCTGCTGACGACCGAGACATTGTCGACCCAAAACACGGCGCCTAAATCGTACCAGGCTGTATTCCTGGCATACAAAGGCGACCACACTCTGGCCTGATACTCCGTGTCGTAAAGGCCGTCGGTGGCCAGCCCGGGTGAGCCCCAGTCTCCCTGCACGACCGAGGCTCCCGCCCGTTTTTCCGGTTGTAGTGCATAGTTGTCGCCCGTGGCCCAAACCTGAACCTCGGCGATGCGGGGGACTTCTTTGGTGTAATACGAAATGGGTCCGCGCTTTTCCTCCGGCAGGCTGTGGTACCTCTCAGGTGCGGATTGATCGCCGTCCTGGAGCTCGACGAAGAGACCGCCCGCTGTCCGGCGCTGGTAGGCAATGGCGCCGCGCTGTACGGCGGGCAACGCTTCGTAGGCCAGCCGCGCTTCTTCACCGGCGCCCAGAAAAGAATCACGCCACAGATCCGAATCGGTGACGTTGACGCGGATGTATTGGATGAATCCCCCGGTGATATCGGCCACACCGTCGAGGTCCCAGTCCGCCGTATCAAGTGGAAAAAGCTCGAAGGTCATCTGCACATAGCGGCCGTCGGTGCCGGCTACGGGAACCAGCCCGGATCCCGTCGTCGTCTGCTCGATCAAGTCATATCTCAGATTGTTGCCCACGGGAAAGGGAAAGCGTTCCCCCATGGAGGCGAAGAGCGCAAAGGATTTGACCGGCTGGCCGAGGAATTCACCACTGAACTGACTAGAAGGGAATACGAGCGTCACGCTATCTGCGTAGACCAAGCGGCCCATGTCCAGTTCAATCTCCCACTCTCGCAAGCCGTCGAGATTGAAGTCTCCGGGGTTTGTCAGTCGGCTGGCAAAACTCGGTGGCGTGTCGGGCTCCCAGAATGTGGTCAAATCGCCGTCGAGGACATTTCTCGACAAGGAATCGTTGGATTTGGCGGTGGCACCGCCGGGAATCAGACTGCCACCGGCGCGCACATAGTCGGGATAGGCGAAGGTCTCAGCGTCTGGGGCGACATTGATGTGTTTACGAAAGAAAACGGGTCTTAGTCCGTCGGTATCGACGTGCAGGATATCCACGACCTTCACCGGCACGCTCAGTTCGGCGACCAGATCGTTCTGATAGATCCAATTCGCCCACAGCGAGGCGCGGTCCACCCGGATCGACTTGCCGTCAAGGCGATAGGCATCGGTGTCTTGAGCTTGACAGAAACTCGTCAGAGATACCACGGCGAGGGTCACGCCCCACATTAGCAGCTGCATACAACACATCCTCCTTCATGCCTGACATATCCACAGGCCGGACTCTGTGCAGTTATTCCTTGACGGCGCCCACGGTCAGACCGGCGACGATCTTCTCCTGCAATGCGACGAAGATCAGGAAGGTCGGCAGACAGAGGATAACAATGCCGGCGAACATCGCCGGCCAGTTGACGGCGTATTCCTGCGATACCTTCAGATTGTAGAGGCCCACTGGTAAGGTCTTAAACTCTGGGTTCGTCAGAAAAATCAGCGCGAAGTTGTATTCGTTCCACACGCTGAGGAAATTGAAAATCGCCGCAGTGGCCATGCCGGGCAGGGAGAGCGGGAAGTAGATGTCGGCGAAGATCTGCCAGGGCGTCGCGCCGTCGATCGCCGCCGATTCGGCCAGCTCACCCGGCAGGCTACGGTAGAAGGCCGACAGCAGAAAGGTTGTAAACGGAATCGCCAGTGCGCCGTAGAGCACCGCCAGCCCCGTGCGCGAGTCCATAAAGTTGAAACTCCCCAGCGACCAGTCCTTCATCATCACGAAGAGCGGAACGACCAACAGAAAGCCGGGGATCCCCATCGATGCGATCAGGATGCCCATAATCCAACCGCGTCCGCGGAATCTGAGCCGGGTCAGACCGTAGGCCATCATCGAACCGAGGGCCATGACCAAGCCGACGGCGCACAGGGAAATCAACAGGCTGTTGAAAAAGTATTGGCCCATGCGGGCGACTGACCACGCGACCCGATAGTTGTCAACCATATTGTCGTAGGCGGACCAGTGCTCGTAGCCAAGAACCAGCTTGGTCATGGGCAGGACGATGATGGCGGAGACGATCGCCAGCGCCCCGCGCAGACGACGGCGGCGCGGTGTGCCCGGTTCGGCCATCCCCCCGGCGGCCCACAGCGGAACCCAGGCGATGAGCGGTATCCACCAGATCTGCGTCCAGACACCCGTTTGGCCAAAGGCGACGGGAAAACGGCCGATCACCCCGAAGACTCCGGCGGGGCGGTTGGCAAATTCCTGGTTGGTGGTTAGCGACATCATCACCACCCAGGCGAAGGCGAGAATCGTCAGCGTGATCCAGGCGGTCTTCACCAGGTATAGCGGATAGATCCGCAGGCGCTGCACTGCAAACAGCAGTCCGAGGCTGCCGATGATATACGCCCACAATAACAAATACACGGCGCTGACCGCATCGCGCGGGTCTGCCGTTGGCGCGTCGACCATCAGACTCTGCAATAGACCCGTCATATCAGTACTCCAACTCGCGCCGACCAAAGGCCATGCGCGCCACGCCCACGAGCAGAACGATGATGATTACCAGGATAATCGCCATGGCCGTGCCGCGGCCCATCATGTAGAGATTGTCCTGCGCGTTGAAGGCAATGGCGTACTGGTAGGTGCTGACCGTTTCGAGCTCTATCGTCACATCCGGGCCGTCCAGCGCCTGCACCAGTCCGAAGACCTGCATCGAGCCGATCAGCCAGAGTGACAGAGCCACATAAATAACGTCCTTGAGCATCGGCAGCGTCACGTGCCGAAATAGATGGATCTCGTTGGCTCCGTCGATGCGCGCGGCCTCGTAATAGGTCGCCGGAATGCGCCGCATGCCGGCGAGGATCAAGATCATCTGCCCGCCGACGCCGGCCCATATGGACGAGAGGATGATGGAGTTCATCGCATTGCGATCGCTGAGCCACTCGATGCCCGGCTCGACCCCGAATCCGGCGAGCAACTGGTTAATCAGGCCGTCCGTCGTAGAATACAGCCGCGACCACAGGATGGCCACACCAACGACGGAGATAAACGCCGGAAAGAAGATCAAGGTCTGGTAGAATTTCTTCCCGGCCAAACGCGGGCTGTTCAGGGCACTGGCAAACAGAAATGCGAAAGCGAAGTGCCCGACGCCGCCGAGCACTACGTAGTAGAGCGTATTGGCCAGGCTCTGCCAGAACCGCCTGTCTTCGATGAGGCTGGCGTAGTTCTGCAGACCGACAAATTGCGACTCCGGCGAGAACCCCGTCCAGGACTGCATCGACACGACCAGCGCGTCCAGCGTCGGCCAAAGCACGAACACTGAAAACACCAACAGGCCGGGGCCGACCATGAAGGCCACCATCCACTGACCGCCGAAGAGATTGACCTTGCCTTGGGATTTCACGGGGCCACCCTCCGGTCACCGGTCGACTCGCCGCCTGCCTGGTGGTAGGCGTCGGTGCGCTGCTGCAGTTCCCCGAGGAATGTGTCCACCGTTAAGTAGCCTTCGTGTTCCGGTTTTTCCCCCATGAAGAAGGCTCGGTAGAGGTCTTTCCACTGGTATTTATTCCACAGGGGCGCATAGACGTGAAACCCGGTCTTATAGACGGTCTGCGCCGTCTGAAACATGTCCTGTATCTCGACGAGTTCCGCGGGGAAGGGCGCACCCGCAATGGGTGGAATCTCCTTGCCGACCGCACTCAGGACCGCGGCGCTTTCCTTGCGGGCCAAGAACGCCAGCAACTCAATCGCGGCGGCGCGGTTGGGCGCATCTTGCATCAACGCATGGCCGGCGATCGTGGCGGTCACCCCCGTCGGATCGCCAAGCGGCACGGGCTCCATGTCGCCCCATTCGATCGCGTCCAACATCGGCACCGGGAACGCCCCGAGCCGAAAGACCGCCGGATCGGGCTGGTACTCGAGGGTCTCGCGGATCAGATACGAGCCGCAAATCAGATGTGTCGCCTTGCCCTGGGTCCAGGCGCGCTGCGCGTCGGGCCATTTTGAACTGCGCCAACTGTACATGAAGAAACCGTCTTGGTGGATATCGCGGATCGCCTGGAACACGGCCCGGTAGCGCGGATCGGTATCGAAGCGCGGGCCAGCGCCTTCGACACTGTGTTGCACGACTTGCTCGCCGAGTGTCCGGTTGAGTAAGAACTGGGGCCAGAACTCGGAGTACGAATCCTTGTCGGCTGCAAGTGGCGCAATGCCCTTGTCCCCTAATTGCTCCTTGATCACCCGACAGTTGGCGAGAAATTGCGACCACGTGGTGGGGAGCTGTAAGCCGAGTTGCTCATAGTGGAGGCGGTTGAAGAAGATGAATCCCGACCAGATCCCGGCGGGCAGGATATAGAGCCCCGCCTGGTGCTCGTCACCTGCGTCGTAGTGGCACCGATCCAGGATTTTTGGCAGAAAGGCGTCCCGCAGTCGCTTGTCGGGCGCGGCCGGTTCGCCGCGGTCGTGGGGATACGCGACGTCGTCAACGACCCCACCCAGCGCAGCGGCGTACCCGGCCTCGACGAGAACGATGAGCGCGTCGCGTTCGGTATTCACAATGTCGGGGATATTCGTGCCGGTCAGCAGTCGCGGGCGCAATGCGGCCAGGACCCAGCGACCGTCCCAGCGCGGCTCGACCTTGTACTCCGGATGCTCCTGTTCGAAGCGACGAAACAGCTCCTCGTAGCCCTTCATCATCGGTTCACCCGGGGCCCACATCGAGGCGAAGGCGATGACGATCTTGTCCTCGTACACCGTCTTTTGCTGCGTCACGTCCAGGACCAGTGTCAGGCAGAACACCGCCGCAACCACCACCCACAGCACCGTATAGAGGCGCATACCGTCTCCTAGAACCGTCTATATCCAATTGGCCTTACGAAAATTCGCAGATACCAATGTCCATCGAGTCGCTCTGCGCCGCGTTGAAGGGGTGGAAATTACTGCACGCAGCCGCGCAGTTGGGGCGGGAATGAAGGCCGAGAGCGCCTGCAAGCCACCGTTCGTAGATGATCTGCCCGATCGCTACCGTGCGCTCTTCAACTGGCCCCACGAGGCAGGCTCGACGATCGTACCGGCCGCCCCAGGTAGGGGACCAATGTATCCTGTCGACAGGGCGATGTCATCGTACCAGACGCGATTGTCCTGGCGAGCCTGGTGGATGTAGACGAGCACGTTGGCGCGCTTGATGCGTACCGTGTCACTCGAGCGCCAGCGGATGCCGGTGGCGTGCAGGTAGAGCTTGCCGTCCACCCATCCCGCCAGTTCGCCATTGGCTTCACCGGGATCGTTGGCGCGCAGCATCTGCTCCAGGCAGATCCACTGTCCACGCTCGGGGATCAGGCGCTCTTCGGCAGGTGGCTGGATGAAGTTCTCCCAGTAGTTGCCGTCCCTGTCCTGCGTCATGTCCATCCAGTAGGCATAGAAGAACAGATACCCGGGCGCCGGATGTCGACCCCAGTCCTTCCACGGTTCGAAGCTGGCATTGAACCGATCATCCCCGGTGGGCTTCTTGCCCGCCTGGCCCATGCCGGCCCACGGGTCGGATCCAGCGACGGCCGCCAATCCTCCGCCGACGTGGTTCAGGTTGCCCTGGTCATAGTCCTCGGCGAAACGGATGTACCTGCGGAAGTAGACGACATCGTAGCCTGCGGGCCCGAAGTAGATCGTCGCATTCGTGCCGGACGCGCCGCCGTCGCGCGCCGGCGCCAGCAACTCGTATGAGCCATCACCGCTGTGGGACATCGTCGTCGACAGCGTCGCCCGCGTGCCGCGCCCGCCGACCTCGAGAAACCGGTCGAACCCGGACTCGCTCTCGGCATCGTCAGCAAAGAACACATCACCGGGCCGCTGCAGTCGTGCCAGCGCCTCGCTGTCGACCAAAGTCTGTTCGGTAACGATCCGCGGTTCGAACTGAGCCACGGCGCCCCCCGCGCCGACAAAGACAAGAGCACTGGCCAGTAGATGTCGCATGTGCATGTTTGCTGCCCCCTTCCCTGGGTAACCAACGCCTACCTTGACCTACAGCGCAACGTTATGGCTGGAGCCATTTCTTCAGGAATTCGAGACTCTTCTCCAAGCGGATCTCATGCCCGCCTTCGTGGAGGTCGATCTCGATACGATCCTCCAGACCCAACTTCCGGTAGTGCTCGCGCGTCTCTTCATATTCCTGCAGCATCAGTGGCCACCAGGCGATGCCATCTGCCTTGCCTTGCTCCACCAGAAGGGGGCGGGGGCAAATCAAAGAGGCGAGGTCGCTGTCGGTGAACTCGCGCAACCAGCCCGGGATCCAGATATGCTCTTCATCCACCGACAGAAAGCAGGAGTAGCGCGGGTCGTCGATCGCCATCTTGTGCCGACGATGGTTGAACCAGGCGCAGACAATGGCGGCGGAAATCCGTTCGTCCAGTGGGGTTGTGAACATCGTGTAAGCGCCGCCAAGGGAGATGCCATACATCGCCGTGCGGGTCACGTCGATCTCTTCCCGGGTCTCCAGGTAATCGAGCAATCGTTGTGTCCGGCAGACCTCCATCCCCCACAGGGTTTTGCCGAGTAACTTGCACAGACGTTCCAGACGTGCGCGGGGAGGGGCGCCACTCACATTCATCGGGGCGACCACGGCGAAACCCTCTTCAACAAGACGGCGACCGTATCCCTTGTAGATGTCGGCGGGATCATCGAGGCCGAAGACGCGCTCGGGGGAGGAGCCGATGCCGTGTTGGGCGATCACCAGCGGCGCTGGGTCTTGAAGGCCCTTCGGCAGCGCCAGGATGCCACGGCCACGCAGACCACCCAGCAGATCGATGGTCAGCCACCAGGCGGTGAACTGCTCCGCATCGCACCACAGTTCCAACTGCGGATTCAGCTCGGTACCATCCGTCTCAAAGACGCCGATCGCCTCGGCCCAGCGCCGTCGATTGCCCTGAACAGATGCTGTGAAGGCCGCAGTCGAAGAGTAATCCCGGTGCCAGTGTGTTGCGCGACGCGGCTCGTAGTCCACGATGAGGCTCTGCAGAAAATCTTCGGCCTCGTGGCGCAGCAGGCGCTGCCGGTCACCCACCTCGCGGCCGATGATCTGTGGTGCCTGTTCGTAGGGATTGACTGGGGTGGGCACGGATTATTCTCCTTACGCTAGATGGTCGTTGCAGAGATTGAGTGAGGGTGCCGTTGGGAAAACGCCGCCTGGTATTCGTATTCTACCTCGTACCCGCCACCCCATCCTGGAACAAAGTCCATGCGCAACGCAATCAATATCGGCAGTGGCAAGCAACTGTTTCTCGATGATCGCTGGTTCGCCGACCAAGGGGGCATGACACTCAGCGTCAACTCACCGATCAAGGACCAGGTCGTGCTGGCTCCTGAAAAGACATGGGATGAGGTCGCCGTCTATGCATACAGCACCGTGCTCGAACATGAGGAAGCAGGTCTGCGGCTTCTGCGCCAGCGGCTGGATGGTTTTGTCTCAGCCGACGCAACGTATTCCGGCGCCGAGTTCACGACACCGCTGATCACATTCAAAGGCCGCGAGCTGCAACTGAACGTAGACTGCTCAGCACTCGGTCAAGTGTGGGTGGAAATCCGCAACGAAGACAACCATGTCATCGACGGGTACTCCCTGGACGAGTCGATCGACATTGACCGCAACCACATTGCCGCACCTGTCCGGTGGCATGAAAAGGACGACGTAAGCGAGCTGATCGGCCGACCGATACACCTGCATTTCAAATTGCGGGCATGCAAGTTGTATGCGTTTCAGTTCGTCGACACGAAGATGAGAAGCACGAATCGCGAAAGGTCGACCACGTCCTGATGCCTTCCAATCTGCTCAAAGACCAAGCCATGCAGGACTTCGTCATCAATGGTTATCTGGTACTGAGACCGAAAAACCTGACCGATGCCTTCCACCAGGACGTCTACGACCGCCTCACAGCCATGATCAAGAACCATGGCAATCCAGGCAACGACCTGCTCGATCATGCCCCCTGCGTAAACGAGGTCCTGGCCGATCCGGAAGTGACCGGTGCGCTGACCAGCCTTGTGGGCGCCAACTCAGTGCGAGACCGCCACTGTGCCTGCCACAATTGGGGGCCCGGCAAGGATGCACAAGGCTGGCACAAGGACTATCCCATAGGCGGCAATATGCGCTACCACCGCACTCGCACTTTGCTACTCCTTTACTATCCGCAGGAGGTCAGTCCCGGAATGGGTCCCACTGCCGTCCTGCCGGGAACGCAGTACTACATGGAGCCGAGGCCGGATCTGCCGGGCATCAATCTGCACGTCGAAGCCGGTACCGTGGTCATCACCCACTACGAGGTCTGGCACCGGGCCACCGCCAATACCAGCGACCGTATGCGCTTCATGCTCAAGTTCCTGTACAACCGCACCGAAGAGCCTCGCGAGCCGACGTGGGATCATACAGATCCCCACTGGGTCCCCAGGGAGAACCCACTCTTCCCGCACCGCAATCTGTGGCAGCATATGTGGCACTGGTATCAAGGTGGCAAGGATGACTTCCCGTATGCTGCCGGTACTCCAAGTCTTGACGAGATCGAAGGTCTGAAAAGTGCGGAACCGGTCAAACGCAGACGCGCAGCCGACCAACTCGGCCTCTATGGCCCGGCGGCCCAGCCTGCCGCCACGGCCTTGGCCGCCGCTCTGACCGACGCGGACGAAGTGGTTCGCCTCAACGCTGCCTATGCTTTGGGCTCCGGCGCTGCCGACGGTGTGCCGCTGTTGTTAGAGGGACTGAAAAAGGAAGCAGCCGAAAAATGGGAAACGAACCTTCAACGCGGCGACTTCACCAACCCCAGCCAGCTCGATCTGACCTTCGGCCTGGCCGCCGCCGGCAGCACGGCCGCTGCCGACGGCACAGCTGTCCCGGTACTGGGTGCCGTGTTGGATCACCCGGACTGGTATGTCCGGGCCGCCGCGATCGCGACCTTGGGCTGCATTGGCCTGAACGCCGGCAGTGCCTCAATGGATCTGATCGCCGCCCTGGCGGATCCCAACGAATGGGTCGCGCGAAATGCCGCTCAGGCCTTGGGCAATATCCCCACGCCAAATGGCCGTGTCGCCGGAGCATTGGCCGCAGCCCTGACCGATACTCGCCCGGTGACGGCCTGGTCCTTAGGCAAAGATCCCTTACGAGAAAATGCGGCGTCCGCCCTGGCCAAATGGGGAGATCTACCCGACGAGTTGATCGCCCCACTGCAAACTGCCCAAGGCGAAGACAGCGAATACCTGCGGTTCTGGGCCCAGACCGCCCTGGCCAGACGGGGGAACTGACCCAAGGTGCGATCCGCTAAGCGTCACATCCAAACTCCAGCGAAGGTTGACAACCGATGACGGTCATTGAAAGCACAGCTGACCCTGTTGCGATGACGGAAGAACAGAAGTTTCTCTTTGATCTGAAGGGATGGGTGCTGCTCCCCGGTGTCTTGGAAGAGGGGCTCCTGCAACAGTTGCGTGAGCATGTTCTGGCTCTGCGCAACACACCAGAGTCACTTGCCGAGTATGAACGATACTCCGTTGCCGGGCCGGCGCAGGAGTTGGTCGATCACCCCGCCATTACAGGTGTACTGCGAGACATCCTCGCACCCGACCAGGGTGACGATGCATGGGGTTTTCGCTGTGAAAGCAGCTTCGCACACGTTCGCAAATTGGGCGAGGCCGGTTCGCCGCCACATTGCGGACCCCTCGACGGCGCCATGGCCTATCGCATGATCAACGGGCGTATCTGGTCCGGACTGACGCGCGTTGTGTGGGAGTTGAATGAGGTGAAGAAGGGTGGCGGCACACCGATTCTGTCAGGTTCGCACAAAGCCTCATTCCCCGTGCCCGAACGATTCCGTGCGTTTGATCCGTCCGTCTACGAAGAGTATGAGTGTCCGCCTGGATCGGTGCTCATCTTTTCAGAGAGTTGCTGGCATGTGGGCACTGAATGGAAGGATGCTTCCCAGGACCGACTGGCGATCTTTAACTGTTATTGCAGCTATCTTGCGCAGTGGCACAAGATGAACCTGCCAGCTGAAGTTGTGGCGGCGATGCCACCGAAGCGTCAAACGGCATTTCGCGCGGTCTGGGGACACGACTTCCACAACAAACAGCACAATGACTTCTACGACGAAGACAATCTCGCGCTGTAGTGGAACGCAGGCCGCTTCTTGTACAAGCTTCTTGTTAGAGACCCACCCACGCCACCGCCGTCACCGTCCGCCATCAAAACCACTTCCTCACACCGAAAGAATGTGTAAGCCATGATCATCGGCGTCAGCTCCTACAGCTTCAGCCGCCTCGTGCGTTCCGGCGACATGACACAGATCGAAATCATTGCCGCAGCGAAAGAGATCGGCTTCGATGTCATCGAGTTTTCCACCATCTCCGTGCCTGAGGACAAGACACTGCCGGATTTTGCCGCCGAGCTTCGTGAGGAAGCGTCCCGTGTGGGGATTGGAATCGCCAACTATACCATTGCGGCAGATTTCCTCAACGGATCAGGTGGTGATCTGCAGGCCGAGATCGCGCGCGTGCAAGGTGAAGTCGATATCGCCGAGATCCTCGGGGTACCCGGCATGCGGCACGATGCCACCGGCGGCTGGTCAGCCGATCACGTGGGCCCGAAGAGTTTCGCGGCGGCCATCCCGCGTCTGGCTCAGGGCTGCCGGGGGGTCACCGAATACGCGATGGAGAAGGGCATCAAGACCATGGTCGAAAACCATGGCCGCTTCTGCCAGGAGAGCGTCCGCGTGGAGCAACTGGTTACCGCCGTCGATCATCCGAATTTCGGTGTCCTCGTCGACATGGGAAACTTCCTCTGCGCCGACGACGATCCGGCGACGGCGGTGGGGCGACTCATGCCCTACGCCTTTCACTGTCACGCCAAGGATTTCCATGTGAAGCCCGGAACGCAGGTCTCGCCGGGACAGGGGTGGTTCGAGACACGGGCTGGCAACTATCTGCGTGGCGCCATCATCGGCCATGGCAATGTGGCAGTTGCCCAGTGTTTGGCCATCATGAACAGAGAGGGGTATTCAGGAGTGCTCTCCATCGAGTTCGAGGGGATCGAAGATGTGCTGATGGCTCTGCAGATGGGGCATGACAATCTGCGCCGCCTGGTGGGCATGGTGACGGACAGCCAATGAAACCGGGTGTATGGACACAGTACTTCCGCAGCGCCAGTCCCGAGCAGATGGTCGAGCTGTTCGCGTCCAGGCAGTGGTTCCACCTGGAGTTGTCCAGCGAACACGGCGAAGAGCTATTGGGCCGGGGTGACCCGGAAAAAACGGGGAAGGAATTCGCGGCGTATGCGCTGGAGCGCGGCGTTCATTTTCCCCAGGGTCATCTGTGGCTCACGGTAGATATCTGTGCCGAGAATCAGGCAGAAGTAATCGATGATCTGAAACGCTGGTTGGACTTGTATCTCGCCACCGGTGTGAAGGCTGGGGTCCTGCACCCGGGGGGCAATCAGATGCGTCGGCAGCAGCAGTCGCCTGCTGCGGTACTCGACACCCAGACCCAGGCCTTGGGACAATTGTGCACACATTTACAGGGGACCGACTTCACATTGTGTCTTGAGAATGTGCCGGGCACACCAGAAGTGGAGCAGTTGCTCTCGATCATCAAGGCCGTGGACAGCCCACGGTTGGGTATCTGCCTGGATACGGGACACCTGAACATGGCAGGCGGCGACCAGGGCCACTTTCTGCGCCAGGCTGGTGATCGGCTCAAGGCGATGCATCTGGCGGACAATGAGGGCAAGACAGACCAGCACATGATGCCCTTCGGCCGAGGCAACGTTGACTGGTCGGCGGTCATAGGAGGCTTGAAGGCTCTGCGCTACGAGGGCTTGTTGAATCTGGAAATCCCGGGGGAGTCAAAGGCGCCCCTTCCGGTGTTGCTGGCCAAGCTGGATTATCTGCAGGTCTTGATGCGCTATCTGGTGGAAGACGCCTAACAACGCGGCGCCCCGCAAGAGTCGCAGCAGCAAGTATTCTGATACGACAAGTGAGTCCCTGGAAACTTTCAGTATATTGGCGCCTATCCAATGCCACCTAATCGAAAAACATTCAAGCGCCCTCCCAAACGATTTCAGCCGAGGGGTGTCCCGGTCCTCTATGAGGATCACGATATCCTGGTGGTTGATAAGGTGAGTGGTCTACTGACGGTGAGCACGAACCGAGTTCGCGAAAACACGGCCTACTTTCTGCTGACCGACTACGTACGAAAAGGAGATCACAAATCCAAGAATCGGCTGTTTATCGTGCACCGCCTGGACAGGGATACATCAGGCGTCATCGTGTTTGCCAAGAACGAAGCTGCTAAACGTTTTCTACAGGATGAGTGGTCGACCTTTCAGAAGAAGTATTTCGCTGTTGTTCACGGAAAACTCGATCAAGAAGAGGGCGTCATCAGCTCTTATCTGGCTGAGAATGCTGTCCACAGAATGTATTCTGTCAAAGACCCCACCCAGGGGAAACTGGCGAAGACGGGCTACAAAGTCCTGAAGGAATCGACCCAATATTCGCTGCTTGAAATTGATCTGCTCACGGGTAGAAAAAACCAGATCCGAGTTCACTTTGCCGACGCGCATCATCACGTGGTTGGGGACAAGCAGTATGGCAGGAAAGAAGAGAGATCCATCAAGCGGCTGGCTCTCCATTCTGCTTCCCTGAGCTTGATACATCCCTGGTCGAAGGAGGAAATGACTTTCGAGGCGGGGATGCCCAGCTCTTTCACTGCACTCATGAAGTGATCAAAGCAATTGGGTAATCTGCCACCTGAAGCTGGAATTCGCGTGCCACCAGATGCTCTGCGGGCGTTTGTTCAAAGACTCTTCGTCGGTGTTGGCATGCGTGGTGCAGACGCCGTGACGATGGCCGAACTGCTGGTGGCTACCGATCTGCGCGGGGTCGTGAGTCACGGAACTTGGCGGCTCGGTGGTTACGTGCGCATGATGCTCGAGGACAAGGTCAATCCTCAGCCTGACATACAGGTGGTATCCTCGCGGGGTGCAGTTCGCGTCTATGATGGCGATGGAGGCATGGGGCATCTACCGTCGAACGAGGCAGCTCGTTTTGTTGCGACAGCAGCTGCCGAACAGGGGCTGGCGGCAGCGACAACGGGCAATCACTACCACTTTGGGGCGGCGGGCAAATACTCTCGTATCGCTGCTGCAGAAGGCTGCATCGGGATCGCCGTGTCTTCTCATCGATGGCAGCGACAGGGGATGATTCTTGACGCGGCCAATGCTGGCTCACCGATGAGTATCGCCTTCCCCGCAAGGGACCAGCCGCCTCTCGTGCTTGACATGGCAGCGAGGTTCGTCGACTGGAGCGAGGAAGACTTTGAGCGTATGCCCTTCCTCTTTTTCAAACAACTGGGATTGGGCGCCGTAACGCATGTCCTTGGCGGCATCCTCACCGGCATCTGGAATGCCGATCGAATTCCACCGGCATCGCAGTGGGAGTCGACTCAAGGCGGGTTTTTCGCCGCCTTTGCTGTCGACGCTTTCATGGATGAGGAAGAGTTCCTGACGCAGATGGATCGTTTTGTGCGTGAGTGCCGTGCAGCCGATCCATTTCCTGGCCACACAGAGGCTGAACTACCGGGCAATATCGAGGCGCGGATGGAAGTCGATTATGCTCGCGATGGAATTCCTATTTCAGACACGCATCGTGAAGTGCTCGAGACGGCGGCGACCGCGGTGGGTGTCGAGTCGCCCCTCGCAGAGTACGACGACACTCGTTTCGAAGGAACATCTTGATGGTAGGAGACAGAGGCGAATGCGGATTCTGGTAGCGGAAGACAGTCCAACGACGACCATGTTGTTGCAAGGTTATCTTGCGCAGTGGGGTCACGAGATGGTCTCGTGTAGCAACGGTGCAGAGGCCTGGGAGATCCTGCAGCAACCGGATGCTCCACAACTGGCCATTCTCGACTGGCTCATGCCAGAAGTGGATGGCATAGAGGTCTGTCGCCGTGTGCGCGCAGTTGGGGGATCCATGATGCCCTACATCATCTTTGTTACGTCACAGGATCACGAGGACGACATCGTCGTGGGGTTGCAGGAGGGGGCCGATGACTACGTGACCAAACCCTTCAGCAAGAACGAGCTTCAGGCCCGATTGACTGTGGGGACCCGGGTGGTGGGGATGTGGAACCGACTCATCGAAGCCGAACGCAACAGAGTTCTGATGCAGACGGCCGGGGCGGCGGCACACGAAATCAACAACCCCCTCGCCGTCATGTCCGGGCAGATCCAGTTGCTACTTACGAAGCCCCTCGATGACGACATCAAAGAGAAGCTGCAAGGCATCCGCGATGCTGGTACGCGGGTCAGTGAGATCGTCAACAAGATGAAATCGATTTCTGAGTACGTGACGAAGCCCTACACAAAGGGAACAGATATCATCGATTTCGGTTCAGAGGCAGATAAGTAGAAGGAGTCTGGCGCTGGCATCGTCGGAAGGGGCCAAGGGGAACACTCAATCGATGGTTGAAGAACTGATCACAGCTGCGGAGGCGGGCGAGACCGCCCGCGTCCGGGAGATCCTGGCCGATCAACCAGATTTGCTCAATGTCACCGGTGCCAACAGCAATCCATTGCTCTTTGCCGCTGCCGGAGAGTCTCGATTCGAGACTGTGCAGTTGCTGCTAAAACTGGGTGTCGATCTCGACGCAGAAAATGGCAGCACTGCACGAGTTCTCCATCACTGTGCATGGATGGGCGCCGACGCGGCGATGTTCGATCTACTCATCGAGCAGGGTGCAGATCCTGAACACCGTACGAACCCGGCGCAATGGACCGCTGGCGGCCAGCCTATGGGCACGCCACTCGACATGGCCTTCTCTCAGGGCCACGAGGAACTCGTTGCTGCTCTGCGCCAACGAGGACTGCGATTTGCCGCTGAGATCGATGGCCTCGCCGACGGCGACACGACGCTGTTATGGCATCGTGCTTTTCTGTCCGGCGATCTGCCAAGCTTGCGTCGACTGCTTGAAGACCACCCGAAACTGGCACGTGCCGAGACCGCCTCTCGGAGTGTCTATCTCGACTCAGGCGACGTCATGCGCGGCTGCGGACTGTATCTGGCCAGCGTTCACGTGGGGGATCCGGAACTTGTGCGACTGCTGGCCGAGTCCGGGGGCGTGCCGCTCAGGAATGGTTGGGATTTTGGTACGCCCTGGCCCGGAAACAATGTCGATGTAACAGAGGTCCTGCTCGATGTCGGCTTCCAGATCAACATGCCCAACTTCAGCAATACCAACGAGGAGACCTTTGCCTTCATCCTCGACAGCGGCGTGGACTTCAGTACGCAGTGGCCGGGGGATGGTCACACATGGCTACACACCGCCGTCGGTGGCAAGGCACTGCTGAAGGTTCTGAGTGTTATCCACGCAGGAGGGGACGTCAACATCCGCACTCACAGCGGCTTGGACGATGAACCCATGATCGACAGCAACCCAGAGTTGGGTGGCCAGACGCCCCTGCACATGGCGGCTCGGGGAGGAAACCCGGAAATGGTCCGCCTGTTGCTACGTCACGGCGCCGATCCAACCCTTCGCACCTTGAGTCGCAAGGTTGATCCTGAGAAAAGGACGCCCTGGAAGCACGACGAGTTTCTGTGGTGGTCGAGGACGCCGCAACGCTTCTGGTACGAAGCCTATGAGGGGGAGACGCCTGCCGACGTGGCGAGAAAGCCCGGTCACGACAGGTGTGTAAGCTTGCTGGAGGAGGCTGGCCGCAACTGGTGAGTTAGCTCACAGGCCAAGCGATTCACCTAGCGTTGGCGTTCGGCCAACAGCTGCCGGTCATCTGGATTGTTGTAATCCCATGTCTGTTGCGACCGAATTAATTCGTCCGACGCATCTGCAAGCAGTGCGACGATATACGCAGCGGCGTCTTCTGGCTCTGCCAGTTCGCCTCGATCGCGAATCGCTGCGTAGACTTTTGCCGTTTCGGTCTCCGATGCCAAAACAGCATCGAGGATTCGCGTATTCACGGCGCCAGGAAAAACTCTCATCGTATCGGTTTCGGGAAGTTCCTCTGCGGCGCTTCTCGCTGCCATTTGGGCAGCGGCTTTGACGATCGAATAAGCCGACCAGCCGACGCGATGGGTCGTCGCCGAATAGCTATCGATAAACAGCATTCGCTTTATGGAATGCGTTTTGGCCAGCGCCTGATAGAGGCCAATCGGTGCGGCCACGTGGATCCGCAGATGCTCGACCAATTCGTCGGAGTCCAGTTCGCTGTATGGTTGCAGCGAAATCACCGATCCGGCGGAATGTACTATCCCAGCGATCTCCGCTTCTGCGGCAACGCTCGCTACCACTCGCTCAACTCCAACCTTCGTTGCCAAGTCCGCTACCAAAGCTTGAACTTGCCCAGCACATTCGGTTGCGAGCGATTCGAGCCGTTCTTCAGATCGGGCGACCGCTACGACTTTGAATCGGCGAGCGGAGAGCGCTTTTGTGACGGCTCGACCGATGCCAAAGGACGCGCCCGTGACGATGAAAGTAGCACTCGATTCTTCTGACATATATCAACTCTATTTCGATTGACTTGCGAATCTGGGTTTGGTGTGGACCAACACGCCCGGAGCTTGGGTACTGCCTCATGGAAGATCATCCGGTGGCGACGGTCAACAACTCGGTAGTTGCGCGCGACGCGGGAGATCGGGTATGCTGATGAGAGGGTAGTGACGCGAAATCTTGGAGCGTCCAACGCGATGGATATCTATATCAGTGGACTCGTCCCCGAGATCGGGGAGGCAGGCCTGATGAAGCTCTTCAGCGCCGTCGGCAAGGTCGACTCCCTGCGGCTGATCCGTGACCGGCTGAGCGGCGCGCCCACTGGTTATGCCGTCGTCGATATGGTGACCGTCGACGGCGCCGAACGAGCCATTCAGGTGTTCAACGGCAAGTCAGTACTTGGCAGTCCCATCATCGTCAGCAAGTCCAGACCCAAATCCAAGTCCCACCACTGACAATCAACCTGACTATCGATCTCTCAGACGCCGGAGTTCCGCCAGCGGCTGCTTGAGCTGACGCGTAGTCCAACCTTCTTCATCGGAGATCTGCTCGTAGACGAGCGTTCTCTTCGGCCAGGGCCAACAGCGCCCGATAGTGGGCCCCCCCCCGGATTTCTGCGCGCCCGCAGTACTGATCAGACGGCAGCGACGGTCAAACATTCCACCGGCAATGAGCACGATCAGTCAGGAGTACCTTGCTCGTCTCTGCGATACTCGTATGTTACAATGCGAATTTTAATACACGAATCGGAGTTCCTATGTTGAGTCGAGATACACACCAAAAATCGCCTCAGGCGACCGAGACGGCGTCGACGTGGACTTTCCTGTCGAATCACGCGCATGTGCTGATCTGTCTGGCGGCGGATCCCGAACAGCGCCTGCGTGATGTTGCCGTTCGGGTCGGCATCACGGAACGGGCTGTGCAAAAGATCATCGATGCCTTGGAGGCGGAGGGCCTGCTGAGTCGCGAGCGCGTCGGTCGTCGCAACCGCTACGGTTTGCATCTGGACCAACCTCTGCGACACCCGCTCGAGGCGCATCGCAGTGTTCGTGAACTGATCGAGCTGGTCACCCAAACCTCTGTAGGGAATTCACCCATTGCGTGATGCATGGTCCGATTTCTTCAAGCTGGAATCAGCAGGCGGTATCTGCCTGGTGGCGGCCGCTCTACTGGCTATGGCCGTGGCAAACTCGCCGCTCGCCGTCTTCTACGATCTGATCTTCTCGACCACCTTCGAGATCCGGTTGGGCGAATTCGGCATTGCCAAACCGCTTCTCCTCTGGGTGAACGACGGTTTCATGGCCGTGTTCTTCTTCGTCGTCGGTCTGGAACTGAAACGTGAAGTGATGGAAGGAGAATTGTCCGACCCGTCTAAGCTGAGTCTTCCTGCCTTCGGTGCACTGGGTGGAATGTTGGTGCCCGCAGCGATCTACGCCTGGATCAACTGGGACGATCCCATGGCCATCCGCGGTTGGGCGATCCCGGCGGCGACGGATATCGCTTTTGCCCTGGGGATTCTGAGTCTGCTGGGGAACCGGGTGCCGTCGTCATTGAAGATCTTCCTCGTGTCGCTGGCCATCTTCGATGATCTGGGTGCCATCATTATCATCGCCATCTTCTACACGGCTGATGTTTCCCTCACGGCTCTGGCCGTCGCAGCCGTCTGTCTCGTGGTGCTGCTGTCTCTCAATCGCCGTCGCGTGACCGAACTGGCACCTTACCTCTTTGTCGGTCTCATCATGTGGACGGCCGTGCTGAAGTCGGGCGTGCACTCCACGCTGGCTGGTGTCACGCTGGCGTTCTTCATCCCCATGCGCGATCCTGCTCGGCCGGAGCGTTCACCGGTTCGAGATCTCGAGCATGACCTGCATACAGTCGTCGCCTTCGGTATCCTGCCGATCTTTGCCTTCGCCAATGCGGGGATCTCTCTTGCAGGCATCGGCATGGATGCTCTGTTACACACGGTTCCCCTGGGAATCATCGCGGGGCTCGTGATCGGCAAGCAGGTCGGTATCGTCGGTTTCGCAGGGCTTGCCATTCTTCTGGGATGGGCTCGTCTCCCTCGGGATGCGGGCTGGATGGGACTCTACGGCACTGCTCTGCTGTGCGGTGTGGGTTTTACGATGAGTCTCTTCATCGGTTCTCTCGCGTTCCCCGAGGCAGATGCGACGCTGCTGTTTGACGAGCGGGTCGGTATCATTCTCGGCTCGCTGATGTCGGGTTTGGCCGGCTACTTCGTGTTGCGATCGCTGCCGCGGCCCAAGGCACAGTGACAGACATCGCTCTGCCTCTTGGGGCAGGCTTCGTTCTTCTCTACGTGAGCGGCGAGGCGCTGGTCGCCGGCGCCGTGCGTGTGGCGGTGCGCTTTGGTGTTTCAGCCCTCACGGTAGGACTGACGGTCGTCGCTTTTGGGACGAGTAGCCCCGAACTCGTCGTCAGTTTGGATGCGGCAGTACGACAGGCAGATGGCCTCGTCGTCGGCAGCATTGTGGGTTCCAATCTCTGTAATCTGCTTCTCGTGCTGGGTCTTGCAGCCCTGCTGCGGCCGATCGAGGTACGGCGGAAACTGCTCAGGGTAGATCTACCGATTCTCATCTTCGCCTCCCTAGCGATGCTGGTCATGCTGCGGGATGGCCACCTGAGCCGTATCGAAGGAATGGTCCTGTTCGCTGGGATCGTTGGTTACACGGGTTTCAGCCTGCGCCGATCACAGCAGCAAACGGGGCCAACGGAAGATCTGGAGGACCCACCCGTTCCGGGGCTCCAGATGTTTCCCGCCTGGGTCCTGATCCTTGGGGGCATCGCGGGTCTGACGCTAGGGGCCCATCTCTTCGTGGGAGGTGCTGTCGATCTGGCGCGGATCCTCGGTGTATCGGACAGTCTGATCGGTCTGACGGTGGTCGCCATCGGTACGAGTCTGCCGGAGATCTCAGCTGGTGTGGTCGCTGCCTGGCGTGGCCAGGGAGATCTCGCCGTCGGCAACGCTGTGGGCAGCAGTATTTTCAACATCCTCTGTGTCCTGGGCACAACGACCATGCTGCATCCACTGCAAATGGCGGGCGTTACATCGACGGATCTGTATCTGATGTTGGCGGCGCCTATTGTGCTGCTGCCCTTCGCCGGTACGGGTCTGCGTCTGGTACGCTGGGAGGGAGGGTTGCTCGTGCTGCTCTATGCTGCCTACGTGCTCTGGCGCTCAACGGCGGGCTGACACACGCTTTGGGCCCTCATCGCGGCACGGTGGACTATCTTCTACGACAAGTATCCACCTCCACAAACGTAGCTGACGATCATGACCCAACGGGGCCTCGTACTCACAGCCATTCTGCTACTGACCCACTGTGTCAGTGAGGCGAAAACAGGCCTTGCCGATCTGAGCCTCGATGAACTGATGGACCTGGAAGTCACCCTCGTCTCCAGGCGACCACAACGTGTCACCGAGACCCCCGCCGCCCTGGCGATCATCACCGGGGACGAGTTACGACGCCTCGGTGTGAAATCCTTGCCCGACGCCCTGCGCCTGGCGCCCGGTTTTCAGGTGGGGCAGGTCGATGCAAACAAATGGGTCGTCGCCTCTCGCGGGTTCGCGGGTTTGTTCGCCAACAAGTTGCTCGTGCTCGTCGACGGGCGCAGTGTCTACACGCCCCTGTTCTCCGGTGTCTTCTGGGAATCTCAGGGGGTGTTGATGGAGGACGTGGAGCGACTCGAGATCATTCGTGGGCCGGGCGGTTCGATGTGGGGTGCCAACGCGGTCAATGGCATCGTCAATGTCGTGACGCGCGAGGCGGCGACGACGCCGGAAACCTTCGTGCACGTGGGGGCTGGAAGTGAGCGTCGTCAGCTCGCCGTGCGCCACGGCCGTCCCATCCCGGGCGGCGGTCTGCGCATCGATGCGGAGCGTATCGACATTGGACGATCCGCCGCTGCGGGAGACAAGCCGGTGCGGGATGACTGGCAGATGCAACGGGTCGGTTTGCGTGCCGATGTCGATCGGGGGGCGTCCGATCACCTGACCGTCCTCGGCAATGTTCGCGGCGGCAGTGTTGGCCAGAGTGTCACCTTCGTGATGCAGGCCTTGCCGGCGGTGGCGAGCACCAAATACTCCGATGCCGATCTGTTGTCCTACGATGTTCTGGGCCGCTGGCGTCATCATTGGAATGATGATCACGAGTTTGAGGCGCAGGTCTACTACGATCTGTTCGATCGCGATGAGGCTGTGTTGCATGGCCGGATCCACAATGCGGATATCGATCTGCAGCACAGATTTCGCACGGGTGCACATCGATTGGTGTGGGGAACGGGATACCGCCGTACGTGGGATGACTTCGACGGCACCTTTACGATGCAGTTGGATCCCGCTTCACGGACAACCCACCTGTTCAGCGGTTTTGTGCACGATGACATCGAACTGATTCCGCAGAAGCTGGCCCTCTCGGCTGGCACAAAACTCGAGCACAATAGTTTCTCCAACTGGGAGTGGCAGCCGAGTGTGCATCTGTGGGGGGCACCCTCTGAAGATGTATCTGTGTGGGTTGGCATGAGTCGCGCAGTGCGCACGCCTTCGCGTGGAGACCACGACTTCAATGCCGCCATCGGTGTGGTACCTGCAGACTCGCTTTTTTCTGGGGCCCCCGAAGCGGTGGTCACCTTGCTCGGTAGCGACCGGGTGGAAGCGGAGGACCTGTTTGCCATCGATGCGGGTCTGCGCACCCAGCTCGGCAGCGGTGGATTCCTCGATGCCGCCTTGTTCTACTACAAATACGACGATTTAACGACGCAGGAACCGGGTTTCCCCTACACCATTGATGAACCGGGGCCACCACATCTGATCGCGCCTGTACGCGGTGACAACCTGGCCAGTGGCACCGCCCTGGGAATCGAGCTCGTCGCCGAGTGGGAGATGAGTCCCTCATGGCAGATCCGTGGCAGCTACACCTATCTGCACCTTGATGTGGACGTCGATCTGCAGAGTGTGACACCGGACTCAAATCCCTACGAAAATGACAGTCCGACGCACCAAGTGGGTCTACGCTCCCTCGGACGACGAGGGCCATGGTCGCTGGCCTTTAGTGGTCGTTGGGTCGCAGAGCTGCCAGGACCCTTGCCAAATATTCCTGACTATCTGACGGCGGATGTGCGCATTTCACGGCACTTCGCTCAGGGGCTTGAGGTGGCGATCTCCGGACGCAATCTGCTACAGGCGTCGCACCGAGAAGCGATTTCGAATACGGTGGGCGCTGTGCCGACGCGGGTGCAGCGCGAGTTCTTCGTCTCCGCCAGCTGGAGACGATGATCCGACGACGCTGCCTCTGCCTCTGCCTTCTGCTGCTGCCCCACGGTTTGTGGGCCCAGGGCACGCCGACCGAATTCGATGTGAAGGCGGTGTTCCTCTACAACTTTGCCCGTTTTGCCGAGTGGCCCAAGGAGACGGTCGATTCGAGTCAGCTTACGATCTGCGTCCTCGGCGATGCCCCTTTCGGCAATGCCTTCGACGAGGTCGTCGGCCGCACCGTGCGAAAGCAGACCATTGCCGTCAACATGGCGACGTCCGTCGCCGCCATCGACAGCTGCCACCTGTTGTTCGTCACCGACAGCGAGCAGCCACGGTGGCAACAGATTCTTGCAGAAGCAGGTAAGCGATCGGTGCTGACTGTGGGCGAAGGGGAGGCCTTCGTGCAGGCGGGCGGAGCGATCGGTTTTGTGATTCGTAAGAAGAAGGTTCGTTTTCTCATCAATCCCGCGGCGGCGGAAAAGGCGGGGATCCGAATCAGCTCGCGTCTGCTGCGTGTTGCCGAGATCTATCGGGGCCAGGATTAGAGCGATGCGACTGCGAGACATCTCCATTCAGCACAAGCTGCTGCTCATCGTCGTGATTACCAGCTCTGCCGCGGTACTGGCGGCGTGTATGGCCTTTGTGGCGTTCGATTTCCTGGGAACGCGCGACGCACTGTCGCGGCGCTTGGTCAGCCTCGCGGACGTGGTGGGTGCCAACAGCACGGCGGCACTGGCCTTCGACGATCCGGTAGATGCCCTCGAAACTCTGACGGCTCTGCGGGCGGAGAAACATATTGTCAGCGCTGCCATCTTTGACCAGGACAACGAGCGCTTTGCCGCTTTTCATCGAGATCTCGAGCACTTTGATCCGCCACTGCCGGACAGTATGGGTGCCGTGCTGTATGATGATCGTATCGATCTGTTTCGACCGATCATGCTCGATGGCGAACACATTGGCACGATCTTTGTGCAGTCTGATCTGCTTGAACTCGATGCCCGCGTCCATCGTTATGCGCAAATCGTGGTTCTGTTTCTCTTCGTCTCGATTATTGTCGCCGTCCTCATCGGTTTCCGTCTGCGTTCGGTGATCTCTGATCCGATCATGCGTCTGTTGCAGGTCATTCAGCAGGTTTCGGAGGACCGCCTCTACAGCGTCAGAGCACCGAAACACGCCAATGACGAGCTCGGCGAATTGATCGAGGGATTCAATCTCATGCTCGGGCAGATTCAGCAGCGCGACGAAACACTGGTCCATGTGCAGGAAGAGTTGGCCCTCAGGGCGCGCGAACTACAGGTGGAGCTCACCGAGCGCGAGCGGGCGGAGGGGCGGATTCGGTCGTCGCTTCTGGAAAAGGAAGTGCTGCTCAAAGAGATTCACCATCGCGTCAAGAACAACCTGCAGATCATCGCAAGCCTTCTGGATTTGCAGGCGCGGCAGGTCGAGCATGAGACGGCAGCGACAGCGTCACTCGTCGACAGCCGGAATCGCGTGCGTTCCATGGCGCTGGTGCACGAACATCTGTATCAGACGGAAGACCTCGCGCGGATCGATCTGGCGCAATATCTGGACGAATTGTGCCGAAATCTCACGTCCTCTTTTGGTGAAGTGATTGGAGCGGTGAACCTGCACACGCATGTGGAGGATGTCGCCTTCGACGTGGATACGGCGATTCCCCTTGGGCTGATCATCAACGAACTCGTCTCCAACGCCCTCAAGTATGCTTTCCCGGACAAGCGACCGGGCGAATTACGCGTCACGCTGCGAGGTCTGGAGTCGGGGGGCTACGAGTTGTCTGTCGCCGACGATGGCGTCGGTCTGCCAGAGGCGCTTGATATCGCCACAGCATCGACGCTCGGGCTGCAGTTGGTCACTGCCCTGAGTCGTCAGATTCATGGGACCATCGACGTCGATCGGACGGAGGGGACACGTTTTGTGATCGATTTCGGGGGGCAGCCCGACGAAGAGCAATGGGCAGACTGAGCGCGCGATAGCGTGTCGAGTAGACGAGTCTGGGCGGCTAGAGTTTCCCGCGACTCGCTCAAGTGCCCCAGAACATGGCGGCCGCTTCTTCGATGGCAGCAGGTGTGCGTGTCACGACCGGCCCTTGCCACCAGGGCGGGAACAGAGCGCGATATTCCTCGCGACCAAAACGTTTGTCGATGAGCAGGATCAGGCCGCGATCGCGTTCGGTGCGAATGACCCGTCCCGCCGCCTGTAAGACCCGGTTCATGCCCGGATAGGTGTAGGCATAGGCA
>Ga0233428_1000249_pt1 | contig 80647 bp, 89 predicted proteins | sample SI_118_April2016_4_FD_179890 | JGI IMG/M metagenome (GOLD analysis project Ga0233428, IMG submission 179890) | Seawater microbial communities from Saanich Inlet, British Columbia, Canada - SI_118_April2016_120_MG | ecosystem: Environmental > Aquatic > Marine > Inlet | place: Canada: British... | reverse complement strand
TCCTTATTTCATTATTACTAACACTATTCATTAACATTTTTTACAAATTATTTACTGATCAAGAATTAATGAAAGAACTAAAGAAAGAACTAAAGGTTTTACAAAAAGAAATGAAAACTTTAAAGGACAATCCTGAAAGATTTTTGAAAGTTCAAAAAGAAGCTATGTCTAAAAATTTAATTTACATGAAGCATAGTATGAAGCCAACATTAATTACATTCTTACCTTTAATAATTATATTTGGATGGATGAGATCTAGATTCCAAGAAGCAGGAGACATAGTAACTTGGGCTCCAAATGTTCCGTTATTCGGTACAGGATTAGGATGGTTAGGAGTTTACTTCTTTTCAGCAATATTTTTCAGCATAATCACCAGAAAGATCATGAAAATACACTAAAACGCTGTTTTCTACTACCCAAAAACCTTTTAAATTAAAATCAAGAAATAAGCTCTACAATGGCAGGAAAATCAATAAACTCAAAATCTGTAAGAAGAAACGTCAGGAGAATGCCTGGTGGAAGATTAAAGATCGTAACTTCTAAGAAAATGAGTTCTAAGATCAAATGCCCAACAACAGGTAAAGTCCTTAGAGGCGTACCTAGAGTTACTAGTACTGGAATGAGCAGAATTGCAAAATCAAAAAGAGCTCCAAGTAGGCCATTTGGCGGAGTTTTAAGCACAAAGGCAACAAGAGCAATGTTCATTAAAAGGGCGAGGGAAGAAAATGCTTGAAGTAGGAAGATTATGTATTAAACTTGCAGGTAGAGATGCTGGTAAAAAGGCAGTTGTAGTTGAAAACATAGACAGTAATTTTGTATTAATTGATGGGCAAACTAGAAGAAGAAAATGTTCTATCTCACATTTAGAACCTACAGAAGTTATGTTAACATTAAAGAAAGGTGCAGACCATAAAGATGTTGCAGCCGAATTCAAAAAATTAAATATTATTCTAGTAGAAACCAAACCTAAAACTGCAAAACCAAGGTTAAGAAAAATAAGAAAATCAGATTTAAAATCAAAAAAAGAAGCTAAACCTAAAGCAACAAAAGAAGTAAAGAAAGTTGCTAAAAAAGTAGTTAAGAAAGTTGCTAAAACAGCAAAGTAGTTCTAAAATGTCAGAAGAAACTAAATTAAAAGAAAAGTATATGGAATTCCAAATGCTAGAACAATCGCTAGCACATTTAAATCAAAAGAAAGCTTCTATCGAAAATCAAATGAATGAATTTGTTTCTCTTCAAGAAAGTTTAGACAGTTTAAAAAATTCTAAAGATAACAGTCCAATGTTTTCTCCATTAGGTTCAGGAGTGTTCATTAAATCTGAATTAAAAGATTCAAAAAACGTATTGGTTAACATAGGATCAAATATTGCAATTGAAAGAACTGTTGAAGATTCAAAAGAATTAGTTGAAAAACAAATGACTGAATTAAGAGGAATTTTAATTAAGTTGGAATCAGAAATAGGCAAGGGCTTAGAAAAAGGTAATGCTCTTAGTGCAGAATTAGCTAAACTATCCCAAAAAGACCATGAACACGGTCCAGATTGCAAGCATTAATAGCGTTCCACTTCTAAACGCATAATCTATTTAAACAGCCTTAGAGTTATATCTCCATGGCCCAGGACTTTGAAGCACTATTAAAGCACTATGCAAGAAAAGACATTCAAGAAGCAATGATCGAGCTTGCAAAAGACAGGGAAGTTACTGGATCATATAACATGAAATCATTTGGGAGACGCCCAGATATTCTACAATATCCTTCAGACATTTTTGAATTAGCAAGAAAAGGGGTCACATCTTTTCATGTTTCGGAAGAAAGATGGTCCAACCCCTTACAAATTAGAACGGGTATGACTAGAAAGGAACTTGACCAACTTAGGTGTGGATGGGATTGTGTTTTAGATATTGATTCACCTTACATCGAATATTCTCAAATAACTTCCTACTTATTGGTTGAAGCATTAAAATTATATGGTGTAAAATGTTTCGGACTTAAGTTTTCAGGAAGAAAGGGTTTCCATATTATTATTCCATTTGAAGCATTTCCAAAAGAAGTTGGAAGAAAACCAATTGAAACAATGTTCCCCGAAGGACCAAGAATGATTGCCGATTTTTTAGGAGAAAAAATTTATTCAAAGCTTTCGGAAATGATTCTAAAAGATCAAAAAATTGAAGAAATTTGCAAACTAACAAAAAAACCCATGGAAGAGTTAACTGACTCACAAGGCAATTTCAACCCATTTTCAGTAGTAGATATAGATACAATATTAATCTCTTCAAGACATCTATTCCGTTCAGTTTATTCAATAAATGAAAAATCTTGGTTAGTAAGTATTCCAATTGATCCTGAAAAATTAAACGAATTTAAATTAAGAGATGCAAAAATTCAAAATGTTAAAACAGATGTTCCTTTTTTCAAAATTCCAAAAACTGAAGAAGCAAGATCATTAGTAATTGCAGCATTTGATCAATCAAGAGAAAAGTTTATTGCAGAAAAGAAATCCACAATTGTAGTTGAAGGAAAAGATCCTTTTAGTGAAGAAAATACTAAAAAAGAATTCAAAGTTGAAGACATAGACAATTCTTTGGTGAAGGAAGAATATTACCCTCCCTGCATAAAATTATTATTAGACGGATCTTCGGAAGATGGAAGAAAGAGGTCCCTATTTATTTTGATGAATTTTTTCAAAGGACTTAATTATTCTCAAGCAGCAATCAAAGAAAAGATCGGTGATTGGAACAAAAAGAACTATGAACCCCTAAGAGAAGGGTATGTAATATCTCAATTAAATTCCTTAATGAGGGGTTCAGGCAACATGCCTCCGAATTGTAAGAATGACGCATATTACTCTTCTTTAAGGGTCTGCAAACCAGACAACTTTTGTCAAAAAATAAAGAATCCATTAAATTATACTTCTAAGAAGATTTGGCTTGAAAAATTAAATAAGAAAAATGCCAAAAAGAAAGTTGCAAAGAAAACAACAAAGAAGAAAGTATCAAAAAAAGTAAAGAAGTAATTCTTTGTATGACTTTTCACTGAAATCAGATTTATATTCTTTCAATAATTTAATTAATTTTTCTTGATTTCCATATTTTCCTTTTTTGAAAAGAAACTGAGAAAATTGTGTAACGTTTTTAGGTTCCAAAACTCTTTTACATCTTTCAAAATCAATTAACACCGGATTATTTTTTACAACAATTACATTAGTAGTTATTCTATGCATTTCAAATTTGTTAACTTTTAATTTATCCATAACTCTACACTGTTTCATTATTTTTTTCAAAACAGATTTTGTTTTAATCTCAGAAGAAGTTTTCAAGTAGTCTTTCAAATGAACACCATCTAAATATTCCATAGAAATTGACCCTTCGTAAAAATTATAAAATTCTGGACCTATATTATACTTATTCAATTCTTTTAACCAAAAACTTTCAGTCTCTAATCTGTTAATTGCAGTGCTTTCTGCATTAGGAACCTTGACTGCACATACATTTCCTTTAAATTTACCACGTCTAACTACTCCCCTCTTACCCTTACCAAGAATTTTTCCTAAAGACTTATTTTCTGCCATTTTAGAGCCTATACTATCATCCTATAGAAAGTTATTTAAATACTCCTCCCATGAGATTAAGAATAAAGAGGGTGAGTTAATGAAGTTAAAATCAATCACAAAAGTTCTATTATTCGCAACACTATTATTAGCACTCTCTTTTTCAGTTAGTGCAGACAATCACACTTCTTCAAACGATTTTGACCCTACAGATAGTTATTTGTGGTTGATTGATCAATGTGAAGAAGGCAATTGTGATGACGATCTTTCTGCAACAGCATTTTATTCAGTTGCAATGAAGCGTTCAGGTTACGGAAATACTTACGGAATGCAAGCAATAAGACATATTCAAGCTGAAAGAAAAGATCCAGAATCCTGTTTCCCTGTAGGTGGATGTAATATTAAAGAAACAGCAATGGCTTACTGGGCATTATCAGAATACGGAGAAGATACTGCAGGAATAGAAGAATATATTCGAAATGAATTAGATGTAGGATTAACAGACAACTGGTGGTTGGAAATTGTTACAACTGCACAAGATCAATATTGTACAATAGGTTATCCTAAAGAAGGAGTTCAAGAACAAGTTGATGTATTAGTTAATCAAGGAGCATTTCCAGAATGTAATGCTGGACAACCCGAAACATTTTTTGATTTAAACTCTTGTATTGAAACAAATTTAGTAAATTCAAATCCTTCTTTAGAACTTACAATTGATTGTTCTGCAATAGGTCAAGGAACAATAATCTCCATAATTTACAACACTGGATCATCATTTTACTTAACAGAACAAGCTACAACAGCAAAGTACCAAACTCAAGTACAAAACTCCTGCCACTCAAGATCAGGAACTTGTGATAAAGATACTTCTTTATGGGCAAACTGGATATTAGATAGTAAAAATTCAGATATCAATACAGGATTATATTTACTTACATTACATGATTCATTAGATCCTATCGATACATCCCTTATTTATTTAACAACTTCAGATGCAAACAGACAAGATACTTTCCTAACAGAACTAATAGATCTTCAAAGATTAGATGGAAGTTTTAACAAAAACAATTTAGAAACTGCAACTGCCGTACTTTCTCTAACTGCTTCTGGTTCAACAGATGAATTAAACAATGCAATAAATTATTTAGAAGGTTCAGTTAAATCCGATGGTTCATGGGATGGAGACGAACTTACAACTGCATTAGTTTTATTCTCTTCTTTTACTGGTGCATCAATCGAACTTCCTCCTATGAGTACAGCACCTGCAGGATCACAACCTCCTCCAGCTACATGTGGAGACAATTATTGTGACCCTCAATTCGAAGATTCAAATTCTTGTCCTAGTGACTGTTTAACTAAAGACGTTTGTGTACAAAATAATAAATGTGAAGTTGACTTCGGAGAAACTTCAAACAACTGTCCTTCGGATTGTTACTGTGGAGATTCAATTTGTGATCCGACAGAACAACCTGGCATTTGTGAGTTTGATTGTGGCGCAGCAGAAACTAATTCTTACCCCACAGAAGAGTATACTCCTCCTGTAGAAGTTAAAGAAGAAGGTGGATTTTCATGGATTGTTATGTTAATAATAGTAATATTCTTGATTCTTGCAGTTTACTTTGCATACAATCATTATTTTGCAAAAAAGAAAAAACCAAGTAAGACATACTCAAGTAAACCAGTATTCAATCCTTCAGTAGGCGGATTTGGAGGGGCAAAACCCAATCCAAGGGCACAACCAAGATCTACAAGGCCAATTCATGGAAAGAAGTCAAAAGCAGAAATGGACTTGGAAAAATCATTAAGCGAAGCTAAGAGACTGCTTGGGAAATAAGGGTTATGGTGACCTTTAAAATTAAATATTTATTTCTTCTAATATTAATTCCATTAGTTTTTGCACAATTAAACCTTATTGAAATAACTCCTCAAAGAACAGAATTATCTCCTGGGGAAGTTTATCAGACAGAAATAGTTCTTAATAACCCTATAACGGAACTAAAAAATATAAACATTAAATTATACTCCTTAGATGAAATCCCAATTCCAGTTTCCCCTTTTCTATCACAATTAGATACAAATTATTATTTCCTTTATTTTGAAATACCTTTCTCTACAGAAGAAGGAATTTATCAACTGAAAATTGAAGATCAATCCTTTTTAGTAAATGGTGCTTTAGAAGAATTTGAAGGAATAGAAAACATTACAATCACAAAATCACAACCTTCAGTATCAATTACTCCAGGGCATTTTTTACTTCCTCTTAATGATGCGGGACAAATCAGTATTACTACAGAATCCAAAGATATTTCTACGAACATATTTTTCTTAACTCCAGAATATATGACTCACCCATATATCACCGAACAATCAATCAATCCCCACGTACCAAGAACATTTACCTTTGATTATAACACTTCAAATGCAACTAAATCAGAACTAATAATCAACACAGGATCAAAACAATTCAAGATACCTATTTTCATAGAAGGCCAAACAGAACAAAATGATACTCAAGAACCTCCTCAAAGTCCACAGGGAGAAGCAATTACTTTCTTTGTAGATAATTTCCATCTTTCAAAAACAATCAGTTTTGATCAATCTATTGAAGGCAACCTATACATGTCTAACAACTTAAACATCTCCTTAGAAGGTCTTAATTCAGAGTTCACAGGCAATCTAATTGACATAATTAGTATCTCTCCTTCAACATTCGAAGTTTCCCAAAATTCTAATTTCTCTTCATTCATGAGTATCAATCCTTCAAAAAATGCAGAAGCAGGCACTTATTCTGGCGAACTAATAATCTCAAATAATCAATACAGCTCAAGCTTAAAGATAACAATAGTTGTTGAAGAAGAACTTACAACAGAACCCTCTACAGAAATAGAAGTTATTGAATCTCCAGTTGAAGAAACAATCGAAGAATCGAACGAACCTGCAGAATTATTTGTACCCTGGAATCTTTCAGAAGGATATGAAGAAGAAGCTAAAGTTGCAGCAAGTCCTTTCATGTATCTAATAGTCATATTCCTAGCAATATCAATTATAATTTTCCTTTTATCTGGTAAAAAAACAACAAAGAAAAAATCTTTTTCACAATTAGTTTCAGAAAGTCAAAAGAAATAATTATTCTTTAGGTTTATCATTAATGCCTAGCTTTTTCTTCATAACTTTATTTTCAGCATGCATATTCTTCAACAACATATCATATTGATGTATTCTTGCAATTAAGTCATTCCAAAGATTATCTAGAATATCCTTTTTAAAATTAAAACTAACAGGTTCAACCACTTCAATAGAACTTGGCATAAAGTCGAAACAGAAACCAGTGACATCATCCATATTTTTGAATCCTAATTCTAAGTCTACAAATTTACTCCAAAAAGGTCTATCTTCAATACTGGTTGTATCTGAAACTTTAGAAGTAATAACTTCAAAATCTTTAGAAGCATTCAGTTTTTCAATAATCATATCCATGGTCTTATTTACATGCTCTTCTGGTGAGCCCATAAGCTCCAAGATTGCTTTGATTGTTACAGCAGGTTTTTCCATTTTTACATCCTAAATAACACAAAATAAATCCCCATTCCGCCAATGATATAGAGTAGGTAAAAAATCATACCTTCCCACCATTTTCTTCCTTTAGGGGCGATTTTAGTGTCTAGATTAACCTCTTTTGCAGCATTTATATCCCTTTCTATTGCTCCAACCTGCAACAAAGTTCTGCCCTCCTTTTCAAAAACTTCCTGTCCATTGATCCATACTAATCGCATATCCTTTTCTCTAAGACCTTCAACAACCAACACATATTCTCCTTCTTGAGGATAAATCGTATTGTTACAGATTGCAACTGGAAACTCAATTACTTGACCCTCATGGGCTTTAATTCTAAAGCTACTAACTACATTTATATCCATTAAATAAGCCTTAATTATTTCAGTCTCATCCCTATCATTCCAAACATCAACTCTTACTTTTATGTTTCCACAAATATTTTTAGAATTACTATCTACTCCTTCAATTCTGATATATCCCTCTTCGTCATTAAATGTTAAGACTTCTTCAACTGTTTCATTTTCACCAATATTTTCAGTTTCATTATTGGATTCACCATTAATATCTCCCGGACTAGGAGTGCAAGAATATTCTTCTTCACCATCAAAACAAACAGCATTTCCATCACCATTTGCAATGGATCCATCATAACTTTTTTCATCTATTAGTTCCATTTGCAAATCATACAATGAAACTGTGTCTTGCATATTGCTAAGTCCATTTCCAATAGCTTTTCCTGCCGAATAAACACTTACAATTTGCAAATCAATTCCTTCAAAGTAACCTCCAGAATAACCTTCCTCAACAATTAAATTTATTTTACTATTTCCAGTACCATTTACTAAAAGAATTATGTCTTCATGGCTTGAATCTTTAACAGTCCAACCATCCATTAAAATCTCTTCATTAAAAATTAATTCCACATACTCTCTATTATTGTCTCCTCCAGAGGGATTGTACATTATTTCAGTTATCTCTGCATTAACTAGAAATGGGCAGAGTACAAGGCATACGGCTATTTCCTTTAACATAAGGTACTCTTCAAAGGATTAAATTAAATAACTAAACTAAGAATTAACTGTAAACTATCCGATAAGATCAAATTAATATTTTTTCCCAACCTTGTTTACTTTTTCTCTTACCTCTATTCCAGTAAGTCCACCATTCAAATACAGTTTTTGGACCAAAATATTTTTTATGCAATTCTTTTAATCTTGCTATGTCTTTGGGACCAGGTTTTTGATTTGCTTTAATTTGAATATACTTATGAATCCCTTTTTTTACTGCAAGAATATCGAACTCTCCAAAGATATCTACATTTTTATTGAATCGAGTAGTTCCTTTAACACGATAAGTTATCCAATCATCAAGATTAAGTTCTTTCTCAGCTCTTAGTTCTAGTAGTCTACCTTTAGTTCGAGTATTCATAAGTTACCTCTCGCTAAAAAAGAATTATACTGTATCACACTCATAAAAATAAAATATGTTAAGTGTTTAATAAGTTTTGTAAAATAAAAAAAAAGAAAAAGAAGAGACTTAAAGGTCTCTTGCTTTAATTGTGGATCTTCCGTTCTCTTTAGCTCTTCTACAAGCGTCCTTAATTAGAGCGCCTACTTTCTCGCTAAGATTGTCTGCGAAATCACCAGCTACGTTCATTCCTTTTGCAAATTCTTTAACTTTGCTTCTTACTACTAATATTTCTGCCATTTAAAATGCACCTCATTATTTTTATTTTGATATTCATGAAAAGGCCTTACAGACCTTCTATCTCATGTTTTCAATAAAAAGAATCTCAAGTAGTATTTAAACATTTCGTTAATACAGCCTCTATTTGCTGTTTATTAAGGTTTTAGGAGTTATTCGTAATTATAAAATGAAAACAAATTTACTCTAAATCCTATAAAATGCTATCTATGCCCTATATAGCTTCAATACAAAGAACTCTTACTTCTTGAGCTTCAAGAGTTATTTGAGTGGACATTTCTGCCCTATTTCCAGGAATAACTCTTTCAGTTTCAGTAGGTCTGATACTTTCCCAAGCGTTTATTTTAGAAATTACTGGCCATGCCTCATCAATATAATCTCTATGTGTTGCACCAGGAGTATTTTCTATTTCATCAATTATTGGTTGAAGTAACGCCTCTATTTCAAATTCCACATCGTCATGGTAAGGGTTGCCATCTTCATGCCCAATTTTATAAGTTTTATATGCCCATTCTTTAACATCTACAGGTAAGTTTTGTATATGTAATTTTAATGTTGCACTTTCTTCATCCCTATTGAAGTTAACACCATACATACAATAAGAATTTCCTTCTTCATTTTTCACAACAAATGCGCGAACAATTCCACTTTCATCTAAGTCATCTTCAACTAACAATGTTCCTGGAGCCTCATGCAATAGTTTGGATAACCAAAATACTGGTTTGAATATTCCACTTTTATCGATCATGTTTTCATTCCATTCTAAGAATCTTCCTTCAAGAGTTCCAGGTTCATGAGTATCACTGTTTAATTGGAACCAACCCATGTTGTCTACATCATGATTAGCCATATTTCCTATCAATGCCATTGCACTTGAAGATGCATGGATGCCGTCTCTATTTATCCCGCCTTGTCCAGGAGATCCATCACTAAACTCATCTAAATTTGAACCAAGATACACATCCTTTTCATTCAAATAGTCCATCACTTGATCCGTATCGCTACCAGGAGTAATAAAATAAGGATCTGGTTGATAGTGGTGGAAGTGATGATTTGCACTAAGTCCTTTTGCTTCAAGAGCATCAAAAACGGAAGGGGTAACATATCCATCATTTCCTTCTGCATCAGCAATAATTCCTACAAAATTACTTGTTGCATCTACACCTACTTCATTATTAACATCAACTTCATAAACAGATTCAACTGCTGCAACTGTCAAATCTACAAATTCTTCAAGGGTAGGCATCCAACAATCGTTAGGAGCATTACATACCATTTTCCAGTTTTCTAAAAGATAATTAGGTTCATTCCAAATTATGAAATAATTAATATCTTTGGTATTATAGAAGCTTACTACATCATAAACATAATCCTTCCATCCTTGCATATCCTTCGCAGGACCGTTTGCCTCATATTTTATACAATCTGAACCAGAATATTCTGAACAATAAGCAATTCCTTCTTCTGCGGGAATCCCTTTGATAGAAACCATTACTTTCGCACCATTATTTACAAGTTTTCTATGTACATCTGTAGGGGGGTAGTCTCTACCAAGAACATCATACTTGTGATGCATCCTTATTGTTGCGCCTTCAACTCCTACTTCTTGAATATATGCATTTAAAAATTTCAAAGGAACATAAGCATGTGTAACCACTCCAAACCCTTTTGTTAATCCATGAATATCTTTAACAACTTGATCAGCATAAACATTCATTTCAAATTCAACATCGCCCAAAGTTTCCTTTTCAATAAATTCTAATTCTTCTTCAATAGGTTCAACTTCTTTTCCAAATCCTAATGCTTGGAATGGAGAACTAAAGAAAACATCTAGCTTATCTGCAAATATTTCTACGAATGTTTTACTAACCGTTTTATCATTTATTTTTGGGAGTATTGTTTTAGGAGTGTTTTTCCCTACAGGAATTTCTATTTCAAGAATTTGCTGATCCTTTGGAACAATTCCAAATCCTTCTTCAACTTTGTCGAATATCTCTGTTACTATGGTTCCCTTTACTTCAACATTATTAGAAACATCTTCTACCGATTCTTTAATCTCTACTTCTTCTATGGCTATTTTTTTACTTTGTTTGTACTCTGCAATAAGTTCAATCTTTTCTCCACACAATGTAATCCATTTAGCTTCTTCCTCATACCAAACAGTTTTGCATTCCAAAAGAATATCTTCTTTTAACAATTCCAAATCAGAAACAGCACCTACAATTAGTAAACTACTTAGAAATACGAACATTAAAATAAATATTTTTTTCAGTTAAATCACCTTTCTTTAAAAAGAAAGTTAGGTTATTCTTATAAAACTTTTGATAAGCTTTATTCTTCAGGTCTCATGAAAGGGAATAAGATTACATCCCTTATTGAAGGAGAATCTGTCATTAACATTACCATTCTATCTATTCCTAGGCCAAGTCCACCTGTAGGAGGCATACCATATTCCATAGATTCTACAAAGTCTTCATCCATAGGATTTGCTTCATCGTCTCCCTTCTTCAACATTAAAGCTTGTTCTTCAAGTAGTTCTTTTTGTTTTATTGGATCATTTAATTCAGAATACGCATTACCAATCTCCATTCCACAGATATAAGGTTCAAATCTTTCAATCATTTCTTCATCCCCTCTTTTGACCTTACACAAAGGTGTACTTTCCTTAGGATGATCAATAACAAATGTAGGTTGTACTAATTTATCTTCCACTAAATCCTCAAATAATGCGATAGTTGCATATCCTCTTTTGTAATCTCCAGCTAATTCAACATTATTTTCTTTCAATGCTTTCTTCAAACCAGCATCATCTAAATCATCAACATCAATTTTGGTGAATTTTTTGATTGCTTCCTTCATGGTAATTCTCTCCCAAGGAGCCTTAACATCAATTTTATTTCCTTGATAATTAAATTCAGTTGTACCAAAAACTTTCTTTGCAACAAATTCATAGCAATCTTCTGTTAGTTTCATAACATTTTGATAATCTGCATATGCCCAGTAGCATTCCATCATCATAAATTCTGGATTGTGAGTTCTATCGATTCCTTCATTCCTAAAGTCTTTTGAAAATTCAAATACCTTTTCAAATCCACCAACAATCAATCTCTTCAAATATAATTCATTTGAAACTCTCATGTAAACATCCATCTTTAATTCATTCAAGAAACTCTTAAACGGTCTAGCACTTGCACCACCATATATTGGTTGCAATACAGGAGTATCAACTTCTAAAAATCCTTTGTCCACTAAAAATTCTTTAATTGCATTAATAATTTTAGTTCTATCTACAAATGTTTTTTTAACTTCGGGATTAGTAATTAAATCTAAATATCTTTTTCTGTATCTTACTTCTTTGTCTTTCAATCCATGCCACTTTTCAGGTAATGGTCTAACACATTTACTCAATAAAACAAATTCTTTAACTCTAATACTTACTTCACCTTTTTTAGTTCTAAAAACGGTTCCCTTAATACCAATTATATCTCCCAAATCTATCTTACTAAAAACATTAAATGATTCTTCACTAATTTCATCCTTCCTTACATAAATTTGAATTTTACCTGTCTCATCTTGAACATGTGCAAATCCTGCTTTGCCCATTGAACGCAATGTCATAATTCTTCCAGCTACAGAAACAGAATCTTTAGTCTCTTCACCTTCGTCCAATTCAGTGTATTTTTCTAAAATTTTAGAAGCATTATGGGTCTTGTTATATGAATAAGGATAAACTTCTACGCCAGATTCTCTTAATTCGTCAAGTTTCTTAAGCCTCTGCTCCACGTATTCATTAGATTCAGCCATATCTTTGGTTCAAAAAATAGATTTATATACTTTTTGGGAAGATAATGTCCATGAATTACATATTTCACCTTGGAAGAGATGCCGAATTGAGCACTTTAGAAGTAATTTCCTACCTAGAAAGAATTGGGAAAGATTACAAAATAAAGAAAATCACTAAAAAAGCACTGCTCCTAGATATAGAAAAGTTAGATCATTCCGAAACAATCAAAAATTTAGGTGGAACTATAAAGATTTCCCTAGAACTTCCTGATCCAGAAACTGCAATCGAAAATAAAATATTTTCATTCATTATCAAAAGAATAAATTATGGCATCAATTCATTAGAATCTTCCGAAAAAAGTTTACAAGAATTAACAAGTTTAATTAAAACATTTTGTAAAAAACAAAAAATCAAAGCATTACATAAACATGTTAAGGAAAGAGAAATTCCTCCTTCCAAATCAAAGAGTTTAGACTTAGAATTAACTTTATTCAAAAATAAAGTTTATGCAGTTATTGCTTCTTCAGATCCAAAATCTTATGCAAAGAGAGATGAAAAGAGACCTTATTTCGACCCATTAAAAGTAATCTCTGTAAGGTTAGCAAAAATACTAATTAATTTAGCGCAGCCAAAGAAAAAAGATATTTTGTTGGATCCTTTTGCAGGACTTGGAACAATCTTGCAAGAAGCAGCCTTAATGAATATTGATGCATTAGGTTCAGATAATAATTCCTTAACTGTAAAAAAATGTAATGCCAACATTCAATGGATAAAAAATACATTCAAAATAAAGAAAATTCCAAGAATAATACTTTCAGATATTTCCCAAATTTCAAAGAAGGTAAGATTCGCAAATTGTATAGCGACTGAACCTTATTTAGGGCCTTTCATCAAAAAGTTACCCACTGAACTAGAAGCAAGAGAAATAGTAAAAGATGTTTCAAGGTTATATGAAAATTTCTTAAGAAATGCTTCAAGAATGTTAAAACAAGGGTCCAAGATGGCAGTTATAGTCCCATCGTACAAAACTAGGGATGGAAAATCAATAAAAATTGGATTCCAAACTATGCTAAGAAATCATCGTTTCAAGATATATCAGCCTCTCAAGAACACTATGATTCCACTAGATTATGCTCTAAAGGGAAGTAAGATACAAAGAAAGATATACATATTAGAAAAGCTTAAATAAGCAAATATTAAGGTCTAAACCATGGGAAGAATCAAAACACAATTAATCAAAAGATCCACAATGAAGCTATTAGCAACTCATAAGGAATCCTTTACTAAGAATTTTGATGAAAACAAAAAGGTAGTGCAAGATATGTTAACTGCACCTACTAAAAAACTAAGAAATGTTATTGCTGGATATGCAACAAGACTTGTTAAGAACGAAAAAGAACTTTAATTCTAATCCTAGAGGTCGATTGTAGATGGTAGAAGAAACACCAGAAACTAAAAGCAGATCAAGTGATTCTCAAGATGATCACGTTGTTTTCGTAGGCGATAAGCCATTTATGAATTATGTAACTGGAGTAGTAATGCAATTCACAACTCATTCTGCAAAAGAATCAGTTATCAAGGCAAGGGGCAAGTTCATTAGTAAGGCAGTAGATATAGCAGAAGTTGCTACAAAAAGATTTCTTGAAGGTGAAGTTACAATCAAAAATATTTCTGTAAATAGTGAAGAGTTCAAGAATAAAGAAGGTAAGGATGTAAGAGTTTCTACAATAGAGTTAACGCTTACCAAAAATTAGTTTCGAACATTTAATAAACACAAAATATTCTTCATAATGTAAGAGGTAAAGGTGTGTCATTAGAATTATTTTCAAATTTACAAGTAAACTTACTATTTGATATTGCTGTAATCATTGTATTCGCTACAATTATTGCATTTATAGTAAGATTGTTCAAACAACCTTTAATCCTAGGGTATATTCTAGCAGGAGTTGTTCTCGGTCCAAACTTTTTACAATTAATTCAAAATCAAGAAATAATATTTGCACTTTCTGAAATAGGTATAGCATTCTTACTATTCTTTGTAGGTCTAGAAATGGACTTAAAGAAACTAAAAGAAGTAGGTTTCTTTTCAACGCTGGGAACGATAATACAGGTTGCAATTACATTCTTCTTAGCATTGTTTATAGGGTTAAAATTCGGCATAGATAGTACCACTGCAACAATTTTAGGTTTTATTGTAGCGTTTAGTAGTACTTCGGTTGTTGTAAAAATATTTTCAGATAAAGATCAGATAGATACATTACATGGCCGTTTAGCATTAGGAATTCTTCTAATGCAAGACATAGTAGTTATCTTTTTACTTTCAGCATTATCTAATACTGGAGGATTAACTGCCTCAGTTTTAGTAACATCTTTCTTCAAAGGAATAGTATTATTCGTAATTGCATTAGTTCTTTCTTCAAGAGTATTCCCTCGTTTATTCACTGCAGCTGCAAAGTTCCAAGAACTTACGCTGTTAATGGCACTAACAATTTGTTTCTTATTTTCTACAATGGCAGCATATTTTGGGTTCTCCATAGCAGTAGGGGCATTTATTGCAGGAATTAGTATTGCTCCACTAAAGTACAGTTTGAATATTCAAGGAATGATCGGACCTCTAAAGGATTTCTTTGCAACAATTTTCTTTGTTTCACTAGGTCTCCAACTACAATTCGCTTCATTAGGAAAACTAACAAATATATTCTTCGCACTTTTCTTTTTAGTTATTTTTGTAAAACCTTTATTGATTGCAGTAATTGCTCTTTTATTTGGATACGAAAAGAGATCTGCATCTTTGACAGGATTTTCATTAGGACAAGTTAGTGAGTTCTCGTTAATTGTTGCAGCAGTAGCATTGGCAAATGGATTCATAGGACAAGAAATATTTTCATTAACAGTGTTGTTAGTTGCAGGTTCAATTGTAGCCACAACTTATATTATGGATTTTGAAAATAAGATTTATTCTGCACTTTCAGGTTTCTTTAATTTAGTAACGAAATTCACTCCAAATACAAGAGTTCAAAAGAAAATAACTCCTAGGAAAAAAGATATTGTACTTTTCGGATGTCATAGGATGGGTACAATTTTCTTGAATGCCTTCAAAAAAGCAAGAAAGAAAGTTTTAGTTGTAGACCACAACCCTATGACTATTAAAAATTTAGAAAGAATAAAGGTTAACTGTCTATATGGTGACATTGCCAATGAAGAGGTTCTAAAGGGGGCAGGACTAAGTAATACTGAATTCGTAGTTTCAACAATTAGAATTGTAGAAGACAATTTGTACTTAATTAATTATCTTAAGGAGCATAAGTACAAGGCAAAAATAATTGTAGTTGCAGAGCATGTACATCAAGCATTGGACTTATATGATGCAGGTGCAGATTATGTAATAATTCCTCACATTGTTTCTGGAGAAAAAGCATCCACTATGATTAGAGGTCTTCTAAAGGGTAGAAGAAAAATAGAAAAGATAAGGAATGATAGTATAGAACATATCTTATTCATGGAAAGATTCGGTCAAAAAATTAAAGATTAAAATGAATATCAAACATCATTTTTTTAGTTCAATTATCTTAACATTAGTTCTCTATCCCTTAGTTGGTTTCTATTCCTTATGGGCGTTTGTAGGAGGATATCTAATAGACTTTGACCATTATCTTTGGTCCATGTATAGGAATAAAAGTTTTTCATTACCTAAGGCATACAAGTATCATTTCGGAAGACATAAAAAGAGGAATTATGAAAAGGATTTACTTCACTTATTCCATACTTGGGAATTCATAGCACTAATGATCTTATGCACAGTTAGTTCTTATTTACTTAAACTTGAATTTTTCTATTATATGTTTAGTATGACTCTTTTGGGAATGACACTTCATTTAGCTCTTGATTTTGGAGGACTAATAACTATGAAACATCTAGACGCAAGGGCAATATCTCTAATAGGTTGGATAAAAAGAAAGAAATAATATGCCTCCAGGGGGACTTGAACCCTCGACCTCGGGCTTATGAGACCCGCGCTCTACCAACTGAGCTACAGAGGCTTTGTTTTAAACCACTTTAAGGGAATTTAAAAGACTTATGGTGTTATGCTAGATCTTATCTCATTTGCAATGCTTTTAGACTCATTCTCTGCATAGGAACCAGCTTTCCAAGTTAATAATTGACCATCATTTTCTGATCTTGGAATAACGTGAAAATGAATATGGTCTACTTCTTGATGAGCCGCCCTTCCATTTGATTGAACTACACTCATACCAGGATTGGTTTTACTTAATGCAGATGAAATCTTTTTAACAGTTTTAATAACTTTACACAAGACATCTTCAGGTACATCTAAAATTGTTTCATAATGTTCTTTTGGAATTACAAGACAATGTCCCTTTGTAGCAGGATTTATGTCTAAAAATACTAAGGTGTTTTCATCTTCATAAATAATCTCTGAAGGAATTTCTTTACTAATAATCTTACAGAATATACAATCACTCATCTTCTTCCTTATCCAATGATTTTGCAAACTCTCTCAACTTCTTTATCAAACTTATTTTTTTTGTTCTGTCCACCTTAGGCTTAGTATATTTATATTTCTTGGTAATTTCTTTTTTCTTCACTTTCTTAGTGATAGCACTATACTTCTTAGCTTCTCTGAACTTTCCCCTAACCTTTAGCATTTTTCTTTTTCCAGAAAGCAAGGTTCTTCTACTCTTAGTTTTTCTTCCCATGTGAGTAACATCTAAACAGGGTTATAAGAATGTTACGATTGAAGAAAACTGGACCTGTCGGGACTTGAACCCGAAGCCTCTCGGCTGCCAGCCGAGCGTTATACCAGATTTAACCACAGGCCCGTTTAATAACAAGAAATTTTATCTAATTTATAGGGCTTTCTAAAATAGAAACTTTCTTAATCAATCTAGAAAGAAAAACATTATGGTTTTTTTCAAAAAAGGGGAACTAAATTTACTTTGGCCTTTTTATTTTGAATTTTTCTTTGCCAGAATTCTTTCACTTATGGCACCTTTTTTCATTATTTATTTAACTAATCTGGGATTTAGTTTAACAAAAGTAGGTATAGTTTTAGCAACTATTTCTGCAACAATCTTAATATTCGAAATTCCTACTGGAGCAATCGCAGACGTATTTGGTAGAAAATTTTCAGTTCTTTTAGGATATGCTTTAGAAGGAATTTGTGTTTTGTCTTTGTATTTCTTTACTAGTTATTATGCCATCTTAGCAATTTCTTCTTTATTAGGGATAGCAATGACTTTATCTTCTGGTGCAAAAGATGCTTGGACTACAGATTTAATAAAAAAAGAAAATAAAAGTTTACTTAATGATTTTTTTGCCAACTCTGCAATGTTTATGAGTTTTTCAATGTTTTTTGCTGGTCTTTTAGGAGCATTTTTAGTTAAGAATTTTGGGATATCTATAATTTTTATTGCAACTTCATTATCATTTTTTGTTTCAATTATAGTATTAATTCCAGCAAAGGAGATTTTCAAAAAAAGAAAAGTCCATATAAAAAAATCTTTATCCAAATTAATCCATCAATCCAAAGAATCTATTAAATATTCTCACAAAAACAAATCATTAGCACTTCTTTTAGCTGCAACAGGTGCAATATCTGCAATATTCGTGTTGAATGGTAGTTTAAGTTGGACTCCTTTGTTATTAGAACATGGACTAAAATTTGAATATTTCGGTTATTTATGGTCTGCTATGGGATTAATTACATTAATTGCATCTTATACTTCCAAAAAATTACTAAGAAAAAATAGGGAAAAAGAATTTATGTTAAAGTCTCTGATGTTTTTTTCCATTGGATCTATTTCGGTAATATTCTTTAAATCCTTGATACCTTTAATCATAATTTTAATGATAGTCATATTCTTTCAAGATATCCAATGGCCTGTAAGCAGAGTTTTTTTCCACAAGTTGGTACCAAATAAGCTAAGGGCCACAATAGGATCAATAGAAAGTATGATCATATCTCTTGCAGGAATTATGGTGCCTCCATTAACGGGATATTTAATTGACATTGCAGGACCCTCAAAAACTATCGTGCTTGCAGGAATTGTAACAATAATCCCAATAACTTTAATTAAAAAAATAGGGAAGAAAAAACTATAACTTTTCAAAACTAAGTTTTCCACTAATAAGGCTTTTTATAGTGCTATTAAGAACATCAATAGCAACTCTCTTTTGTTCTTCAGAATCTCTATCTCTTAGAGTAACAGTATTATCTTTCAGTGTATCATGGTCAATAGTAACACAATATGCAGTTCCAGATTCAGCTGCACGTAAATATCTTTTACCAATACTTCCAGATTGATCATATTCAACAATAAAATCTTCTTCCAATTCAACTTTAACTTCTTTAGCTTTTTCAGGCATTCCTTCTTTCTTCATTAAAGGGAATACTGCAACATCAACAGGTGCTAAATTGTAAGGCAATTTGAACATTGTTTTACCTGCATCTTTTTCAGACTTGGAATAAAAGATATCTAACAATGCAAAGACAGGCCTATCAATTCCAAATGCAATTTCCAATACATGTGGAGTAATATCTTCATTGTTAGCATTTTTAGCGGTCAAATTCTGCTTTGAAAATTTAGAATGTTGTAATAAATCATAATCAGTTCTATCATGGATTCCACAAACTTCTGTCCAACCAAAACTATTCAATTTAATTTCAATGTCCCATGCATCATCTGCATAGAATGCCTTTTCATCAGGGTGGTGCTGTCTTATCCTAATTCTCTCACTAGGAACTCCCAAATTAATGAATTGCTTATATGCCAACCAAACGCACCATGCATAGGCCTTAGATTGGAATAGTTTCTTCTTAACACAATCATTAACGCTCAAATCCGAATGTTCTTTTTCAGCTTTCTGAGATTTGTAATCCCAAATAGGTAATTTATCAGTTTTAACATCTTCAAACTTTTCCCAATTATTTTTTTCACTTGGATCAATAAACAATTGTCCTTCTGCCTGTGTAAATTCTCTGCTTCTCAACAAACTTTGTCTTGGACTAATTTCATTTCTAAATGCTTTTCCTATTTGGAAAATTCCAATGGGCAATCTTCTTCTAAAGAATTCATAATATCTTTTGAAAGGAATATAAGTTACTGTTGCAGTTTCAGGTCTCAATGAAGATTCAATACCTGCAACATTTGTCTTCATCATTAAACTTTGACCTTTAATCTCTTGATTAAATTCTCCCTTACAAGAAGGACATCTTATTTTATGAGTATTAATGAACTCTAACAACTCAACGTCTGAATAAGCATCTGCAGAAACATCGTGGCCTTCTTCAATTAGTTTATCTGCCCTAAAAACTGATTTACATTTACTACATTGAACAGTTTTATCTTCAAAAGTATCTAAGTGTCCAGAAGCTTTCCAAACAATATCAGGTAAAACGATAGGACATTCAACTTCCCAAAAACCATTATTTTGGAATGTTTTTTTAACACTTTTTTCAACCTTTTCTTTCAACAATTTACCCAAAGGCCCATAAGAATAAAATCCTGCCACGCCACCATATATTTCAGGAAAAGGTCCCCAAACGAAGCCCTTACCTTGCATAAATGCCGTTAAATCAACTAAGAACTTCTCTCTCTTTTCAATATTTACCTTGACTGGTTTGTTAGGCATGAGAAGTCCATATTGGTAAGCTTTATAATGTTTTCTTATAGAATTAGCTTAAAATGTACAAATTCGAAGAAGAGAAGCTAATAGAAGAGATCAAAGAGAAACAACCTAAAAGAATTCTATTACAATTACCTGAAGGTATCAAGAGAGAAGGTCTAAGGATATCAGAATTAATCACTAGTCAAACTAATTCAGAAGTAATAATCTCTGGAGAACCACTATGGGGTGCTTGTGATGTAGCAATCAGTGAAGCAAAAACAATTGGTTGTGATATGATTATTATCTATGGTCATGCACCTTTCATTTCAGTAGATTTTCCAGTTTTATATTTAGAAGCAAGATACGAAAGAGATATATCTGATTTATTGGAAAAATCATTCGAATCTTTAAAAGACTTTAAAAAAATTGCAATTGCAACCTCAGTCCAACATATCCACCAAGTTCCAGTTGTTAAAGAATTTTTAGAATCAAAAGGTATTGAGGTTACAGTTCCTGCTGCAAAAGGTCATGCATTTTATGACGGCCAAGTTTTGGGTTGCGAATACAATTCATTTAAGTTAATTGCAAAAGATGTTGATGCAGTATTCATCATTGCAAATAAATTCCATTCCTTAGGTGTAGCAATGAGCATTAACAAGCCAGTAATTTTACTAGATCCTTTTAATGAAGAGATTTCTAAAATGGACGAATTCAAACAACAAATAATCAAACAAAGAGCTGTCGCAATAGACGTTACAAAAAGAGCAGATAAAATAGGAATTATTATTGGAATGAAAGTTGGTCAAAAGTTTGGCTCATTTGATCACATTAAAGATAAGTTAAAGAAAATGGATAAGAAGTTTGCTCTAATTTCCATGAGTGAAATAACTGAAGACAAATTAATTAATTTGTATGACATTGATGCGTTTGTAGAGTTAGCATGCCCAAGAATAGCAATAGATGCTGCCGCATTGTTCTCAAAACCACTTTTAACAGCAAGAGAGTTTGCAGTTGTTACAGGAGATTTAACTTGGGAAGACTTGTTAGAACGGGGTTTTTTGTAGTTATCTCTTAACTTTTAATTTTTCAATAACTGCTCTTTCAGAAATAATACTACTATTTCCAGTAGGATCTTCAATTACGATCTTAATGGGAATATCTCCACATTGAACTTTCCATATTTTTTTAAGTAAATTCTTTAGGGATTTTCTTTCAGAAGAATCATCCGTAGTGTCTCTTCTACCTTCTAAAACTTTTTTATATCTCTCGATTACTCCTTCGATATTAGAAACATATCCTTCTGCAGCAGGGCCAGGTCTTAAATCTAATTTAATTGCAGGAATTTTAATATGTGAGGTAGAACTTCTTATTACTCTCACATTCAAATCTTTTTTATCTTTAACTTCAAAGGTAACTTTACAAGGTTCTTTTATTCCAACAGCTTCAACATCAGACTTAACATAATTGCAATCTACATTCTCACACTTCATAGAAAACACAAGAACTTTTCCAAAATAAGGAATATCTAACTCATCTTGCATAAGTGTAAGGGTCTTTTTACCACAAAAAATACACTGTTGACCTTTCATTTCTTCCATAGAATTAATCAATAATTAGTGCTTAAAAAGATTATCATTTAACTTCTTCAGTTACTTTATCTCTGTGAACTCTAGCAAAAGAAGGTGTTACAACAATCCAATCTTCGGATATTCCTGCAATATCTCCTTCAATAGCATCACAAGTTTTCTTCAACTTATTGATAGTTCTCTTTAACTCTACAATGTCCTTATCTTTCAAAGGTCTTATGTTAATTAATGCGATAGTGTATCCTTCTCTTAAAACATCTAATGTTTCCTTGATATCGTCAAAGCTTTGAACTACAAAGGATTTAACCATGATTTTAGAACGTTTTCCAACATGTCTTGAAGGGTCGATTTCAACAAATTCGTCTTCGCCATACATGTCATCAAATTCATCAGCCTTACTTCCAAGACCAAATTTACTTCTTAATTTTGAGATTATTGCCATTTTATTTAATTTCTATTGATTACTAGTTGGGAGTGGTATATAAAAATTTCTGTTGACCACTACTTACTTTCCAATGCACTTATAACACTCCATAGTTGAGTTCGTGTAAACATAGGAATATTGGGATCATTAGATAATTCATCCAAGCATTGAATCGCCCTATCAATTCCTACTTCAACAGAAGAATCGCTATTAACTTCTAAACAAGAAATAGTCTCATTCACCTTAAATCTAACATTTTTTGGAACTGTATTGTCTTCTTTTATAGATGATAATAATTCCAGAACGTTGCCCATATCTGCCATTTTAGTTTCTCCGTGATAACTCACAGGCAAGCAGTTTAAAAAATTAATTGTTCTTCTGACTCTGGTTTAAATTTTCCATGATCTTAGCCTGAATCTCTTCAAAGTCCTTCTTTAGGCTAGTTTCTTGCTTTCCCATACTTTCTGATCTAACTTTCAATAAATCAATTTTCTCTTTTAAGTCCTTAACCAAATCATCTTTATTTGATTCAATCATAACAGGTCCAATAATTTTGAAAGGTTTTCCTTCATAACCTTCTAATTCTTTCAAAGAATTTTCTGATTCAAATAGTTGTAATTGTACATTTTGTTTCTGCATTTCAATTCCCTTAAGATTTTGCTCAAGTAATTGAAGTTTAGAAATTTCAGATTCAATATTTGCTGTCATTTTAAATTGCCTTTACTTTAGTTGTCATTACTCGTTCTTTGTATAGAACTTTGTATCCGCAGTAAGGACATCTAATTTTCTTTTTAATATATTCTTGTTTAACTTGTTTACTACAATTAAAACATTTGTATGAAGTCATGGTGTGTATGCCCCTCCGGTGAACTTACTTTCACATTTCTTACATTGATAGATACCTAATGAAACTCTTTTTACTTTAATTTCATCACAGTAAGGACATTTATGTTTAGACTTCTGTCTAGATTCAACTCTGTTGATCTTCCTTCTTATCTTGATTCCATATCTTGCGCCAAACCTACCAGCCGGCCCTTTTGTATTTGCCATTTTTTTAATTTATGAGGCTGCACGGATTTGAACCGTGATCCCCAGGTCCCAAACCTGGAAGGCTAACCAAATTACCCCACAGCCTCGTTGGGAGTATTAAGTTATTTCTTTTCTTCTTCCTTTTTATCACTATCGTCAGGAGTTTCTTCCTTCGTTTCTTCCACTTTTTCCTTGGATTCCTTAGCACCTTTAGTTTTCTTCTTTGCAAATGCCTTGTCTAGCTTTACTTGGAATTCTTCTAATTGTGTTTTCAAAACTTCAGCTTTTTCAGGATCTAATTCAGTAGTTCCTGAATTAATAACATCATCAAATTTACCTTCTTTTAGTATTTGGTTAAAATCCTGTGAAAGTTCACCTTCACATAAAACACCTAGACTATTACAAGTTCCTGCAATAGCTCTTATTGCTGCTCTAATATCTGTAGTAAATAAACTTTCAGACTTCATCTTTGCAACATTTAATAGTTGTTCAATAGAAATGTTTCCTGCTTTTTTCTTTTCAGGTTCACCGCTTCCTTTCTTGATACCCAATTCATTTTTAATCAATTCAGCAGCAGGTGGACTTTTTACAGTAATTTCATAAGTCTTATCTTTCTCATTTACATCTAATTCAATAGGTACTTTCAAACCTTTGTAAGTTCCAGTCTTATCATTAATATCTTTGATAATTCCTTGCATATCCATTTTTAGTGGACCTAAGGTTTGCGCCATAGCAGGAGTAGTACTTGCCTTCCCGCCTTCAATCATTAATTTTATTTTTACCATTTTTATAAGTTAATATTAAAGTCATCATCATCCATGGTCATATCCACTTCTTCAACAACTCTCTTGTCCTTCTTCTTTTTCTTGGTTGTTTCTTCACCTTCTTTCATAACTTCTTCAACAGATTCCTTAACTTCAACATTTTCTTCAGGAACACTTTCTCTGTTCATGATTTCTTCAGCTGCAGCCTCATCCCTTCTGATAACTTTTACAGAATCCATTTTTACAGTTATTGGAATTGGAACTGCTGCTTCCAATAATTCAACAACTACTTCATCTTTAGCATGATCGATTCTTGTAACTTTAGCTTCTTCTCTCTTGAAAGGTCCGCTAATAATTTCTACAATATCTCCTTGTAGTATGTTAACTTGAACTTTAACTTGCTCAAGCATATGTTCAATTTCTTTATAATCAATTGGTGCAGGTAATAGTCCTCTTGCATAAGGTACTTTTTGGTAAGATTCTTCTGCATCTTCTCTACTTTCAGCTTCAAGAAAAATATATCCTCTTAATCCATGAGCCTTAATCACACTATAAACTCTAAGACCTTTTCTATCTACATTGACCTTAACAAAGTCAAATACTTGATCTTCCCTGTTTGATGTTGTTCTTAATGCATAAATCGGCATATTTTTCTCCTTAACTAAACATTTGCCACATAATTTGAATAAAAAATCCAATTATGCCTATTATAAGTATTCCTATTCCACTTACTTTTACTATGACCTTGAACTCTTCTAAGGACGGTTTCTTGGTCACTTTAAAGACCCTGATGATTTCCTTGAAGAATGTTTTTACTTTTGACGCCACGGGCTTTTCACCCAATCTCGCTTTTTAAAGTTTGTGATAATACAGTACAGAGAGCCTCTCTATTGCATATCGTCAAGAAAGTCAATACCTAGTTCTTCTTCAATAGCTTTTTTAGCTTTTTTCGAAGCGTCACTGGTTCTTCCACTGATTTGGGTACTATCCACTCCAGTTACAATAAGCATAGTTCTAATTGTTTTAGATAGATCGTCAGATACTTGAGCTCCCCAAATAATCTTTGCATCATCACTTAATTGATTTGAAACAGATTCAACTACAGTTTTTGCCTCATCCAAGGTCATATCCGGTCCTCCAGAAACATTTACCAATGCTCCATTTGCACCACTAATGTCAATATCTAATAATGGATTTGTTAATGCCTTTCCAACACTTTCAATAGCCCTGTTTTCAGAATCACTTTCACCTACACCAATCATTGCAACTCCACCTTGACCCATTACAGTTTTAATATCTGCAAAGTCTAAGTTAACTAATCCTGTTTTAGTAATTAATTCTGCAATTCCTTTTACGGAATTTGTTAGTATTTCATCTGCAACCCTAAATGCAGTTTGTAATGGTAAATCTGGAGCCAACTCCAATAATTTATCGTTAGGAATAACAATTAATGTGTCTACATTCTTCTCTAATTTTTCTAAACCTGCTAATGCATTTTGGTATCTGTTATGCCCTTCCATTTGGAAAGGAATGGTTACAATTGCAATTGTTAATGCGCTAATTTTTCTTGCTGCTTCTGCAACAACAGGTGCACTTCCAGTTCCTGTTCCACCACCAAGACCACATGTAATGAAAACCATATCTGCCCCTTGTAATTTATTTTTTATTTCATGTTCACTTTCTCTTGCAGCTTCTTCACCAACAATTGGTTTTCCACCAGCCCCAAGGCCCAAAGTGCTTTCTCTTCCAAGTAAAATTTTAGAATCTGCTGCAGTATAAAGTAAATCTTGAGCATCAGTATTTGCAGCAATTGTTTCAGTTCCTGCAATCCCTACCTCCTTGATCCTATTAATAGTATTATTTCCTGCTCCACCAAGTCCAATAACCTTGATCCTAGCAGATTGATTTTTTACTAGATTTTCTAATTCCTCATCAAATGAAGTACGCGTTTGCTCTAAATGTTCAGGATTTGCTCCTGCCAATCTTGCGCTTTGAATCATACTTTCCATGAGGTTTCACTTCGTTTAGAACGTTGACTAAATTGTAAAGAAATCGGTATATAAACTTAATTATTTTTGAGTAGTTACTTTTTATTTTTAAGCTCTTTTTTCTCAGAAGGCTTTCCAAAATTAATTTTTTTAACGCCTTTAACTAGCTCGCAAATTTTCTCTTCCAACATTTTTTGGAATTGCTCCGGAAGATCAAGATCAACTTCAGCAGTTCCATCTACAATCTTACAGTCTACATCTCTAGAAATTAATGATTTAAGAACACTCTTAATCTTAACAGCATCATCTTTTATTTCCTTTTTAATGTCTATATCGTAATGTAATTCTTTACCAGACAAAGGATGGTTAAAATCTACCAAAACTCTTCCACCAGAAACAGTTCTAATTGTACCATAAGTACCGTCAATGTTAACTTGTAAACCTGGGAATGGCTTCATTTTTTGCTTTTTGAATGTGCTTAATGGCATCATTTTGATTAGTTTAGCTTCTTTTTTCCCAAAGCTATTTTCAACATCTAAATCAGTATCATAACTTTTTCCAACTTCCTTGCCAACAAGAAAATCATCAAGTCCTCCAACAACGTCTCCATTACCTATACAAATAATCCTAGGAGAATAGTCTGCACTCTTATTCACAATTTTTTCTTTTTCAGCAACATCTTTCTTAGTTAAATCAAAAATAGCACCGCTATCTTTAATCCTACCTACAAAATCAATTTCAATAAAGTCGCCTTTTTTAATCATTTTATAAAACTCGAATTCTCAATATTTAAACCTTATTCTTTTGCCTAATTGTTCTATTGTATCTTACATTTCTATGTGGTCCAGATTTTAGATCCTTTTTTGAGGAATGATGTCGATCTAGGACCTTTGAAGTTTCCAAAACCTTAAGGAATTGCCTCATAGAATCTTTTTCAACATAAGCATTTTCCACGTTGATAAATGGCTTATCTCTAGAAGGAAATGGTGATGGCGCTCTCAATGGTTCATTGGCCAAAGAAGTTTCCAATTCATTTAAAGAAACATGTTCAATCTTTTCAGATGCAAACGCAGACCCATAACCTAAAAATAGCCCTGCCGTAATTGCAAGTTTTGCCGAAGACCTAAAGTAATTCTGCATCTTTTGACAGCATAATCTCTTTTTTATAAACTTATTGGCTCAGGCAAGCAAAATACTTATAAATGCCTCTGAAGACAATTTCAGAATGAGCACAAAACCTATTGATGTTGGAAGTTTAAAGGTCGGAAGTTATGTTGTCGTTGACGGTATAGCTTGTACAATTAAAAGTATTCAAATTTCAAGACCCGGAAAACACGGTCACGCTAAATCAAGAATCGAAGCAGTAGGTATTATTGAAGGACAAAAGAAAATTTTCATTAAAACTGGGCACGATAGAATGGATAGTCCCATTATAGAGAAGGAAACCGCACAAGTTATCTCTGTTACAGGAGAAACAGCAAGTGTTATGGACTTAAAATCATTCGAAACATTCGACTTAAAAATTCCTGCAGATATGAGAGATACTGTAGTTGAAGGGGTAAATGTTATTTACTGGGTTATCTTAGCAGATAGGGTAATGAAACAAATAAAGAAGGACTAAAATGGCAAAATTTAAAGAAGCTCACGATAGAAAGATAAAAGGAATTTTTGTTTGCAAGAGATGTAAGGCAAAACAAAGAACTTCTCCTTTGAAAGTTGTACTTAAAGTAGTTAAATGTAGATCATGTGACGGAAAAAGCTTTAGGGCATTAAGAAAGATTAAAGTGTCTGGTAAATAGTCCAGTTAACTAAGGGGTAAAATATGAATTTAGATCTAACTTTAGCATTAGTTTTTTACGCATTCCTAGTTTTATACATTTTAAGAAATAAATCCAAATTTGAATTTCATGGAAAGATCTTCGCATTATACAAAACCAAATTAGGTTTAAAGTTAATGGACAAGATTGCAAAGAAGTTTCCAAGATTATTAAACTTATTATCTTATGTTAGTATTTTTGTAGGGTTTATAGGAATGGGCCTAATCTTCTACTGGTTATTCAAGGGAACATTTGATTTATTATTTGTTGCAGGTGCAGCTCCTGCCGTAGCTCCAGTTTTACCTGGAATTAAGGTTATGCCTGGTCTTCCAGTCCTATCCTTTATGCATTGGATACTGGCAATATTAATAATTGCAGTAATTCATGAGTTTTCACACGGAATTTATGCTAGACTATACAAAGTAAAAGTAAAAAGTTCAGGGTTTGCACTATTTGGTCCAATTCTTGCAGCTTTTGTTGAACCGGATGAGAAACAAATATCCAAAAAGAGTAAAAAAGTACAATTGGCTGTTTTCTCAGCAGGACCGTTTTCGAATATCCTTACAGGATTCCTATTTATTGCAGTAATGACCTTCATTACATTACCTCTTCAAGCAGCAGTTTTTGTTCCAGATGGGATCACAGTAAATGGTTTACTTGATGACTATCCTATGCAAAGTACAAATGCAGAAATACCTTTTATTATCAATCAGTTTAACGATCATGAAATAAAGGATTTTAATGATTTTTCAAATGCAACTCTTGACTTAAAACCAGGAGATAATGCCATAGTCGGAACGAATAAAGGAGAGTTCAGTATAGTTGCTGCACAAAACCCCGAAAATTCCAGTAAAGGATTCATAGGCGTATCTAATTTTGCATTAAATAGGGCTCCCAATGAAGAAATAGTTTCAAAATATGGTTCATTTGTTCCACCTGCAGTTGACTGGATACATATGTTATTCTTTTGGTTATGGGTCGTAAGCTGGGGAGTAGGGTTATTCAACCTTTTGCCTCTGGGTCCTGTTGATGGGGGAAGAATGCTCCTTACAGGTTTAACTGCAGTTATGCATGATAAGAAAAAAGCTAAGAAATATTGGTCAATTGTAAGTTTAGTTTCAGTGTTATTGATATTAATTAATTTGGCACCTTATCTCTGGCAATTACTATTATTCATTTTAAGACCTTTTTTCTCATTCTAATAAATTTTTTAAATAGAGAACGACCAATTTTATTATGTTAGTTGATGTTCATTGCCATTTGTACTTTCCTCAATTTGAAAAAGATTTTGAAGAAGTAATCAAAAGAGCAGAGTCAGTAGGATTAGTTTCAATAATTAATGCTGGAACAGATCATGATTCTAACGTAACTGTTTTAGGACTTTCAAAAAAATACAAAATTATTAATGCAACATTGGGATTGTATCCTACTGAAGCTCTTGAAATATCTGACGAAGAATTAGATAAAGAATTAGATTTTATTAAATCTCACAAAGATAATATTGTTGGAATTGGAGAAGTAGGGTTAGATTTTCAATTAACAACTGAACCAGAGCAAAGAGAGAAACAAATTAAAGTTTTTAAGAAATTAATTACTGAATTAAAACCTCTTAACAAAACATTTGTAATTCATTCTAGGAAGGCAGAAAAACAATGCATAGAAATTTTAGAAGAGTTAGAAGTAAAAAAAGTTAATTTTCATTGTTTTTCAGGCAACTTTAAACTTGCAAAACGTATAGAGCAAAACAATTGGACTATGTCAATACCTGCTAATATAGGCAAAAGTGAACATTTCCAAGGAATTGTCAAACAAACCTCCATTAACAACTTGCTTACAGAAACAGATTCACCTTTTTTATCTCCTGTCGGAGAAGAAAGATCTGAACCTAGTTTTGTCAAACAAACTATTAAAAAAATTGCCGAAATTAAAGATATGGATGTAAAAGAAGTTACAAATAATATTTTTCTTAACTATCAAAAGTCTTTTTCTTAAAATAAACTTATTTTTTTCTTAATGCATTAGTGATAACTCAAAAATGGTGTTGTAATGTATAAACAGAAAACTATTTAAGGAAAAATATATCTTAAAACAGTAGGACACCCAATTCATTGTCCTTATCATATCCGAATGAACAAAAAAAAGAGGTGAAGAATAAATGGTTGCTAGAAGAAAAACAGCAAGAAAATCTACTGCTAGAAGAAAGACTGCTGCAAGAAAAACTACTAGAAGAAAGACTGCAAGAAAAACAGTTAGAAAGACTGCAAGAAAAACAGTTAGAAAGACTGCAAGAAAAACAGTTAGAAAGACTGCAAGAAAAACAGTTAGAAAGACTGCTGCAAGAAAAACTACTAGAAGAAAGACTGCAAGAAAAACAGTTAGAAAAACAGCAGTAAGAAGAAAGACTGCTGCAAGAAAAACTACTAGAAGAAAGACTGCAAGAAAAACAGTTAGAAAGACTGCTGCAAGAAAAACTACTAGAAGAAAAACAGCAAAAAGAGCTGTAAGAAGGAGACGTTAAGTCTCTCCTTTCTTTTTTTTAAATTTTTATTATTATTCCTTTATCTCCAGGATTAATCAATCTACTTTCACCAATAACATCTTCCTCTAAGAATGTTTCATGAAAGTGTCCAGATGCAAATATTGTCGGTTTTAACTCTTCAATAGCCTTTCTGATACTCTTAGAGCCCCTATGGTCTAATAAGGGTAATTTATCCAATTTAGTATTGTATGGCGGTGCATGAGTAAAAAGGACTAATTTTCCTTGTACTTTAGATTTCAAATCATTAGCCCACTTTTCAAGGTTCTTATCTTTTTCATCAAAGCCCCCTCCACCATAGCCTGCAAAAGTAACATCTTTAATTGTCAAATGTTTTTTATGTAAAACTATTACATTTTTATTACACAATTTTTCTAATTCATTTAGATCTTCATGATTTCCAGGTATAATTAATATTGTTTTACCTGAATCTTTTAATTGGTTCATTGATTCCTTCAAACCTTCACCAAAGAAACTTAAGTCTCCGCAGCAGACAAGTACATCACAAGACTTACCTTTGTCTAGAATAAAATTTATTTTCTCTCTAAGATCTTCTACTTCTTCAACATAATATTCACTAGAGTCTTCTCCAGAGTGCACATCGGTGAAAAATAATATTTCCATCCAATGCAGATTAAAGAACACCCTTTTATAACTTTCTCAGTGTTTAGTCACCAAGATATCCACTCATAAATCCGCTTTCAAATGAACTTATTTCATCATTTTCTTCTAAAATTTCTAAGGAACCCCTATCATAGAAATTATTATCAAAACTTTCAGTTCTAAGATTTCTCAACCTTTCACTTGTTAACCTTTCAATATTTTCATGACTTAAATCTATTTTTATGATCACTTCGACCACCTCCAGTAATAATATCTAAAAATATTTTGTATTTTAAAAGAAAAACCAACAAGACGAGTAAATGCAGTAAATGCTTCCAAATTAGCTAAAGTCTGCCAATTTCTTTTCACTTTCTGCTAATCCAAATGTAACTTTGGTAGATCTTCCCTTACCTATGTTGATTTCACTAAGAGTAATAAATCCATTACTTCCCAAATTCTTCAATTTCCTTTGGAATGTAGTATACGCCTGCTTTCCACCAGCCTTTTGATATGCTATATGCATCTTACTACTTGTTAATCCAGAATTAGTTTTAACAATTTTCAAAATAAACTCTTCCTCTTCACCCAACTGTGCAGAACTCTTTCTTTGGAATTCATCCAACCTACCAATTGCCTTTTCAACATCAGCTAATTCTATTTTTCTTTTAGATTTACCCTCAGCTTCCTCGCCAGCATTTTTTAACAAGAACAATCCTGACCTAACATCGCCCATCTCATGTGTTTTTTCAACTATTTTTTCAAAGGCGTCATCACCTAGCACATTTGGAACAAAAGCATAGTTAACTCTTTCACGCAAAATATCTTTAATTTCTTCATAGTTATATGATTTAAATTCAACAACTTCAGCAAGCATCCTACTTCTAACTCTTTCGTCCAACTTACTCAACCAATTTTTTTCATTAGTTATGCAAATTATAGATTTAGTGAATATGTCTTCAAACAATGTATAAAATATCTGTTGCTCATCAATTTTATCAGCTTCATCTAAAATGATTACACATGGACTTTTATTTAATATATTTGTAATCTCTTTAATTAATTCATCAGTATTTCTTCCAGCAGTAAACCTAAAACCTAATTGATTACACATTTCCAAAACTACTTTGTAAGGCGTATCTTTTTTCCAACAATTAATATAGACTGATTTAATGTCTCCACTCTGTTCTTTTAATTCTTCTATCAAATGTTTAGTGGCAACAGTTTTACCAACACCAGGAGAACCACTTAATATCACATTTTTACCACTTCTTCTACTAAACAATGGCTTAAGACATTGTGCAATATATCCTTGTTCACCCTCTCTGTGCTTTACTACTGGAGGCATATAATCCACATCAAGAGCAATGCTATCTAAAAAAAGACTTTCATCTCCCCTCAACATATCATCAAAAATCCCCATAGTCTACAAATATATCTTCCCATTATTAATCTTATGCCCTCTTTACCAGATACTTTATAATTGGTAGATATCTTTCCCCTCCTATGGAAGAAATAACCTTTATTGGAAAAAGTATGCGTATAGATAAATTTCTTATGCAGGAATTTCCATCAGCAACCTTATCTGAAATTTTCAAATGGATAAGGACTGGCAAAGTTAAGGTTAATAGGAAAAAGCAAAAACCCGGATACAAACTAAATCCTCAAGACATTATTCACATATTTTTATCTCAAGAACAAATCCAAGGGTATCACACAAAAGGAATTGTACATAAGACTTCATTCAATGTTTTATATGAAGATGATGATCTGTTAGTTGTAGATAAACCTCCATTCTTAGCATCCCAAGGAGGAATAGGTGTTAACGAAAATAATCTAGTAAATCAAGTAGCTTACTATTTAACTGGAGAGGTCACAATTTCATTAGGCAATAGATTAGACAAGGACACTTCTGGAATAATTATCATTGGTAAAAATCCCAAGATTAATCCATTATTATATCAATTAACTAAATCAAGAAAAATAGAAAAGAAATATTTTGCATTAGCAATCGGAAGAATAAAAGAAAAGGAAGGTATATTCAAAGATTACCTTGTAAAGGGTACAACCAATTTTATGCCAGTAATGAAGATTTCAAACAAAGACAATGAGCTTGCAAAATATTGTGAAACTGAATATAAAGTTGTAAAACATATAAAGAATTACACCTTACTAGAATTAACTCTAAAAACTGGAAGAATGCATCAGATAAGAGTTCAATTATCTTCAAGAGGGTTTCCAGTACTAGGAGATAGGATCTATGGGAATGAGGAAGAAAATAAAAAAGTTTCAAGAAATCTAAAAAGACAATTCTTACATGCTTCTCAAGTAAAATTCAATCATCCAATTACCAATAAAACACTAAGTCTTGTTACAGAATTACCTAGAGATCTTAAAAAAACACTTGAGAAAATTAAAACTCAATAACATTATCTTCTTTATTCAGTCCTACTAATCTAAAACCTAGGCCCATTTTTATTAATGCACTAACTAATGCCATATGTTCCCTTCCATCTCCAGAAACAAAATTAACTGCTATTTCCATTCCAGTTATTTTTTCTTTTAGTTTAGTCTGGATTTCATTACTCAATTCATCTAGATTTTTAGTTGTTAGTTCAATTAACTCTACACCTTCTTCTGCCTTAAAATTTTGAATACCAAAATCATTTGTTAAAAGGTATATTTTCTCCCATTTCTCGCCACTCATGCCTTGAAGAAGTCTGTTTACGTGACCCCAAGTACCCTTGCCAGTGCTCAAAAATGCAACTAGTTCTGTCATGATTCCTAGATTATTAAGATACTTTTTAAGTTTTCCCAACCTATTCGGAAAATGCACAATCCTTCTTTTAAATCTAAAATAAAATAGCATTGTATGAAAATTTATTTACTTTTACTTCTTGTTCTAACTTCATGCACACCTTCTTCAGAGTTAGATGGTCCTTTTTTAGTGATCGACGTAATTGATGGAGACACACTAAAGATAGATTCTCTTGAAAAGATTCGTTTGTCAGGAATAAATACTCCTGAAAAGAAAGAATGCCATTATCAAGAATCAAAAGAAAAATTAAATGAACTAGTATCCAACAAGTCAATTTATCTTGAAAAAGATTACACTAACAAGGGAAGATATGGTAGGTTATTGAGATATGTCCATACAAAAGACCAAGACATAAACAAATTTTTAGTTCTCAATGGATATGCGAAAGTTTATGACAAATATGCATACGATACTAAAAAATACAAAGAACTCAAGGAATTGGAACATATTGCAAGACTCCAAAAATTAGGTGTTTGGACGTGCAAAGAAACAATTATAAACTAAGTTTCTAATATTAAAATATGCAAAAAAAGGTAGTTCTAGCTCCAGTAGGAGACAATATGGGTGCATTGTATGTGGGTCTTAGAGATTTTCCTGCAAGTAGAGTAGTTTTACTAACTTCAGATAATGAGATCAAAGAAGCAGAGAAGGCAAGCAAAGAACTAAAAAAATTTGGAATTCCTGTAAAGATCATTACTATTGAAGGAGATCCATGGGAAGGAATTTTTGAAAAAGTTTCTAAACTTTCTGCAGAAGAAAAAGATGATGAAGTAATAATTAACACATCTTCGGGTGACAGAAATTTACAATGTGCAATGACTTCAGCAGCATTTGTTAATGGGCTTAAAGCATTTGCAGTTATGGGTGACGAAACAATGTTACTTCCAATTTTGAAATTTTCATATTATAAAATATTAACTGATAAAAAATTAGATATTCTTAGAGTACTTCATGAAGACAAAACTTGTTGTAAATCTCTAGAAGAATTAAGTAAAAAAATAAAGATGAGTCCTCCATTAGTTTCATACCACATTAATGGGACCTTAAAATCTGAAGGATTGAAAACCTTGGGTTTGATTGATGTAACTGAAAAGAATGGAAAAATAGCATTAGGCATTTCTACATTAGGGAGACTTCTAATGAAAGGGTACGTTAAATCAAAGTGATAGCTTTCAACTACATATTCTTATAAATTGCTTAAAATTTGGATGGGTCACAGTGACTAAATTAGAATTTGCTAAACAGTGTAATAAATGTGGGTGTCCGTCCTGCGATAATGTTTTAGTTGCAGGTTTTATGTGGCTATTCTGTGCAAAATGCAAGGCCATACAAAGTTAATTTTTATTTACAATATAGAAACATTCATTGTAAAGTTCAAAATAACTAATTTTATATTTTAATCTTTTAATCATTAATTCGAACCAATTTCTTCTAGGATTATTCATTTTTCTATTGGAGATAGTTCTAGTTGGAAAACTAACAACTATATTTTTTGCATTAACTTTTGTAATGAATTCCTCTGTTTTTTTATGGTCCCTTCTCCCATAGTCCAAAACATCTGCCATTTTTAATAAAAAGCAAACATCAAATTTATTTTTAGGAATTTGTTTAAAATAATATTTTTCGAATGCATTAATTTCAATACCTTTCCCAGAAAATCCATATTTCTTTTTTGAAAACTTAAGGTAAGCATTGATTTGTTTAACATCTTCCTTACCCGTATCCATGCCGATATATTCAAAATTTTTAAATCCTATTTGAGGTAAGGAGAATACATTGATTCCACATCCAAAATCAAGAAGGTGTTTAGGTTGTTTTATATTTCTAAATATTTCTTCATACATATCAGAATAGATTTCCTTTCTTTCCCTAGTTGAAGAATGGCAATGAAGTATTTTACTATGCAATTCTTCCAATTCTTCATCGCTTTTTGATTTGAGTATTTTCCCTAAAAGATATTCCTTTTTCTTTTGATTACTTATCTGATAAACTGTGTATGTCTTATGTAAAAAATCCTTAACCTTCTTTAAAAGGGCCTTAAATTCCTTTTTATTACTTAATTCTTCAGAATCGTATAACTGTTTAACAACCGATTTAACATAATTTTTACCTAGCCTTGAAAACTTCTTAGACTTCAAAATTTCATCAATAATTTCATCCATAATGTTTCAATAATCCCTGTATTAATATAATTATCTCCTTTAACTTCAAAGTAAATACAAAAACTTTTAAACATCTTTAACAAATATGTAGCTATGCCTAAAAAGATTTCAAAAGATATTCCTTTGAGCGAAATAACTCTTCGTAGATATGAAAAACCTTACAAAATGCCTAAGAGAGAGGCTACAAGAAAACTTTGTTTATCTTTAGGTTTATTACAGCCTGGTGATTCTCGTGATGTTGTAGTTGACGTTCTTCAAAGTATAGTTGATACAAGTAAAAAAAGGAAAATGATAACTTCAGAAGAAGTTCAAAAGAAAGTAATTGCATCTAGGAAGAAAAACAAACTTAATGTTAATGGGGTTGCCTCATCAAACATAAGAAGACAAATAAAACGTCTAAAGGATCTACAATTAATTGAAAAAATAAAGAATGAATACAGGATTGCAGAATTTGAAAACTTAGACATTGTTTTTGAGGAAAGAATAAAAAAATATTACTTGCCGCAAATTCTTAGCAGAGTTAAAGATTATTGTAAATTTATTAAATGATATATGGACCTAGAGAAGATTCATTCCTTCTACAGAAAATTGTAAAACAAGAAGTCAAATCTACAGATAAAGTTCTTGATATGGGGACTGGCTCTGGAATTCAAGCAATAACCGCTTCAGAAGTATCTAATGATGTTACTGCAGTAGATGTTAATCCTGAATGTATTGAAAAACTAAACAATCCTAAAATTAAGACAGTTTTATCCAGCTTATTTGCAAAGGTTGAAGGAAAGTTTGATTTAATATTATTCAATCCACCCTATTTACCTAGGGATCCAGACGAACCAGAAGATTCAGCTTTAGCTACAACTGGCGGAGAGAAAGGTTCTGAAATCATTGAAGAGTTCCTAAATCAAGCAAAGGCCCACTTGACTGAAAATGGAAGGATCCTCCTATTATACTCTTCATTATCTGGAAAAACTGAAGAAATAGCTAAGACGAATTATTCATTCAATATACTGGCAGAAGAGTCTTTCGACTTCGAAAAGATATATGTGGCTAAATTGAAGATCATTACTTAGTCACCATAAGATTTATAAATCCAAATCTCAAAATAATTCTACTCAAAAACTACTCAGACACTGTCTGTGTTCCGAAAGGACGGATCAAAAATCCAGTAGTAGAGATTCAAAATGAATAACAAAGAAATAATTCAAGCAATCAAAGAAGCTAGAGAGAACGCTAAAGAAAGAAAGTTCACAGAATCTTTAGATTTAGTAATTAATCTGAAAGGATTAAACTTAAAGAAAGAAGATGAAAAAATTCTAGCATTCATACCTTTACCTCACCAAAGAGGAAAGAAAGTAAAAGTTACAGCATTAATTGATCAAGCACTAGTTACAAAAGCAAAAGCTGATTGTGACGAACATGCGTTACTTGAAGATTTTAAAAAATTAGACAAGAAAGCAATCAAAAAATTAGCAAAGAGAACAGACTACTTTGTTGCTCAAGCTAATATTATGCCAAAGGTAGCACAAACTTTCGGTAGAGTTCTAGGTCCAAGGGGAATGATGCCTAATCCAAAAGCTGGATGTGTTGTACCTCCTACAGCAGACCTTAAACCATTAGTTGCAAGATTACAAAACTTAGTAAGAATAGAAACTAAGAACGAGCAAACCATCAAAACAAGTATTGGTAGTTTAGCATTAAAGGATGAAGAGCTTGCTGCAAATGCAACAGCAATCTATGAATATGTTGTACATCATGTACCTCAAGAAAAAAATAACATTAAAAATATTCTAGTTAAAACTTCTATGGGTAAACCAGTGATAGTTGGTGAAAAAGCGAGGTCTAAGAAATGACTTACGACCCACATATTTCTGAAGTAAAAGCAAAAGAAATTACTGAAATAAAGAGATTATTCAAAGAGTACAAGGTAGCAGGTATAGTTAATTTAGAAGGCTTACCGACATTAATGCTCCAAAGAATAAAGTTCTCCCTTGGAGATTCAATTTTCTTAAAACCTACAAAGAAGAGATTAATTAGCAAAGCAATTGATGAGATGAAAGATCTAAAAAACATAGATCAAATTAAAGAAAAACTAAAAGGAATTCCTGCATTACTATTCACAAACGAAGACCCATTCATACTTTACAAAAAATTAGAAAAGAGTAAAGCTTCTGCAGCTGCAAAGCCAGGACAAACAGCTCCAAACGATTTAGGTGTTGAAGCAGGTGAAACTCCTTTCGCTCCAGGACCAATGATTGGAGAACTTGGAATGCTTGGAATGAAAACAGAAGTTAAGAATGGTAAAATTCATATCAGGGATGAAAAAACTTTAGTTAAAGAAGGAGAAGAAATCACTGAACAAGTTGCAGGATTACTTGCAAAATTAGGCATTGAACCTATGAAGGTCGGTCTAAATTTAGTATTGACATATGAAGATGGAGAAATCCTTGACAAATCAGTATTAGCTGTTGATGAAGAAGAATACATTGCAAACATTAAGGCTGCTCACTCTGAGTCATTCGCACTTGCTATGCATTTGGGAATTATGAACTCTGAAACAGTTAAGCCATTAATCACTAAAGCACAAAGTGAATCTTTAGCTTTAGCAGATTCAGCAAATATTGTTACTTCAGAAAACGTTGGAAAAGTTTTAGCAAAGGCTGAAGCAACAGCTTCAAACTTAAATTCAAAAGTTCCAGAAGCTCCTAAAGAAGAAGCTCCTAAAGAAGAAGCTCCTAAAGAAGAAGCTCCTAAAGAAGAAGCTCCTAAAGAAGAAGCTCCTAAAGAAGAAGCTCCTAAAGAAGAAGCTCCTAAAGAAGAAGCTCCTAAGTCCCTGGAACAACCACAAGTTGAAGAAAAGGCTGAAGAAGCTCCAAAAGTTGAGCAACCAGTTGAAGAAAAGCCAACAGAACAGGCAGAGAAGGCTCCAGAAGAGCAACCAAAAGATGTAAAAAAGGAAATGGATGATGTTGCAAATGTAGCAAACAAAATCCTTGGCAATGGAATCAAAGGAGATTCAGATGCTAAAAAAGAGTTAACTGATGGACCAGACGTTAACAAATTAATTAATACTCTCAAAGATCAAAAATCCAAAGGAGAGATTTAATATTCACTTGGAGGAATAAACCATAAAAATGGAATACGTATATGCCGCAATGTTGATACACAAACTAGGCGGAAAAATCGAAGAAGACACAGTTAAGAAAGTCATTCAAGCAGCAGGTGGCACACCAGATGATGGACGTGCTAAAGCATTAGTTGCTGCATTAAGTGATGTTGACATAGATACAGCTATTAAAGAAGCATCTGTTGCACAGGTTGCAGCAGCTCCTGCAGCATCTGCAGGCGCAGCACCAGCAGCAGAAAAGAAAGAAGAAGTAAAGGAAGACAAGAAGTCTGCTGATGAAGCAGCTGCTGGTCTTGGGGCTCTATTCGGATAGAACCTCACCCTTTTCTTTTTTTATTTTGTTTCTAAATTTGCGTGTATAACACTAAAATGGTAGAAGAAAAAACTAAGGATAATGTACAAAAATCCAAAGAACATTCAAAAGAAGATATTGCTAGTCTGAAGGCTAAAGTAACAGATCTTAATTCTAAGAAAGAAGAGTGGTTCAATAAAAAAGAAGAACTAAACAAACAAATTTCTGAACTAGTTAAAATTCTAAAAGCAGTAAATCCTGAAATAGAAATTGAAAAGAAAAAAGAAAACGAACTAAAGTCTAAAAGAGACGATTTAAACAAAATATTTAGAGAACAACTAACATTATCAAAAGATCTTGTGAAAGAAAGAAATTCTATAACCAATAAATTTGGAAGAGGTTCTAATCCTGCAGCACTAAAAAGCAGATTAGACAAATTAGAGTATACTGTTGAGACAGAAGCTATATCTATGGATAAAGAGAAAAAGCTTATGAGGGAAATTAAAGAATTAAGAAAGGCAGTTATGGAAGCTGGAGAAGTTTCAGATTTCAAATCTCAAATGAGTGAAATTTCTAAAAAACTAACTGAGGCAAAAGAGGGTGCGGACAAACACCATGAAGAATTAAAGGTCCTACTCAATGAAAATAAAAAGAAGTTCAAAGAATATTTAATTAATTCAAAGAAAGTTAATAGTCTAAAGAAAGAACAAAGGCAAGCTTTCAAGAAATTTATTGAGTTTAAGACAGAATTTGCCAAGCTAAGTGCAGAATTGAATACTGCATTAAAGGAATCTGGAGAACAATTACCCCCAAAAAGAAAAAGAATCAAGAAAAAGAGAACTAATTCATCTAACGATCACTATGTCAAAGAATCTTTCATAGATACTGCAAAGTTAATAGAAGAAAAGGTAAAAGAAGTTGAAGAAAAAATAAGAAATAAAAAGAAATTAACAACTAAAGACCTTATTGCTATGCAAGGATCAAAATAAAGACTTTTTCTTTAAATATTTAAAATCGCTAATTAATGGAATTCCTTTGACATCATATTTTTTTACAAGGAATATCCATACAAATGCAACATAAATTCCAGATAGTAGTTTCCATGTTAGCATGTGTAATGTCAAGAACAAATTAACATTATTCTTAACTAACAAATAAGCCAAAATATCGATTCTTATTATATTTGCAACTAAAATTAAAAAAGATCCCACTAAAAACATATTAATTCCTTTTTTCAATTCAATTCCCCTAGTCAATAAAATTAGCAATATTAAAAATACATAAGCTCCTACTGCCGCACAGGCCTCAACATAGTTAATCGCCTTAGTTCCTAAGGATATAATGCTTCCATTCAAGTCAGAACCAAAAGGTGTTAACGACAAATATGATAAATAGGCAGAAAAAGAGACTATTCCTTGAGAAAAAACGTCCCTAAATAACACAGTAATCAATGCTAAAAACGACCTAATTGACACAATCAAATATTCTCTCATGATCAATATAATCTTAATTTTTATTTAAAACTTCCCAAGAAAATAATATAAACTACATAATACCCAAAATCCTATGAAAATAGGAAAGAAATTATTGCTAGGTTTTTCAGTAATTGTAGCATTCTTAATAATCAGTGCAATAGTAACCACAGTTTATACTTTAAGAATCAATAATAAATTACACAAAATCACAGAAGAAGTAAATCCTTCAGAAAAAGATGTTCAAGATATGGTAAGTATTCTTTGGAAAAGTAACTACATTGTTCAAAGGTATTCCACTGAAGAAGATTATGAAACTCTAAGGGATCTTGAATTTGAGTTTGAACACATCAATGAACTATTCACTAGAAAATCTGAAAATGTCTACTCATTAGGATCTAAGGAAGTAAAAGATAAGGTTTCTCAAGCGACAAATAAGCATAGTACTTTCTATCAATTATCTAAAAGGTTAATGGACAAGCGAGCAGAAGATGTTGCAAATGGTATTGTTTACACGGAGTCTTCAATATTAGTTCAATTCAGTATTGCAAAACAATTAGAAAGAGATGTAGTGGATGCAGTTGATTCATTACAAGAAGCATTAGAAGAACTTTCAATTGTCAAACAATCTGCAAAAGAAGCATCAAATGCAGCAGTTAAAACAGCAATCACTATGATTCTTTTAATTGCATTAATTGGAATATTTACTATTTTTACAGTTTGGTCTTCATTAACAACTACAATTACAAAGAGAATTAATCTCCTTTCAGAAGCATCTTCTAAACTAAGTAAAGGGAAATTTGACATCAAAATAGAGTCAGATGATGGAGATGACGAAATATCTGAGCTAGCTTACACTTTCAATCAAATGGTCCTTAGTTTAAGAAAAATTCTGCAAGAAAGCCCAAGATTAAAGAAGTTCATTAATTTGAAAGGGAGAAAAGAAAAATTAATGCAAAAATATATTATAGAAGCAGGTACAAGTTATTTAATAAAAGAACCAACTTCTGATGAAGCATATGAAATCCTTATGGAAAAAATAGATGACTATTCTCCATTATTAATTACTCGAGATAACCTGAATGTCATAGAACAGAAGTATGGCATCCCTAAGAAAAACATGATTAGATTATCAGATGAAAAAGAGAAAGGAGTTGTTTCAACTTCCAACTTAAATCAGATTCAAAAAACAATAGTTGAGTTTTTATCAAAAAACGAAAAGTCAATTATTCTTATGGATCGTTCAGATTACATCCTGAACAAATATGGTTTTGAAAATTTCTTAAAATTCATCACTAATGTAAATGATAAGGTCATGGGTAAAAATGCAATAATGTTGCTACCTGTAGATCCTCAGATATTCAACAATAAACAATTATCTCTCTTAGAGAAAGAAATACACTCTCCTCCACAACAAACTGTTACTGAAACTATATCTGATGAGCTGAAAAACATCCTAAAATTCATATCAGATAAGGATTCTATTAATCAACCAGCAACATACAAAGATATAGGTGCCAAATTCTCAATTACGGCTCCTACAACCAAGAAGAAGTTAGAAGAACTCCATTCATTGGGTTTGATAAGGGTTACAAAGGTAGGGAGAAATAAAGTCCTTAAAACAACAAGAGACGGCAGTAGGATACTTGCGAGTTCATCATTTTAACTATTTTTCACTATTTTTCACTATTTAACTATTGAAAATTTAAGTATCTTTATAAAGAAATTAATCTAATGAATATGTAAGTCAAGATAGCTCTCGACTTGCATTTGAAACCTCCGTTCATTCGGTTTGTCTTTGCGATATCTCGGGGATACCACCCCCCGGGAAATCATTTTATTACGCTATAGATAGAAGTATAGTAACTATTCCTAATGCAAATGTATAGTACGCAAAGTAGTGGAATTTGCCATTTTCAATCAGCTTCATTAATAATTTCAAACATACATATCCAGTGATTGCAGAGAAGATTACTCCTGTCAAAATCACTCCAAAATTCTCAATAAGGAATGGCATAGCCATTTCACTAACTCCAAAACTCTCAATTATTGTAGCACCAATTATTGCAGGAATAGACATTAAGAATGAAAACTTAGCAACTTTAACTTTATCCAATCCTCTGAATAGTCCTACTCCAATTGTTGCCCCACTTCTAGAAACTCCAGGCATTAAAGCCAATCCTTGGAAGAACCCAATAACAATTGAATCCCACAAAGTCAATCTCTTTCTCACTATTCTTTTTTTATTACTCAAAACTAAGATAATTCCTGTAAATATAAATGCAATTCCAACATATAACATATTAGTAAACATTGAACTAAATGCATCGTGGAAAATTAATCCTATAGCTCCAGTTACAACTGTTCCAATCAAGATAAATCCTGCAAGCTTAGAATTTTCAGTTTGAAAATCCATTCTAACTAAGTCCCCAAATATATCTTTAATTAAATCCCAGAAAAATACAAATAATACTAACAATGTTCCTAAATGTAAATAGATATCAAATAATACGGGAACATCCCATCCAAACAAATTTTGAAATAATGCAAGATGTCCAGAACTAGATACTGGAAACCACTCAGTTAATCCCTGTACAATTCCTAAAAAAATGGCCTCTAAAATTCCTACCATAATCAATTTCCCTAATTAGAGGATTTAAATCTTTCTTTCATTTAAATAGCAACATTTTTAACCGAAAAACCAAACTTCAACCTATGGTGATAGAGTCGACAGGATTTTCTATATTTAATTTAACCGACAGATTCATAGAATTATTATTAGCACCCATTAATTATGCAGAAATGCTTTGGATAGCAGTGCCCCTAGTTTTGACATTATTCCTTACAGAGATCTATTTCTCAAGGTATAAGCAAGAAGAATTAGGTTGGAATTCAGCATATGGTAATGCATTAGTTCTTTTATTTGTATCTGTAGACATTTTTAGATACTTATTCAACAATAATATGTTGGAAAATATGACTACAAAATTAGCAATTGCTTTAGCAGTTACAATCATGGCAATAATGCTAACATTTGTTAACTTTTTACACATACTCCCTGAAGATTTAGCTTATGGATTAAGCTCAAAGTTGCCTATTAATTTCCTAGCTTATTTGGCATTAATATTAGTTTATTCAGATATACCTGCAGACTTCCAAACATTCTTAGCTTCAGCAGGAATATTAGTGCTGTTCGCAGCAGCAATTATTCTCTTTAGAAAATTGATACCTATATCTATTGAAGAAATTGATTATTGAATTAAATTTTCTAGAATCTATAAATTAAGAGATTTTTCAACACCAAAACTAGGCATACCTTGGCTGATAGAGTTAGTAGTATAGTTAACCCAAATAGGACTTATCCAAATCCTGTCCCCATTTTCATCAATACCCTTAACATAATAACTATATTTTTCACCACTTGTAACATTAGTATCTATCCAATCAAATTCAAACTTAGTTACATTAGGTTGAGCATAATAAACTTGTTCTTCGCCATTTCTATAAACTTCAACACTTACAAAAGGACTATTACTAATCAAAATAGATTTAATGTGAGGTAATTGATCTGTAGTAAATTCATCCCCTACAAAGTGTTTGTTAATTGCAAAGAAACCTAGTAATCTTCCACCGGTTGTGCCAAATGTTCTTCTTTCTTGAAGTGCTTTCCAAATTTGGTTTCTGTTGTATCCCTTAGCATAAACTCCTGTTATGCCCATCTTTCCAAAATATCTAACTCCGTTGGCTTTAGTATTACTTCCTGCCTGACCAAAGTGATTATCACTATCGCTTGTAAAACCGAATTTATATCCTGCGGCAAGAACTTCTCTAACGTAAAATCCATTGCCGTATTGTTGTACGCCTATTCCTGAAGGAGAAATTTCTGTCCCACTTACTTCCGAATTTCCATGCCAACTATACATTTCAACCAATGGTTGATTTGGGTGGTCTTTGTAACTACTCCAATTCATTGTTGCCATTGTCTTAGCTGAGTGATGCGGGATGAATATTGAATCTGTCCCAGTAATGTTCTCTAATAATCTATCTATCTTTGTAATTTGATATGTTCCCTTTGCATCATATGGGCAAGGAACCGCATCCCAATTTTCTGCATTTTTTAAAATAACATTTCTATGCCCTTCACCAGTACTTGTCCATTCATAACCTGAAAATGCAATAAATTCATTAGGGATATTGTATTTAACGCCATAATTTTTCAAGATACTCCAATCAAAATAAAGATTGTTTGATCCAGTAGTACAATGTTCTGTTAGTCCATAGAAATCTAAGCCTTCAACATCTCTTGCATATTCGTAAGCATAGTTTGGAGTGTGTAATGCATGTCCACCAATCCCTGTATGGCTATGCATGCTTCCCCAATAAACATTATAGTCCGAGTACCATTCATTTCTTCGTTTAATTATTGTAGGATTGCTGGTCCCATTACGGCTAGTATTTCCAACTTCGTTAACAACTAAGGTGTGAATTCCAGGAGTACTATATCTTATTGTAAAATCCCTTACTCCCTTGTCTTGTAATGTGTAAGTGTAAGGCTGAGGCAAATATGCATTCGGGTCATCAGAAGAAAATTCAATTGTTCCAGTAAAATTCTTAATCAGATGACTGCTTGATGTAAATGAATCTTTATTTTGTAGTGCTTGAACTTTAATATTGACATTGTTTCCTCTCTTAATTGTAGAATCTGCAATAACTTTAAATCTTTTCAAAGTAACTCCTCCAGTTTCTACAGTAGGGTATAAACTATCTGTATATGCTCTTTCCCAATCACTAGCGTTATTTAATTTTTCTTCAACTAAAAGTTGAATTGTTGAAAGGGTAGGTGCAACAAGATAACCCCCACTCCCTTGTCTAGTGTCGCCGATGATAAAACTAATCACTTCTCCTGCTTTCAAAGGGTCAGATGAATTAGTAGATTCAATAATTAAAGTTTTTTTACCTGGTCTTCCAGATTGATCCTGAGTTAACAAAAAAGAATTTCTGACCATTTCAACGGTGGAATAAGAACTACTTAATGGGTTAGTTATTTGAAAATCTTTCCAATGACCGTCCCTAATATTCACTATAGATATGTTTTCCCATATGTGCCCCAATACTAGTCTTAACCTGACCATCAAATTCCAAATCTTGTGAAATTGTATAATTAACCTTGTAAGTTGTTGCAGAACTAGTCTTTACGTAAGAGTTTCCTTCAAAAGTAATCTGTGCAGAAACAGTTAATGAGAAAATTAGTACAAATAAAAATGTAATAATCAATCTATTAATGTATCTCATATAGAATATACTCAAAATGCGTTTTAAAAGTTTATCCTTTAAACTTCAATTAATTTTTTAGGAAATTTAGTTAATATTTCTATGTTATTTCCTATACATATAGTGTCCTCAATTCTTATTCCAAACTCTTCTCTGTTATTTTTGATATAAATTCCAGGCTCAATTGCAATAATTCCTTCTTTAACAACCTCATTAGACTTGTAGCTTATCCTAGGTTTTCTATGTACTTTGCTTCCAATACCATGTCCTAATGCATGAGGGAAGTATTTTGCATATTTACCTAGTAATCTAATGGAGTATTCATGTAACTCCTTGCAACTAATGCCTATCTTTAGTTTCTTAATGCATTTAGATTGACAGTCTTTTACTAATTTATACAATGTCTTTTCTCTTACATTTGCCTTTCCAATAAATAGGGTCCTTGTCATATCTGAACACATTCCTCGGTATTTTGCTCCAATATCTAAAACTAAGAATCCTCTTGCAAGTTTTTTATCTCTTGGTTTAGCATGAATCACAGAAGTATTATTGGCTACAATTGGAGGGTAGGAGTTAGTCATTCCATGTTTTTTAAGGATTTTTCCGATATATGCTACAATATCTTTCTCAGTTTTGAATGTTTTAAAATTCTTAACAATTCCTTCAAATATCAAATCATTGACCTTACAGGCTAGAATAGCCCTCTTTTTCTGATCCATAGTGTAACTTTCACCAAAACCTTTAAATACTTTTATTATGACTCAGTGATGACAAAAAAGGGAAAGGTGATAGAGAAGGAATACCCTAAAATGTTCAAAAAAATAATCTACATATTAGCATTATTCATGCTGATAATGACACCTGCAATAAATGCAAGCGTAATAGACGATATTACTTTTAATCCAGATCCATTAGCTATTGAATTACTTCAAGGAGATTCTAGAGATTTTGACGTAATAATTACAAATAATAATTTAACAGACAATTACACTTTGAACATTACATATGAATTAATGACTGATAATGATGACGATGAGTTAAGATTAACATTCCAAGAACAAATTACAGTATTAAACAATAGTAGTTCAACACTAACCATTAACGCAGATGCAGACAATGGCCTAGATACAAATGAGTATACTAGTACGATTACATTTACTGATATTAATACGAGTGAAACAACTACATTAGGTTTTACAGCACAAGTTTCAGTTGGAATTTGTGATTTTGGACAAGTAGGATCATCTCTAAAGATGGATGTTAAAGAACCTGATACTGGAGACGATTACAAACCTGGAGATATAATTGATATTGAAGTAGATATTGATAATATTGGAACTAGCAATGTAAGAACTCAAGTTGAAGTATTCTTATACGATGAAGATACCGTAATTGAAAGTACTTCTTCAAGCACAGAAAACATCGAAGAAGGGGAAGACGAGACATTCATTCTATCAATCAAGATTCCTACAGATAGTAGAGACATTAGCGAAGATGAGAACTACAGACTCTATATCAAGGCTTTTGACGATGATAATGAAGACGAAGAATGTATCCAAGATAGCGTATCATTAGATATTAAATTAGAAAAACATGATATTAAAATTGAAGAATCTTCAAGATTACTTCCTTCAACAGCATACTGTGGAGAAACAGTAACATTAATTGTTGACGTAACTAACGTTGGAGAAAAAGATGAAGATGTTACATTATCCGTAGAAAACTCTGCGTTATTTATTAATGAAGTTTCAGATACTTTTGAAATTGAAAACTTTGACTCAGATAATGACAATGAAGGATCTAGAACATTTAGATTTGACATTCCAGAAGATGCGAGAGAAGGAGATTACAACTTAAACATTGAAGCATCATTCTCAGGAGATAGAGATACCATGTCTTTACCTCTAATGGTAACATCTTGTGGAGACGTAACTGCTCCTGCAGGAAGATTTGAGTTCGATACATCTAACTTATTTTTCAAGAGTGAGCAATCACTTAACTTAGAAGAAGGAGAATCAACAACAGTTCATCTATTAGTAGAAAACAACGCTCCAGAAAGAAGAGTTTTCTTTATTAGCTTAGAATCATCAGAATTTGCAGAAGCAACTTCAGCAACAGTGACTGTTGATGCATTCAAATCAACCAACATATTCTTACCTTTGACACTTTATTCAGATGTAGAAGAAGGTACTTATTCGGCAACAGTTGAATTATCTGATGGATTAAACGTCCTAACTTCAGAGAGTCTAACAGTTCAAGTTGGAGCTTCAGAAGGGCCTACAGAAAATACAGGATCTGTGTTCTCAAGTGCCTCTAATACTAATTTAATGGTAGCAATTCTAATTTTGGCTTTGCTAATAATCGGAGTAATTTTGCTTATAAAGCAGATATGATACCATTAGATTTATAAATAGTTACGACTCGATAATCGTAACAGATATATCGGAATATCGATTATCGATTATAATAAACATAAGACGCACGAGCTCAAAAGGTTCGTCGGGGGTTTAAAACAAATGAAAATAAACAAAATTATTGCAATGGCATTATTTGTGCTAATGGCAATAAGCTTGACACCTTTTGTGGTTTCTGCAAATGAATTGGAATCTCCAGTTTATGATGCAAACAATCCTACATTAGGAAGCGATAAACAGGAAGCATCAAATCCTGAACATGATAATGTGGATCATTGGGTAGTAAATGCTACCAGTGACGAAATAATCTGGACATATACTGGCGACGGTATTAACGACTCAGTTTATACTTTTGATTTTACTAGTAAAATCTCTGGATTAATTGAATCTGAAATGTCTGTTGAATGGTTAGTTAATCCTACAAATATTTCCAACAACACACAAATTAAATTAAAAATTACTTCTAAAGTTCCAGAAGACTTAGATGCAGTAGATTCTGATTTTAATGAAGTTGCATTTGATATTGGGGATTTTACACTAAATATTAATGGAAATGACCCGGTTAATACTACAACACCCGTTAGTGTTTCAAATTTCTTTCCTATTCACATGCAAAGAGAAAACCAATTAACTATTAGCAATTTTGACGCACTAATCAATAACAAAGATACTGAAAGTAATATTGGTAACAATGATAAAATTAGCGATCTTAAACCTGGAGACTCAGTAGAGTTAAGCATAACTCTTGATAATGATTACTCGTCTAGAGAAGATGTTAGTATTGATGATGTAGAGATTGATATCATCTGTGATGAAGATCAAGATCTAGATTTCAGTGATGACAATGTTGATGTTGGAGATATAGACGCTAATGAAGATAGTGATGAAACAATAAACTTTGATATCGAAGAAGACGCTATTCAAGACACAATAGCTTGTACATTAACAGCAATCGGTACAGATGTAAATGGTGCTGTTCATGGCGAAGTAATAAATTTTGATATTGAGATTACAAGAGACAGTCACGATATAGTTATCAAAGAAGTTAGGATAACACCTAGTGCAATATCTTGTGATGACGGCTCACTACAAGTAGCAGTTGACATGATTAACTTAGGTAAGAAGGACGAAGACGAAGTAGGAGTTCAAATCCAAAGCATTGCTTTAGGAATCAATGAAAAATTATCTAACTTAGTTATTGATGAAGACGATACTTCAACTGAAACTTTTATTGCTTCAATAGAAAAAAATCTAGCTGAAGAAAAGTATGCATTGTTAGTTTCAACTTTCTATGACAACAACAAACAAACAGATAGTGTAGTTATCCAAATTGATAATCTATGTACTGAGTTTGTACCTGTAGTAGAAGATGATGACAATAACTTTGTAGGAACTTACACAAACGTTATCGGCTTATCAGAAAGTTCAATTTCAGCTGAAATGGACAAATTGGTTAGTGTTAAGGTAGAGTTAACAAATAACGAGAACAGTCCTGTAGACTACTTAGTATCCTTAGAAGATCTAGGAGACTTTGCAACATCTACTTCAAGTAAGACTGTACACCTAAACCCTGGTCAGACATCCACAGTTTTCTTAAACATGAAAACAAACGATGACGCTGAAGAAGGAGCTACATACACAGCAAGTGTTGTTTTGAAAGATGCGAGCACAGGTTCAATCTTAGAAACTGAAACATTTACAGTTGATGTAGAAGGTAGCCAAGGAACTGAATTTACATTCGGTAACATTGGTGGAGAAGACTCAAAAGTTTTCCTAGTAGTTTTGAATGTTGTTTTAGTAATAATTGCAATCTTCTTAATTAAGCTAATATTTGGCTCAGGAAAAAAGAAAAAGTCTAGACCTAAGAAAATGGCTGATTTCGAACCGAAAGGTTCAGTTATTATCAAAAGAAAGAAGTAAGCTAATAGCTTACTCCTCTTTCTTATTTTTTTATTTTTATAACTTATAGCCAGATTTCTATTAAACTATTTAGAATTTTAAGAGGCGTCGGCAGGATTCGAACCTGCGAATAACCGCTCTGCAGGCGGTCCCCTTAACCACTTGGGCACGACGCCGAAGCGGACCCGACAGGATTTGAACCTGCGACCTTCTGCTTAGAAGGCAGACGCTCTATCCAAACTGAGCTACGGGCCCGTACACTTTAAATCCATTAATTTTCTTTATAAAATTATCTACAATCCAAAAATATTTTAAACCGACAATCTTCTAGCCACCCATGGATATGAATAAAATCTCAGAGAAATGGCAAAAGAAATGGGAAGAAGCCAAAATCTTTGAAGCAAAGGATAATTCGAAATTAGAGAAATGCTACGTTCTAGAGATGTTTCCATACCCTTCAGGATCAGGTATCCACATCGGACATACTTTCAATTACACAATCGGAGATATCTTCGCTAGGCTAAAAAGAATGCAAGGATTCAATGTTCTTCATCCGATGGGCTATGATGCATTAGGTTTACCTGCAGAAAATGCAGCAATCAAAGCGGAAGATCATCCAAAAGAGTACACCGAGAAATCAACTAAAAATTTCATTAAACAACAAAAAGAATTAGGCCTTAGTTACGATTGGAGTAGGATGTTAAAGACATGTGATCCAACATATTACAAATGGAATCAATTCATCTTTTTAAAATTCTTAGAAAACGGGTTAGTTTACAGAAAGAAAGCACCTGTTAATTGGTGTCCAGAATGTAACACTGTATTAGCAAATGAACAAGTCCACAATGGGAAGTGTTGGAGACACGATAACACAGATGTTGAAATAAAAAGATTAAATCAATGGTTCATTAAAACAACAGAATATTCTGACGAATTATTAGACAATGTGGATGATTTAGATTGGCCTCCAAGAATTAAAAGTATGCAAAAACATTGGATTGGAAAGTCATACGGAACTAAAATTAACTTTGAAATTAATGACGAAACTTGGCCAATATTCACAACAAGACCAGATACTGTCTACGGCGTAACATTCATGGTTGTTTCAGCACAACACGAAAGATTAGATTCATTAGTTACAGAAGAACAAGAGAGAGAAGTTGCGGCATTCCTAAGAAAACTAAAGACTGTTTCTGAAAAAGAGTTAGAAACCTTAGAAAAGGAAGGAGTCTTCACAGGTAGCTACGCAACTAATCCAATAAATGGTGAAAAAGTTCCAGTTTATGCAGGAAATTTTGTACTTCCAGATTATGGTTGTGGAATGGTTATGGCAGTACCTGCACATGACTCAAGAGACTTTGATTTTGCAAATAAATATAATATTTTAATAAAACAAGTTATCTCTTCAGGCGAAGAAACTAAACTAGAAAAGGCATTCAAAGAATCAGGAAAATTAATAGATTCTGATAAGTTTACAGGAATGGATAACGAAGAAGCTAAAGAGGCAATAACTAAACATTTAGAAAAAAACAAACTAGGTGAAAAAACAACTCAGTATAAATTTAGAGACTGGTTAGTTTCAAGACAAAGATATTGGGGAACACCAATCCCAATTATACATTGTACTTCTTGTGGCGAAGTTCCAGTGCCAGAAAAAGATTTACCTATTGAACTTCCACATGACGTTAAATTCGGAGAAGGAAATCCTTTGTTAACCAATGGAGAATTTGTTAATGTAAAATGTCCGAAATGTAATGAGGATGCAAAGAGAGAAACAGACACCATGGATACATTCTTTGATTCCTCTTGGTATTTCTTAAGATTCTGTGACCCACATAACACTAAGGCAATGTTTGATCCTAAAAAAACAAAGTATTGGATGCCTGTAGATCACTACATCGGTGGAGCAGAGCACGCGTGTATGCATCTAATTTATGCTAGATTCTTTACAAAGGCACTAAGGGATATGGGATATGTATCTTTTGATGAGCCATTTACCAAACTATTCAATCAAGGAATGGTTCTAGGAGAAGATGGCGAAAAGATGTCTAAGTCAAAAGGCAGTGTAATTAACCCTACTATTATCTCAGAAAAATACAGTGCAGATGCATTAAGATTTTTCTTAGTTTCCTTAGCATCTCCAGATAAAGATAGAAGTTGGAGTGAAAAAGGAATAGATGGAATTCACAAGTTCCTTAACAGAGTAATAGATTATTTTGAAAATGTAAAAGTTGGTAAGTCCAATGAAAGAACAGAACACAGAATCAACAAGGCAATCAAATTAATCACTGAAGATCTAAACGGTTTTAAATATCATAATGCAACTATGAAGATAAGAAGTTTGTTTGATAATTTAGAACAAGAAGTCTCAAAAGAAGACTTAGAAAGTTCCATAAAATTACTATCTCCTTTTTGTCCGCATTTAGCAGAAGAACTTTGGAGCAATCTAAAAAACAAAGAATTTGTTTCAATAGCTAAATGGCCTAAAGCAAATGATAAAAAAATCAATGAACAATTTGAAAAAGAAGATCAATACACAGATAAAACCATTGCAGATATCTTAAACATATTGAACTTAATTGACAAAGAAGTAAAGAAAGTTTACATTTACACACTTCCAAACGAATCAGAGTTCTACAACGTAGACAATATTAGGAGACGTACAGAAAAGGAAGTAGTTGTTTACAAGGTAAATGATAAGGATAAGTTCGATCCTGAAAACAAGTCTAAGAAGGCTAAGCCAGGAAAACCTGCAATCTACTTAGAATGAGCAATTTCATCTAGGAATCTTTTCAATGTTTTAGGAACATGTTCTATCTGAGTTTTCAATGTATGTGCAGCTTTTTCTAATACTTCTTTATCACTTATATCCTCAAGGTCTCCAGAGTAATCTGCTTCAACATCTTTCTTTTTCTTCACAACATCCTTCCAAAGTTTAAAGACTTCTGCAGATTTAATTGCAACGCCTTTTTTATCTACATTAAGAATAGTGGCAGCCTCGTTCAACAAACTATCTTCAACTTTTTCTTCTTTTTCAGCAGCATTACCTGCAGCATATTCAATTCTAACAATTCCATCGCTGATTTTACTACTTCTTAATATCTTAATTTTAATTGCCTCTTGTGTACTATTCAAATGAGTTCCACCACAAGCCTCAACATCAACTTCAGGGATTTCAACAATTCTTAATATTTTACCAGGTACAACTCCGCCTTGGTAAATTCCTACACCATATCTATTTTCAGCTTCTCCCCTTTCTACAAAACTTAAATTAATATTAATTCCTTCTTCAACAATCTTATTTGCTTCTGCTTCAATCTTTGCAATTTCAACTTCACTAAGTGCTGCAAAGTGAGTGATATCCAATCTAGCCCTGTCCAATTGTTTATGTGCACCTGCTTGATTAATGTGATTTCCCAAAACTCTTCTAGCTGCAGCATTAAGTATATGTGCCCCAGTATGGTGCTGTGCTAGTTGTAAACGTCTATCTAAATCTAATTCACATTTAACTTCCCCTTTCAATTTAGAATCATTTTTCATTACATGAATAACATAAGTTCCTTCTTTGATCACATCAACAACTTCCTCATCTCCAATAGTTCCAACATCATGCAATTGACCGCCACTAGTAGGATAGAAATAAGTTTCATCTAAAACAACATAATTTTTATGAACTTTCACAACATTAGCTTCAAATTCATTTACAGAATAATCAAAATAATATTTTACAACTGTAGGTTTTAGGTCTCCTAAATTCAAACCCAAGTCTTTTTTAACAATCTGTTTAGGTTTAACTTCTTCCTGCATTTCACTTAGTAGTGTGTAAAAATTATCTGGAACCTCAATTGTTTTTCCAATCTTCTCAGCTTCATCCCTAATTACTTCAGGATTAATCCCATTTTCATTATACAATTTAAGAAGATCTTTAGTACCCGTTTTACCTTTTGCAACAATATCTGCAACAATTTGTTTAGATTTTAATCTAGTGGAGTTATATTTACTTACTTCAACATTCAATATTTTCTTAACATCTTCTAAATTTTCACTTAATTCTGGAAAAATAACTCTCAAATCTTTTGCATGCCATTCACAAACATCATTCAAATCTAAATCCCATCCGTATTTATCGACAAAACCTAATGCCCTTCTCAACATTACTCTAATGTTGTATGCTTGTCCAGAGTTACTAGGAATAGCGCCATCGCCCAATAAGATTAATAATGCCCTTGCATGCTCTGCAACAGAATAAGCTCCTGCTAGAGGCAATACTTGACTTCTTAGGGTCTTAACATCTACGCCAACTTTATTTGCTACCTCTTCCCATGCTTTTTTGATATCATCCACTTCATCAATGTTCAACATACCTGCATGCGGAACATATTTTTGGATCATCTTTCTATCGACATTTAATCCAGTTTTATTGAATATCTTTTTCAAAACTTGAGGGAAAGTTGCATCATAAACTGTATTAACTCCTTGTGAAAACCAAGCATTCCTTTCCATACCCATACCCATATCTAAAACTTTCAAATTAAGATCTTTAACACCCGTATCAGTTTGTTCATACAACATGTAAACTTGATTACCTAATTCACAACCTCTTGAGAAAAATTCCATACAACAACCCAGGTTTCCTCCGCCTGCCCAAGAATCTTCATGGAAAGTAAGGTCTTCATTTTTTAATCCCAATCCAACATTCAACCATTGGTGAATATGTCTAAATACTTTATCTTGATTCCAATCTTTCTCTTGTACAAACTGATGTTGTCCAATCATATTGAACACAGTGTTGTGCGCACCACTTATTCCTACATTGTCAATGTCTACAGTCCTAAAACAAAATTGAGGAATAACTAATGGGTTTGCAGGAGGTGTTGCTTCGCCACTAACAACATAAGGTTGAAATGCAGCAATTGAAGCATTGGTAAATTCCATAGTTGGATTCCATCTAGCAACAGTTGGATATCTTTTAATTGGAGTGTAACCTTCAGACTTGAACATCTTGGAAAACTTAGTCCAAACTTCCTTGTATTCTAATGAATTCTTTGCAGGACTCTTTCCAATGAAACTAAATGATTCATCTTTGTTACATGCTGGATCTCCACAAACCTCTTTGGAAGTAGTGCTCCAAAACATTTTTTCACAAGAATTACATTTTTTCCTTGTAAATCCTTCTTCTTTTAGAACGTTAACGGGATAGTACTTTTCAGGACTCTTAGAAAATATAGGTAAATATTTCTTTTTTATTTCCTTATCAGACAACATACTAAGGCACTCCCAATAGAATTATTTAAACTTATTCCTCTGGCAGTAACTTGCCCAACTTAGAAATTCTACCCCTAATACTTTCAAGGTCTCTCCTAAGCCTTTCCCTCTCTTCTAAAGCAATGGCTTTTTTCCTTAGAATCTTAGGTTTTTTACTTTTAATCTTAACAATCTCTTTTCTTACTTCATCTACATCCTTAACTTCTCCACCAAGATCATTAACTCTCTCGCGATGCAATAACATCCTCATATCATCTCTTTTAGCATGTAAATTGTCTGTCTTGGGAAGTTTAGGCAAATTCTTTTCTAATGATTTTAATTGCTTGCTTAAATCTGCTAAAGAACGTTTCATTTGAGATCTTAGTTTCTTTTTCTGTTTACTAAAATCTTTAATATTCTCTCCAGATTGGATAGCATCAGTAGAAATAACGGCACACTCCAAGATATCACTTCTTAGTCCCAATGGTTCTTCTATTCTTGCATGTACAGACATTTTAGATTAAATCTCAAATAGTTTTTTATCGATCCCTACTAATTTTTCTTTAATCTTATTTAATGAAGTTTCACAATTACTTATTTCTAATTGTTCTTGGGATTTCAATTCATTTAATCTATCTAGAATATATTCAACTTCTCTTATTTTTTGTTTTAAGATTTCAATATTATTCATTGCATCTTTGTAATCATCAATTTGAACAAAAACAGGTCTATTGCCTACATTTTTAGGCATCTTAAATTGTTTTCTTAAATCTGGTAAAATTGATGGAGTAACGGGTTCTCTAATTTCTTTTTGTGGACTCTTGAATGTCGGTGCAAGATCTTGCATCTTAAGTGGTTCTTCCTTTCTAAATGGTGTGGAGAATTCTTCATGAACTTGTTCTTTAGGCATAAGCTCATCTAAATCATTGTTAACTTGTCTTTCAGGATAAGCTTCTTTAGGTCTACTGAATGCAGGTTCCCTCATGGGTAAACTAACTTCTTCTTTATGAGAAGGCAAATCGCTCATCACATTAGCATTCCTTTTATCGAATGCAGATTCGTAACTAGGCATACCAGTTTCGGTCTTAATAGGACTACTTCCACCAATATCTTCAAACTTCGGTAATTCCGGAAGCTTAGAAATTTCCTCTTTTTTCTTCTTGAACATCCCCATTTTTCTACACCTCTTATTTATAAGGACCTTTATTAACTTTTCTTTTTAGTCCTTGTACTTTTTCTTTTCTTTAACTCCTTCCTTAAAGCAGTCATGTTACTCATAAATCTATAATAATCCTCTTCTGCAACATTTACAACACCTTTTTTCATAATTTTATCATGTCTCATCTCAATGTTATCCAATACATCTTTTTCACTTCTAGATTTAATTTTTGGAAGATTTCTTTCTTCAGAACTTGCATTATAAAATAATCTTTTTGCTTGTGCATAGTTTTTTTCATTAATTAGATTCTTCATTTTTTCAAGTTGACTCATATCAATTAATTTAGGCTTAGCCTTGATAGTAACTGCGTCTTCATCAATTAGTTTTTGCGAAATACTTTTCCTACTAGTTCCTTTTATTTTTTCCAATGCACCCAGATAATGGCATAGATATTGCATCACACTATCTAACTTCTTTCTATTTCTTTCACTAACAATCTTTGTAAGTTGGGAATACGTTTCAAATAAGTTTAAATAATTCTTCCTACTCTCTTTCAACTTACCGGAGATAATTAATTTGTTTATCTTCTCTGACTCACTATTAAATTCGGTAACTAATTCATTCCTTTCAACTGCCTTTTCTCTTTCTTTTTTCTCTGCTTCTTTTTTAATTTTATTTTTCAAAGCATCTTTAGCTTTTTTGTCCCTAGCAGCCTTCTTTTCATCATAAATAGGTGCAGGATTAAGGTAGACTACTTTCTCTTTCTTTTCTTTTTGCCTAATCTTTCCATCTTCCAATGCTTTTTTGAATGCCTTTCTTTTTGCATTTCTTCTTTTCAGATATGCTTCTTCCGCTTTAGATTCTAAGTCAGTTTTAATACTAAGTTCATATTCTCTCCAAGATAGCAATACGACTGTTACTGCAATTAAAAATAATATATAAACATAATAATTCTTTCTAGGAACATTTTCCAAGTTCTCTAATTGATCCTTAGACAAACTTACTAATTCCAGATTGATCACTGGTTTCAAACCTTCAGGACACACCTTTGCAGAAGCTTCATTTTCAATATCCAAAACAACACAGTCACCTTCAATTCTGGCATCAACATTTCTTTTTTCTCCCTTAGGACAATCAATATCTCTTAACAAATGCCCAATTACAATCAAATCTTCTTCATTTAAACCACCTTCAATCCAACAAATTAGATTATCATTTAGTTCACTAGAAACCTTTCCGTCTTCAATACTAACATTCTCTTCATAGCCACTACCTTTGATAACAATCACATTTCCAGTTATACTTTCTCCAGAATCAGAACCTAGTTCCGAAATAATTGACACAACGCTAAATGCAATTAGTAAAATTGCAAGAAACACTATTGAAATTGAGACATTCCTTACAGAATCCAATAAACTCTTTTTTTCCATTTTCTACATATTCAGAGAGACTATCTCAGGTATAGTCTTAGACATATAAGAAGAGATTTTAGACAATTCTAGCTCCATCCTCCCATTACATTCAATATTCTTCAATTTATTCTTAAGAAGGTAAAACTCCTTTAAATTATTTGAATTATAGTTACAAAATAATTTATACAAACTTTCCAATGTTAAGTTTAATAATTTAACTTCCTTGAAGAAGGAATTTTCCAGATTTAGTTTACATATCTTTTCCATAGAATCTCCAATTTCTTCAAGTACCGAAATCAAAGAGTAATATTGCGGGATCTTATCACTTTCCACAATCCCACCCTTATTTATTATTCTTGAACAGAAATCACACAACCTATTTATTTTCTTATCAGATAGGTTCCCTATTCGTTTCAACACAGTTTTATTCTTGGATTCAATTGCATCTTTCATATCACTTGAAGTATTCATTAAAGAAATAAATATCCTTTTCAAGGTATTAAGAAACTCTTCATGGTTTACAGATGAAATTTCAATTATATTGACACTACTTTCTTTTTGAGAAGAGATCTCTATACCAATTAAATTGCTTACAACTTCATCAATAACATCAAAAATTAATACTTTTTTACTAATATTTTCATCATATATATTATCTTCATCAAAAGTAATTCTAATTTTATCAAACCCTCCTCGATAAGCAGCATACAAATTGTACCTTACTAAATTAGCATTCATCCCACAAACATCTATAATCAAAGGTTTAGATTTTTTTAAGTCAGAAGTTTCGATAATTAAATTTCTTCCAGAAGTATCAATATTTAGCTCATCTCCTTTTTTAACGCCATAAGCCTTAACCCACTTACTTGGCAGACTAATCATTAGAGTAGATGGGCCTATTAGAGATACCTTTCTCTTAGTCATAGGTCATTTGAGGTCTTTTTATTTAAATAGTTTTAGATATTATAATATTATAATAATTATTATAATTTAAGGATTATTCTTTTATGGTATCACGAATATCTTCCAATTAATCTGAAAACTTGACAGATTATACGGAGGTGTTTCGAGTTGAAAATAACAAAAAAAGACATACAGATTCTTTCCCATCTGAGGAGAGATTCAAGAGAGATGTTAACCAAGCTCTCAAGAAAAACAAGCATACCTGTTTCAACAATTTTTGACAGGTTAAGATATCACAAAGGAGGACTAATTAAGAAAAATACAACCTTAATGGATTTTTCACTTTTAGGATTTAATAGCAGGGCAAAAGTAATTCTAAAAGTAGATAAAATAGATAGAGTAAGTATTAAGAATTTGCTAAAAATGCACAGAAACATTAATGCGCTTCACAGAATTAACAACGGCTATGACTTTATGTTTGAAGCAATTTTTAGAAATATGAAAGATTTGGAAGATTTCATCAATACTCTAGAAGAACAATTCAATATTCTAGAAAAACATATTTATTATGTAATTGATGATATCAAAGAAGAAGATTTTCTTTCAAGAGATGATGCACCAGAGATTGCATTCATAAAGAAACAAATTTAGATGGGCTAAGGACAATGCCTTTTTTGTCAATGTCCATCTTCATTATTTTTTCTGGTATTTGAGTTCCCCTCATTTTAACAACTTCCAATGCCCTTTCATGAGAGCCCTTAGTTCTAACATGATGTAGTTGAATAATTCCATCAACTTGATCATCAAAATCAATTTTTCCATTTTTAATATTACTAGTAAGTAATGCAGTACAACCCCACCTGTTCATAATTTCAAACAATGCTAATGCTGCACCTCTCCGATTAGAATCTTCATGGAATAATAAGGCAAATGAACTCATACAGTCAATTACAATTCTTTTAACACCCATTTGTGTAGCAATAACTTCTAGACTTCCTCCTCCATCAGCAACAACTCTTCTGATTTGTTCAGGAGTATTTTCTAAGAATTTCAACATTCCAGTTCTTTCATATCTTTCAAGATCCCATCCGAATCCTGCAAAGTCTTCATATATTTTCTTTTTTCTTTCTTCAAATGAAATAAAAATACAAGCTTCTCCTTTTCTTAAACCGTCAAGTAAAAATTGCATTGCAAAAACACTCTTACCAGAACCAGTTTTACCTGCAACAAGATTAACAGATTCCTGTTTAAATCCACCTCCAATGAGATTGTCCAAATTAGGAACTCCTGTGCTAACTCTTTGATCACCTAACATACACTAAATTACTCTAAGTCATATAAAAGTCTTTTTCCTTAAAGGGCAAATAGTCCACCTAACAGGCCACCAATCAAAGCCCGAACTATAAAGAATAAGGAGATCGTAATTATAATTAAAACTGGTATGTACTTCAGTCCTTCTCTCTTTTTACCTTTAGAAATTAACCCTATGATCATAGATCCCATAACAGATGCAATAATCATCGATACAATAGTATATCTCACAATAAAACCTGGATCTATAGTTACCTCTGAAAAACTAATGGGCATATCAATACTTCCAGTAGTATCGGGTAAATCTACATCTGCAAAAACAGTACTCATAATATCAATTAAAAATGAACTTAAACTAAAAAGAACTGGTGCACCAAAACCAATTGCTGCAAAAATAAAGATAACATAAACTAACACATTAGATCTGATTCTTTCATCAATCATCTTCTGTTGTCTCAAATTACTTGCTGACTGAGATAATAAATCTACTAAAGAACCTCCACTTCTAACTCCTGCAACAATTAATTGCATGGACTTGTTCAACTTATTAGATTTAATTCTGCTACTCATATCTAACAATGCCTGATTAAAATCCTTACCCGTTGCAACATCCTTACCTGCACGATTAATTTCTTCTTTGAAATTACCAAATTCAGGTCTAGCCGCGAGTAATAATGCTTTATCCAAAGTATAACCTGCTCTCAAGTTAGATGCCATTAATTGTAATAAATCTGGTAACAACTCTTCAATGAATTTACCTCTTGCTTCAGCATTAAGTGTAAGCCATGAATATGAAACAAATTGAGAAATAATGAACATTCCTAAAAACATTAGAAAGAAGTTTATTCCCAAAAACAAGGTTAAGAAGAATGATAAAACTAAAGACGTTACAAGAGTAACAATGAACATGGTAGAAAGATAATTCTCTAGAGGCTTGTCTATGTTAGCATAAACTAGCAACTGCCTATAAGCTAACCTTACTCTCTCAGGATATAGTCTTGAAATAAATCTTGCCATTTTAATCGTAATTCATCAAAGAAGGTCTCCTAGCCTTAATAATTCCCATAAACATAATCTGCATGAAGAAAGTCATAACCAATATTCCGTAAAATATTAACTTAACAACATTTTCATTTAACGAAATAAACGAAGATAATACAATAATAAATGTGGTTCCCAATGAAGGCGCAATAACTGCAATAAGCATATAGAATAAAGCAAGAGGACTTAACTGTCCACCATATTTCTGAATCTGAGTTAATTGTTCATCTGCAATACCCTTCATAACATCTTTAATCAAACTACCAATATCTGCACCCGTTTTCATTCCATTTACAATTTGCCATAAAGATCTTCTAAATAATAATGAAGGGTTTCTTACTGCAAGGTCTTCTAATGCCTCAGATTGATCTCTTCCAGAATTAATTTCTTTAACTGCCCTACCTATCTCTGCAGAAAACTCCCCATAGTTTGCATTAGAAACATTAACTAAAATATTGAACAGTGGAATCCCAGCATTTAATTCTACATACATATCTTGCAATGCAGGTAATAAGTTTTGTTCAATTAATCTAATCCTTCTAGATGCAATAAGTTTAGGATAACCTAGCTGTTGGAAAAACATAAACGCAGTAAAGATAACTGCAATAAATACAGGCAATAATGGCGAAATTCCAAATTTCAAAGCTGGCAATGAAATAAAGAAAAAGAATAATAACATTATTCCTGAAGATGCCATACACATACTAATGTAATCAATTGCATCGAGTTTAGATTCGGCTTGTTTCAAATGAACTTCTAAAAATGGAATCTTTCTCTCAAATCTTTGAGCTACCCCTCTTAATGGCCTTGCTAGCCTGTATAGTTTCTTCTGAGGTAATATTGAAAAAGGTATTTTGGTCATTTTTCATCATTTCCACTAGCTCCTGCTCTTTTCAGGACTGCTTCTGGATCAGTATAGTACTCTCTCATAACTGCACCAACATCATTAACATTGCTGATATCTTCTTTAACCATCCATCTAAGAATTCTCTGTTTTCTTTGCAAATCTCTATTAATTTCTTCCATAGACATACCAGTAACTCTACTCAATTCTGAAAATAATCTTAATGGTGCAGAATGTTCAACCATTTTATCTGTTGATGCTTTCCACCTATACAAAATATTTGGTTTAACTGTCGATCCTGATTCATCCATTGAAGGAACAAATTCACCAACCTGTAAACATCTTCTAAAACCTAATCTTCTATCTCTAAACATTACAACATTTAGATTTACACCTGTTAACAAATTCTTTGGAACTTCAATAGGAGGATTAGTCAAACGTTGAATAGTTTCTTCGACAGTATCTGCGTGAACAGTAGCATATACTGAGTGACCAGTATGCATTGCTTCGAATAATACTTCTGCCTGTGCTTTCTTTCTCATCTCTCCAAGGATAATCCTATCGGGCCTCATACGTAAGGAGTTAATTAACAAGTCAAGCATAGAAACTTCTCCTTTTCCTTCAGGGTTAGGTTGTCTAACTGTTAGTGGGCACCAATATAGGAATTTTGGTAATTGGAGTTCTCTTGTATCTTCAATACTTACAATTCTTTGATTGGGAGGAATAAATGGCATACAGATATTCAAAAATGAAGTTTTACCAGAAGCAGTTCCACCACTAATCAATACATTCATTTCATATTGGATTGATAACCAAATCAATGAAAGAATTTCTGGAGTAACTGTATTATTCCTTACAAAGTCTACCATTGTCCAAGGGTCTCTAGAGAACTTACGGATTGTGATAGTATTTCCCTTTGTAGATATAGGGAACAATACTGCATTCGCTCTGTCCCCAGTAACTAAATGTGCATCTAATAATGGCGTCAATGCACTAATTTGCCTTCCAACCCTTCTACCAATAATATTAGAATAATTAAGGATCTGCTCTTCATTAGTTGGAACAATATTTGTTTCTAACCAACCATGTGCTTTATGATAAACTCTTACTGGTTCTTTGGATGAAGTAATAACAATCTCTTCTAAATTTTCATCATTTAGAATATACTCGATTTCGCCAAGGCCTAACATATCTTGCATTAAAACATTTGTTAAGAAATTAACCGTCTCTTCAGTTAAACTAGAAACTCTATCTTTGAAAAGTTTTTTAGCTTTAGTTTCAAATCTTTTTTTAATAACTGTGATTGCTTTGGGATCAACTATTTCTTTATTACTAATTGAAACTTCTGTAATTAGTCCATCTTTGATATGGTCCATTAAAGCTCTTGTAGCAACTGTTAATTTAGGTACAGACATATGATAAGTCTTACTAAGTCCTTGCCCACCTAGAATAGAAACATCAAGAACAAGGTCATCTGTTTTAACCTTATACTCTTCAATTACTCTTCTTCCTTCTTTTCCCTCTTTTTCTTCCGTAATTCAACATCACCTACTGTTGGATAATAAAGAGATATCAAACCCTCATCTTTTAATATCTTTCCCCATTCTTCTGATTCCTTTTTGGATATGTTAAAGATACCGCTTACTTCCTCAATAGTTAATTTCTCCTTTTCATTAACCAAATCTAGTAATTTATCTATGTCTGTGAGACTATCTCCTGTTGTAACCACCACATGTTCTTCAGTCTTCATATTTTCCTTAATCTCTTTTACAGAATCATCTGATTTAATCTTGTATACCTTTTTCTTATGCGCTAGCCTATCTTTAACATCGAACATAATAATTCCCATTGAAACAACAACTAATCCCAAAATAACATAATATGCACTACTAGAGATTAATTTCAATGAATCTAACCAATATCCTATTAAGAAGTTCCCGCTCAACACAAGCCCAGAGCCCAAACCTAAAACAACAAAAATTAAAAGAATTAATGAGAAAAAACTTTTATGTTTTCCTTTACTATAGATACTTAATATTACTTTTTCAACTTTATCTATCGGCCACCCAGAAGAAGTACATGCCTTAACTATTTCCTGTTTAGGAACATTATTCTTCTTAGATTCAAGAATATAACTTTTTAATTGATCTAACTTTTCTTTATCTTGATTTTTGCCAACCTTCTTTGTTTCAGTTTTTACATCTTTGTTAACTGATTTTCCAACCATTTTAGGTTTTCTTTTCAAATGAAATAAATGTAACAATTTACTAAAAAATGTAAATTTAGCTTTATGTTTTTCTGGTTCAATTTCTAATTCAGGTTTTTTCTTAGAATTAACATCATAGTATGTCCAAGAAATATCATTGTCACTCTTCTTTGCTTTTGATGCAATTGGCTTCAACTTTTTTTCTTGAGGATTTATTTTTTTTAATCTTACAATTTCAAATACAGAGAATGCTACAATCAAAACACCTGTAGTAGAAGTAAAAATTGCAAATATTGCTTCAGTCAATAAAAAATAAATTGATGAGATAGATAAAACTATTCCTAATACCAATAGAACCTTGAAAAACCTCTCCATCCTGTTATAATCAGTCCTAATTTACTTATAAATTATTTGCCCTCACTAATTAAGATATTTTAATCTCACGCCGCCACCAATTGTATCTAAAAGTGGAGGTCCAACTCCGTAAGAGGGAGGACTAACAAAGTAAATATCATGTTGAGCAGCTTCACCACTATCCCTTAATTTGATATCTACAGCAATTTCAATATTTCTTTCCAGACAATGTGTTTGAGAACTCCCAAAGTAAAAGGATTTAAAATACCCACTAGAACCGCTACATCCCGTAAATGTGTCTGGTAGAGTTAAAACTAATCCATCGGAAGTTTCTTCCCAATAGTCTTCAGAAATAAATGGTTCACTTTCTGTGGTATTAACCCAATTTAACTCCAACGTATTATTATTTCCCCCCATTTCCATTTTTAATTCATAAACATTTTCGAAGGAAGTTCCTAATGTCAAAAGATCTGCCCTTTTAACGCCCATAGTTTTTTCCTCAACAGGGTTGCTTTGATAGTGGTTGTATGTTGTAATATTTAAACAATTCTGGCAAGGGGGAACAACATTGCCAGATTCTTCAGCCATGTATAGTTGAAGATCTTGACTCCATATTGTAATATTAATGCTTTCAGTATTAGTCTCATTGAAACCGTTCAGATAAATCAGATTTTCTGGCCAAGTTGTAAGGTCAATATACATTTTCAAATTATTGGCTAGGTAAAATCTACTAGAGTTAGTAGAAAATCCTCCAGAACCTATACCTATCGGAAAATCATTCTTTCCTAAAAATGGCCTTCTAAGACTAAAGTTTAAACTTTGACTAGACTCTGTTCTATTTTTTAAAATTTCAAATTGATCTAAAATATCTGTTTCATAAGATTGAGTTTCGTTAGCAAATTGAGTTTTAATCCTTATCATATTTCCATCTACAGAAATATCATGTGTACCATTCATTCCATTCATAACCATTCTGCTCAAAGTTCTAGAAACAGAATTATCTAGGTTGTATAGTCTTTCACTTTCTCCAAATTCCTTAATCCTTTCTTCAGAAGTTTCAGAATGACCTACAATAACATTTGCAAAAGCAAGAAGAGTCAAGCTAACAAAAACCAATCCCAATGTCATCAAAATTCCTTTTTTATTGTACATTTTATTCAGGTATATCTCCCTCTATCCATACTCTAAATGAAGCTTTGTGAGTCCCTTCAAAATGACCATTCGCATCAAAAGCTGCAAACCATCTTGACCCCCCACCAATAAATTGGTTTGTAGGGACATCTCTAGAAGTATTCAATGTGTACGCAGGATCATCTAAGGCTTTCACCCAATTTACAGTAAACGTATCTTCCTGTTGATTATTAGAAGCAATTCTTATTAGCTCCGTATTGGGAGAAGTTTGCAAATCTTTAACTCTTTCTTTAGTAGTGTAGGTACATTTTTCTCCAACATTACAGACAGAAGTCATAGGATAATAAATTCCATTATGCATTACTAAAAGTAATGGTTCTACAGAAGTCAAACCATTAGTAATTACGTTTGCTTGGAGGTATAAGTCTCCACCATTAGTCAAAGGTTTAAGACCAATTCTTTGAGTGTAAGGTTCAGAAGGACCCATAGGAATATCACAATTTCCAAAACAAGGAGTTTTAGCAGCATCATGAAGTAAAATTGTCATGTTGTACCCATTAGGTAAATAATCTGAAACAAGTAAACCATTAACCCCATCTTCAGAGATATAATTGTGAATGGATTCTACGTCTCTAAATGCACTATCCAATCTTCCCGCTTCATCATACATTGCAATTACATCATAACCCCTTTTGATTACTTGAGATTGAGATAGTGATTCTTGAGAAGTTGTAGTAAAATAATAGGTCGTGTTAATCAACATAATTAAAACCACTGAGATTGCAATTGCTCCATCTAAAGCAAAAATAATTCCTTTCTTACATCTCATTTACTTAGGATCACCTCGATAATAGCAGGCCTATATGGTCCATCAGTTTCATTTTGGTACAGGATATCCCTTCCTAAATTAACAGAAAACTTACTTCCGCCGCTAACTTTTCCAAATACATACATTTCTTCTGAATCATTATTTCTTATTCTAATTCCCATACGATACTGTCCTGCATGGAATATATCTCTCAAGGCTTCTTCAGGAGTAACACTGGCATCTCCCAATTCATCTAACGCATTAGTTTTACCTACGGGAATTTTCAATTCTTCCCCCACCAGTCCAACAAATTTAATTTCCTCATAAGTTATCCCACTTGTCAAAGTTAGATAATCCCAATTATCTGGCTCTCCAGGAGTTTTCAACATTAAGTCTGAAACTTCAAATGATTTAACAACTAAATCATCATATTCCATTCTATTCAATAATCTAACGTGGTATAGGTTCCAAAGAACAGAAGTTATAGTAATCAAAATAATAAATATTCCTACGGCTACAAATAAGTCAGTTATTGCAGCCTGACTTTTTTTATCATTTAGATACTTTAGATTTTTTATTTAACACACCACCTAATTTAATTTCCATAACTTCTGAGATTAATTCTTTATCGCCAACAACTCTCAAAAGCTGCACTTCAAATTTTCCAGATTTACTCATAGAAAATACCATTTCTTTATCACTAATAAAGTTTAAACTCTTTTCTTCCCCGTTCAATAACAGGGTCATCTCTTCATCAAAGTTTTCTCCAATGATCTTGACATTTGTTCTATCCGTACCATCAATACTACTGATTTCTGGAGAATTACCAATAAAAATTCCTTCATCTGTATTAATAATTTCAATTATGCCCCTATTGGCATTATAGTCCTCAATAGAAGGTGTCAAAGGTATACTGGATTCTTCATTGTAAATCAGCCTATTGTCTACAATGGAATATCCATTAATAGATGCAACTGCAATAGAATTTCCAGGACCTAAACGAGAAACAGTTTCAATAGCATCTCTTAACACTGCGGCCTCTTGAACTCTAATTCCTTCACTCCATTTATCATTCAACCCATCTACAGTTAAAACACTAATTGGTATTGAAGTTGCAAGAACTATTCCTACAAGCATTATTGTTTCAATTGATGCCACTTGCCCCTTCTTGTTTAGAAATTTCATTCAAATATTTTCCTCTAATCGAAGAACTCCTTTTTCATTTATGGCCTTCCATTTACCTGTGCCCAAGAGATAATCTTCAGATAATTCTCCCTCAAAGGTACACACAACTTCTACTTCAGTATTCGAAGTTTCTACATCCCCCACAATAATCAATTCAGTTGTGTAAACATCAAACGTATGAGGGGTTCTAAATGTTGCATTATATCCATCTCCTAACGCTAAAACCCTATTAATCGCACTAGAAATTTGATTACAATCATTTTTTTTATCTATAATATCTCTAGTTCTTTCAACATCTATTTTTTTATTAAATGTCATTACAGTTAGGAGCAAAAAAATAATAAGTAAAACTCCCACAGAGTACATAATCTCGATACTTACTTGCCCCTTCTTATTTTTTCTTAACATCTTAACTAATGCTGATATTAACTCCTGTTTCATTTATACTAGACACTTTCAAATGATATGTTCCAGCATTAATCGGTAACTCTCCATACAAGAATGGTTTCACAGAGGCATGCACATCCGAGATACCTCCATAGAATTCAACTTTCAAAACAATTTCATTTGTATCTCCAAAATTTTCCCCATTATGGAATTTAGATTCAATTACACCTTTGGGGAGAGTAACAACAACAATTTCTTTTGTACCTGGGCCAATGGAATGAACTGCATCTACAGCTTTAGACAATCTACTGATAAAACTATCAAGTTGACTTGCCTTAAGTGCATTATTTGTTTCTAAAAAAGAATAATGTACGATTGGAATGAAAAAAAACAACAACAGTCCAATAAGAATAACATACTCAATACTAGCTTGACCTCTCTTTTTCCTCATATATTACACATCGAGTATTCAAACCTATAAATCTTTTGATACTCATTAGTTAACAAAATTTATCAAATATCTGCATAGATTAGCTAGTTTGGCAAACAGAAAATCATTTAAGTATCGGACTCGTCTTAAAACAAAACTACGGAGGTGTTTTGACATGAAATGCGATTGTCCAGCTTGGTGTAAATGGGTTCTACTTATTGCAGGTATCCTTTACGTTGCAGGAGATTTAGGTTATGGTCCAGGGTTATGGGGTATAGACGTATGGCACTTATTAGTACTATTATTCGGTATTAAAGCAGTATCAAACTAAATCTAACGAATAACAAGAAGGGTGTTGTAATACTTCGCCCAATATTTTTTTTAATCAGGTAAATCCTTAACTTTTCCAAAATAATAAGTCTTATCTTCAACTACATAGATTTCAAAATTCTTTAAACCTTTTTTCAAGTAAGGACTTAAGAACTTTCCATGATGAATATCACTTCCAACAGTTAACATGTTGAATGAAGGCATTACAATTAAGGGATGCTTTTCCCAAGTACCTTTCAAAAAGCATTTATATTTCTCTCCAGGTTTTTCTCCAAAGCTAACTGCAGGATGTTCGTGCCCTATGATTATTATTTTTCCAGTATTTGGTAGAATTTTATCCCCATGAACAATAAACAAATCATCTAACTCAAAGAAATTCGCAAGTTTTATTTTTTCAAATCTTTTAACAATTGGTCCTATCATAACATCATGATTTCCTTTAACAACAATAACTTCATATTTGCCAACTAAATCTTCAAATAATCTTGTTACAGCATCCCATTCCTGAGGAGAAATTATTCCAAAGTGATGCTTAATATCTCCATTGAACACAATCCTTTTTATTTTGTTATTTTCTAAAATATGACGAATTCTTCCAAGAACATCCTCAGTTTGGAATCTTGGAACCATAACACCTTTTTTATTTAAATAGTCCTCATATCCCAATTGCAAATCCCCCAATATTAAGGTTCCCTTATACTTAAGAGCTAAATCTACAATTTCTATATCTTTATGTATCTGCATTCCAATCATTCTAAAGAATAACAACAATGCTTATTAATTTGACCATTTTTTTATGAATATAGATTAGAAATTTAGATATCTTCTAAAAATCAATAAAATTGACTGAAAAATGATAATTGGACTTACTGGAAAAAATGCATCTGGCAAAGGGAAAGTTGTGTCTTATCTTAAGCAGAAAGGATTTTCATCAAGTTCACTTTCTGATGAAATAAGGTTGGAGCTAAAACTTCGAGGAGAAGAAGAATCTAGAGAAAATCTAATTAGAGTTGGAAATGAACTTAGAACTAAGGAAGGTCCAGCAACACTCGCAGTAAGAGTGGCTAAACGAGTAAAAATGCCTTATGTAATAGACAGCATAAGAAATCCATCTGAAGTAGAAGAACTAAGGAAGATTCCAGGATTTAAATTAATGGTTGTAAGTGCACCTCCCAAAGTAAGATTCGACAGGGCCATGGCAAGGGGCAGGTCTGAAGGTGCAGAAACTTTTGAAGAGTTTCAAAAAATAGAAGAAATGGAAAACTCGAATAATCCTAACTCGCAACAGTTAAATAATACAGAAGGTTTAGCAGACATAGAATTAATAAATGATTCAGGTTTTGAAGAATTACATAAGAAAATCGATGAGTTATTGTTGAATGAAACTTGTAATGGAAAAATAAATATGGATAAACAAGAAATAGATAATAGGCCTAGTTGGGATGAATATTTCATGGGTATCACAAGGGAAGTTGCCAAAAGAGCTACTTGCGATCGTGGAAAATGTGGCTCAGTTATTGTAAAAAGCAAGAGACTTCTTTCTACAGGTTATGTTGGTTCTCCAATAGGTGCACCTCACTGTGACGAGGTAGGTCATCAAATGACAGAAGTGTATAATAAAGAAGGTGAAAAAAGTTCACATTGTATTAGAACCACTCATGCAGAACAAAACGCAATAGTTCAAGCTGCAAGGCACGGAATTTCAATTGAAGGTGCAACAATATACACTAAAATGGAACCTTGTCATGTTTGTGCAAAGATGATAATCAACTCAGGAATAAAAAGGGTTGTTGCAGAAAAGAAATATCATGCAGCACAAATATCCAGAGATTTATTCAAACAAGCAGGTGTAGAGTTAGTAGTTTTAGACAAAGAAATCAAAACTTACGATAATCAGTAATCACATTTCTTCAGGAGCTTTAACACCTAACAAATTCAAACCATTTTCTAAAACATTTCTAACACAATCAACAATTAATATCCTAGTAGTCTCATTTCCATCATCAATTATTTTATGTTTAGCATAGAATGAATTAAACAAAGAACTCAAATCTAATAAATATCTTGCAAGTATTGAAGGTTTGTACTGTCTTGCAGCTTGGTCCAAAAAGTAATCAAATCTCCCAAGATGTTTAACTAATGAGATTTCATCTTCAATTTTATTCCAGTCAACATTTTTACTAACTTTAACTTCCGATTTCTTTAAAACCGAACAACATCTTGCATGAGTATATTGTACATATGGTGCAGTTTCACCTTCAAAATTCAAAAATTTATCCCAATCAAATACTGCATCCTTAATTCTATCATTGCTCAAGTCTGCAAAAACTACTGCCCCAATGCCTATCATTTCTGCAACTTTATCTTTATTTTTCAGTTTAGGGTTTTTCTTATTGATTGTTTTTTTAGCTAATTCGATGGCCTTATCCAAAACTTCTTCTAAAAAGACTATATTCCCTTTTCTTGTAGAAAGTCCCTTAAAATGTCCAAAATCTACATGTACAAGCTTGTTTGAATGCCCCTTTAACTCTAGAACTTTAAACAATTGATCAAAATGTAATTTTTGCGGAGATCCAACAACATATAGTAATTCATCTGCCTTGTATTTTTTCAGCCTATAAAGTGCAGCAGCAAGGTCTCGTGTATGATATGTGGTTGCACCATCAGATTTCCTTAACATGAATGGAGTCATGCCATATTCTTCAAGGTTTACGATTAATGCGCCTTCACTTAATTCAGTTTTAACATTTTTTTCTAATTCTTTTATTGCGTCTTCCATTTTATCATTGTAAAATGATTCGCCATCCCAAGAATCAAAATCAATATTCATCATACCATAATATTTCTTAAATTCTTCAAGCGATAACTCTTTGAATATCTCCCATTGAGATAAACTTTCCTTGTCACCATTTTCCATTTTCTTAAATTCTGCTCTAGCTTCATCTTCCAATTCAGGATTAATTTCTGCTTCAGAATGAAATTTAACATAAACTTCTAACAAATGTTTAATTGGGTCTTTCTCCAACTTCTTTTCATCTCCCCATTTTTTATAGGAAACCACTAGCTTACCAAACTGGGTTCCCCAGTCGCCCAGATGATTAACTCCTACACATTTGTATCCTCTATGCCCTAGTATTTTGTAAATAGAATTCCCTATAACTGTACTTCTCAAATGACCAATTCCAAAAGGTTTAGCAATGTTAGGAGAAGAATAATCAATAACTACTGTTTTCCCTTTACCTTCATCGGACATACCATATTTATTTTTTTTAATAAATATTTCACTCAAAAATTCTTTAGCAACCAAATCATTTTTTAAAAATACATTCAAATAAGGTCCTTTAATCTCAACCTTTTCAATAAACTTACAAGTTAATTTTGAAGAGAGTTCTTTAGCCAATTCTACAGGACTCTTTTTTAATTTAGCTGCAAACTTAAAACATGGAAATGCATAGTCTCCAAGATTACTTTCTGGAGGAACTTCTAGAACTTCAATTACTTCTTCTTTCTTACATTTAAGCTCCTTTGAAATTAATGAAGCTATTTCAAACTTAAAATCCATAGAAAACATTTAGAATAATGCTCTTATATAATTTTCTCTACTTAAGCATCTTACTAGCTGGGGACATTTTCTCCCATTGATGATCAAACATACCCTGAACAGTAGAGGCAAAATAAGGTGTTTGTACCCATACGCCTACATCATATGTTGGATGAACTTCTTCATCATTCATAACCATAAACATTAAATCTTTCTCATCAACAATACAGAATCTTGCACTTAGATCTTCAGCATGTCTAACTTCTGCATCCTTACCCATACTTTTAATTGAGTTTTCTGCATCCTTACTAATTGGTGCTGCAATTCTAATGCTAACTCCTTTTTTCTTTAATCTATTAAATTCAGGTTTCAATGCTTCTATTTTCCTCATAACTCCTTTGGAAGTTGTCATGATTACAACAGATTTTTTAGCCCCTTTGACCATTGATTCCATATGCGTGTAAATATTATGTCTTCCTCTAATTGCTCCAGCAAGATCTGTTGGTTCAATAAAGTCAACACCTTGTTTATGTAATGCAGTAAGTTCTTCTAATACTTCTCCGCCCTTCATTTCATCAAGTTTTTTTATTTTTGTGGCAGTTTGTACGTTAACATATTTCTTAACCTTTTCAACAACTTGTCCAGGGTCAACAGCTAAATATTTTATGGGTTTACCCAACTTCATAATAATAAATCCTTTTTTTTCAAGAGATTCTAAAACATCGTATGCTCTTGATCTAGGAACATCACCAATATCGGAAAGTTCACCGGCAGTAGAAACTCCTCTTGAAAGAAGTGCAGTCCATATTCTTGCTTCATATAAATTTAGACCAAAAAGTCCTCGAGTTTTATTCAAAAAGTCTTCTTTAACAATCATACTTTATTTCTCCAAGTTAAGTGTCGCGTAAATTGGAAAAAGAATACCTATCTTCTCCGCTCTTTTTTTTAACACCCTGTCTCGATTATAAATGAATATACCTTTTAGCTACTATTTAAACATTACTATCTTTAAGTCGTTATTTATTCTGACTTTTGTAAAGTTCTTCAATGCTTTTAATATCTGCAATTTCATTTAGTGGTTTATCATATCTTATTTGCAGTATTCTTGGAAATCTCAATGCATAACCTGAGTTATAAGTTGGACTTTTTTGTATTTCTTCATAAGAAACTTCAACAATTATTTGAGGTTTAACATTTACAATCTTACCTTTATGAGATGTTGTTATTTTTTTAAGTTCTTTAGTCATATTTTCAAAATTATTCAATTCACCTTCTTCAAACTTTTCTTTTAACCCAGTTGAAACTTTTCCAACTTCTAAAAACTCGCCATCTTTTTGACATGCAACTGTATATGATGTTAACCATGAAGCCCGCTTACCTTCTCCCCACTCCGCTTTAACAATTACCAAGTCTAAAGCATCCATAACTTCCTTTAGTTTAGCCATGTAGCCCACATACCTTCCAGGTTTGTAAGGTGCTTCCAATGACTTGAAAATTAAACCTTCATGACCTGCAGTTATAGCTTTCTTGAAAAACTTTTGAACTTCATTAACTTTATCAGTGATTATTAATTCAGATAAAACTATTTTCTTAGATTCAGATTTAACAATTTTATCAAGTATTTTTCTTCTCTCATCAAAACTAGTATTCAATAATTTTTTACCATTGCAATAGATAACATCGAAAGAATTTATTTCAACTGGAAATTGTTTTGCCATCTCTTCAGTATTATATTTTCTTCTAATTCTTTGAGATATTTTTTGGAAAGGCAAATACTTTCCAGTTTTGGGATCATAACCTACTGCCTCACAATCAATTATATAATTTTTAGATTTAATGTTATTTTTTGCAATTTCTACAACGTCTGGAAATTGTTTTGTAACATCTTCCATTCCACGAGTAAATAATTTTATTTCAGTACCATCATTATGGATTTGCATCCTAAATCCGTCATATTTAAACTCCAAAGCTGCAGGACTTCCAACTGCAGTAAAGCCATCTTCAACAGTTTTAGATAAAACTGCCAACATTAATTTTAATGGTCTTCCAGGTTTAAGTTTAATATCTCCAAGTTTATTTTCTTTAGCTAACAATGCCACTTCTCCATGGTCTGCCAAAATATCGAATGCTTCATCTACATCTTTAGTCTCTTGATCAAATGCCTGTGCAATTGCATCTTTGATTATCCCATCAGCAATTCCAACTCTTAGAACCTCTAAAACAGTCCTTGAAATATATCTTGATTCTTCTTTACTAGCATTAGTTATTAATTCTGCAACTAGTCCAATTTTTCTATCGACAGATCCACTTCCTTCCATAACAGCTAGTTTTCGAATATTATCAATAACTTTTTTTACAGTAAGAGTTTCACTGAATAATGTCTTTTGGCTTTTAGTTCCAACTTCTAAAGCAGTAACATCTCCCAAATCTCCAAGTTTATTTAATCCACTTTCAATCTTATCCAAACTACTTCCGGTGGCAGAACTAATTGCTTTAATCAATAATCTATCAGAAAATCCAATTTTACGATTATCCCATAATGGAAAAACTCTTCCATTCAACAAACAAATAACTTCTTCCAAATCTTCTTGTTTAGTCTCTTTTAAGAAATTGGCTATAATCTCGGTCTTCTCAAGCCTTTTAGTAGTCTTTCCTAGTTGATCATACAGATTAGATAATTCAGCATACCTCATGACAAAACTTAAATAAATGTGAGATATAAATCTTTCTTACATGGAATTTGACAACATTGTACATACAAGAAGAACTTGCAGAGATTTTAAGAAAAAGGACATTTCTATGGGCACAATAGGAGAAGTCTTAGATATATCTAGATTTGCACCTTCAGCAGGAAATGTACAGAATTGGTATTTCATAGTTGTAAAGGATTCTGAGAAAAAAGAAGCTTTAGTAGACAAATGTAAGGGACAGGCATGGATGAATGATGCGCCCGCACTTATTGTAATCTGCAATAAATCTGATGATTGTACAAAAAAGTTCAAAGAAAAAGGAGAGCAATTTTCCATTCAAAATTGTGCAATAATTTCCTCATACATTACATTGAAAGCTACAGATATGGGTCTCGGAACTGCAATTGTTGGAGCATTCAATGATAAAGAAGTAAAAAGAGTTTTAGATATTCCAAATAATATTTCTCCAGAAGGAATAGTTGCAATCGGATATCCTAATTCCTTAGATGAAGATCAAGAAAGAGAAGATCTTAGATATCACACTTATTTTGAATCTTGGGGCAATAAAGAGTTTACTAAAGGTACTTGGCCAATTTCAAAACCTCTTGGAAAAGCAACAAAGAAAGTTTCACAATCAACAAACAGAGCTAAACTAAAAGCATCTGGACTTCTAAGAAAAGTTAAAAATAAAATAAAAAATTAGTTGTAATGATTAAACATTACAACATAATGCATCAACACTCAAGCCATCATCGCTTCCAGTTTGACTACATTTCCAACCTTCTGAACGATTAGTGCTATTTCCCCAATGGCCGTAAAAGTTAGGTACATTTTCTGTTAGGTATGCCATATTCCCATCACTATTACATCCACCACTAATTATGGAGGGTTTATTTGCAGGGCACTGTCTAGACATTTCCAGAGTATTATTTCCCATTTCGCTTATAATTTGGCCACCTGCACTATTCCATGCACATCTTCCCGAAACAGCAGCGTTAACTGCATGACCTGTTAAATCTACTTCAGATGTAAATGCTCCAGTTAAACTTGTAGCTAAAAAAGCTGCAGCAAGTATTAATAAAACTGGAAGAAGTAACATATGATGATTTTCTGTTTTTCTTATCTTCATTATCTTAACACCTCATTGTTATTTTAATAAAAATAAATCCAATTCTAATTATTTAAACCTTGCGAAAACAAAGTACAAACTAAATATTGATTATAAAAAAGAAAAAATGGCTGATGCCTATTAAGAAGCGGCATCAGCAAAACACAAGACACGAAAAAGGGCGTCTTTGGGGGTTGCCCTTTTAGTATGATTTTCTGGCTGGCGTATTTTCGTAGCCAACCATGTCGATGCCCAGATCATCTGCGACCTGTACTGCTTGCTTAGTCACCTCTGTATGACTAGATTTTCCAAGGATGTATGGTGAGGTTACACCAGTAATAATGGTCATAATCCTCAATCTTCCTGCCATGCTTGGGTCAATTCTAGCTCCCCAGATTACGTTTGCGTCAGCATCCAAAGCTTCAGTAATGATCTCTCCGATTCTATTTACTTCATCTAAAGTTAGATCATCTCCTCCACTTACATGAATTAAAGCACCAGTTGAGCCATCATAACTTACATCCAGTAATGGATTTGTTAATGCTCTTCTTGTTGCTTCTTCAACACGAGACTCTGTATCTGATTCGCCTATACCTATAATTGCAACATCTCCATTAGACATAATTGCTCTTACATCAGCATAATCTAAGTTTACTAATGAAGGTACGGCAATTGTTTCTACAATTCCTTTAATCATTGTTGAGATTAACTCATTTGCAACAGCGAATGCTTGTTGAATAGGTAAGTTTCCTGCGATGTTTACTAATCTATTATTGTCAATAACAATAACAGTATCACATTCTTCTCTTAATTGTTGTAAGCCAAATTCAGCTTTATCAACTCTAGCTCTTTCAATTTCGAAAGGCATTGTAACAGTTCCAATAACAATTGCGCCTGTTTCTTTAGCCATTTGTGCAACAACTGGAGCACTTCCAGTTCCTGTTCCTCCACCAAGACCAGCACATACAAATACCATGTCTGCATCCTTGATGAATTTTTTAATATCATTACCAGATTCTTTTGCAGCTTCTCTTCCTTTTTCAGGGAATCCGCCACATCCTAATCCTCTAGTTAAATCTGCACCAATTAGAAATCTTCCATCACAGCTGGTCATATCTAAATGTTGCTTATCTGTGTTAACAGCGTAAATTTTTGCACCCTTAACTCCTTTTTTATGTAACCAGGAAACCATATTTCCTCCGCCACCACCACATCCGATAACACGAATGTTAGCTTCTCCTATAGGTGTTTGTTCTATTGCCGGTGCATTTCTTAATGCGTCTTGTATTAAATTTTCCATTTTTTTCTTTTTCCCCCGTTGTTGGTTTTTTTGTTTGATTGCGATGTGTGTATGCTAGACCACAATAATCTTTATATTATAGTTCTAACTACAACTACTTTACGAGGTTTAATGATTTAATGATTTAATCGCTCCTAGAAATTAGTCAAACTATAATATATATACAGATTTTAGCCGATCTGATTGAGGTTAAGTTTTAGCCGAACTTAACGATAGTCAATAATTGTTTTAGCCGAACAATATAACTAAGTTTTTAATTCTATTAATGTAACGTAAGTTATATATAAATACCTTTACTCTGTAACATATAAAACAAAAAATATAAATGGTTATTTAACCAATTACTAAAATTAATGCATTCGAACAGTACAATACTAAAAAGAGCGTGTTTAACTTGAAAAAAAACATTATTCCTAATACAAATATTAAGATAACAACTAATGACTCAAGAACATTTGAAGGCCTTGTTCTTCCAGATACAACATCTCAAAAAGTTGTTCTAAAATTATCTTCAGGATATAATATAGGAATATTGAACAAAAATATTCAAGAAACTAAATCTCTAAAGAATCAAGTTTCAAAGAAAAACAAATTACCCAAACTAAAAACCAATAAAAAATTACCAACTATTTCTATTTTACATACTGGAGGTACAATTGCCTCAAAAGTAGATTATGAAACTGGAGCAGTTTTATCTCAGTTCTCACCTGAAGATATAATCTCTATGTTCCCAGAAATCAAGGGTTTAGCCAATATTGACTCTAAATTAGTTAGAAATATGTGGTCCAGCAACATGAATTTCAATCATTTTAACATATTGGCCAAGGCTGTTGAAAAAGAAGTAAAGAAGGGTGTAGACGGAATCATTGTGACTTTGGGAACAGACGCACTAACTTATGCCTCTGCAGCACTTAGTTTTATTTTAGAAGGAATATCCATTCCAGTTATCTTTACAGCATCACAAAGATCATCTGACAGAGGTTCTTCAGATGCATTCCTTAATCTATACTGTGCAGTTAAGTTTGCAAAGGAAGCTAATTTTGCAGGAGTTGCAATATGTATGCACGGTTCTTCAAATGATGATTACTGTAACGTTCTTCCTGCATGTAAAACTAAAAAATTGCATTCTTCTAGGAGAAATACTTTCCAACCAGTAAATACTGCCCCAATAGCAAAGGTAACAACTGAAAATATAGAGTTTTTCCCAGAAACACACCATAAAAAGAGAAATGATTCTAAATTAAAATTAAAATTATTAAATCCTAAACTAAAACTAGGAATTTTAAGATTCCATCCTCATTTCCAAAGTTCAATGTTAGAACCAATTAAGAAATTTGATGGATTAATTATTGAGGGAACTGGATTAGGTAATGGTCCAGTTGAATGTGTTGACGAGTTTACGAAAGAAAATGAAAAAACAATCAAGACAATAACTGCATTAACAAAAAAAATGCCAGTTACAATGACCACTCAATGTGTATTTGGCAGAGTCAATATGAATGTTTACTCCTATGGGCGTAAAATCCTTGATTCTGGAGTCTGGGGCAACCATACGGACATGCTACCAGAAACAGCATTTGTAAAATTAGCATGGTTATTAAGCAATTATAATAAAAAAGAAATAAAAGAACTTTATCACAAAAATTTAAGAGGCGAAATTTCAGAGAGAACTTTATACAATGACTGATTTAGATTACAAAAAATTAGGTTTCAAATGCGGGTTAGAAATTCATCAGCAATTAGAAACTCACAAATTATTCTGCAATTGTCCTTCGATTGTCCATGATAGTAACCCTAATATTAAAATTAAAAGAAAATTAAGAGCTGTTGCAGGAGAAACCGGGAAAGTTGATGCAGCTGCAGCATATGAGATAAAAAAAGATCTAAAAAATGTTTATGAAGCTTGTTCATCTTCTTCTTGTTTAATTGAGTTAGATGAAGAACCTCCAAAAGAAGTTAACAAAGATGCTTTAGACATTGTTCTTCAAGTTGCATTATTGCTTAACGCAAAACCTGTTGATGAAATTAGAGTTATGAGAAAAACTGTTGTAGATGGTTCAAATGTTTCTGGTTTCCAGAGAACAATGTTAGTTGCAACAGATGGGTTCATTGAAACTTCAAAGGGAAAAGTAATTGTTGATTCAATTTGTTTAGAAGAGGAATCTGCAAAAAAAGTTGAAAAGAAAGATGATTATGTCAAATTTAGATTGGACCGTTTAGGAGTTCCATTAATTGAAATTGCAACAGATGCTTCAATTAAAGATCCAGAACATTGTAAAGAAGTAGCGTCCTTGTTAGGGATGATTCTAAGGTCTACAAACCATGTTAAAAGGGGAATAGGGACAATTAGACAAGACGTAAACGTTTCTATTAAAGGGCATCCCAGAGTTGAAATCAAAGGTTTTCAAGATCTAAAAAGCATTCCAAAGATTATACTCTACGAAACTAAGAGGGAAATATCTGAAATAAAATCTAAGAAAAAAACTGCATCCCATGTAAGAAAAGCAGATCCAGATTTTACAACCTCATACTTAAGACCTATGCCCGGAGCAGCAAGAATGTATCCCGAAACAGACGTACCTCCAATTCCATTAGAAAAAGAATTATTATTGAAAATAAAACTTCCAGAACTAATAACTGAAAAAGTAATGAAATTAGAAAAAAGATACAATTTATCTTCACAATTAGCACAAGAGTTAGTTCACAATGAAGATTTTGAGAAGTATGTTAAAACCTTCAAAATATCTCCTGAACTAATTGCCAAATCTTTAATCGAAGTTCCTAAAGAAATATCTAAGAGATTTAATTTAACTACTGAAAAAATAAACAATTCCAGTTATGAAGAAG